>Ga0068859_100000820_pt1 | contig 31677 bp, 26 predicted proteins | sample KBSSwiS22_FD_66585 | JGI IMG/M metagenome (GOLD analysis project Ga0068859, IMG submission 66585) | Switchgrass rhizosphere microbial communities from Kellogg Biological Station, Michigan, USA - KBS Switchgrass S2-2 | ecosystem: Host-associated > Plants > Roots > Rhizosphere > Soil ...
TCGGCGGCTGCGAATTCGTGTTTGTGCTGCAGAAGCCGCGCGCGGCGCAGCTTCAATGCAAGATTGCCCGCGTCGCCGGCGCCCTGCACGACTTGCTCGGCGTAGCCGTAGTAACGCTCGTTGCCGCTGCGCGCGCCGGCGACGATCAGCTCATCGACATAGCGAATGGTTGCATCGAGGTCGTTCGGAGCGGCGAGACTTGCAGCACGCAACTGTGCGAGCTGCGACTCGCCGGTCGAGCTGCCGAGCCGCAATACGACCTGCCCCGGATCGTCCGGCCGATAAACGCGGACCGCAGCTTCGGCATCCATGCCGAAGGCTGCGACCGCGAGCAACGCCATGGGGAAATAGCGCCGCATGGGGCTCACTGCAAGAGCGCGTTGAACGCGTTCGGGTCGTCGTCCGCGTCCTGGGTGAACGTGAACCCTCGCAGTGAACGCGGCTCACCGTTTTCCGCGTCGCCAAACGCATCGATCACGGTCGTCGTGAACGACACGAACACTCCATTGACGGTGACGCCGACCACCTGTTGGACGAACAGCCCATCGGGATCGGCGGCGCGGATCGTGATCGTCGCGTTGCCGAATACTTCCGGAGCCGGAGTGATCTGCAACGTGCGATTCGTGCCGCTGCCGCCGAGCACGATTCCCGCCGCGGGAATGATCGACGGATCGGACGAAGTCGCCGTGACGGTCACGGCATTCGCACCCGAATCCGCGTCGCCGACCTGGAAGGTCAGCACGGGCGTCGTCGTGTCCTGAGGTAACGTCTGATTCGCGAGACCGACGATCGTCGGCGCCTGCTTCGCGGCAGGCGGCGAGTTGCCGCCGCCGTAGCCGCCGCCACCGCCGCACGCCGCCAGACCAGCGGTCGCGAGCACGGCAGCAACTGCCAAGCCAGTCTTTCTGTGGATCTTCATGACGGTCGCTCCTTAGTTGGTCGCGCCGGGAAGCGGCGTGCGCAGGTACGGGAACGTCTCGTCGAAATCCGCAGCGCTGATCGGCGCGCCATCGGTGAACGCGACCTTGCCGAGCGGCGCGTCTTCGGGCTTGCACAGCTTGAGGTCCGTCAGCGTGCCGTTGACGGGCACGGGATGGCACAAGCGGCCCATCACCACGCGCAGCGCGATATCGACCACGTCGTCACCCGGACGGCGGCCGTTCGGGAAGCCGGCGAGATCGTTGCCAGCGACACCGAAGGTGCTCTGCATGTCAGCGGGCTGCGCCGCGATCTTGGTGTTGAGACGCATCATCTCGGACGGCGTCACAGTCTTCTGCTGGTTCACGTCTTTGAAGCCCGTCAGGAACGCCGTGACCAGATCCATGCGCGGCAGATTCGACGGCGCGATGTTCGCAATCGGCGTAGGCGGCTTGAGGATGTCGTTCACCGCCTTGTTGAACAGCGCATCGAGCAGCGCCGGCAGCGTCGGATTCGTCACGTACTTCGCGAACTGACCGTCGTCCTTCGGCTCGCTGGCGCTGTAGCGATCCTTGTCCGGCAGGCCGATCACGAGCTCGTTGACCAGCGGCGCCGACAGACGCGAAACCTGCGTCCACGCACCGCCGTTGACGTCGGGCTTCGCGAAGTTCGCGTTCGGGTTGAGGATGCGCGCCTGGCGCATGCTTGCCGAAGTCCAACCGCCGATCACGCCGTTGCCGTTGCCGGTGAGGCACGCGGCCGGCAGCTCGAGCGCCAGCGTCGTGATGTTGGCGTCGGCGATGATGTCGTTCGCCTTGTCCTGCTTGATGCCGATGCCGCCGGGCAAACCGCCCTGGTCGGGCGGCACGTCCGCGTCGACCGGCACGAAGTTCACGAGATCGAACACCTTGCCGAGGTTCACGACGAAACTCTCTGCGCGCTGACCGACGAACACGCGGCCCGGCTTGGCGCAGCCTGGCACCGAGATCTCGTTGATGAAGGTCTTCGCGTACTGCTCGTAGCCCGCGACGCTGCCGAAAGTCTTGGTGCCGACGAAGTCGTAGGGCTTGCCGAGCTCGGTCGCGCCGTCGCCGGTGCGAGTGATCGGCGAGACCTGGCCGGTGCGGCGATCGCCGCGAATCATCGTCAGCGTGTAGCTCTCGTTGAAGTTGAGGTTGGACACGTCCTGCGCGCTGACCGGTCCGATGTTCTTCAGCGGCACGGCGACATTCTGGTCGCCGATCATCAGCTTCGCGCCGGTGTTGTTCTCGCCGAGGCGATTCTTGAAGCGGAACTGGAAGGTCAGGTCTTCGACCGCGTCGCCGTCGCTGTCGACGTGAATCTCGTACACCGCGTTCGGATCGAGCGCGAAGTAATTCGGGCCGCCGTACGGATCCTGCAGCGGCACGTAGTTCGCGATCAGCGTGACGTAGTCGCCGCGATTCGCCTCGTACGAATTGAACATGTAGAAGTCGGTGGAATCCACCGCCGGCAAGCGCGTGATGTTCGGCGCTTCGCGATGGCTGGAGCCGCTCGCGACGATCGGCGTCAGCAGCGGCAGGCTCGCGGCGCACAGCGCGCTCACGAGAGCAGTCGTTCGAATCTTCATGATCGTCGTCTCCGGTTGGTTGCGATGTCTGGGACGCGATACGCGAAGAGGTTGCGCGCGGATGCAAAGAAATCTGCACGCGAAAGTGCTGCATCCAATCTGCTTTTCGAGCAGTAGAGACCGCTAGGTTTGCGGGGGCTTATGCCACCCCTGTGCCGGCGTGCTGCGTGCGCCGGCATTTTTTTGAGAGAATCGGTGCATCCAGACGCTACCCATGCACGTACATGGACTAATGGCTGACGTTCACTCCCAGACGCTCCCGGCTCATGCGGGTCCGCTGCCGTCGCAGGACGCGACGCAGGCGGAGCATCTCGAGCTGCTGCTCGGGCGTTGCGCACAGCGCGACGAGCGCGCTTTGCAAGAGCTGTATCAGCTGGTTTCCGGGCAGCTGCTGGGCATCCTGATGCGGATCCTGCGCCGCCGCGCGGTCGCGGAAGAGGCCTTGCAGGACGTTATGGTGAAGATCTGGGAGCGTGCCGATCAGTACGTGGCGTACCGCGGCCGGGCGATGGCCTGGATCACCGCGATCGCGCGCTATCGTGCTATCGACCTGCTCCGCCGGCAGCAGGCGGCGTCGCCGATCGACGATGCGCCGGCCGAGGCGCTGGTCGACATCACCGCCGCGGACTTCGTCGACACGACCACTTCCGCGCGCATGCGCAAGGCGCTGCACGATTGCTTCAGCAAGCTGACGGCTGAGCAACGTCGCTGCCTAGAGCTGGCGTACGTCGATGGTTATTCCCAGGACCAGATCGCCGGCGAGATCGAAAGTCCGCTCGGCACGGTCAAGAGCTGGATGCGTCGCGGCCTGGCGAGCCTGAAGCGGTGCCTGGACTCATGAACTACCAGCACCCAAAACTGATCGAGGAGCTGGCCGCGCAGTATGTGCTGGGCACGCTGCGCGGGCGTGCGCGCCGCCGCTTCGAGCGTGTCTGCGCGCGCAACGCGAAAGCGCTCGATGCCGTGCGTCAGTGGGAAGATCGTCTGGTCGATCTGCTCGCAGGTGTCGTGCCTGTCGCGCCTTCCGCGGTCGTGTGGGATCAAATCAAGTTCCGCGTGCGGCGTGACCGCGCGCTGCGGCCGAAGCGCGTCGGCGCGACGTTCGGCAACTGGCGTTTCGCATTGGCCGCGGGCATCGCGGCGCTCGCCATCGCATTCGGCTTGTGGACCGGCTTCGGCCCGGGGAGAACGGAGCAGATCGCAACGGTCTGGGATCAACAGACACAGATGTGGAGCATCGAGGCCACTCGCAGTCGCGGCGCCCTGCAGGTCAACGCGAGCGCGAACTTGATGCTGGATCCGGCGCGTGCCTACGAGTTGTGGGCTTTGCCCGGCGGCGGCGCTGCGCCCGTGTCTCTCGGCCTGATGCCGAAGAGCGGCCAATGGACTCTGCAGTTGAACGACGCGCAGCGCCTGGCGCTGTCGCGTTCGAAGCAGATCGCAATCAGCCTCGAGCCGCCCGGCGGCTCGCCCACCGGTGCACCGACCGGACCCGTGCTGTTCGTCGCAGACGTCGCCGTCCCCGGCTGAGGGTCGGCCGCTCCAGCGCATCCTGCGCCCGCGCCATTCGCGCATCCCTGCGCAGCAGGCTTCAACCCGACATCCCCACGCCGCTCGCAGTATGCTTGGCAGCTCTGCAGCATCGCCGCGAGAAATTTGTACATGGTCGATACGGCCAGGCGCCTCACGAGCCGCTCCGGACTGAGCCTCGAAGTGACCTCGCGCGGCGCGCTCCGCCGCTTCGACTGCGGCAGCACTGCGCTGAACCTGTTCGTCGGCAACGAGCTCGACGGCGGGCCGACGAACCTCTATCTGCGCCGACACCACAGCGGCACGACGACATTCGCTCCCCTGCTCGGCCCGCGCAGCGCGACGCGCTTCGACCTGCGCCAGGCGGACAACAGACTCATCGGTGCTGGCAGCTGGCAAGGCATCGACTACGTGATCGCGCTGCTGCTCGCGCAGGATGCGCCCGCGTGGTTCTGGCACGTGCGCCTGCTGAACACGACTCCGTCGCAGCATCAGCTCGATCTGATTTACGCGCAGGACATCGCGCTGGCGCCGTATGGGACGGTGCGGCTCAACGAGTATTACGTCAGTCAATACGTCGATCACACGCCGCTGCAGCATCAGTCGCGTGGCTGCGCGATCGCCTCGCGACAGAACCTGCCTGCGGAAGGACGCAATCCGTGGTGCGTGATCGGTTCGCTGCGCAGTGCCACGTCATTCGCGACGGACGCGATGCAGTTGCGCGATCTGACGAAGGCGCTGCCGGGCCGCCGCTTGCAGCACGAGCACTCGATGGTTGCGATCCAGGACGCGACGTTGCACATCGATGCCGGGCAGAGCATCAGCGCGGGATTCTTCGGCCTGTATCGCACCGATCATCCGGGTGCGACAGCGCCGGCCGATCTCGAAAGCATCGACCGGGCGACCGCATTGCCCGAAGCAGTGCAAGGGACGATCGGCTTCGTGCCTGCGGACGTGACGACTACGGCCATCCCGTTGTTCGCTGCGGCTCCGGCGTTGCAATCGAACGATCTCGATGACACTGCCGCACGAGCGCTGTTTCCCGGCGAATGGCGGCATGAAGAGCGCGACGAACAAGGCGCGTTGCTTTCGTTTTTTCATGGCGATGACTGCCATGTCGTGACGCGCGCGAAGGAACTGCGTGTGATGCGGCCGCACGGTCACATGCTGCGCACTGGTTTGCACATCACGCCGGATGAGACTGCGCTGACGTCGACCGCCTGGATGAACGGCGTGTTCCACTCGATGCTCACGCAGGGTCACGTGAGCTTCAACCGATTCCTGTCGACGACACATAGTTACATCGGGCTGTTCCATTCGCACGGGCAGCGGATATTTGTCGAGGTCGATGGCGCGTGGCGATTGCTCGATATGCCGTCGGCGTTCGAGATGACACGCAACGCGTGTCGTTGGATCTACGCTCTCGGCAGCGACACGATCCAGGTTCGCGCAGCAGCGAGCAGCGAAGCGCACGAAGTGACGCTGAGTGTCGAAGTCGCGCCGGCGAAGCCGCTGCGCTTGCTGATTTCGCATCACGTCGCAATGAACGGCGACGACGGCAGCACCGATGACTCCGCTTCGTGGCGGCTCGAGGGCGACGATGTCGTCGTTACAGCTTCGCCAGGCACCGATACGGCGCAGCGTTTTCCGAACGGCAGCTTCACCATCGCTCCGCTCGGCGGCACCGGGTTTCAGCGTGTCGGCGGGGACGAATTGCTGTTCGCGGACGGCCGGTCCCGAAAACAGCCATATATATGTATCGTCACGGCGCCCGCCGCGTCCGCTGCACTGCGGATTCGCGGGCAATTGGTGGCCGAGAGTGAGCCGACGCCGCTGCGCGTGGCAAAGCCGGGCGGTCTCACGCCGCAATTGAAGATGAATGCGCCGGCCGCGGGGCCACTCAGCCAGCACCTGGCGCGCGTCGCCGACATCATTCCGTGGTTCGCACAGAACGCGTTCGTGCATTACCTGTCGCCGCGCGGGCTGGAGCAATACTCCGGCGGCGGTTGGGGCACGCGCGATGTTTGCCAGGGTCCGGTCGAGTTGCTGCTGGCGCTCGGGCGAGTCGAGCCGATCCGCGATCTGCTGCTGCGAGTGATGAGCGCGCAGAATCCTGACGGCGATTGGCCGCAGTGGTTCATGTTCTTCGAGCGCGACAGCGCGATTCGCGCCGGCGATTCGCACGGCGACATCGTCTTCTGGCCGGTGCTCGCGCTCGCTCAATACCTGATCGCGTCGGGCGACAAGAGTCTGCTCGACGAGCAAGTCGCCGGCGCGAGCGTGTGGCAGCACGCGGAGCGAGCGCTGGCGTTGATCGAGAAACGCGTGGTTCGCGACACAGCACTCGCCGCCTACGGACATGGCGATTGGAACGACGCGCTCCAGCCCGCCGACCCATCGATGCGCGAACACATGTGCAGCGCGTGGACGGTCACGCTGCACTATCAGATGCTTCTGACTCTCGCACGCGCTCTGCGCTCGATCGGTCGCACACAAGAGGCATCGACGTTCGAGAAGCGAGCGGAAGCCGTGCAGCGCGACTTCCAGAGATTGCTGGTCGTCGATGACGTGCTCGCGGGCTACGCACTGTTCGAAGGCACCGGCGTGCGCTACCTGCTGCATCCGAGCGACACGACCACCGGCGTCCGGTACAGCTCGCTGGCGATGATCCACGCGATCCTCGAAGACCTGCTGACGCCGGAACAAGCGCGCAAGCATCTGCAGCTGCTCGACACGCATCTGCGCGGTCCCGACGGCGTGCGCTTGTTCGACAAGCCGATGCCGTATCACGGCGGACCGATGCGCTTGTTCCAGCGCGCCGAGAGCGCCACGTTCTTCGGCCGCGAGATCGGGCTGATGTACATGCACGCGCATCTGCGCTACGCGCAGGCGCTTGCGCACGTAGGCGAAGCGGATCGCTTCTTCCACGCGCTTTGCCAGGCCAACCCGATCGGCATCCGCGCCATCGTCTCGCCCGCGACGCTGCGGCAAGCGAACTGCTACTACTCGAGCTCCGATGCCGCGTTCGCGGATCGCTACGAAGCGAGTGCGGAGTATCAGCGTGTAGTCGAAGGACGAGTCGATCTCGACGGCGGCTGGCGCATCTATTCCAGCGGCGCCGGCATCGCGCTGGGATTGATCGTGCGCCGATTCCTCGGGCTGAGCGTGGAAGCGAATGCACTCAGCGTGGATCCGGTCATTCCGTCGGCGCTCGACGGCCTGCGGCTTACAACGACGCTGCTCGGCAAGCCGACCGAGGTGCGCTACGCGGTGGGCGCGAAGGGATGCGGCGTCAGCAGGATCGAGTTGAACGGGCAGACGTTGCAGTTCGAGCGCGAGAGAAATCCGTATCGCGAGGGAGCTGCGCGCGTCGCGATCGACGCAGTGCGCGAGGCACTGCAGGCGAAGAAGAACGATCTGGAGATAGTTTTGGGCTAGTGGGCTGGCTGCCGGCGATGAGACCGGCAGCCAGCCCCTGACCGTTACGGCGTCGTTCCCGCGACGATCGGATTCAAGAACGGCTCCAGCACGCGGACGTCGCCGTCCCAGTCGCCGTCATTCCAGACGCGGCCAGCGGGATTGGTCGCCGACTGGCCGCCGTTGCGTACGATCACGAGATCGAGGCTCGGAATCACCACGATCAGCTCTTCGCCCAGGCCCCAGGCCCAGAACGTATCCGTCGGCACGTTCGCCATGGTGTGGGACTTGTTCGTCCACCACAGCACGCCATAGTCGGTCTGCGCGTTGGGGAACAGGTGACCAGGGAGGTCAGGCTCGACCGGCAGACTGGCATTCTCCGGAACCGGCGTGTGCACCTGGGTAACGAATGCCTCGCTCAGGATCTGCTGGTCCTTCCACTTACCTTGGCGCAGGAACAGCAACCCGACGCGCGCCATCGCGTTGGTATTGGCCAGGATGCCGGACGCAAGCTCGCGATACTGCAGAGTGCTGCCGGGACGTGTGGCCGGACGCTGCGCATTCGTGCGCCAGACGACGTCGGCGGCCACGCCGCCCGGGTTGACACCGAGCTTGGACCACACTTCTCGCTGTGCCACGGCGCTCAGGTCCTCCTGATAGATCGTGGTGAGCACGTCAGCAAGCCAGTTCAACCCCGCGTCCGAGTAGGCCCAGCGGGTGCCCGGGTCGAACTTGATGATGGACGCGGTTTCGCCATTCGCCTGCTTGTCCGGTTTCTCGAACCCGGACGTGTGTGTTGCGAGCTGGCTGATGGTGATCAACTGCGCCTGCGCCGCGTTGGTGGTCGGCGGCGTGCCAAACGTCGGCATGTAGTCGACGCCCTTGCCCGTCAGCGCAATCTTGTTGGCATCGAGGGCGAGGCCCAACAGGATGCCGCCCATCGACTTGGTCACGGACTTCATCTCGAGTCGCTGGTCGATGTCGCCCCACAGATGCACCAGCTGGCCGTGGCGCACGACCATGCCGCTCCCCGCGTTTACGCCGCTCGGCACTGCCTGTGCGGCGGCCGCCGCGTCGTTCAGCTTGTTCTGGTCCATGCCGACATCGGCAGCATTGACCTTGGCCCAGCCATGGAACTCCGAGCCATCGTCGTCGGCCGGCCAGATGAGCGCCGCCGCCGGCGCATCGCTGACCGTGACCGCAACCGTATCCGTCCCGGTCAAGGTGCCGTCGCTTACGGTAAGCGTCAGCGTGTAGGCACCGGCAGTCGTGAACGACGCGTTGGTCGCCGCCGCCTTGTCCGCCGAGAACGTCACACCCGCGGACGGGCTCGCCGTCCACTGATATGTCAACGACGAGGCCGGACCGTCGTCCGTTGCCGAACCTGTCAGCGACACCGTGGCGTTCGGCAACGTCGCCGTCGCGTCGGCGCCGGCGTTGACGACTGGCGCCGCATTCGTCGCCGGCGGTGCAGGCGGAGGATTGCTGCCGCCACCACCACCGCCACCGCCGCACGCAGCGAGCGTGATCAGCGTGCTCGCAATAAGAATGCTCTTGAATCCGCGCATGGAAAAATTTCCCCTACTGAAAAAACGCCGGCACCCGGCGCGCTGTGCATGACAACGCTCACACGCGCGTCAAAGATCCTAGCCACTGTCCGAAAAAATTCACGGGCAGGAACTGCACGCGCAATGCGCAGCGCGCGTGTATTTTTTTCGCGTTGTATTTTTTTCAGCGCGGCTCAGAAGCCGCGGTGCGTGGCGATGAATTGCAATTCTGCCGTCGTCGACTGGCGACCGAGCACGGCGTTGCGATGGGGAAAGCGACCGAAGCGATCGACGATGTCCTTGTGGCGATGCGCATACTCGAGATTGTCGGCAAGCCCGAGCTGCGTGAACAACTCGATCGAGCGCACCTGCACCGCGCGATCTTCGCTGTGCTGGAACGGCATGTAGAGGAACAGACGCTGCTGTTGCGTGAGCTGCAGATCGAGGCCCGCGGCAATCGCATGCTGCGAGATCGCCAGTGCCAGCGCGTCGGTCGCGAACGCGCGCGGGGAGCCGCGAAACATGTTGCGCGGAAACTGGTCGAGCACGATCACGGCGGCGATGCACTCGAGCGGTGTCGTGAGTTGCTGCGGACGGATCTGCGCGAGCTGCTCGTACCAACCGCCGAAGCGCTCGCGAATCGCCGCATCGACGGCGTCGTCCTTGCGAAACCACGCCTCGGTCGGCAATTCCTCGAACCAATAGCGGCGAACCTGCGCGGCCCAGTCGCTCTGCATGCGAGTCTCCCGTCGCTTACGGCAACGTGAAGAAGAAAGTCGCGCCGCGCCCCGGCGCAGCGTCGGCCCACACCTGCCCGCCGTGACGCTCGATGATCTGCTTGACGATCGCCAGCCCGACGCCGGTGCCTTCGAAGTCGCCAGCAGGGTGCAGGCGCTCGAACACGCCGAATAGTTTACCTGCATGCTGCGGATCGAAGCCGATCCCGTTATCGCGCACGAAATACACCGTGACCTCGCCGCGGCGCTCGCAGCCGATCTGGATACGCGGCGGATCGGCGCCGCGCGAGAACTTGAGCGCGTTGCCGAGCAGGTTCGTGAGCACCTGTTTCAACAACGCGGGATCGGCTTGCACGGTGCGCAGCTCATCCGGGCTCACCTCGTACATCACCGCAGGCGAATGCGGCAGCTCGTGCAGAACCGAGCGCACGATGTCCCAGAGCAGCAGCGGCTGCTTCTGCAGCGGACGCCGGCCGATCAGCGCGAAGTTGAGCAGGTCGTCGATGAGTTTGGCCATGCGCGCGAGATTGCGACGGATCGCCCCGGCATGATGGCGCTGCGCTTCGGGCGTCGTGTCCGCCTCATCCAGAAAGCGGATGACGTGACCGTCGATGGCTCGCAGCGGCGCGCGCAGATCGTGCGAGACGCTGTATGCGAAGGCTTCGAGGTCGCGATTCGCGGTCGACAGCTCACGGTTCGCGACTTCGAGTTGCGCCGTGCGCTCGGCCACGCGCTGCTCGAGCGTCTCGTTCAGCAACCTGATTTCTGCCGCCTGCCGGCGCGCCTGCGTGATGTCGCGCACCGAGGCGGCGAAGCGCGGTCCGGTCGGCGCCGCGATCTGCACGATCGACAGCTCGACGAAGATCTCGCTGCCATCGCGGCAGCGGGCCGGCATCTCCAGGCGTTTGCCGAGCAGCGGATGCGCCGTGCGCTCCATGAACGTGCTCAGCGCGGCGATGTGTCGCTCGCGCAGATCCGCCGGAATGATGGTCTCGGTCAGGCGCCGACCGATCGCCTCGTGCGCGGACCAGCCGAACAGAGTGGTCGCCTGGCGATTCCACTCGACGATGCGATCGCCGGCATCGATGGCGACGTACGCATCGAGCGCATTCTCGAGGACTTGCGCGGCCTGACGCTCGCGCTCTGCCAGGGCCCGGTCGGCGCGTAGCCGCTCCTGCATTCGCAGCCGGCTCAGAGCGAGCGCTTGTGCCAATCCGGCCAGCAGCAACGTCGTCGACACGCCACCGAGCACGATCCAGGGAATCGGGCTGTTCGTCATCGACAAGGCCGTGGCCGGCACGGACACGCGCACGGTCCATTCGTGAGCCGCGAGCGGCAAGTGCCGCGTTTCGGTCATGGCCTCGGGCATCCCGCCGTCGCCGGTTCTGTAGAGCAACGTGTCGGTGCTGGGCGCATCGCCGTCGAAGACTTCCACGAACGCCGCGTTGCCGGAGTCGGCAAGCGCCGCGCGGAAGAAATCCTCGGCCCGGAAAGGGCCGTAGACGAAGCCGCGCAGCGTCGCGCGGCGCTCCTCGACGGTCGCGGGCAAGTCGGGCGCGGAGTAGACCGGCAGGAACAGTAGAAAGCCGGCGGTGTGCAGCCCGCGCCGCGAGTCCTGGACGAGAACCACCTTGGCCGAGAGTGCCGCGGCACCGGTGTCGCGAGCCCGCTCCATGGCTGCCCGCCGTCGCGGCTCGCTCATCGGATCGAAGCCGAGCGCCAGCCGGTTGCTCTCGTCGAGCGGCTCGAGGAACACGATGGGAAACTGCTCGCGCTGGTCGCCACGCGCGGCGAAACCGACGCCCTGCAGTCCCGGATAGACGGTCGCGAGGCGCATCTGGGCCGTGAAACGCTGCCAGTCATCGCTCTTGATCGGCCAGAACGCGTCGATCAGCCCGACGCCGGCACGCAGCAGCGCCTCGTACGCGAGCAGACGATCGTCGATTGCGGATTCGGTGTCGGCCGCGAGGAGGTGCAGCTGGGTCCGTGCTCGCTGCTTCTCGCTCTCGATGGCGGTGCGGGCCGCGATCCAGGTGAGCGTGCCGCCGGCGAGGACCACGACGAGCGTGAGCATGGCGCCGGACACGCGTCGTAGCGCCGGCACTCGGCCGACGTGCAACGATTCGCTCCCGCCGCCCATGCGCGGCGAAGTATCGAGCACGATTCATGCAAACGGGCATGCGAGGAAGTACGAAGATGGGTACACTCCGCGCGTGAACGGAGCGAGCACGCCCCGTTCGGAGTGTTGATGCATCGATGAACAATCCCGCTGCTGTCGCGCAAGAGCCAGCATTCGAGATCCGATTCGGCCAGGTGGGCCTGGCGCAAATGCGGATCCGCAGCACCGACGCCGATGCACTCCAGGCCCAGCTGACGAAGCGTGTCGCTGCGGCCCCTGCCCTGTTCGAGCGTGCCGCGCTCTGCCTGGATCTCAGCTCACTCGATCACGAAATCTCCGCCGCCGACCTGCGCGCGGTGCTCGATGCCATCCGCCGGACGGGAATGATGCCCGTGGGACTCGCGCACGGCACAGCGGCGATCGACGCGCTGGCGCGCGAGCTCAACTTGCCGGTTCTGACCCAGTTTCGCGCGCAAAAGAGCTACGGCGCGGCCGTCGCGGCGGTCAAAGCAGTGCCGGCGGCACCGGTTCCGGAACCGGCTGCACCCGCACCGGCCGCCGCACCTGCTGCGCCTGTCGAAGAGATCGTGGCGCTGCCGGCCCTGATGCACCACCGTCCTGTGCGCTCAGGTCAGAAGATATACGCGCGTCATCGCGATCTCGTCGTTACGAGCGCAGTCGGCGCCGGCGCCGAAGTGATGGCGGACGGCTGCGTGCACGTCTACGGCACGCTGCGCGGCCGGGCGATGGCCGGCGTGCGCGGCGAAGTGAGCGCGCGAGTGTTCTGCCACGAATTCCACGCCGAGCTGGTGTCCATCGCCGGCGTGTTCCGAGTTTTCGAGACCATCCCGCCGGACCTGGCGGGCAAACCCGTGCAGGCGTGGCTCGACGGCGACGACCTGCGTTTTGGGAGGATAGGCCATGACTGAAGCGACTAGCGAAACCGATCTGGTGCTCGACGTGACGTCCGAGGAGACGTCGGCAGTGGCGCCGCCACGCCCCGTCGAACGGACGCGCGCGGCCGAGGGCCCGACGGCTCGCAAAGCGACGCGCACGACCGAAATCATCGTGGTGACGTCCGGCAAGGGCGGCGTCGGCAAGACGACCACGTCGGCCAGCCTGGCCTGTGGCCTCGCCCGGCGCGGCAAGCGCGTGGCGGTCATCGACTTCGACATCGGCCTGCGCAATCTCGACCTCGTGATGGGGTGCGAGCGGCGCGTGGTGTACGACTTCGTCAACGTGATCAACGGCGACTGCACGCTCAAGCAGGCCCTGATCAAGGACAAGCGGATCGAGACGCTGTTCGTGCTGGCCGCGTCGCAGACGCGCGACAAAGACGCTTTGTCGGCCGACGGCGTGAAGCGAGTGCTCGAGGACCTGAGCGCGGACGGCTTCGACTACATCATCTGCGACTCGCCCGCCGGCATCGAGAAAGGCGCGCATCTCGCCATGTACTACGCCGACCGCGCCGTCGTGGTCGTCAACCCGGAAGTCTCCTCGGTGCGCGACTCCGATCGCATCCTCGGCCTGCTGGCCAGCAAGACCCAGCGGGCGGAGAAAGGCGAAGGCGGCGTGACCGAGCACCTGCTCCTCACCCGCTACAGCCCGAAGCGCGTCGCGACCGGCGAGATGATGAGCGTCGGCGACGTGAAAGAGATCCTGGGACTCGATGTGGTCGGGGTGATCCCGGAATCCCCGGACGTGCTGACGGCGTCGAACGCCGGCACACCGGTGATCCTGAACGACGAGAGCGACGTCGCGCGCGCCTACGACGACGCAGTGACCCGGCTGCTCGGCGAGAAAGTACCGCTGCGCTTCATCGATGAACCCAAGAAGGGCCTGTTTGCCCGCATGTTCGGAGGCTGAACGATGGATCTGCTGTCAATTTTTCGCCGCAGGCCGTCGAGCGCCAACGTCGCGAAGGAACGGCTGCGCATCATTGTCGCCCAAGAGCGCAGCACGCGCGGTGGCCCGGATTACCTGCCGGTCCTGCGCAGCGAGCTGCTGCACGTCATCCGCAAATACGTGAACGTCGACGTCGAGGCGATTCAGGTCAACTTCGAACGCGACGGCGGCCACGAGGTGCTGGAGTTGTCGGTGGCGCTGCCGGAACGGCCGGTGGTACCGGCGTCGATGCCGGAACCGGCCTGAGGGAATGACGCTGTAGGTCGGGCTTTAGCCCGACTCTTCTGCGCGCACGGATCGTCGGGCTGAAGCCCGACCTACAGCCTTCTATCTGTTCGCGCTGAGCGGCTCGGCCTTGTCGCCGAGCCCGCCGCCAACGGCCAGCGCCAGATCCACTGTGTTGAGTAGCGCGTCGCGTTGTGCGGCAACCAGGTCGATCTGCGCCTGGAACAGTCCGCGGCGCACATCCAGCAAGTCGATGTACGCGATATCGCCCTGCGTGTAGCGCAGATCGGCCAGCTCCGTCGCACGCGCCAGCGACGCGACCTGTTCCGCGTTCGCATCCCGCACTCCCGCGATCAGCGACTGACCTTGCAGAGCGTCGAGCACTTCACGGAAGGCCGATTGCACCGTGCGCGAATACTCAGCCTTGCGCTGTTCGCGAACCGCCTCGGCCCGAGAGACGTTGCCGCGCAGGCGTCCGCCTTCGAACAAGGGCTGCACGATGCTGCCCGACACCTGCCACGCCTCCGCCGGCTTCGTGAACAAGTCGCCGAGCTCGGTGCTGATGGAACCGAACAGGCCGGTCAGGCTGATGTTCGGGAACATCTGCGCGCGCGCGACGCCGATGTCGGCCGCTGACGATTCCAACAAGGCTTCCGATGCCCCGACGTCGGGACGCCGTTCCATCACGGACGACGGCAGCGCTGCAGGCAATGTGACGGCGGCTGGCAAACCGACGCCTTGCACCGAAATCGCGGCATCGACCAGGTCTTTCGGTGAGCGGCCCAGCAGGATCCCGAGGGCGTTGGTGCGCTCGATGACGTCACGCTCGAGCTGATGCACCGAGACGCGCGTCGCCGCGGTGTCGGCTTCGGCACGCTTGAACGTGAACTCGTCGCTCTCGCCCGCGTCGAAGCGGATCTTCTCCAGCCGCAACGATTCAACGCGGGTCGACAGCGTCTCGCGGGCGCGCCCGAGCTGCTGGGCCGCCGCGATCAGGCCGTAGTAGCCGCGCGCGACGTCGCCCGTCAGGCTCAACTTCGTCGCCTCGCGACCGTATTCGGTGTTGAGCAGCGCTGCACGCGCCGACTCGGACGCGCGCTGGTATTTGCCCCAGAGGTCCAGCTCGTAGCCGACCGCGCCCTGCACGGTGTAGATCGTCCGATCCCGCCTCACACCCGGGATGTTGTTCACGAACAAGCTGTCCTGCGAGCGCGTGGCGTTGCCTTCGACCTCGACGTGCGGCAACCGGTCGGCGTTCGTGATCTTCAGGCCCGCGCGGGCCTCCGCGACGCGGCCGGCCGCGACTGCCACGTCGGCATTGTGAGCGAGCGCCTCTTCGACCAGCTTGTCGAGCGTGTCGTCGTGAAAGATCGTCCACCACGGGTCGGGCAGCTGCGCGCTCGTGTCCGCTTGCGCAGGAAGTGCGGCCGGCAGCGGCAGCTCCGGCTTTTCCGGATCGACGCGCGACACGAAGCAACCGCTCAACAGCAGCGGTAACAGGATTCCGGCTAGCAACACGCGACTACGCATTGACTTGACTCGCTTCGGTCTCCGGCTGCTCACCCTTGCGTCGCAGGCCGGCAATCCAACGGAAGAACAACGGCACGAAGAACGTCGCGATGAACGTTGCGGCCAGCATGCCGCCGATCACGCTCGTGCCGAGAGAATGCCGGCTTGCAGCGCCCGCGCCCGAGCTGACGGCGAGCGGCAGCACGCCGAAGATCAGCGTCATCGACGTCATGACGATCGGCCGGAAGCGCAGCTTCGCGCCCTCGACCGCGGCCTGCGCCAGCGGCATGCCCTCGTGATGTTTCATCATCGCGAACTCGACGATCAGGATCGCGTTCTTGGCCGCGAGCCCGACCAGCGTCAGCATGCCGATCTGGAAGTAGATGTCGTTTTGCAGGCCGCGCAGGAACACGGCCGTAAACGCGCCGAACGCCGCGAACGGCACGGCCAGGATCACCGCGAGCGGCAACGCCACGCGCTCGAACTGCGCGGCGAGAATCAGGAATACCATCAGCACGCCGAGCAGATAGACACCGTTGGACGCGCCGCCGCTGACCTTTTCCTGGTAGGCGGTGCCGGTCCAGGCAAACGTGTAACCCTTCGGCAGCACCTGGTGTGCCACCTCTTCCATCGCGGTGATCGCGTCGCCTGAGCTGTAGCCCTCGGCTGCGCTGCCGAGAATCTTCGCGGACGTGAACACGTTGAAGCGCTCGACGATCTCCGGACCCTTCACCTCGCGGATGTTCGCCAATGCCGTCAGCGGCACGAGCTCGCCCGACTTCGCCCGCACATAGACGTTACGGATGTCTTCGGGATACGCGCGGAAGCGCGGCTCCGACTGGAGCTGCACCTGGTAAACGCGGCCGGAACGGTTGAAGTCGTTCACGTACAGCGCGCCGAACGTGCTTTGCAGGGTATCGAACACCTCGGGCACCGACACGCCGAGCGTCATCGCTTTCTCGCGATCGAGATCGATGCGCATCTGCGGCACGTTGGCGCTGTAGGTCGTCTGCAAACTTTGTTTGGCGAGCTCCTTACGCTGCGCAGCCGCTGCGAGGAATTTCTGCACGACGTCGCCGAGCTCGTTGGCTGTTCCGCGCCCGCGCGACTGGATGTACATCTCGAAGCCACCCACGTTCGACAAGCCTTCGATCGGCGGCGGCTCGACGGCGAAGAAGAATGCGTCCTTGACCTTCGAGCCCGCGGCCATCACGGCCTGCACGACCGCATGCGGCGATTTCGACGGATCGCCGGTGCGCTCGTCCCACGGCTTGAGCGGCACCCAGACCAGGCCGGCGTTGGTCTTGAACGAGAACGTCAGCGGATCCATGCCGGACATCGACATCGCGTTGGCGACGGCGGGATGCTGGCGCACTTCAGCAGTCACCGAGTCGAACGCCGCAGTGGTACGGCGCAAGGACGCCGCGTCCTGCAACATGCCGATGACGAATACGTAGCCCTGGTCCTCGGTCGGCGCCAGCGAGGTCGGCACGATGCGGAACAGGCCGATGATCGCGAGGATCATCACCCCGAACACGCCGGCCGCGATCGCGCTGCGCTTCATGACGAACTGCACGCCCTGCTCGTAGCGGTCCGTCATGCGCGCGAACCAGGCGTTGAACTTCATGAGAATCCGATGCTCGTGCTTGTCCTCGCGCTTGAGCATCAGCGCGCACAGCGCCGGTGTCAGCGTCAGCGCGACGAAACCCGAGATCACCACCGATACCGAGATCGTCACGGCGAACTGCCGGTACATCTCGCCGACGAGACCGCCGAGGAACGCGACCGGCAGGAACACCGCGGTCAGCACCAGCACGATCGCGATCACGGGGCGCGTCACTTCCTCCATTGCACGCATCGTTGCGGTTGCTGAGTCGATGTGCTCGGTGCGCATGTGGCGCTCGACGTTCTCGAGCACGACGATCGCGTCGTCGACCACGATGCCGATCGCCAGCACCATGCCGAACAGCGTCAATATGTTGATGGAGAAGCCGAACAGCAGCATCGCCGCGAACGTGCCTATCAGCGATACCGGCACCGCCAGCATCGGGATGAGGGTGGCACGCCAGTTGTGCAGGAACAGCAGCACCACGCAGAACACCAGGATCATCGCCTCGATCAGCGTCTTGACGACTTCCTTGATCGAGACCTTCACGTACTGGAGCGTGTCGTACGGAATCGTGTACGACATGCCCCTGGGAAAGTCGGCTTTCAGCTCTTCGAGCCGCGCCTGGATGGCGCCGCCGGTCTTCAGCGCGTTCGCGCCCGGTTGCAGGAAGATCGCGATCGGCACCGTCGGCTGGCCGTTGAGTTTCGGCGCGGAGCTGTAGTTCTGCGCGCCGAGCTCGACGCGCGCGACGTCCTTGAGCCGCACGAGCGCGCCCGCGTCCGTGGTGTGCACGATGATCTGCTCGAATTCCTCGGGCGTCGCCAGCCGGCCCTGCGCCTGCACCGAGAAGGTGAAGTCGACGTTCTCCGGCATCGGCTCGACGCCGACCCGGCCGCCGGCGAACTGCGAGTTCTGCGCCCGCACGGCGCCGATCACATCCGACGCGGCCAGACCGAGCTGCGACAGCTTGTCGGGCTGCATCCAGATGCGGATCGAGTATTCCTGGCCCCACATCTGCGCATCGCCGACGCCCGGCACGCGCCGGATTTCATCGAGGATGTTCAGCGAGGCGTAATTGGTCAGCGCCAGCGGACTCTGACTGCCGTCCGGCGAATACATCGCAACCACCTGCAGGATGCTGGTGGACGCTTTGCGCACCACGATGCCTTGCCGGCGCACTTCTTCAGGCAGGCGCGGCACTGCGGCCTGGATGCGGTTGTTCACGTTGATGGCCGCGAGATCGGGATCCGAGCCGATGGCGAACGTGATGTTGATCATCAGCTGTCCGTCGCCCGAGTTGACGGACTGCATGTACAGCATGTTCTCGACGCCGTTGATCTCCTGCTCCAGCGGTGCCGCGACGGTTTCGGCGATCGTCTCGGCGGTCGCACCCGGATAGTGCGCGGCCAGCGTCACCATCGGCGGCACGATATTGGGATAGGCGGAGATCGGTAGCGCGCGCATGCCGCCGAGACCGGCGATCACGATGAACGCCGAGATGACGCAGGCGAAGATCGGCCGCGTGATGAAGAACTTCGAAATCATGCAGCCTCCTTGCGCGCGGCGGGCTGCGACTCGGCCTGCTGCGACTTGCGAGCCGCCTCCTCGGCCGATACAGCGCTCACCTGCGTGCCGGGCTGGAACACCTTGAGCACGCCTTCGACGATGTAACGATCGCCGGCCTGCAGGCCGTCGGTCACGATCACGTTGTTGCCCAGACCGCGGCCGATCTGCACTGGACGCATCTGCGCCTTGCTGTCCGCACCGACGACCCAGACGAACGAGCCTTGCGGACCCGACATCACGGCCTTGCGCGGCACGGACACAACGTTCGAGAGCTGAATGCCTTCGACCTTCGCGCGCAGGAACTGACCCGGCAGGAGCTGCGCATCCTTGTTCGGCAGCACGGCGCGCACGTGCACGGTGCCGGAGCTGCGGTCCACGGAGTTGTCGACGAAGGTGACCTGCGCCGGCTGCGGGTATTCGCTGCCGTCCTCGAGGACCAGCTTCGCGCCCGGCGGCGGCGTGCTCTTGTTGGCGGGCGCAAGACTGCTGCGGATCATGGCCGCCTCGGCCTCCGGCACGTCGAACTCGACGTACAGCGGATCGACCTGAACGATCTTGGTGAGCAGGCTCGACGCTTGATCGGTCGAGATCAGGCTGCCTTCGGAGAGAGTCTCGCGACTGGTCAGGCCGGTAATCGGCGCACGCACATCGGTGTATTCGAGATCGAGTTGCGCCATGCGCAGCTGCGACTCTGCAGACTGCAGGTTCGCCTGCGCGACTTCGAAGCCCGACACGGCTTCGTCGCGTCGGCTCTGGCTGACAGCGTTCTTCTCGAACAGAGGTAACACGCGATCCCGCTGGCGACGTGCTTCCTCCGCGCGCGCTTTGGCAACAGCAACTGCAGCGCGCGCCGAGTCCGCGCGCGCACGCACGGGCTCAGGATCGATCAGGAACATCGACTGGCCTTGCACGACGCGGGTGCCTTCCTGGAAGCGGCGCTTGAGCACGATGCCGCCCACACGCGCGCGCACTTCGACCTCGCGCGAACCGAAGGTGCGCGCGGGATACGTGAGCTCCAGAGGCACGGGCTTGCTCTCGACCGTCTGCACGGTCACTTCGGGCGCCGGCGGTGCCTGGTTCTGCTGCTGCTTGCCGCAGCCGACGAGCGTGAGGCTCGCAACGATGCTCACGGCAGCGGTCTTGAGAATTCGTAGCGTTGCAGTCGACATAAACATCACCTGTAAGACTCGTCGGCAATCTTCATCAGCTCGCGCACGACCTGTGCGCGCTGGTCTTCCGTAAACGGCGAGATGCGCAGCGACTCGCGCATCATCAAACCGTCGATCGCGAGCGTGACGATGGCCGCGCGCGCGAAGTCGGCACCCGATTCCGCCAGCTCGTTGTTGTTAGCAACCAGCCGCTCACGGATAACTTCCAGCAGCGTGAGATCGTTCGCCGCCGTCGCCAGCAGCGCAGCGCCCATCGCCTTGGAGCGCGGATCGCTGCCGAGAATGCCGACGATGCACGCCTTCAAATCGCGGCTGTGGTCCTGCTCACTGAAGCCGCCCTTCGCGGCCTCTATGCACTGCTCCTTGTTCTGCACGTAACGCTGCGCGAGCGCGCCGAGCAGCGACTCCTTGGACGGGAAGTGGTAGAGCAAACCGCCCTTGCTGACGCCGGCGGCCTGGGCCACGACATCCAGGATCAGGCGTGCGGCGCCGACCTCGGCGACAACTCGTTCGGCGGCTTCCAGAATCCGGTCGCGCGCCGGTCCGGGCACCGCATGTGCTTCTACCATTGGGGATTTTCCTGGGATGGACAGTTCGGAAATCCGGGAACTGTACCGGCTGGACGGTATGCTAACCGTCCAGCCGGTACAGTGCAATGCGGGTCACCATCTTCTGTATCATCGCCAGCCGCGCGGGGATCGAGTGAGCGAGGCGCCTCTGGCCGAGGCAGTCATCGCCCTCAGGGACTATTCAATTCAGGAGCCCGCATGACCGAAGTCGGTACGTCCTGGTTTTCCAGCGGGCAGTTCCTGCCACACGGGCACTGCTATTTGTGGAGCCCGGGCGTGATGTGGATGAACGTCGTCGGCGACCTCTTGATCGCGATGGCGTACTTCACGATTCCGTTCGCACTGCTGTACATCGCGCGCCGACGCCGTGACCTGTCGTTCGACTGGCTCGTCGTCTGCTTCGGCGTGTTCGTCGTCGCCTGCGGCTTGACGTACGTCATGGACGTCTGGAACGTCTGGCACGCGCACTACTGGCTGCAGGGCATCGTCAAACTGCTCACGGCTGCGGCCTCGGTGCCCACGGCGATTCTGTTGTGGCGGTTCCTGCCCGGCATCCTGATGCTGCCGAGCCAGCGCCAGCTGCGCGACGCGAACGAATCGCTGGCGCGCGCCAACCGCGAGCTCGAAGCCTTCACCGCGTCCGTGTCGCACGATTTGCGCTCGCCGCTCACGACGATCGCCGGCCAGGCCGGACTGCTCGAGCTGTCGATGCCGGACGCGACCGACGAGCAGAAGCGTCGCCTGTCGCGCATCCAGGGCAGCGTGAAGCAGATGTCCGAGCTGATCGAGGCACTGCTGGTGCTGTCGCGCATTTCGCGCCAGACGCTGCATCGTGAGATCGTCGACGTCACCGCGCTGGCCGAAAGCATCGTGCAGGACATGCGCCAGAAGGAGCCGGCGCGCAACGTCGAGGTCGTGATCCAGCCGAACATGGCCGTGCACGGCGACCGCCGCCTGGTCGGCGACCTGTTCCAGAACCTGATCGGCAACGCCTGGAAATTCACCTCCAAGACCGCGCAGGCGCGCATCGAGATCGGGCAATCGAGCGGCGGCTCGCTCGCCACGCTGTACATCCGCGACAACGGCGCCGGCTTCGACATGACGTACGAGCAGAAGCTGTTCAAGCCCTTCCAGCGGCTGCACGGCGCGGCGGACTTCGACGGCTCGGGCGTCGGGCTCGCGACAGTCGCGCGCATCGTCGATCGCCATGGCGGGCGCATCTGGGCCGAGGGCAAGCCGAACGAAGGCGCGGTCTTCTACTTCACGCTGCCGACCGCGCCGATCACCGACGCGTTCATGGTTCATCAGCGCGCGCTGGCCTGAAACAGCCTGACCAGCATGATCGGCTGATCGTCGCCTGACCGGCATCCGGCGGCTTTTCGCCGGTTCGACTTAGCAGGGTGCCAGCGACGTGATTAGAATGCGCCGCTTTCCAGCCCGGCGAACGCATCCATGGCCTTCGACCAGAACGCTCTCGACAGTCTGCGCATAGAACGCAACAACGAGCCTGGCAGCTCGGGACCGAGCCCGCTGTACAAGTGGATCGTCATCGGCGTGCTCGTGCTCGCCGTTGCCATCGGCCTGTATGCCCTGTTGCGCGACAAAGCCATCGAAGTAGAGACGGCAACCGCCGTGCAGTCTTCGTCAAGCGGCGGTGGTGGCGGCGCGGCGGTCCTCAATGCATCCGGCTACGTCGTCGCGCGGCGCCAGGCGACAGTTTCCTCGAAGGTCACGGGCAAAGTCGCCGAGGTGTTGATCGAAGAAGGCATGGCAGTGAAGGAAGGCCAGCTGCTCGCACGCCTCGACGATACGACGACCAAGCCCATCTACGATCTCGCCCAGCGCCAGCTCGAGGCGGCGCGCAGGAATCTCAATGAAGTCGAGGTGCGCGTCGCCGAGGCAGAGCGCAACCTGCGCCGCACCGAACAGCTGCGCAACGACAAGCTCGTCAGCGAATTGGCGCTCGATCAAGCGCAATCTGAAGCGGCGGCGCTCAATGCTCGCCTCGAAGCGCTGCGTAGTGAAGTGAAGGTCGCCGAAGGCACCGTGCGCGTGCGCGCGCAGGATCTCGATGACCTGATGGTGCGCGCGCCGTTCACGGGCGTCGTCGTTTCGAAAGACGCGCAGCCTGGAGAGATGGTGTCGCCGATCTCCGCCGGCGGCGGCTTCACGCGCACCGGCATCGCCACCGTCGTCGACATGGACTCGCGTGAGATCGAGGTCGACGTCAACGAGGCGTTCATCAATCGCGTCAAGGCGAATCAGAAGACCGAGGCCGTGCTCGACGCTTATCCCGACTGGGTCATCCCGAGTCACGTGATCAACATCGTGCCGACTGCCGACCGCCAGAAGGCGACAGTGCGCGTACGCATCGGCTTCGACACGCTCGAGCCGCGCATCCTGCCCGACATGGGCGTGAAGGTGAGTTTCCTCGAAGACCGCCAGGTCGAGGGTACGCAACAGGCCGCTGCGCCGCGTCCCTCCGTGCGCATTCCATCGGCCGCCGTGATGAAAGACGGCGATACGAGCTTCGTCTGGCGTGTGACGGACGGCGCGATCGAGCGCGTCGCGGTGCGCACGGGCGGCGAGCGTGATGGTCAGGTTGAAGTGTTGTCGGGCATCAACGCCGGGGATGTCGTGGTCGCAGCGCCGGTCGAAGGGCTGAGCGAAGGCGTCAAGGTCAAGAGCAAGAACGGTTGAGAGGTGAATCGTGGAGACTCTGGTACGGCTGCGGCAGGTTGCAAAGGACTACAAGCGTGGCGCGGAGACCGTGCACGTGCTTCATCAGCTCGACCTGGACATCCCGAAAGGAGATTTCCTCGCGCTGATGGGACCGTCGGGCTCCGGCAAGTCGACGCTGCTGAATCTGATCGGCGGCCTGGACCGCCCGAGCTCCGGCACGATCGAGATCGCCGGCCAGCGCACCGACTCGCTCAGCGACGGCGCGCTCGGCAAATGGCGCGCGAATCACGTCGGCTTCGTGTTCCAGATGTACAACCTGTTGCCGGTGTTGACGGCCGAGCGCAACGTCGAGTTGCCGCTGCTCCTGACTTCGTTGTCGTCGGGGGATCGTCACAAGCGCGTCAGTGCCGCGCTCAGCCTCGTCGGACTGAGCGAGCGCGCCAAGCACAAGCCGCGTGAGCTGTCGGGCGGCCAGGAACAGCGCGTCGGCATCGCGCGCGCGATCGTTTCCGATCCCACGCTGCTGTTGTGCGACGAGCCCACGGGCGACCTCGATCGCAAGTCGGGCGACGAGATTCTCGATCTGTTGCAAGCGCTGAATACGCAGCAGGGCAAGACCATCATCATGGTCACGCACGATCCGCACGCTGCGGCTCGCGCCAAGCACGTGCTGCATCTCAACAAGGGACAGCTCACGACGGAAGCGGTTGCGTAAGCCATGTTCAAGCATCTGCCGCTGCTGTGGGCGAACCTCGGGCGCAAGAAACTGCGCACCGGGCTGACGCTCGCCTCGATTGTCGTCGCCTTCCTGCTGTTCGGCCTGATGCAGACGCTGCGCGTCGCGCTCACGGGCAGCCCGGAAATGGCCGGCGTGGATCGGCTCATCACGATCCACAAGGTAGCGATCATCAATCCGATTCCGCTGGCCTACCTGTCCCGCGTGCGCGCGCTGCCGGGCGTGAAGTACGCAACATCGCAGGCATGGTTTGGCGGTATCTACCAGGAAGACAAGAACCAGCTCGCCGCGTTGGCGGTCGACGTGCCGTCGTTCTTCCTCGTCTACAACGACTACACGTTGCCACCGGACCAGAAGAAAGCGTTCGAGCAGGACCGCACTGCGATGATCGTCGGCAGCGCCGTCGCTGAGCGCTTCAAATGGAAGATCGGCGACACCGTGCCGATCCGCTCGAACATCTGGACCAAGAAGGACGGCAGCAACGTCTGGCCGATGAAAATCGCCGGGATCTACACCGCGACGACCGGCGACAACCAGAGCATCTACTTCCACCAGGAGTACCTGGACGAGTCACGCACGATCGGCAAGAACACCTTCCATATGATCATCGAGCGACTGGAGGACCGGAATCGTTCCGCCGAGATCGCGCGCAACATCGATGCGCTGTTCGCGAACTCCTCGACCGAGACCAAGACAGCCACCGAGAGCGCGTTCATCCAGGGCTTCGCCAACCAGATGGGCAACATCGGCGCGCTGATCACCGGCGTCGCGGCCGCGGTGTTCTTCACGATGCTGCTGGTCACCGCGAACACCATGGGTCAGTCGATCCGCGAGCGGCTGAACGAGATCGGCGTGATGAAGACGCTCGGCTACTCGAACTTCATCGTCTCGTCATTGGTGATCGGCGAGGCGTTGCTGGTGACGACGCTCGGCGCAGCCATCGGACTCGGGCTGGCCGCGTTGACCTCGCTGGGGATGGCGAAGGGCCTGGCGCAATTCTTCCCGGTGCTCGGCATGCCCGCGACGACCTACGCGGTCGGCGCGGTGCTCGTGGTCGTGCTCGGCGGGCTGGCGGCAGCGCAGCCTTCGATGCAGGCCGCGCGGCTGAAGATCGTCGATGCGTTGAGAAAGGTGTGACATGGCCGGCAGCGCAATGACTCAGATCTCCGCGATCACCTCGATGAACCTGCGCAACATATCGGAGCGCCTGACCTCATCCGTCGTCGCGCTCGTTGGCATCGCGGGCGTCGTCATGGTGCTCATCGGCGTGCTGTCGATCAGCGCCGGCTTCCGCGCCGTCCTGACATTGTCAGGCGCGCGCGATGTGGCAATCGTCCTGCGCAGCGGCGCTACCGACGAGATGGGCAGCGGTCTCACGCTGGAGCAGACCAAGATCATCGCGGACGCGAAGAACATCGCGCGCGATGCGCAGGGCTCGATCGCCTCGCCTGAGCTCTACGTGATCGTCGACATTCCGCTGAAGCGCACCGTGACGCCGGCAAACGTGCCGCTGCGCGGCGTCGGTCCGCAGGCGCCGCAGCTGCGCCAGAACTTCCACATCGTCGAAGGCCGCAACTTCACGCCCGGCACGTTCGAGATCATCGCCGGCCGCGGTGCAAGCCAGCAGTTCGCCGGCCTCACAGTGGGCAACAAGCTGCGCTGGGGCACGACGGACTGGACCGTCGTCGGCATCTTCGAGGACCGCGGCAGCGTTGCCGAATCGGAAGTGTGGACGGACGTGACCGTGCTGCAGGGCGCATACAACCGCGGTACTACGTTTCAATCCATGCGCGTGAAGCTCACCAGCCCTGAAGCCTACCGCGCGTTCGAGGATGCGCTGACGACGGACCCGCGGCTCAACGTGCGGATGTTCACGGAGCGTGAGTATTACGAGAAGCAGTCACGCTTGCTGATCGCGCTCGTCAGCACGATCGGTACCGTGATCGCGGTGCTGATGGGCCTCGGCGCGGTGTTCGCGGCCCTGAACACGATGTACTCAGCAGTGTCGACGCGCACTCGCGAGATCGCCACGCTGCGCGCACTCGGCTTCGGCGCCGCGCCGGTGGTCGTGTCCGTGCTGACGGAAGCGCTGCTGATCGGCCTGGTCGGCGGCGTCCTCGGCGCGCTGATCTCGTACTTCGCCTTTAACGGCGTGCGCGCATCTACAATGAACTTCTCGACGTTCAGCCAGATTACCTTCGCGTTCCAGGTGACGCCGACGGTGCTGGTGCTGGGGTTGGTGTACGCGCTGATTCTCGGCTTCGTCGGCGGCTTGCTGCCGAGCCTGCGCGCCGCCCGACTGCCGATTACTACCGGACTGCGCGAGCTCTGAGTACGCAAGACTGTCGGGCTGAAGCCCGACCTACAGGACGATGCCCGAGCTACCCGACGTCACGGTCTACCTCGAAGCCCTCGAGGCCCGTCTGCTCGGGCAAACTCTCGAGCGGGCAGTTCTCAAGAATCCGTTCCTGCTGCGCACCGCCGACCCGCCGCTGCAATCCTGCGAAGGTCATCGCGTCGTAGCACTACGTCGCGTCGGCAAACGCATCGCGATCGGCTTCGACAACGATCGCTGGCTGCTGATCCACCTGATGATCGCGGGGCGCTTGCACTGGTACGACAAAGCGCACACGGGCGCGGTGCGCGCGTCGCTGCTCTCGCTCCAGTTCACGAACGGTACGCTCACGCTGACTGAAGCCGGCACGAAACGGCGCGCGTCATTGCATGTGTTGAGCAGCGCTGCGCAACTGGCGGATCACGATCGCGGCGGCGTTGAAGTTCTCGGCATCGATCCCGCACTGTTCCGCGAGCGACTCTCGCGGACCAATCACACGCTCAAGCGCGCGTTGACCGATCCCACGATCCTGAGCGGCATCGGCAACGCGTACTCCGATGAGGTCCTGCATCGCGCCCGCCTTTCACCGACCGCGCAAACGCGCCATCTGAGCGACGCCGAGTGGCAACGCTTGCACGAAGCAACCCAGGCGACGCTGACCGACTGGATCGAACGTCTGCGCGCCGACGCCGCCGGTACGTTTCCCGAGAAAGTGACTGCATTCCGTAAGGACATGGCGGTCCATGGCCGTTATGGCAAGCCTTGCCCCGTCTGCGGCACGGCCATCCAGCGCATTCGTTACGCAGAAAACGAAACGAACTATTGCCCGCGCTGCCAGACCGGCGGCAAGCTACTCGCCGACCGCTCGCTTTCGCGGCTGCTCAAGGACGACTGGCCGAAGACGATCGAGGCGCTGGAAAACCAGCGAAAGCCGTGAGCCACCGACCTGTCCTGTACTGCACGCATCGCCCCGGACCGCCGCTCGATCGCTTCGTCGATCAGCTCTGGTACTGGGAAGGCGTGCCGCCTGCGCATGACAAAGATCGGCTGCTGCCGGGCGGCAGCTGTGGACTGATCGTCAACCTGATCGAAGACGAGAACCGACTGTACAGCGGACCGGACGATGGCGTCGTCAATCGTCTGCCCGGCGCAGTGCTGAGCGCTGCGTACTCACGCTACTTCGTCATCGACACGCGCGAGCAACGCGCCAACGTCGGCGTGCGCTTTCACCCGGGTGGCACGTGGCCCTTCTTCGACCCCGCGGGCGATGAGCTGCGCGATCAGCACGTCGCACTGCGCGATCTATGGGGCTCGGCGGGCGACACTCTGCGCGAGCGTCTGCTTGCAGCGCCGACGCCGCGCGCAAAACTCGCGCTGCTGGAAGCGGAGCTGCTCGAGCGCGCAATCCGTCCGCTGCACCGTCGTGCCGAAGTCGATTTCGCGCTCGCCCGTCTCAGCGCGGCGCCGAACGACCACTCTATCGCGATGCTCAGCGAGCACGTCGGACTGAGTGCGCGTCGATTCACGCGACTGTTCACGCTGGAAGTCGGCTTGACGCCGAAGGTCTATGCCCGCATCCAGCGCTTCCAGCACGCACTGGACTGCATGCTGCAGTCGAACGGCAGCGATTGGACCGACGTGGCGCAGACCTGCGGGTACTTCGATCAATCGCACTTCATTCGCGAGTGCCGCTCGCTGTCCGGGTTCACGCCCACCGAGCTCGCCGCACGGCGTATCGGCGACAGCGACCACATCGCTCTGTCCTGAAATATCGCAGGCCGCGCATCCATGACCGAACCCACGACCCACGGGCACCGACGCGCTGCGTTCGCGTTCGTCTTCGTCACCGTCCTGCTCGACATGTTCGCGATCGGCATCATCATCCCGGTGCTGCCGCGACTGGTCGAAGACTTCATGGGCGGCGATACCGCGCGCGCCGCGATGATCTACGGCATCTTCGGCACCGCCTGGGCGTTGATGCAGTTCCTGTTCATGCCCGTGCTCGGCTCGCTGTCGGACCGGCTCGGCCGGCGGCCGATCATCCTGCTGTCGAACTTCGGCCTCGGCCTCGACTACGTGCTGATGGCGCTCGCGCCCAACCTCCGCTGGCTCTTCGTCGGCCGCGTGATTTCCGGCATCACTGCAGCGAGCGTCAGCACGGCCGGTGCGTACATCGCAGACGTCACTCCAGCCGAGCAGCGCGCCGCGAAGTTCGGTCTGCTCGGCGCCGCGTTCGGTGCCGGCTTCGTCGTCGGCCCGGCGCTCGGCGGTCTGCTCGGCGACATCAGCCCGCGCCTGCCGTTCTGGGTCGCAGCCGGTCTCAGCCTCACCAACGGGCTCTATGGCCTGTTCGTGTTGCCCGAATCGCTGCCGCGCGAGCGACGCTCGCCGTTCTCATGGCGCAAGGCGAATCCGATCGGCGCCCTCAAGCTCCTACGTTCGCATCACGAGTTGTGGGGACTCTCCGGCGTGACCTTCCTCAGCAACCTGGCGCACGCCGCGTTGCCGAGTACCGCCGTGCTCTACATGGGCTATCGCTATGACTGGGACGCGAAGAAGGTGGGCTTGCTGCTTGGTGGCGTCGGCGTGTGCCAGATCATCGTCAACGCGCTGCTGGTAAGTCGTGTGGTCAAGGCGATCGGCGAACGCCAGACGATCGTGGTCGGACTGGTCGCCGGCGCGGCCGGCTTCACGATCCAGGCCATGGCACCGAATGGCGCGGTGTACGCCGTCGGCATAGTCGTGATGTCGCTGTGGTCGTTGATGAACCCGGCGCTGCAAGGCTGGATGACGCGACTCGTGAGCCCGTCCGAGCAGGGTCGGCTGCAGGGTGCGAACGGCAGCGTGCTCGGCATCGCCACGTTGATCGGCCCCATCCTGTTCACCCAGACGTTCGCGAATTTCATCGGCCCGCATCGCGACTGGCATCTGCCCGGCGCACCCTTCCTGCTTTCGGCGCTCCTGCTCGTCAGCGCTCTGAGCGTCGCGCTGCGCGTGATGGCGACGCGTCTGCAGAGCGTGCCGGCCGCGAATCAGTAATCGACTGTTGATCGCTAATCGTGCGCGCGACGTGCGTTCTGCACATCGCGAGTGCAAATCGTTGCGTCCGTCAGCGCTTAGCCCCGATTTTCGCGGCTCGCGCGCTGGCACAGGAAGTGCATTGCAGTGAGCGAGTCTGACCGATTTAAACTTGCTGACGAAGGTGGTTGACCATCCCCCTGAGCCACTTCGAATGCAGACGTGCGCGATGGCGACATCGCGCACGTTATTTTTATCGCTCTCCGACCAGCCACTGCGGCACGAGCGGCCACAGCGTCGGCTCGAACTGCGGACGGAAAAAACCGAAGTGACCGATGCGCGGCGCGCCGATGTCACGCGGCGCGATACGCTGATATTCAATCGGTGCGTTGACGTACAACCGATGCAGTGAGCGGATGCCCTGCTCCGACATCATCTCGTCGTCCGTGAAGGACAGCGACAACATTGGCGTGCGCACCGCCTCGTACGAGCGACGCACGCGCTCGCCTTCGACGCCGACGACGTACTCGCGATTGAGGCACCAGCGACGCCACTGCGCCATCACGCCGCGCGGCAGGTCGCCGACTTTGCGTAGCCGCTTGCCGGGGAAGTAGCCGACGACGCGCAGCGCCAACGGCACGACCACGAACCAGAGCCACCACACGAACCGCCGCGTCTGCCAGCTGTTCTCGAGCCAATAGCCGTTGCCGGTCGCAATCGTGATCGCGCGATCGATGCGCTCGCGATTCGGAATGAGCCCGAGCAGCTGGCCGCCGAGACTATGGCCGACCCAGTAGAGCGGCACACTGGGCGCCTGCGCTTTCATGAAGTCGATGACTGCCGCGCAGTCCTGCGTCGCCCAGTCGCGGATGTCGATCTCGAAGCCGCGCAACGTCGGCGGCGCCGATTGACCGATGCCGCGATAGTCGAAGGTCGCGGCGAGATAGCCGCGCGCCGCGAGCCATTCGGCAAAGCGCGAGTAGTAGCTCTGCGTGACGCCCATCGCGGAGGGCAGAACGATCACGGCACGCGGCGCGCCGGCGGGCTCGAACGTGCGCAGAACGAGGGAAGCACTGCCCTGCAGGCGAATGGTGTGATGCATGAGCGGCAGCTTACTATTCGTGCGTCCCGGGTCACAAAGTACCAGCCATGCTCGTTTCCGCAGCCATCGACAGCCGCATCAGTTGTCGCGAATTCCTCGGCACGCCCGTGCCGAAGCAGGTCGTCGTCGAGATCCTCGAAACGGCGAAGCGCGCGCCGTCGGGCGGCAACTTGCAGCCGTGGCGCGTCGACGTGCTCACGGGCGCGCCGCTCGCGGAGTTTCTCGCCGGCATCCGCGCGAAGCAGCGCACGCAGCCGGCAGGCGAAGGCACCGAGTACAACGTGTATCCGCCGAACCTGCACGATCCGTATCGCTCGCGGCGTTTCAAATGCGGCGAGGATCTATATGGGCTGCTCGGCATCCCGCGCGAGAACAAGCCCGCACGTCTTGCGAACTTCGCACGCAACTACGAGTTGTTCGGCGCGCCTGTGGCGTTGTTCTTCTCGATCGATCGCCGCATGGGCCAGGACCAATGGGCCGACGTCGGCATGTTCATGCAGAACATCATGCTGCTCGCGCGCGAGCGCGGGCTACACACCTGCGCGCAGGAAGCGTGGGCGATCTGGCACAAGAGCGTCGCGGAATTTCTGCAGCTGCCGGCGGATCACATGCTCTTCTGCGGCATGGCGCTCGGCCACATGGATGAGCGGGCTCCCGCAAACAAGCTGCGCACAGAGCGTGCGCAGCTTGCCGAGTTTGCGACCCTACGGGGCTTCGACTAGAACCTGAATCCCAACACCAGGCCGTACGTGCGCGGATCCAGCGCGAACACGTTCGTGAACAGACCCGACGACGCGTCGGTCACGTACATGCCGGTGATGTTGTCGTCATCCATCGCGTTGTTGACGTAGCCGCGCACGAACCAGCTGTTGCTGGCCGAGCTCAGCTCCACTTGCGCGTTGACCACATCCCACGCGTCGATCTTGTCGATCGGCCGATTGAAGATGCGGGCGTAGAACTGGTCGCGCCAGTAGTAATCCGCACGCGCAGTCAGGTTCATGCTGCTGCCGAGATGGAACGTGTACTGCGCGCCGACCTTGAACGACCACTCCGGCGTGCCCTGCAACGACTTGCCGTCGAGATTCGCGGCGATGCCGTCCTGCACCGGCAAACCGTTCTCGGCCATCGCTCCGCAGAAGCCGAAGGGGCCGCCGACCGCCGCCGGCAGCACCAGCCCGAACTGACGAGCGGTGGGAAGCGCAGCCGTCGCGAGCACGCAGTTCGAGCCGTCCGAGATGTCCTTGATGTTGGTCCAGGCCGGATCGCCGTTGCTCGGATCGCGCGGATCGATGCTGCTGAAGTCTTTGATCTTCGTCTTGAGGTACGCGAAGTTCGCGTCGATCAGCAGATCGTTCACCGGGCTGAACACGAACTC
>Ga0068859_100000823_pt1 | contig 31532 bp, 36 predicted proteins | sample KBSSwiS22_FD_66585 | JGI IMG/M metagenome (GOLD analysis project Ga0068859, IMG submission 66585) | Switchgrass rhizosphere microbial communities from Kellogg Biological Station, Michigan, USA - KBS Switchgrass S2-2 | ecosystem: Host-associated > Plants > Roots > Rhizosphere > Soil ...
ACGACATCGAGCGCTCGCGCAAATTCTACGACGCCACCATGGGCGTACTCGGCTACACCAATGTGGTACCGCCCGAAGCAGGCCGGCTGGTCTATGCCGGGCCCGGCGGCGTGTTCGTAGTGGCCAAGCCGTACAATGGCGAAGCGGCGATACCGGCCAATGGCGCGACGCTGGGCTTTTCGGCCGCGGACGATGCCGCGGTCGATGCATGGCACAGCGCCGGCCTCGCCGCCGGCGGTAGGTGCGAAGGCGAGCCCGGGCCGCGCGCCGCAGCGCCGAACAACTCGCGCGGCGCCTATCTGCGCGATCCTGACGGCAACAAAATCTGCGCGTTCCACATGCAGCATTGAGTCCCTGGCCCGCCAAGGCGCCCGAACGGCGGCGCAAGTGGCGGGTGACGGAGAAAAGATGGAAACGGTCAGCACCAACAAGTCGCACGGCGGCGTCCAGGGCGTGTACCGTCACGCCTCCGCCGCCACCGGCACCGACATGGTGTTTTCGGTGTTTGTGCCCGATCACGCGCCCGGCGCGCGGATGCCGGTGCTATGGTATCTCTCGGGTCTGACCTGCACGCATGCCAACGTTACCGAGAAGGGCGAGTACCGCGCCGCATGCGCCGAGCATGGCGTGATCTTCATCGCACCCGACACCTCGCCGCGCGGCGCAGCTGTTCCCGATGACGAAGGCTATGATTTCGGCCAGGGCGCCGGCTTTTACGTTGACGCGACGATAGCGCCCTGGTCGACCAATTTCCGCATGCGCCGCTATATCGAGGACGAGCTCCCCGCGCTGATCGCCGGCGAATTCGCGATGGCCGACATGCGCCGCGAAAGCATCACGGGGCATTCGATGGGCGGACACGGCGCACTGACCGTCGGACTGCGCAGCCCGACGCGTTTCCGCTCGATTTCGGCCTTCTCGCCGATCGTCTCGCCGCTGCACTGCCCGTGGGGCGAGAAAGCGCTCACGGGTTATCTCGGGCCCGACCGCGGCGACTGGCGCGAATATGACGCCTGCGCGCTGATCGAAGACGGCGCGCGCGTGCCCGAGCTGCTCGTCGACCAGGGCGACGCCGACCAATTCCTCGCCGAGCAGCTCAAGCCCGAGCTGCTGCGCTCCGCGTGCGAAGCCGCGGACATCGATCTCACCCTGCGGATGCAACCCGGTTATGATCACAGCTATTACTTCATTTCGAGCTTCCTGGCCGAGCATGTCGCCTGGCATGCCGAGCGATTGACGGCATGAAATACGATGTCCTGATCGTCGGCGCGGGCCACGGCGGTGCGCAGGCAGCGATCGCGCTGCGGCAGAACAAGTTTGCGGGCAGCATCGCACTGCTCGGCGACGAGCCCGATCCGCCGTACGAGCGCCCCCCGCTCTCGAAGGACTATCTTGCAGGCGAGAAGAGCTTCGACCGGCTGCTGATTCGCCCACGCGCGTTCTGGGAGGAGCGCGACATCGCGCTGCTGCTCGGCCGGCACGTCGAGCAAGTCGACGCCGCCGCGCACAGCGTCACCACCGGCGGGGGCGAGACGATCGGCTATGGCACGCTGATCTGGGCGGCGGGCGGCAATCCGCGGCGGCTCGATTGTGCCGGCCACAGCCTCGAAGGCGTGCACACGATGCGCACGCGCGAAGACGCCGACAAGCTAGCGGCCGAACTTCCCGGCGTCGACACCGTCGCGGTAATCGGCGGCGGCTATATCGGACTCGAGGCCGCCGCGGTGCTGAGCAAGTTCGGCAAGAAAGTGGTGCTGATCGAAGCGCTCGACCGCGTGCTCGCGCGTGTCGCCGGCGAGCCGCTGTCACGTTTTTTCGAGGCCGAACATCGTGCGCATGGCGTCGACATCCGGCTGAACGCCAAGGTTGAAGCACTCGAAGGCGACGAGCGAGTGACAGCGGTTCGGCTGGTCGGCGGTGAAGTGATCCGCTGCCAGATGGCCGTGGTCGGCATCGGTATCCTTCCCGCAGTCGAGCCGCTGCTCGCGGCCGGCGCGCGGGGCGGGAACGGCGTGGAAGTCGACGCGCAATGCCGTGCGTCGCTCCCCGACGTCTTCGCAATCGGCGACTGCGCGCGGCACGCCAACGGTTTCGCGGGCGGCGACTGGGTGCGGCTCGAATCGGTGCAGAATGCCAATGACCAGGCGACAGTGGTCGCAAAGACCATTCTCGGCACCGAGGCGGCCTATGAAGCCGTGCCGTGGTTCTGGTCGAACCAATATGACCTGAAATTGCAGACCGTCGGCCTGTCGACTGGGTTCGATCAAGCCGTCGTGCGCGGTGACCCGGCGACCCGCAGCTTTTCGGTCGTCTATCTGAAGGCCGGGCGCGTGATCGCGCTCGACTGCGTCAATGCAACGAAAGATTATGTCCAGGGCCGTAAGCTGGTCGTCGAGCGCGCGAGCCCCGATGTCGTGCGGCTCGCCGATCCGGAAGTGCTGCTCAAGGAATTGTGATGTTCAGGTCGATCGTCCGCGCGCTGCTCGCGCTGTTGCTGTGCTCGGCGCCGCTCGCCGCCGGCGCTCGGACCGCGACCGCCCGGGCCGCAATCGCCAAGCCGGCGCTTTGGGTGGTGCGGGATCGCGACACGACGATCTATCTGTTCGGCACGATCCACGCGCTGCGCCCGGGGATCAACTGGTTCCACGGGCCGCTCAAACAGGCATTCGCTTCGTCGGACACGCTGATGACCGAGATCGTCATGCCGGACCCAAAGGTCGCGCAGGCGTTGATGCTCAAGGCGGCGCTCAATCCTACCGGTCCGAGCCTGACCGAGAAGCTTCCCGAAGACAAGCGCGCCGCCTATGTCGCGGCGCTCACCAAGCTGGGCATCCAGCCGGCGCAGCTCGACCGCTTCGATCCCTGGCTGGTCGCCTCGCAACTCGCCGTCGCGACACTGATCAAGAGCGGCTATGATCCCGGAAGCGGCGCCGAACACGTGCTGACCGAGGCCGCCGCCGCCGAGCACAAGCCCGTCGCCGGGCTCGAGACCGTCGAGCAGCAGGTCGGCTATCTCGACGGATTGTCGGACAAGGCGCAGCAGGAATTCCTCGTGTCGACGATCGACGAGATCGATGATTTCACGACGACGATGGACAAGATGGTCGGCAGCTGGTCGCACGGCGACGCGAACGCGATCGCGAAATTGATGAACGACGACATGCACGATTCGGCTGAACTGATGACCAGGCTGATCGCCGAGCGCGACGCGCGCTGGGCAGATTGGATCGCCGACCGTCTCAAGCGCCCCGGCAAGGTCTTCATTGCAGTCGGCGCGGGCCATCTGGCAGGCCCGGAGAGCGTCCAGGCCTATCTCGCGCGGAAGCGTCTCACCGCGCGCCGCGTCGTCTACTGAGCCATGGCCAAGCCACGCCCCATCGTTGGCCTGCTGTCCGGCATCGCAGCCGGGCTTGCCGCATCGGCGGCGATGCACCTCTTTCAGAAGCTGGCCGAGCGCGCCCCGCAAGGCGAGGACGCGGCGCTGCCGGCGATGCCGAGCAAGGCGAACGACGCGATCCCCTATGCCGTCGGCGCCGCGCTTGGAGGGATGTACGGTCTGCTCAGCGAGTATCAGCCCGACGCCGGAACCGGCTTCGGGACCGCTTATGGTGTCGCCACCGCTGCGCTCATCGACAAGGTCGCGCCCGCTCCCACGAGCGACGCGCCGGCACATGGTGCGGTGTCGCACCTGGTATTCGGCGCCGTGCTGGAAGGTGTGCGGACCCTGATCGCGGGGCGGCGGTAAATCTACCCTCCGTGCAAGGCAGGGGGTCTGAGGTAAGCTACAGCAACAATCGTTCGACCGACTGCCGCCCGACCGAGCCCCCGCCGCGTCGCCTCTCGATCTCCGTTTCGGCCGAATACCGTACATCGGGATCGCGATCGCCGAGAAATGCGACCAGCACGTCGTCGGAGATTTCACGCCATTCCTTGCCCCGGTCGGGCCCCGAGCGCACGCGCGGCAGCAGCCCGGGCAGGTTCGACCAGGCGAGCAGCTGCGCGAACCCGGCCTGGTTGAGCTGGTCGCGCAGCAAATGGGCGGTCACATAGGCATCGGGAAACGCGCGGTGCGCGGGCAGGCCGCGGTCATGGTCGAGCCGCTCGGGACGCTTCCAATAGCGCAGCACCTGATTCGAGAAGCTCGGCGAATCGGGCCACAGCCGCAGCGCGCATTTCCAGGTACAGATCCAATCGGCGCTGCGCGTCAGCGCCGGCGTACAATAATGCTGCTCGAAACTCGCATGATGCGCCGCGAGCGCGATGCGCCGCGGCCAGGGATCGAGCGCCTGGCGCGCGACGTCGTGCCAAAAGGGCGCGTCGGCGACATGTTCGTCGAGGATGTGATGGACCGCCTGGGTGATCGGCGGGATCGGCCGCCCCGGATTGACCAGGTGCGATCCGCCCTCGCCATAAATCTCCCAGCGCCCATCGTCACCGAGCGCGACATCCTGCCAGCCGATCTCGCACACGCCGTGCGCCGGCGGTGCGACGCCGGTGGTTTCGAGATCGACGACGCGGATGATCTGCGGAGGGGAGGGCATGCGCCTATGTGGGGGTTCGGTCAGGCCGATGCCAGACCGGCCCTCAATGCCCCGCCTGCGGCCCGCGCTCGATCCCGCTGAGCGCGAGCTGCTGGTCGATCTGCCCGAGCAGCCGGTCGACGCCTTCCTGAGTCTTGCCCTCGGCGCGCGCGACGAGCACGTCCTGGGTGTTCGACGCACGCAACAGCCACCAGCCGTCGGGCGTGTTGACGCGCGCGCCGTCGGTGCGGTTGACTTCGGCGCCCGAGGTTTCGAGCCGGTCGAGCACTTCGTCGACCACCGCGAACTTGCGCGACTCGTCGACCTGGAAGCGCATCTCGGGCGTGTTCACCACCGGCGGCATCTCGGTCTTGAGCTGGGTGAGCGACTTGCCGATCGAATGCACTGCGCGGATCAGCCGGATCGCGGCATATTGCGCGTCGTCGAATCCATAATAGTCCTGCGCGAAGAAGATGTGGCCGCTCATTTCCCCGGCGAGCGGCGCGTGGGTTTCCTTCATCTTCGTCTTGATCAGGCTGTGACCGGTCTTCCACATCACTGGCTCGCCACCGAGCTCGGCGATGCGATCATAGAGCGCCTGGCTGGCCTTGACGTCGGCGATAATCGGCGCACCCGGCTCCTTGGCGAGCACCGGTTCGGCCAGGATCGACAGCAGCTGGTCTCCCCACACCACGCGGCCCTCGCCGTCGATCGCGCCCAGCCGGTCGCCGTCGCCGTCGAACGCCAGCCCGAAATCGAGCTGTTTGTCCGCGACCAGCTTCTTCAGGTCGGCAAGATTCTTTTCTTCGGTCGGGTCTGGGTGATGGTTGGGAAAATTGCCGTCGACATCGGTGAACAGCGTGTGATGCTCGCCCGGGATCAGCTTGACCAGCTTCTCGATCACGGGCCCGGCGGCACCGTTGCCCGCATCCCATCCGATCCGATAGGCCGCGCTGGGCTCGAAGCCTTCGATCAGCCGCTCGACGTACATGTCCTCGACATAGGCTTCGGTGACTTCGCCGGCGCCTTCGTCCCAATCGCCCTCGGCCGCCATTCGGCCGAGCGTCTGAATGTCCTCGCCGAAGAAGGAGCGGTGCTGGAACACCATCTTGAAGCCATTGTAATTACCCGGATTATGACTCCCGGTAATCTGGATGCCGCCGTCGACTTCAAGCGTCGCCTCGGCGAAATAGAGCATCGGCGTCGGCCCCATGCCGGTGCGCACCACATTGCATCCGCTGGCAGTGAGGCCTTCGATCAGCGCCGCCTCGAGCATCGGCGATGAAATGCGTCCGTCGCGGCCCACGGCGACGCGGTGGCCGCCGGCGCGGCGCAGCAGCGTCGCGAAACCGCGACCGATCGCGCGGGCGTCGTCAGGCCCCAGTGTCTTCCCCACGATTCCGCGGATATCGTATTCGCGCAGCGACGTAGGATCGAACTTGTGCGTCATGGGGCTCTCCGATCTGGGATTGGCGCCTAATCCGCGAGATGCGCCGAAGTTGCAACCGTCTCGCTTGTCTTTGCGCTGGACGGGGCGCTATTTGAGCAGGGCGTCGCGCGCCGCGTTGACGCGGCGCGTGAGCTCGGCGGACCCGCCTTTGTCGGGATGCACCGCCGCGACCAGTCGACGATGCGCCGCGCGAATCTCCTCTACATTGGCATCTGCACCGACGCCGAGCACGGCGCGGGCTTCGTCCGTCGGCATGCGGCGTGGCTTGGGCTTGAGCAGCAGGTAGAGCGCATAGAGCGCGAGTGCCGCCCCCAGGAACTTGATCATGCGAACAACGGCAGCGTGAATTCGGGTAGCGCCAGCCCACCCATCATTTCGCGCAACTCCTGGCGCGCGGCAACGTGGCTGAGGCCCATTTCGCCGAACTCGCGCGAATCGAGCATGGTGAGACCCTGCGGGAACAGTTCGCGATAGACGACGCGCTCGGACAGCCCCGAGATCACCCGGAACCCGACTCGCTTCGAGAGCTGGTCGAGCGCTTCGGATACGCGCCTCATATTGCGCGCTTCGATGTGCTGCATGCGGTTGCGCAGCACCACCCAGTCGATCGTCGCGCCATCGGCCTTGGCGCGGCGCTTGCGCGATTCCCACACCATTTCCGAATAGAAGCTGGGGCGCGTGACCTTGAACGTCTCGGGATCGACCTGCCCGATCAGGTCGAAGTCGACGAAGCTGTCGTTCATCGGCGTGACCAACGTGTCGGCATTGGTGACCGCGATCCGCGCGAAGCGATCATCGCGGCCCGGCGTATCGATCACCAGGAAATCGGCAGCCGCACCGAGCTGGTCGAGCTGCTCGGAGAAGAAATCCATGCTTTCGCCGTCGTGAGTCGCGTAGCGCGGCATCTGCAACTCGCGTCCCGTGCGGCGTATCGTCGCGGCGCGATTGTCGAGGTAGCGTCCCATGGTGCGCTGACGATGGTCGAGATCGAACGCAGAGACCTTGGCCCCCTTGGCCGCGAGCGCGATCGCGACGTGCACGGCCGTGGTAGACTTGCCCGTCCCGCCCTTTTCGTTCGCGAAAACGATGACATGCAGTCGCTTCGGCTCATCACTCAACGCTTTGACTTCCTCGTCTTGATCGTCCAGCCAGCCCCCCATAGAAGCGCCGCTCCCGGACGTTCTATCGGAAGTGTCACAGCGTGCAAACCACTCGTCAGCTCGATGACCTGCGCAAGGCAGTCGCCGCCTTCCGGCAGGCCGGCGCGCGTGTCGCACTGGTGCCGACGATGGGAGCGCTGCATGCCGGTCACATGACATTGGTCGAGACCGCGCGGCGTCATGCCGAGCGCGTGATCGTGTCGATCTTCGTCAATCCGAAACAGTTCGGACCGGACGAGGACCTGGCCGCCTATCCGCGCCGCGAAGCGAGCGACACCCGGATGCTGGCCGACGCCGGAGTCGACATCTTGTGGATGCCGCCGGTCGACGCGATGTATCCGCACGGCTTCGCGACCAACATCTCGGTTGCCGGCGTGTCCGAGCCACTCGAAGGCGCGCATCGGCCGGGTCATTTCGACGGAGTCGCGACGGTAGTCGCCAAATTGTTCAACCAGGTACGCCCCGACGTCGCGCTGTTCGGCGAAAAGGACTTTCAGCAGCTGGCCGTGATTCGCCGCATGGCGCTCGATCTCGACATGGGAATCGAAATCGTCGGCGTTCCCACGCAGCGCGACGACGACGGCTTGGCGCTGTCCTCGCGCAACGCCTATCTCCTCCCCGAGGAGCGCGCCAAGGCGGTGGCACTCCCGCGCGCGCTCGGAGTCGCCGCGCGGGCCATCGAAAAGGGAAGCACCTCGGAGGTCGCGCTGGCTCAAGCACAGGAACAGCTCGAGTCGGCGGGCTTCGACGTCGACTATGTCGCGCTGGTCGACGCCGATTCGCTGCAGAAGCCGCAAGAAGATCGACCGGTTCGACTGCTTGCCGCAGCCCGCATCGGCAAGACGCGGCTGATCGACAATATCGCCCTCAATCCCAACAACCACAGTAAAAACCATTAACTATATATTCGGAGGTGACCTGCCACACCGGACCCGCCACAAGAATGTGGAAAGGGGTGCAACATGGGACAGAGCATCAGAAGTGCACGTTTCCTAATTGAAAGCCGCCTTCGTCAGGCGGCCAGCGGTGACGCCCAGGCATGTTACGATCTGGGAGTCGTTTATTCGAGCGGCGCCGAAGGCGTCGACATCGACCTCATCGAAGCGCACAAATGGTTCAATATCGCAGCCGCCAACGGCTCGGATGGCGCGGCGGCTTGCCGCAGCGAGATTTCCGAGGACATGACGGCGCGCGAGATCATCGAAGCACAGAAGATGGCCCGCGCCTGGTTGCGCGGGACTCAACTGCGCGCAGCTTAATATTCGGTATGAGCACACGCTCGGCGCGGGGGAGCGCCGATGCGTGGCGCCTCGCCGAATCCCGTGTCGAACGAACAAGTAATGGGTGCGAAAGCTCCCGATATCGACGAACGCAGCTTCGTCGATATTCCAGCGAAATCTCCTTGAGCTTCCAGCGGCTTCCGCTTCCAAGCCGCCGCGCAACACCCGCATAAGTATTATACCGAGTCGGTAGTGTTCCGACTCGGCAAAAAGCGGAATCGCCAGCCGAAATCTGCCTGGCTAGAGGGGCGCCAGCTGCCGAGGGTTCTGCCTTTCGGGTGTTCCGGGACCGGGCGTTTCGACGCCCGGTCCTTTTTCGATTCAGCGCTCGCGCGTCGCGGCGAACTTCACTTTCGGATAGCGGTCGGCGACATAGCCGACTTCCCATGACGATTTGGCGAGGAACACCGGATTGGCATCGCGGTCCTTCGCCATCGCGCCGCGGTTCAAATCCATGAACGCCTTCACATCCGCCGGATCCTCGCTCGAGACCCAGCGCGCCGTGTCGTAGGGCGATGGCTCGAGCGCGGCCGCGACCTTGTACTCGGCGTCGAGACGGCTGAGCAGCACGTCCAGCTGGAGCTGGCCGACCACTCCGATGATCCAGTTCGACCCGATCTCGGGATAGAAGACCTGCGTCACGCCTTCTTCGGCCATGTCGTCGAGCGCCTTGCGCAGCTGCTTGGTCTTGGTCGGGTCCTTGAGCTGGACGCGGCGCAATATCTCGGGCGCGAAATTGGGCAGGCCGGTAAAGCGAACTTCGGCCTTTTCACTCAGCGTATCGCCGACGCGTAGCACGCCGTGGTTAGGGATGCCGATGATATCGCCGGGAAAGGCCTCGTCGGCGAGTTCGCGTTCGCGCGCGAAGAACAGGATCGGGGAATGAATCGCGATCGGTTTGCCATGGCCGGTCGGCGTGAGCTTCATGCCCCTTTTGAACGTCCCCGAACACAGCCGCATGAACGCGATGCGGTCGCGGTGGTTGGGGTCCATGTTCGCCTGGACCTTGAACACGAAGCCGGTGACTTCGGTCTGGGCAGGATCGACCGGCGCCGGCTCGGCCGGCTGCGGGCGCGGCGGCGGGGCGTGGCGCGCGATCGCGTCGATCAGCGAATCGACTCCGAATTCCTTGAGCGCCGAGCCGAAATAGACCGGCGTGAGGTCGCCGGCCCGATAGGCTTCCGCATCGAATTCGGCATAGCCTACCTGTGCCAGCTCGACTTCCTCGCGCAGTTTGATGAGGTTGTCGCAAGAGACGATCGCGTCGAGCTGCGCATCGTCGAGCCCGCTGGTCTGGATCACCTTGCCCTGGAACTCGCGGCTGTCGCCTTCGGGCAGCAAGAGCCGGTTCGAGACCAGATCAAAGACGCCTTCGAACGTGCCGCCCATGCCGACCGGCCAGGTCATCGGCGCGACGTCGAGCTGGAGCAGTTCGGCGACTTCATCGAGGATCGCGAACACCTCACGGCCTTCGCGGTCGACCTTGTTGACGAAAGTGATGATCGGCACGTTGCGCAGCCGGCATACCTCGAACAGCTTCCGGGTCTGGCTCTCGATGCCCTTGGCGACGTCGATCACCATCACTGCCGAATCGACTGCCGTCAGCGTGCGATAGGTGTCCTCGCTGAAATCCTCGTGACCCGGCGTGTCGAGCAGGTTGAACGTCACGCCCTGCCGCTCGAACGTCATCACGCTCGATGTGACCGAGATGCCGCGCTGCTGCTCGATCTTCATCCAGTCCGACCGCGCCCGCCGCGCCGCCCCGCGCGCCTTGACTTCGCCGGCCAGATGGATCGCGCCGCCGAACAGCAGCAGCTTCTCGGTCAGCGTGGTCTTGCCCGCGTCCGGGTGGGAGATGATCGCGAACGTGCGGCGATCGAGGGAAACAGTCATCGGCGGGCCATATAGGCTTTTCGGGCGCGGGCGCCAGCGGGCGCACGTCTTTCCAGATCCTCCCCGATCGGGGAGGATCGGGTCGGCTAAGCCGCGCTGCGCTGGGCTACGATCGAGCGCAGCGTCTGTTCGAACACTTCCGGTGGTTGTCCGCCCGAGATCAGATAGCGCATGTCGACCACGATCGAAGGCACCGCATTGATTCCGCGCGATTGCCACAGTTGCTCCTCGGCGCGGACTTCGTCGGCATATTGCCCGGAATCGAGCATGTGCCGCGCTGCATCGGGGTTGCCGCCGACGCGGCCAGCGATTTCGGCGAGCACCGCCCGATCGTCGATCGCCTCGTTGCGGTCGAAATAAGCCTCGAACAGCGCGCGCTTGAGCGCGTGCTGGCCGCCGGTGGGCCCCGCCCAGTGCAGCAGGCGATGCGCATCGAACGTGTTGTAGGCGCGGAAATCCTCGTCGTAGCGCATGGTGAAGCCGAGCGCTGCGGCACGCTCGGTGATCGCCGCGCGTGCCGCCAGCGACTGCTCGCGCGTCGCGCCGATCTTGCGGCCCATGTGCTCGAACAGATTGACACCGCCAGGTGGCAGCTCGGGCGAGAGCTCGAATGGGCGGAAGTGGATTTCCGCTTCGATCTCGCCTTCGAGCGAGGCAAGTGCCTGGTCGAGACCCCACAGGCCAATCACGCACCACGGGCAGGCGATGTCGGAGACGAAATCGATCGCGATGGCTTGGGTCATTATAGCGCGCGCACCGCGCTGGAATATCGTTCGATCAGTTCGTCGAACAGCGTTTCGGCGTCGATCGTTCTGCCTGCATCCGCATCCGCGATGCCAAGCGCGATCGCTGCGTCCAGCTCCGCCAACCGCGCCTCGCGTGCGAGTTCCTTATCGAAGTCGGCGGGCACCTGCATGCTTCATTTGTAAGACGCGCACGGCGTTCCTTCAATCAACCAGCGTAACGCGCATCACGAAGCTCCGCGCCTCGCCCGGGGCAAGCCGCTCGATCCCCGGCTTGTCCCAGATCTCGCCGGAAAAGCCCATCGGATCGGCGATGCCGTGCCACGGCTCGATGCAGAGGTAGCGCGCGCCGGGCTTGGTCCAGATGCCGAGCATCGCGGCGTCGGGAAACGCGATGTCCAGCCACGGTCCCTCCGGCGGCCCGTAGCGCAGCGAGCGGCTTGCTAGGCGATCCCAGATCAGCGCATCGGCGGTGAACAAATCGTCGCGGAGCGCGAGGTCGCGGCCTTCGACCGGCGTGGGTCGCGGATCGGGCGCGATCAGGCCGGCGTCGAGCTGGCGCAGCGGCGAAGGTTCGTCGTGCTCGAAATGGATGTGATGGTCTTCCTTCGACGCGCCATAAGGCAGCGGCCACGCAAAGGCAGGGTGGAAGCCGAAGCTGACCGGCATGTCGCGCTTATCGCGATTGATCACGGTGACGTCGATCGAAAGCCCTGATCCGTCGAGCGCGTAGCTCGGCTCGAGCGCGAACGCGAACGGATAGGCGGCGCGCGTCTCGGCATCGTCGACCAGCCGGAAGCGCGCGCGGTCGGGCGCTTGTTCGACGATCTCGAAGGCGCGGCGGCGGGCGAAACCATGTTGCGGAAGCGCATATTCCTGCCCGTCGAGCCGGTAGTTGCCGCCGTTGAGCGCGCCGACGATCGGGAACAGGAGCGGCGCATGGCCGGTCCAGAACGCCGGGTCGGCGTCGGTCATCAGCGCGCGGCCGGCGGCATCGTGGAGCGCCCAAAGCTCGGCGCCGTGCGGGTTGAGGTCGGCGGAAAGTGTGGCGTTCGCGATGCGGATCATCGGCTCCTCGCAGCTTGGCATTCGGCAGGGACGCATGCTCTAACGCGCCCCATGCGCAAAACCACCAGCCTTGCCGCACTCCTGCTCGTCGCGGCCAACACACCGCCCTCCCCCGCCCCCATCGATACGGTCGATCCGATGATCGGGACCGGCGGCGAAGGCCACACCTATCCCGGTGCCAGCGCGCCGTTCGGGATGGTGCAGCTGAGCCCCGACACCGACACGCGCTGCGAGATCCGCGCCTGCTACGGCCATGCCGCAGGCTACCGCTTCGAGGATCCGACAATCCAGGGATTCAGCCACACGCATTTCTCGGGCGCGGGGCACAGCGATCTCGGCGATTTCCTGATGATGCCAGTGAGCGGCGACACGGTGGCGATGGAGCCGGGCGACCCGACGCAGCCGGGCTCGGGCTATCGCTCGCGCTTCAGCCATGAGAGCGAGCGCGCGCAGCCGGGCTATTATGCCGTGACGCTCAGCGACCCCGGCGTTCGCGCCGAAATGACCGCGGGTACGCGCGTGGGCGTGCATCGCTATGGCTTCCCGGCGGGCAAGGCTGCGCATCTGCTGCTCGATCTGCGCAGCTCGCTGTACAACTACTCCGGCAAGACCTTGTGGTCGTCGCTGCGGCTGCGGCCCGACGGCACGCTGACCGGCGGGCGCGAGACGCGCGGCTGGGCACCGGCGCGCAAACTATTCTTCGCGATGCGCTTCTCGCGGCCGCTGACCGGCCATGCGTTCGTCAACCGCGAGGAGAATGTCGCGTACAAGGGATTCCAGGGCCCCAGCCGTGGGCGCGACGATGCGGCGCAGCTGGCGGGGCGCGCCCTGGTCGCGCGGCTGGACTTCGGCGCGCTGGCCGCTCCGCTCGAAGTCAAGGTCGCGCTGTCGAGCGTCGACGAGGACGCAGCGATCACGAACCTCGACAGCGAGCCCGGCGGGTTCGACGCCGTCCGCGCCCGGACGCGCGCCAGCTGGGAAGCAGCGCTCGGCGCGCTCGAGGTCGAGGCGCCGGCGCTGATGCGGCGCATGGTCACTACCGCGCTCTATCACAGCCTGCTGGGGCCGACCGTGTTCAGCGATGCCGACGGGCGCTATCGCGGGCCCGACGACCAGGTCCACCAGGCCAAGGGCTTCACTTTCCACTCGACCTTCTCGCTATGGGATACGTTCCGCGCCGAGCATCCGCTACTCACGCTGATCCAGCCCGAGCAGCGCACCAGCGATTTCGTCAATTCGCTGATCGCGAGCCGCGAGGCGTCGCCGTTCGGCATCCTGCCGGTGTGGCAATATCACGGCCGCGAGACCTGGACGATGATCGGCTATCACGCCGTGCCGGTGATCGCCGACGCGTATCTCAAGGGCATCCGCGGGTTCGATCCCGAGCGCGCGCTGGCGGCGATGGTCGCGAGCGCGACTTACGGCCCCTATGGCGGGCTCGATGGCTATGTGAAGCGCGGCTATGTCCCGATCGACGAAGAGCCCGAAGCTGCGTCGAAAACGGTCGAATATGCCTATGACGACTGGACGATCGCGCGGATGGCGCGAGCATTGGGCAAGTCGGACGTCGCCGCGACTTTCGAGGTGCGCGCGGCGAACTGGCGCAACAGCTTCGATTCGATCACGGGTTTCGTCCGTGCGCGCAAGTCCGACGGCAGCTACCGCACGCCGTTCGACCCGACCGCGATCAACTATGGCTCGGACTATACCGAGGGCAATGCCTGGCAATATTCCTGGTTCATGCCGCAGGACCAGGGCGGACTGGTCCGCGCGCTCGGCGGCGACGCGGCGACGGTCAGGAAGCTCGACGCAATGTTCGACTTCGACAATTCGAAGCTCGACTATAGCCACGCCGAAGACATCGCCGGGCTGATCGGCCAGTATATTCACGGCAACGAGCCGAGCCACCACGTCGCCTATCTCTACGACTATGCCGGCGCGCCGTGGCGGACGCAGGCGCGGCTGACGCAGATCGTCGCCAGCCAGTACAAGCCGACGCCGCAGGGTCTTTCGGGCAACGACGATCTGGGCCAGATGTCGGCGTGGTTCGTGTTCACGGCGCTCGGCTTCTATCCGGTGACGCCGGGATCGAACCAATATGTCATCGGGCGGCCGTTCGTGGGCCGTGCGGTGCTGCATCTGCCGAACGGCAAGGCGTTTGCGGTGGTGGCGGAGGGGTTGAGCGAAGCCAATCGTTACGTGGGTGGCGTCTGGCTGAACGGGAATCCGCTCGCGCGCAGCTATGTGACGCACGCGGAGATCGAGGCCGGCGGCGAGCTGCGGTTCCGGATGGCGGCGGCGCCGAACAAGACCTGGGCACGTGCGCCGGCGGAGCGGCCCTATTCGATGACGCCCTATCGATGATCAGTCGAGCGCCGGCCTGACTCTGCGCCACGCGTCGATCACGGCATCGACCGTCACGTCCCCCTCGGCCATTGTCGTCGCCGCCGAGGTTACCGATATGCGCATCACCCATTTGCCGCGCCATTGCGCCGCGCCAATGAAGGCAATGGCATCGGCCTGGATCTGGGCCACTGCGGCTAGCGTGGCCTCGTCACTGCCGCCGAAGCGCACCATGAACTGGTTGAGCTCGACCGGGCAGACCAGCTCGATACCAGGCTCGTCGGCGAGCCGCTCACCCATGTGGCGCGCGACCTGACAGTGGCATTCGACCAGTTCGGCGACGCCTTGGCGGCCAAGCTGCTTGATCATCGCCCAGGTCGCGAAACCGCGCGCGCGGCGCGACAGTTCGGGGACAGTGGCGGAGGGGTCGCGCTCGGCGCCTTCGGCAGGCGGGAGGTAGCTCGCCGAGATCGCCATCGCGCGACGATGCGCCTCGGCGTCGCGGACGATCGCGAAGCCGCAGTCATAGGGCGTCTGCAGCCATTTGTGACCATCGGTGCCCCAGCTGTCGGCGGCCTCGACTCCGGCGGTCAGGTGCCGGCGTTGCGGCGCCGCCTGTGCCCAGAGACCGAACGCGCCGTCGACGTGGAGCCAGGCGCCGGCGCCGTGCGCGATCGGGGCGAGTTCGGCAAAGGGGTCGCAGGCGCCGGTGTTGATCTGGCCGGCCTGGGCAATCGCGATCACCGGCCCCTCGGCACCGCGCAGCTCGCGCTCGAAGCTCGACGTGCGCATCCGGCCGACGTTATCGCACTCGACGGTGCGCACGCGCTTCGCGCCGAGCCCGAGATATTTGAGCGCCGAAAACACCGTCGCATGCGCGTCGGCGCCGATCAGGACGGTGACTGGCGGCGCACCGAACAGGCCATCGGCCTCGACGTCCCAACCGGCGCGGCGGAGCATCTCGCTGCGCGCCGCAGCGAGGCACACGAAATTGGCGATGGTCGCGCCGGTCACGAACCCGACCGAACTCTCGGCCGGAAGCCCGAGCAGCGCGAGCAGCCAATCGGCGGCGACCTTCTCGACGGCGGATGCCGCGGGCGCTGCGATCAGATTGCCGGCATTCTGTCCCCAGGCGGCAGTGAGCCAGTCGGCGGCGACGCCGGTCGGGTGCGAATTGCCGATCACCCAGCCGAAGAAGCGCGGCGCGGTCATGGCGCGGATGCCGGGCGTCGCGCGCTCGACAAGTTCGGTGATGATCGCCGCGCCGTCGTCGCCGCGCTCAGGCAGCGGGGCCTCGAGGGCGCGAAGGATGGTGGCATAGTCGGCGCAGGGGGTGTGCTCGGCCCGGGCGATGCGTGCGCGATAGGCAATGGCTTCGCGGGCGGCGATTTCCAGAGGCGTGAAATCGGGCATTTCAAAATCCTCCCCGGCAGAAGAGGATCTATACACCATTCGTCCGCGCGCCTCCCGCGACTTGCGCTCTAACCCGCGCGGTGCACCTGGAAACCCGCGAACGACTGGTTCACCGGCATCAGCTCCAGCGTGTTGATGTTGAGGTGCGGCGGCAGCGTCGCGACCCATAGCAGCGTGTCCGCGATATCCTCGGCAGTCATCGGATCGACGCCGGCGTAGAGCTTGTCCGACGCGTCCTGGCTGCCGGTGCGCACCAGAGTGAATTCGGTCTCGGCCATGCCCGGCTCGATCGACGTCACGCGCACGCCGGTGCCGTGCAGGTCCGAGCGCAGCCCGAGGCTGAACTGGTGCACGAACGCCTTGGTGCCGCCGTAGACGTTGCCGCCGGCATAGGGATAGGTCGCGGCGACCGAGGAGATGTTGATGATCGCGCCCTTCGTGGCGATCAATGCCGGCAGCAGTTTCCGGGTGAGCGAAACCAGCGCAGTGATGTTGGTGTCGATCATCGTCTTCCATTGATCGAGCGACGCGCTTTGCGCCGGCGCAGTGCCCAGCGCGAGGCCGGCATTGTTGATCAGCAAGTCGATCGTGCGGAACTTCTCCGGCAGCGCATCGAGTACGGCGTCGCGCGTCGCTTCGTCGCGCACGTCGAACACGGCGGAATGGAAGTTCTCGCCGAGCTCGGCCGCCAGCCTCTCCAGCCGCTCGGCGCGCCGTCCAGTTCCGATCACGTGCCAGCCCGAGTCAACGAACGCGCGCGCTGCCGCCTCGCCGATTCCCGAAGTTGCGCCAGTGATGAGTGCGACCGCCATGAAACCCTCCGCGTGATGCCGCGCCTATGGTCTGTGCTGGCCGCGCTCGCAATGGCCCGCATGGGCGCTTCGACAGCCTGAAATCCGTCGGTTTTACCGCAATAACAGGGAAAAATTCGTCGAATCAGCCCCGGAACAGGGCAAATTTGCCACAGCGGCGCTCAAGATCTCCGGTTTTATCTTTAATTATCAATTGCTTGAGTTCCGTTTTCGGCACTTTCCTGTTCCTGGCTCGAACAGGGCGTTTCAGTGTGCCGAGCAGGGCGACCGATCGTCGGAGCAGGCGTCGTCGCGTCAGTCCGGAATCAGCCCCGACGCGCGGTAGCCGTCGATGATGCGATCGTAGACCGCGACGTCGCCGCGGCTGCGCGCCGCCAATTGGGCACCACCGACCGCGGCGAAGATCGCGAGGGCACGTTGTTCGGGTACGGGGACCGCCGCCGCGGAGAGGACCTTGGCGAGCCAGGCGACGTTGACGTCGGCAAACGCCCGGACTTCGGCTCGCACTGCCCGCGGCAAGTCGTCGGACTCGGCGGCCATGAAGCCGCACATGCACATGCGATTGCCGTCCTCGAGCGCGCGGCGGAACACGCCGGTGTATTTGCGCAGCGCCAGCACGGTGTTGGGCGCTTCGTTCCAGAACCCGTCGAGCGTCGCCTTGGCTTCCTCGGCGTAGCGGCGCGCGAGCGCGGCGCCGAGATCGGCCTTGGTCGGGAAGTGATAATGGAGACTCGCGCTCCTGATCCCGACTTGCCTGGCGAGTTCGCGGAAGCTCAGCCCGCCATAACCGTGCGCCTGCGCGGTTTCGCGCGCTACGCTCAGGATCGTCTCGCGTGTGTCCGGGTTCATGCCCGCTCCGTCAGCCAACCTATCGGTAGATAGACGTTGACAGCAGCGAGGCAAGCGCGGCAGGTTTACCTATCTACTGATAGATAGGTGATTCATATGCGGCTCTACGACCGACAAGGCACACCCAACGCGGCACGAATCCGGATCGTGCTGGCGGAGAAAGGGCTCGACGATGCCGTCGAGATCGTAACCGTCGACCTGATCGCCGCCGAGCAGAAGCAGCCGGCATTCCTCGCGATGAATCCGATGGGCAAGACGCCGGTGCTCGAGCTCGACGACGGGCTGTGCATTTCGGAATCGACCGCGATCACCGAATATCTCGACAATCTCGACGGCAATCCGGTGCTCACCGGGCGCACGCCGCGCGAGAAGGCAGTGATCCACATGATGCAGCGGCGCGTCGAGATGATGCTGCTCGAGACCGTCGACGACTATTTTCACTATGCCACGCCGGGCCTGGGGCCGGCGCTCAAGCCGTGGCGGATGCCCGACTGGGCCGGTGCGCGCGAATGGGCTGAGCGGCGCGGTGCGATGGCGGTCGCCAACCTGCCCTATTTCGACGAAGTGCTGCGCGAACGGCCGTTCCTGGCGGGCGAAGGCTTTTCGATGGCGGACATTTCGTTGTTCGCCGGAGTGGCGTTCGCGGCGGGTGCGGGGCTGCCGATCGCGCCGGAGCTGACGGCGCTGGCGGCGTGGCGGGACCGGGTGGAGGCGTTGCCGGCGGTGCGGAACCGGAGTGGGCAGGACTTCTTGCCGGAGGATTTCACGCGGCGAGTGCCGGCTGAGAGCAGCGCGTCATAAGAAGACCACACCGTCACCCCGGCCTTGTGCCGGGGTCCGCCGTGAGGAAAGGGAAAAGCAAGAGGTTCGAAGGCTTCCCTTGCGGACAGGCGGACCCCGGCACAAGGCCGGGGTGACGGCAAATGGCTAGCCAGCCCCCACCCCTCAGTGAAACTTGAACTTCACTTCCGCGCCGACGATCCGCGGATCGTTGATCATGCCGGTCAAATTGTTGAAGTCGATGCCGCTGATCGCGCGGATCTGGTTGGTGATGTTGCGCGCGAAGGCGCCGACTTCGGTGCCGTTGGGGAAGGCATAGGCGATCTTGACGCCGCCCTCGAGCAGTGCCCGCCCGCGGAACTCTTTCGACTCGTAGAGGAAATAGTTGATGCTGCCGCGGTACGCCCAGTCGGTGTAGCCGTAGAGTTCGCCGCCACCGAGCGGAATGCCGTAGCGCAGCGTCGCATTCGCCACCCAGCGCGGCGCCTGCGGCAAGTCGTTGCCGTTGATGATCGCACGCCCGCTGACAAGCGGATCGAGCACGGTGCAATTGGCGCACACCCCGACGCTGATGCTGGGATCGCGGATTTCGGTGAAATTATAACTCATGCTCGCGGTCAGCGCGAGGCGAGGCGCCGGCTTGGCTTCGATCTCGCCTTCGAGGCCGTAGCCGACAGCGTGATCGGCGCTGAGCAGCCGCGCCGAATTGCTCGAGCCGCCGACCGCCGTGATCTGCAGATCGTCGGTGCGATACCAATAGCCGTCGATCGAGAAGTTGAGTGTGCGGTCCATCAGAGCGCCCTTGAACCCGCCTTCGGCCGAGATGGTCGACTGCTTGGGCGCGGTGGTCTGGCGGCTGCCGAAATTGACGCGGTCCTGGATCGCCGGGCCCTGATAGCCGGTGGCGACGCGGCCATAGACGTTGACCTCGCTCGACAGCGCATAGGTCGCGCTGACGTCCCAGGTCACCGCCGAGCCGGTGACCTTGGCCTGCACCGGCAGGACATAACCGAACAGGTTCGGGCCATAGCCCGACACCTTGTCGAACCGCGAATCGTGCGAATAGCGCAGCCCGCCGCGCAGCGTCAGCGCGTCGGTCGCCTTGTAATCGATCGAGCCGAAGATGCCGTAGTTCTCGTTGCGGTTATCGTGGAAGATGTCCTGGTTGTTGTCGGCGGTGCGGCTGCCGGTCGTCGCGCCATAATTATACTCGTGGTACTGCAGCTTCTGGTGGAAATAATAGACGCCGCCCTGGAGCCGCACGCCGTTCATGTCGTCGCTGGCGAAGCGGACCTCCTGGCTGAATTCCTCGGGCCGGGTGACGCCACCGGTGTTGGACGGGAAGAGGCCGACGTTGAGCGTGCCGAGCGTGCAGCCGGGAATGAACGAATAACAATTGCCGCCGTCGATGTCGCCGGTGCTCTCGACCTTGGCCTTTTCGTATGCCGTCACCGTATAGAGCGTGCCGATGCCTTCGAAATGATAGTCGGCGCGCAGGTTCGCGCCCCACTGCGTCATGCTCTGGCTGGTATAGCCGTCGAGCGCGACCTTCTTGGGATCGAAATTGGCGACGAACCGGTTGTCGCTGCCTGGCTGGAAGATGCCGGCGCGGAACACGCGCGGTGTGCCGTCGAGGTGACGGACGTGGAAATTGGCGAGCAGATTGAAGTCGCCGCTCGAATAGCCGAGCTGGAAGCGGCCGGCGACATCGCTGTACCCTTCGAGCTTCTTGTCGGCGACTCCGGTCGTCGCCGTGTTGGTGACCCAATCGCTGCGGTGCTGGAGGATGCCCGACGCGCGAGCCGCCCAGCCGCCGCCGAGCGGCACGTTGAGCGCGGATTCGACGTTGATCGTGTCATAGCTGGCGTAGGAACCGCTGGCATAGCCCGAGAAGGTTTTGGCGCTCGGCCGCGCCGAATCGAGCTTGATCACGCCGGCCGGGGTGTTGCGGCCGAACAACGTGCCCTGCGGCCCGCGCAGCACTTCGACCGATGACAGGTCGAACACAGGGAAGGATTTGAGCATCGGGCTTTCGAGCGCGACATCGTCATAGACCACCGACACCGGCTGCGCGGCGTTGGGATCGAAATCGGTATTGCCGAGGCCACGAATGTAGAAACGCGGGAAGGTGCGGCCGAACGAGCTTTCGGCCTGCAGGCTGGGCGTGCGCGCGGCGAGGAAACGGATGTCGAGGCCGCTTGAATTGAGCACGCTCAGCTTCTCGCCGGTCAGCGCCGTAACTGCGATCGGCACGTTCTTGGCGGCTTCCTCACGCCGCGTCGCGGTGACGACGATTTCGCCGTCGGCTGCGGACTGGGCGGCCTGCGCGGCGCCGTCGTCGGGCCGTGCGGCCGCCTGGACCGAAACCAGCGCCGCGGCGGACGCGCCGACCAGCGCCAGAAACCTGCGCGAAGAGTGCAAAGCCATTCGTTCCCCCTGCCTGTAAGGGCCCGTCAGTATCCTCTCAAACTCGAATGTCGCGGTTCGCTTACGGAACTCGCATGTTCGCATAACGATGTTCCGGGCAGCGCGAGCGGGCAAGTGTTTTGGCACCGCGACACGTAATTTCGCGCCGGCGTTGCCGCTGTGCCACAGTGGGACACGTCGACTTAAGCGTCGGGTTCGGCCTGTTCTTCGGGCGTGGAGAGGAACCAAGCCTCGACCGGACCGGTGAGCTTGATCGTCAGGGGCCGGCCGTAGCGATCGACTTTCTTGCCGAGCGCGACGCGGATCCAGCCTTCCGAAATCGAATATTCCTCGACGTCCTTGCGCTCGACACCCTTGAAGCGGATGCCGATGCCGCGCTCGAGCGTCGGCTGGTCGAAATATGGGCTGCGCGGGTCGATCGAAAGGTGATCGGGAGGGGTGTCAGTCATGCGGGGCCCTCTAGACGCAAAACCGCCGCGAACGCCAGTCTCGGCGAACGCGGCGGCGTAGGGCGGTGCGCTGTCGGCGCGCCTGTGGCGCGCGCCGACAGGGCAGCGACTCGACCGGTTCCAACCGATATGGCTGCAGCTTCAGGCTGCGGCTCGGCGAGTCACTTCGGCTTGCGCGGTGCCCGCGCCGGCTTGGCGGGTGCGGTCTTCGGCTTGCGCCCGAGCCCGATCTGCAGCGCCAACGCACGGCGCTGTTCGGCGTAATTTGCCGCGACCATCGGATAATTGTCCGGCAGTCCGAACGTCGCGCGGTAGCTCTCCGGAGTATAGCCGTGGAGCGTGATGTGTCGCCGCAGCATCTTGTAAGACTTGCCATCGATCATGCTGATCAGCCGGTCGGGCTTGATCGACGCACGTACCGAGACAGCACCGACGGGCTTCTCGGGCGCTGGCGTTTCCGCCGCCGATCCGAGCTTGTCGAGCGCTGCGAAGACTTGGGAAATCGCGGTCGGGATCTCCGACATCGCGACCGTGTTGTTGCTGACAAAGGCGTTCACAATGTCCGCCGTCAGTGCGACCAGTTCTGATTTTTCGTTCGCCATGATTTTCCTCCGTTTCGGATGCATAGCGGTGAACGGGCAGCAATGACAACATCCGCTTCTGCGCCTGCCGAACGGCGGCATCGGCCGGCATCGCGCGCAAGCCCTTGGCCAAAAAACCAGCAACGGCCCGCGGGAACAGGCCTACTGCAGTCCGAGACTATGGAGATGCAAAACCGCCGCGAACGCCAGTCCTGGCGAACGCGGCGGGGCCGAATCAGGGTCAATCGCAATAACGGATCAGCACGCGGCGGTGGATATAGGGATCCCAGCGCTCGCGGACGTAGCAATTGTCATAATAGCCACGGCGATAATGCTCGCGATAGTAATAGCCGTTGACCGGATAATAGCCGTGGTAACGGTAGTAGCGGCGGTCATAATCATAACGGCGATCGCCGGACGCGAGCGCGGCACCGATCGCGAGACCCGCGATTCCGGCGACCACGGCGGCACCGCCATCGCCGCGATAGTGGCGGTGGTAGCGCTGCGCCTCGGCGGGCATGGCGACGGCGGTGAGCGCGGTCGCGCCGAGAGCGACGGCGAGGCCGGCCTTTTTCAATAGTGGTTTCATCGCTTCCTCCTCGACAGTCTTCGCACCGGGATGCGGCATTTTATGCAACGCGTTTCGGCGCTTAGAGGATGCATCGCGTAGCATGGCCTGGCTGAACCGGTTCGGAACCGGGCGTTCAGCGCGGGTTTAGCGGCCAGGCAATTGGCGCTAGGGGGCGTCTTCAGCTTTGCTAATGCGGTACCGGTCGGGCACCGCAACTGGGAACACGCTTGCGCAATTCGAGGAGCATCATGGCCTATTGGATCCTGCGGTCGGAACCCGAGGCATACAGCTGGGACGATCTGGTGCGCGAAGGCGGCACCGAATGGACCGGCGTGCGCAACTATACTGCTCGCAATTTCCTGATGGCGATGCAGCCGGGCGACCAGGCGCTGTTCTATCATTCGAACACCGAGAAGGCGGCGGTGGGCGTCATGGAAGTCACGCGCGCGTGGCGGCCTGACGGCGACGACGGCAAATGGGCGAGCGTGGCAGTGAAGCCCGTGACGAAACTGGCGAAACCCGTGACGCTGGCGGCGATCAAGTCCGAGCCGCGCCTCGCGGCACTCGAAATGGTGCGGCAGTCGCGGCTATCGGTGACGCCGGTGCGCGACGAGGAATGGCCGGTGCTGCTCGAGATGGCGAAGTAGGCAACCGCAAGCGGCGCCCTAAAGCCCCTCGCCGATCGGCTCGCCTGTCGTCGGGTGCGGATAGTGAAACGGCAGGAACGGGTTCTTTGGCCATTGCGGCGGCTCGGGACGCAGCTGGTCGGGGCCGCCGGCCACCTCGGGCCAGGTGCCGGTCCAGCTGCTGACCATGATCGGGTGGTGCGGCGAATGTTCCCAGCCGCCGTCGTAGGGTGCCTGGAAGTTGATGCGATAGTTGAACAGCGCAATCTTCCACACGCCATTCTCGAGCACATATTCATTCTCGTGCACGCCGCCTTCCCAGAAGCTCTGGCGAAACGCGGGCGGGAAATCCTGGGCGTAGTCCTGGTGCGCGCCGATCGCGAGCAGCGCGCGAAAGCGGCCCCAGGCGCGGCTGCGATCGGGCGCGACATGGACCACGTCCTGCGCGATGACGTGTTCGGTGAGCATCCCGTCCTTGGGGCCATAGACGCCTGCGGTCCAATCGTAGAGCCGTGCCGCGCCGGCCTTCCCGCGCCAGATGCCGTTGAGGAAGCGCAGCTCGCAATCTTCGGCGAACAGGTCGACGATCTCCTTGAACAGCCATTTGTCCATGCAATAGCCGTAGGTGAAATGGAGCGCGCGGATCTCCTGGAGGTCGCGCTGCAGCCGCAGCTCGTGCCCCAATTCGGCGACCTGGCGTTCGAGCGCGGCGATGCGGCCTGCGTCGCTCATAGCGCCGGGGCCTTTTCGGCTTCGGCGGCGCGTTTCCATTCGTCGATCGGGTCGGGCAGCTCCATGTAGCGGCCGGACAGGATGTCATAGTCGCCCGCCGCCAGCGCGGCGCAGCGCTCGGCGGTCCGATGCAGATCGGCATCGGCGTCGTCACGCCCGCGGCCCTCGTCGAGATAGGACAGCATGTGCGGCATCCATTTGCGCGCGTCGGGATCCTGGTAGGTATCCTCGGCGAGCTGCGTGATCACGAAGCCCGGTTCGACGGCGAAGACCTGGACATTGTGCGGGCGCGCCTCTTCGGCCGCCATCTCGACCAGCTTGTTGAGCGCCGCCTTGCCGACGCTGTAGGCGGAGAGAAAGGGCAAGGTCAGCCGCGTCGCGATCGCCGAGATGCAGATCACCCGGCCGCGCCCGGCGGCGATCATATCGGGCATGAGTTGGCGCATGAACAGCTGCGGCGCGCGGATGTGGATCGCCTCGGCCTGCCACCAGCGCTCGACATCGACTTCCCACACCGGCCCGAACGGCCAGGGCACGCCGGCATTGCTGACGAGCAGCGACGGCGCACCGAACGCCTCACGAGCGCGGGCGCAGGCGGCGGCTACGGCCGCGGGATTGGAGACGTCGGCCGGCGCGGCCTGCGCCTGGCCGCCGGCAGCACGGATCTCGTCGGCGACCGCCACGAGCTCGGCGGCGCTGCGCGAGACCAAGGTCACGGCGGCGCCTTCGGCGGCGAGCTTCATCGCGATCGCACGCCCGAATCCGCGCCCCGCACCGGTCACCACTGCCGATTCGCCTGTCAGTCTCGCCATCGTATGTGCTCCAACCGCTATTCCAAGATCCTCCCCGGCACGGGGAGGATCTAAGGGCGTACATCGCTCCGGCCTCAGGGCATCGCTTGCGGCAGCTGCGCGATCTTCTTGCCGTCGGGGAAGGTAATGGTGACGTTGAACCCGCCCTTGCGGCCGTCCTTGAGCGCATAATAGGTCAGCGCGATCTTCTGCCCCGGCACCACCGACTTGCGGCTCCAGCCGTTGCGCGCCAGATGGCTCGGGCTCATTCCCTCGAACGCCCAGCGGTCGGTGCCTCCCGAGGCGTTGGGCACCTGGACGTAGAGGAAAGTGTGCGGATTGGTCCAATCCCAGCGCTCGACGGTCGCTTCAGGAATCTTCACTTCCTTGCCCCATTCGAACATCGCCGTCGAATGATGCGCAGCGAGCGGCGCGGACGGCGCGAGGGAGGCGGCGGCAAGCGCGCTCGCGGCGAGCAGACGGCGCATCCTAGTGGATGTCCATCGACGGGCGGCCGAACTGGTCGGCGGCGTCGCGATTGTTTTCCTGGCAAACATACTCACGAATCTCCCAATCGGGTTTACGCACATAGGCCTGTTTGGTGGTGTAGGGCTGCGCGAACAAACTGGGGTCGGTGATCGTCGTGTCGACGATGAGCGTGCCCGGCTTATCCTCGTGATACCGCTCGACGATTCTGGTCTGCTCGGTCGCATTGATACCCGGGGTCAGGCTGTTGCGCGGGTTGAGCGCAATCGTCTCGACCACCAGAACATTTCCTTCCCAATGGCCGACCGACGAACCGTTGAAGCTTGGGTCCGGATCGTCGGGCAGCGGCCGGCCGTCGGTGTAGATCCGGCGCACCTGACTTTCGGTCTCGGTGATGATCGTCACGCGTTCGGGCGAGAACAGAAACTCGATCGGATAGGGCATGCGCATGATGCTCGGCATGCCCGGCGGCACGCAATTCGCGGCATCGGTCTGGGTATTCTTGCCCTCGGCCTGGCCGGCGCGATAGTCGGCAACCTTCTTCGCCGCCGCAGGCGTGAACTGTGGTCCGGCTGGGCGCTCGCGCTGCGCACCGCGCGGAAACAGCGTCGACCAGTCCGGCGCCCACACGCCATGCCAATCGGGCAGCCTGGCGAGCCTGGAATAGCCGGTGCGATAGTCTTTTTGGGCTGGCGCCTTCGCCGGCGGCGCGCTCTGCGCGATCGCGAGCGCGGGAAGCATCACGGCGCCGACGAACACCAGCGCACGCATCGAAACACGCATCTTTCCTCTCCCCACATCCCCCTTCCCTGGCCTGGGCGACGGGACCGGGCGAGTTATGAACGAGGGCAGTGGACACAGTCAACTTCCTCGCTAGAAAGCGAAGCATCTAGGAGAGCGCGATCGACTGCGTTCGGCCAATGGGGAGGCAAGACCGATGACGACGCGCGCGATCGCGTGGATCGATACGCTGCCGCTGCACCAGACCGTGCGCGATATCAGCTGGATCGTGCCGTCGGTGCAGACGATCCATATCCTGGCGGTATCGGTGGTGGTGGCGTCGTCGCTGATTCTGTCGCTGCGCCTGCTCGCCGTGACCGGCACCGACTGGTCGCCGATGCAATGGTCGCTGCGCCTGAAGGGCTGGCTGTGGTGCGCGTTGCTCGCGCTGCTGCTGACCGGATTGGTAATGATCCTCGGCGAACCCGAACGTACGCTCGGCAACCGCATCTTCCAGTTGAAGATGCTCGCGCTGATCGTCGCGATCGGCCTGTCGCTGGCCCTGTTCCGCCGCGCGCGCGCGCTCGGCCCGGGCGAGAGCGCCGGCGCAGGCGATCGCGCAATCGGCGTGGCACTGATGCTGGTCTGGACGTTCATCGTGCTGGCCGGGCGCTGGATCGCGTACAGCTGAAATCCGGGGGAAAGTGATGGAAAGCCTGTTCGACTGGATCGGCAACAGCAGCTTCGGGATCTTCATGGCCGAGAATGCCACCGCCTTCCCGATGACCGAAGCGATTCACGTTCTCGCGATATCGATCGTGATCGGCGTGATCGCCGTCGTCGACCTGCGGCTGGTGGGGCTCGCGTCGAAAAGCTACCGCGTGACGCGGCTGAGCAGCACCTTGCTGCCGCTCACCTGGATCGCGTTCGTGGTCGCAGTGATCACCGGCGGGCTGCTGTTCGCATCGAAGCCGCAGGCCTATTTCGACAATTTCTATTTCCGCGTGAAGATGGTGGCGCTGGTGCTCGCCGGCCTCAACATGATGGTGTTCCACTTCCTCACCTGGCGCGGCGTAGAGAGTTGGGACACGTCGGACCGCATGCCGCCGGCGGCGCGCGCGGCCGGGTTCATTTCGCTGGTGCTGTGGGTGGTAGTGGTGACCTGCGGACGGTGGATCGGGTTTACGATGGACCCGTTCTAAACACCGTTTGGAAGCGCACCTTGCCGCGCATAGCGGTACAGGCCTCTAACTCGCCCTCCCATCAGCTACGAATGGCCATCCAAATGCAATTCGTCAGCGCAGGCTGCGTTGCGTCGCGCAGACAATGCGGCAGCCGTTCGGCCTAAGGACTTGGGTGCCGGTCAGCCGCCAAATTGCTTCAAGTTTCGCCGGAAATCGGAAAGCTGCCCGGTGATGAGCGCGTCCGGCGCATCGAAGCCATCGAACCGCTCATAGAGGGGCCTAAGGATGCTGCCCACAACGCGTTCGAGGTCGGTCTCGATCTCATGCGGATTGGTCAGCGCCGTAAGATCGACGCTGTCGGAGCGCGCGCGGTGGCGCTCGTCCAAGGCGAGCCGGAGCCCGGGTTTTGCCCAACTGATGAGTTCGCGCCCGGCTAGGCCGGTGTATCGGCCGAGGAAGCGAATTCGGCCATGGTCGGATTCGCCTAGTTGCCGCGCCAGCCATGCCGCGTGGAGCAGCACTTCGGCCGTCCGATAGATGGGAAGCGTCAGGTCGAAAAATGTACCTATGTCGAGGTCACGGCCATCCTCCTGATAGCCCCGTCGCAGATAGGCGGTTCCGTCCCGGGCGATCCGCCAGAAGTCGCTGTGAGCCGAATCGTTGAAGACGCGGTCTACGTCCGGCTTGCCCAACCAACATTCGAGCAAGCCGTCATGAAAGCTTGGCTTGATCGCTTCTTTGGTCGGCACCCAGAAAGGCGTCCAGCCGGAGGTCTTGGGCGCGTGCGAAACGATTTCCTTAAGTCGCGTGAGCGTGGGCAGGTTCTCGATCCCGTCGATGGAATAGGCCTGCTCGCTGTGGCCCTGTGGTTGCCGTGACGGGTGATCCTCGGGGAGCTTCTCAGTCAACTCACGGAATCGGATGCGAGCGTCGTGCACGAAGGTCTGGAGACTGTCCGTCCGTCCCGGCTGGACGAACAGGCCAAGCGCGTCGAGGATGGCGACGACGCGCTCGAACCGCAGGTTGATCTCGCCTTGCTCGAAGGCGGCCACGGTCGGCCTGCTGACGCCTGCCAGCGCAGCCAGCGCAGTCTGAGTGAGGCCCTCCTGCTTGCGACGACGAGTCGCTTCATCGACGACGGCACGCCAGTCGATCGGCCATTCAGTCATGCGAATATCCTTGCGGCATTTTCCCGGATTACTTCGCGATAAACTATGCGGAAATCGTCCGGCTGCACCCGCGCGGAGAACTCGAGCGTCCTCGCGCGGGAAAAGGCCCTGGCGAGCACATCGAGTGAGCGGGTCACTTCCTGGGCGGTCAGCTCGATTGCAATCCCCAGCGCCTCGATCAGCGCGCGGTCAAGCGTATCGAACGGACGCTTGGCGCCGCCGATCTCGAGCGCAACGATAGGTTCATACTGTGGATAGACCAGCGTGTTGATGAGATCATAGGCCGGGCTGAGACGCAGCCCTCCGCTTCCTTCCAGAAGCGAGAAGTTCTTGAGATGCGCGTCGGCGTTGCCGAGTACCAGGTTGAAGACGACGAGCCGATAGTAGCGGGCCAGGTCGATGCGCGCCCGGGCCGAGAAACGTGCGATGACGCTCGCGGCTTCCTCGTATGACGAGTGATATTTGCCATCGAACTGGCGGCCACGCGGCTTGCCGAGGATCTGGGCGAAATCCTCAAGCCGGAGTTTCTCGCCACCCACGCGGTCGAAGCGTTCCACCAGCAGCGCTAAACCCTCTATCCCGGCGAGTGTCGCCGGCCTAGCCTTGGTGATCTCCGCCTCACCCAGGATCTCCCGGCCGAGTTGAAGCGAAAGGGCTTCATTCTGAACGAGCGTGGGAAGGTCTTCACGATTGAACTTCGCAATATGCGTCGCAGGGTCGACGGCTTTGACGCATGGCTCGAACCCCCTTTCGCCGCGGAACGCGAGCAGCTTTTTCTGCACGCCTGAGAGCGTTCGACCAGGGAAGGCTGCTGCTTCTTCCAAGATATCGGGCTCGTCAGGCGCCGCCAACCGCGTTCCGTCCGGCCTCAGGACGCCGACCGCGCCGATGCAGTCGGCACCGTAGTTCAGCAACAGGCCGAAATCGTCCTGAGCTTCAGTACCCCCGGCCCTTGCCTGACGTCCGCGCAGCCAGCCTTCGGGTCCAAGATGCTCAAAGAACGGGATTAGGCCGCCGCGACAATAGTGGTCCCGTTGCTCCACGGGCAATGCGCAGGCGATGCTTTCCGGCCAGCCTTCATCATATATGAAGCGTGTATCCCGCCCGAGTTCGCGAAGCTGGCCGGCGGGAGCACCTTTGAAGGTTACGATGGCAGCGCGGTCGGAGATAAGCCATTCCTGTCAATCTTATAGCTACATGTTGCTTCAAACAGCATGAATGTCAAGATACATTGACTCTCTTGTCCACCAAGCGGCCGACTGAAATCTATGGGGTAGCGCCAATTCCGTAGCACGGTTTAACTTCCTTCCTGAGATTAGTGGCAGTGCATGGTGCCATAGATATACAGCGGATGGGCATCTGCTGAGTATAAGATCAATAGTTTGACAGCGAATAGCGCCCCCTTTGGGCGGCCTGGTGATTCGCAAGCTAGTTGCGCAGTGCCGTCGCACGCGCGCACCAAAATCGCGCGCGAAGGGATTCGTTTGCCGAAGCGTTATACGCTGACAAACGAGAACCAAGAGGCGCCGATCGATGCTGGAGATGCGCGCCGCGGCGGAGCCCGCGGCGCTCGACGACGATAGGGCAATGGCGGCGGTCGCGCGGCGCGAGCCGGCGGCGTTCCGTGCGATCGTGCTCGCGCAGGGCGCGCAACTGCACCGCATCGCCTATCGCATGATCGGCGACGGTGCCGAGGCCGAGGATGTCGCGCAGGAAGCACTGCTGCGGCTGTGGTCGAGCGCCGCACGCTGGCGCCCGGGTGGATCCGGAATCGCGGCGTGGCTGACCCGTGTGACGGTCAACCTCTGTCTCGACCGGCTGCGTCGCCGGCGTTTCGCGAGCGACGAAGCTGTGCCCGAGCGCGCCGACCCTGCGCCCGGCGCCGATGCCGCGCTCGCCGCCGACTGGTTGCGCGACCGCACGCTCGCCGCACTGGCGACGCTCAATGCCCGCCAGCGCGCGGCGATCGTGCTGACCTATTATGAGGAGCTGCCCAATGCCGCGGCGGCCGAGATGATGGACATGAACCTCAAGGCTTTCGAATCGCTGCTGCTGCGCGCGCGCAGCGCGCTCAAGGCGGCGCTCGCCGAAACCGGGCTGGTGACGCTGGTGGGAGAGACGGAATGAGCCGCGATCTCTTCTCGCCCGCCGAACGCGCCGCGCTCGACCGCGCGACCGCCCCCGCGCTCGCCGCCGATTTCGCGGATGCGGTCGTCTCGGCGGCAATGGCGCGTCCCGCCGCAGTGCCGCCGCGCCGGCCGATCGGACTCAACTGGCGCGCGTGGAAGAACCCGACACGGATGTTCCTGGGGCTCGGCGCGCTGGCGCTCGCCGGTGCGACTGCCGCCGCGGCGGGCGGCGGGCTGCTCGATCGGCTGCCCGAGCGGTTCCCGCAGCTGGTCGCCGCGGTCGGCCTCGCACCGGCACCCGCGCCGCCGCGGCACGTCGTGCACGTCCGCAAGGTTCGACCGCCCGCTCCAACCCCGACGCCCAGCCCGGCGCCGGTAGAGCTCGCTGCGCCGCTTGGTCCCCCGCCGCTGACCGACGAACAGATCGCAATCCGCCGAGCGCGCATCGCGGCCTATCGCGCGGCAGTGTTGCGCGGCGATGCGCCGCCGCTGCGTCCGGTCGTGCGGCGCGCGCTCGCCGAGCGCGTGCGCGAACGCATCGCCGACCTGCCGCCCGAGCGCCGCGCCGAGCTGCGCGAGCGTCTTGCGGCGATGACGCCCGAGCAGCGCACCCGCGCGCGGGTGCGAATGGAAGTGCGGTTCCTCAACAACCATCCGCGATTGGCCGAGCGGCTGGTCGAACGCAGCGAAGCGATGGCGGGCGACGACGCGCCGCCCCCCGGACGGCTCGAGCGGCTGCGGGCGTGGCGTGAACGGCAGCTTGAGGCGCGGGCGAAGGGTTTGGCGGCGCCGCCCGTTGAAGGCGAAGCGGATCCAGCGGGATCCGTGTCAACAACGGAGTCCACGCCATGATGCGCCTGTCGTTTATCGCCCCTCTGGCCCTGCTCGCCGCCCTCCCCGCCGCGGCGCAATCGAGCCGCACCGTCGAGATCGATCGCCCGAACTACGACGCCACTCGCACCGTGACGCACGATGGCCACGGCACCGTCACCCGCGACACCGACGTCACGCGCAACCGCGACGGCGCGACCGCCAGCCGAGACTATACCCGCAGCTTCACCGGCAATGGCTGGACCGCGAGCGGATCACAGACCGGGTTCGCCGGGCGGACGCGGAGCTTCAGCGCGTCGGGTTCGCGCGGTACGTTTCCGGGGCGGCGGTTTCGGGGTCGGTGAAGTCGTTGTTCGATCCGGGCGCAGCTGGCGCTCGGATCGCGCCGGCTCGTTCAAGCAAATAGGTCGGCCGCGGTGAGCGGGTCTTTCGGATCGTCGCCGAAGTTGTTCGGCCCCCGCGTCCCGCCGGCGAAGAACATCATGAGACCGATCACGATACCGAGCAGCGGCACGACGCCAAGCA
>Ga0068859_100000825_pt1 | contig 31504 bp, 67 predicted proteins | sample KBSSwiS22_FD_66585 | JGI IMG/M metagenome (GOLD analysis project Ga0068859, IMG submission 66585) | Switchgrass rhizosphere microbial communities from Kellogg Biological Station, Michigan, USA - KBS Switchgrass S2-2 | ecosystem: Host-associated > Plants > Roots > Rhizosphere > Soil ...
TCCTCTTTCGACGGAACAGATCGTCCTATGTTTCTTTGCGGGATCCACGACGCGCAGCCAACTATCTGCCGCAGCTATCCTCTCGGTCGCGCTGTTCTTGTGAACTTGGATGGCCACATGGGGCAAGGCGAAACCAAGATTATTAATCACGCACCGGGATGCCACGAATGTTGGGTCGAGGGTGACAAGGAAAAGGGATACCAGAAGATGGTGTCAACTCCCAACCCTCTCAATAAGCTGTTCTCAGGAACAGTTCAGGAATTTCTGGATTCATCCGAGACAACTCTCGGATGGGATATGACTACGAAATGGTGGTCTATCACTGACAAGATCCTCCACAAAGATGAGCTTCCAAATCACATGAGATTCCTGATAGGCGTCATGGCCTACAACTTTGATTCGGGATGGGCTATGCAAAAGTGTGGAAAGGAAACCATCTGGAAGAATCGACCAGCGACTTTTGAAGATCATCTGGCGCGCGTCGATGCCTTTGTGGATGTTATGTTGGGCAGAGAGCTTAATAAGCTGCCTGACGTACTTGCTCGGTTTGGTGTGGACATTGAATTTATCCTGAAAGGAGCGAATCATGCCGTGTGACTCGATCATCAGACACAAAGTCAAGCTGGAGGTTGCTGATCGCAATCTCCTAAAGAAAGCCTTAGTGCGCCTGGGGTATCAGATTACATCCGAAACCAAGACGCAGATTCAGGCGCGAGATAAGAATTGGCGGTATCTGACAATTTCAAATGGGGAAATCGAATATCAGATTTCCCGGGGACAGGAGAAGAAAGCGGAAGAGTGGACATCGCAAATCAACCGCGCCTATTCCATTGAGGTTGTGAGAGAGACCGCCGACCAATTCAATATGGAACTCGAGTTTACCAGTGACTTCGAGGGCACGCTGGAAGTGAGTCGGTATTGATGGAGAAGGACATGAAGCTGGTTGTGCGTTTAATTGGAGCTCCAGGATATCCGAGTCCGCATGACGGGCTGTATCTTATAAGCTGCGACGTGGATGCCAACGACGGCCTCGGAGAAATCGTCAGCACTCCATTCAAACAAGAGGCTCTGCATTTCGATAATCTTGCTCAAGCCATGGAATACTGGCGCCGGCAATCAAGGGTTCGTCCATTTCGAGATTCATTAGATGGTCGACCTAATAGGCCACTTACGGCTTACTCGATTGAGTTTGAGAAAGGCGAGGAAGAAGTAGATGCCGGATCAATCAACTGAAATTCTTCTCGATGCTCTGGTGCGTACAATCAAGCCAATTCTCCGCAAGCACATCCGACCAGACGGATGTATAGCCGCCTCGCGCATCATCATCGATGCCCTAACCTATTTCAGGGTTTATAAAGACTACGATCTGGAAATCAAACCACTTTCCGTCAAGGTAATGATCTGGAATCCGCCCCTGGCCACTCGCATTCAGAAGGAAGGCCGCTTCCCAAGAAACGCCGAGGAACGAGATCGATGGACAGAGGAAGACGGATCGTGGGGAATCGGGGTAGGGGTCGCGGACACTCCGGAAGAGCAACACACTACTGACTGGGAAAACAAGAAATGGAATGGACATCTGGTAGTCCTGGTCAACGATATACTCATAGACCTGACCCTCGATCAGGCAAACAGACCGCATCACAATGTCAACCTTCCGGAATATGTAGTTGCGGATTGTCGCAATGAATATGAATTCCTATCTGGAATAGGCTTCTTAGGTCTGTCGTTAAATGATTGTCACGTGATCTATGATGTCTTCACCGCAGACAGAAGCTATGAAGTTAGTCCCAACTGGATAGGAGATTCTACTTCCGTCTACATTACCGGGCAGGTCATTCGCGCAATGAAGAGATTCTTAAAACGACGCGAGGAAGAAGCAACACGAAAGCCAAGTTAAGGAGATCAGCATGGCCAAAATATCTTTTAGCATTCTTCTGGATGGAACAATAAAGTGGGACATAGAAGGCGCTATTGCCGGCCCCGACCATACCAGAGCCGAACTGTTCATGCAGAAAGTCGCACAACTGTCTGGTGGCGAAACCGAGATCGAACAGAAAGAACACGGACACCACCATCACGACCTGGAGATAGAAGGCGACCAGGAGTCTGAATTCCATCACCATTGAGGGTCTATGGCATTTGATAATGAAGAACACTTCAATAAGCCTTTAGCCAAACTGCTTGAAGATCAGGCAAACAAAAAGTTCGAGACCGATCCGCGACAACGCACAGCCATCGAACCAAGCGCGAACAAGACAATCACAATCCCGTACTGTACCGAGTGCGATTGTCCGATAGGAAGCTCAGGACTGTGCTCCTATGAATGCAAACTTGATGGTAATTGCTATCGGGACCGACCAGTTGTTCAAAAGGTATTCGAACAGAAACCGTCAGGGATACCTGAATGGATGGCCAATATGATCCAGGCTGCACAAGCATCTCAAAAGAATCTGACGGACATAACTGTTCACATAATCATGTCGAAAGATGATACCGCCGGCCAGCTAGCAACTGCGCTTCAATCTATGTCTTTCGTCAAGGATCAAGTAGAGAAAGCCCTTGCAGCGGTACCAGAAGAATACAAAAAGGAGAGAACATGAGTGCACAGAACCCCGACAGTTTGTTCGATGCGTCCACTACTGACTTGGTGACCATCTCCAACACCGAAAGCATAGCTCTATGGTCCGACGACAAGCGAAAAGAATTTGTTGTCACCTTCGAGAGCCGTGTGAAGTCCGCGAGATTCATCCTCGAGCGCACGGCCGCACACATCCTGATGTCGGCTAAGAGACGAAAGTTCATCAGCGATCTGCATCTGAATAAACTCTCTTCCAGAATCCATCTCTTCGAAGAGCTCAACCATTACAATCCCTACGACTCACTCAGTCATCTGCTCGATTACAATCCCAGAACAAACAACTACAGCCGCAAGAGCGGCGGGCGCAGCATCGATGAACTGGAAGAGATAGCCAAGGAACGCGCGAAGAAGATCGTTCAGGAACTCCCGGTTCTCAATCAGGCCATCAGAGTCATCGATCCGGTGACAGCCAAGAAGATGGACGACCGCGACAAGCTCATGGTGCAGGGACAAAAACTCGCCGAACAACTCGACGCCGCCAATGAGAAGCTCGTGCTATCCGAACTCGATCAGAACATGACGATTGGCGAATTCAGAAAGATGGTGAAGGAGCGCGAGCGCAAGAGAAAAGCACTGCTGCTCAAGCTCAATGAGATTGGCAAGGAAGGTTCAGAGCTTGAGGATGCGATCAACAAGAAGCTGTACCGCGGACTGCCCGGGCTATCGGAGGCGATTGTTGAAGCAGCGACGGCTCATGTGGATCGAGCAACAGCCCTCGATCAGATGTTGCGGCGAGTGGGAGAGCAGGTACAGTTCGGAGATTCAACTGAGGCGATGGAGCTTCTGAAGTTCTTCGAATCCGATGAAGCATCCTTGCCGGAGACAATTTCCAACAGCATTAAAGAGGCCGTAGAGAGGTTGAAGCTTTCTGTCCAGCCTAAGAGACTCAAGAAGGCTTGATATGGGAATAACACACGGAGGCGCTACTGTAGTTCTGGTGGAGCGCAGCGGTGAGGCAATGCACGTTCAGACATATCCCGATCGCGCTGCCCTTGTGAAGGACATGCTGGAAACCATCGGCATTGCTAGAGGCGTAGATCCAATCGCGCACATTGCGTGGCTGGAAACTTTGCCTTCTCTGATTCAGGAAACAATAGATCGGATCAAGGAAGATTGGAGTGTGCCATGAAAGTAGTGGATTTTCACAGCGTCGTAGAGGAACTCAAGGATCGTGATTGTCCCTTTGAATACCTGAGAGATATCAAGGAGCATCATCTCGGGACAAAGATCTACATAGTGGATAAGGGCAATGATCTTGTAGTCGACTTTGGATTTGCAACCACATTCAAGACAGATGAGTGGATGGGGACGCCAAGCGGCATTAAATTCAGCTTCCAAAAGGGAAAATTCAGATTCCTGAGTCAGTATCGTGCGTGGGAAGACGAGGCGGCTCCAGAAGGGATACGTTCCTGTTGGGATCATCTTCAGGATGAAGAATTCAAGACTGATCTATTCAGACGCCGTATTGATCTATAGAAAGGAGCGCCATGGAAGTAACTAATTTCTGGAGCCTCAAAGAGCGCCTGGCCCGCGAAGCAGATCCCTTTGCATATATGGAACACTTTGGAGAGAGCCATCACGCCGGCTCCGTTCCAACCAGAGCCTACATTGTGGATCAGGGCGACGATGTAATAGTCAACTTCGGAATGACAACTCAGTACAATTGCAATCCTGATCCAGACGTCCCCGAAAACAGACGCTCAATTCCGCCAACCTTCAGCATTCATCGAGGCAAATTCAGATGCGTGAGTGAATACAAAATCTTCAAGACCGATCGGGTCTGGCGAGCGTGGCATCCAGATGCAGAAGAATATTCATCTCACTGGAAGCATAATCTCGACCCTGATTTCCATGACAAGCTCTACAACACCCACATCGAACTGTAGCTCTCGCCTGTCTCACTCGTAGAACGATTCTGTTTGACATCACGAACAAAAAGGAGAACTATCATGTCTTCAATGACAGTGACGCAAGACAATCCGGAAGAAGTAACTGTAAACGAATCGCCACCATCGCCAGCCCCAATCGCCAGGACGCCGCTCGATCGCGCGGTTGTTCTGTCGTTAAAGATTCGAGCATGGGGTGCCGGAAGACGAGCCAACAAGGAAGCGATCCAAACCGGGGAGACCAACAAGGACTTTCTAACTCTCGGAAAGAAGCTTTTGATCTCCCCAGAGCTCGCAGCCATTAACAAGTTCGATCTGATAACGAGGGCGGCTATCAAGGCTCGCTCTATGGCCTTTCCTCTGCGCGAAGGCTTCGCCTTCATCAACAAGACCATCGTCACCAAGACCATCCGACTTCTGGAAGAGCGCAAGGTTCAGCGAGAGGAATTGGTGCGGGCTTTCATTGAGGATTCGTATCTCATACAGAAGAACACAGCCCAAGTAGAGCTTGGGCCATCTCAGTACCGGGAAACAGACTATCCAACTGTAGGCGAACTGCGAAAGCTGTTCTCTATGGACTGGAACTTTCTGGAACTCGGGACGCCGCAGTCTCTCAAGGAGTATGACGTCGAGGCGTATGAAGTGGAGCGCGAAAAGCTGGCAGAGCAGATGAAGAATGCCGGCGAAGAGATCATGGCCGCGCTACGTACTGAGGTTTACAAGAGGATTTCCCACCTGGTCGAGCGCATCACTCCGACTACCGATGGAAAGAAAAAGAAGTTCGATGCCTCGACTGTCACGAAGTTACAGGATCTCTTTGATTTCTTTGATGTGAAGAACATAATGGATGATAAGGATCTGGCTAATGTCGTGGCCAAGGCCAGAGAGATTCTCACCGGTGTCGATGCGCCGGCCCTCAAGACGAATGAAGGACTGAGGGATGCGGTGCGAACGAAGCTGGAAGAAGTCACAAACGATCTGGACAGCTTGATGAAGGCTGCCGGAACTCGCCGAATCAGTTTCCTCGAAGACGAATAAAATGGATGCCGGAGTCGCAATCAACACGCTGTTTCTAATTCTCGGTGTCTATCTTTTGTATTCCGGCTTCACAAGAGTAAAACAACGAGCGAAAGAAGTCATGCAAGAGAAGAAAGAAGAACTGATCGCGAAGATCGTTGATCGCGAAATCCGGCGCCGATCAGATGTTACGCAAGAAGACTGGAGTGGTCCGGATGCCGGGGTATTGGAAGATTTATGGCGACAAGAACTCACAAGCTACCTTCAAGACTTGCCCTTCGAAGTTCTTGAACCATTGAGAGTGTACCCCGACTCCGGACTTCCAGCTATTGGAGGTTCGCTGTTTACACAACTCGAACCGATCATACAAAAAAAGGTGAAACTACTTTTCAATCCCGCCCCTCCTGAGCCGGAGCCAAAACGGAAAGTCAGATTCGCACCAGAGGAACTATGAAACACCCGATCCAGAAAGTGTATCTCGATAAGTCAGGCGTCGCCCGCTTCAAATCCAATGCGATTGTACGATTCCTATTAGATGCGGGGCCGTTCGATATGAATCAACTTGCCGTAATGAAATTCTCTGCCGCCGACCGAACTCACTTTGCACAACTGATTGGCTATTCAGTCTCTGGCTTTGGAGACTTGTCCTACGTAGATGACAAGACATACAACAAAGCAGCGAAGAAAGTAGATGCTGTTATTAAACGGAATAAAAAGCGAGACAAAACGAAATGATTCAATACATATTAGGCCAGATACTTCTGAGTTACATTCTAATCGGTATCCTTGCATTCTCTCTCAGTGCGCCGATTGGCGCCATTCGCGGCAAGCAATACATATGGAAGAACTATTTCCGAGATTTCTGGTTGTCGATTAAGATCGGACTACTGTGGCCTTACTATACCTATAAAGGATTGGTACGGGTCAAGAATTGGATCAAGAGTAAAATGAGCAAGACTTACAAAATCACGCGCAATGGACAGGCTATCAAGTGCCTGATCTGCAACAAAGAATCCCACAATCCAAATGACGTCGCGAATTTGTATTGCGGTTGGTGTCATCAGTATCACGATATTCTTGAGAGAAACCAAGTTTCCAAGGAGAACCAGAATGGCGTTGAGACTAGTGGAGAAGAAGACAGCGATCGAAGAACTGAATCCTGATGCTCTCAAGACCGAACTTATCAAGCTACTCAGTGGCCTCACTCGAGCGGAACAAGAAGAATTCACCGCAACTCTCTGGAAAGAATGGAAGGCTGTAAAGATCGAACCGGCAAATTATATATTCACTATTGGAGTGATGTCTTTGAAACCTTCTGAGATTACTCCTTATGAAGTTGCACATGTTGTACGCTTCGTCTGCATACAAAAGCCTGAAGCTCGTAAGGTTCTCGGTCTTGTAATCGCCTTGTACAAGGAATAGGAGGTTCTTATGCTGACCATTCCACAAAGAACAGGCGTAGCAATTGCGGTTCGGCAGGTAGTTGTAGATCCAACCCAACCTATCAGACTGGAGTTACACCAAAGCGATGTAACATCCTACTACTGTCTGGACTGTGATTTTACGAGCGCGCATCTGGACATTATGATAGATCATCAAGAGCGGCAGGCGTATTGGCACACCAGATGGCAGAGAATCCACCGACCGCTGCACATGCTTTCACACGTTCAAGCGTGGTGTATCTATGTTTGCTGTTGCTTCTTCATTCCAACGGGCCTCAATCTTCTGATCACAAATATGTGGATCCGGTTGAGTATCTCTGTACTATTCGTTCTGGTAGGACTCTACATTCTGCAAAATTCTATATGGAGGAAGCCGAGACATGCCAACCAAGCCTAAGAAAGAGGAAGAAACATATCCTGCCTATGAACCTTATCATTCTAGCATTCCACCTGGATTCCCTGTGGCACCTATAGAAAAGCCAGTACCAGTCAAGAAGAAACCCAAGCGACGACTCCGATTTGGATTGATTCTGGGCGTTCCAATACTGATAGCCGGTATTAATATCCTGCTCTACTTCATAATTACCGGTATTCAATACGACGAAGCAAGGAAAGCCGCGATCGCAGCGGAAGCACCACCTCTACCGTATATCTACGACCCACAAGCGCACACTGTCATTGTCTGGATACTTGCAGGAATAACCAGCATTGCTATTGCCGCGATACTCGTTTGTACCAGCTATGAAGATTGGACTAGGAGAGTCGATGAGTAAGTCTCTGAGATTGCTTATCGTACTAACAACCTGGGTGGGCGGATACGTGCTGCTCGTAAATGTTGTTACGGACGGTCCTTTCCTATTTTGTTTGTGCGTCTTGGCTGGATTCGCCTTTGCCAGATTGGGAGATCTTATTGCAGACCTGATAGAGCAAATGTTTTTCGAATCTGCGCAGGAGGATTCTGATGAGCACGGAGATGATTGAATACGACGATGAATACACCCCGATCAGAAATGAAAGGGACGTCTGCAAGTATTGCAGACGAGACTTCGGAGGAACTGTAGGCGATAAATCCAAAATGGAGACGCGCACAATCATATGCGGTTCGTGCTCTGCTCTTTCCGGATCGGAACGAAAAGAGATACGTCGTCGAGCAAAGGAAAACGTATGAACTGGAAACTCATAGCTCAAATGGCTCTCGCTGCGATTCAGATAATTAGCATTGTGGAAATGATCAAGCTCGATTTCCGCGGTCGACCGGCAAGAACACCCACGCGTTGGAAAGGCGCCATAGGATCTCTCATAGCAACAGCTATTGGCACTTTAATTTACTGGCTTGCGGGGATGTATTCGGAGTTCACAATCAAATGAACGACAAAGAAGCAATGGATGCGATTCTGGATGGGCCTTTTACCTTCTCAATCAATTGCAGATCAGGCTTTGTTCCGATGCTCATTCCTCAATGTGAATGCTGGAGATGCCGGGACAAACGTGGAGAACCACACGATGAGGTTCTTGCTGCATCTGTAGCAGCAGAAGCAGATCGTAAGTGGAATCAAGTCAAGGGCGAAGTACTCGAAGGCTGGCGGAAAAATCTGTCCAGTTTTAATGAGAAGCATCGTCTATAACTACACACGAGTTTGCCCGCAGAGTGAAGGCTGCGGGCAATTGCTGCGAGGGCGGAGGCAGTCAGGACGGGATGTCTAACCCTGCGAGCGTCCTCGCAGCACAACTTAACTAAGGAGAAAACAATGTCAGAAACATCAGATCAATTTCAGGAAGAGTACAAGCAGGCCAGAGAAAAAGAGAAGTCCGATGTATTCAAGGGACGACTCTGGCGTTGGGGTCTTATCCTCGTAGCTGTAATCCTTCTCATGGGATCGTGCAGCAGCTACAACTCTCTCAATTCTGCCCGAGAAGACACACGCCAGGAATTCTCGAACATCGACACTCTTCTTCAGCGGCGCAACGACTTGATTCCGAATCAGGTCAAGGTCATACAGGGATATGTAGGACACGAGCAGAAGTACGCTGAGATATTCGCGGCGATCGCAACGGCGCAGGCTGCTTCTGTATCAGCCAGAAGCACAAGCGAGAAGATAGCTGCGGACGGCTTATTGACAGCCGCTCTCGGCCGAATGGTAGTCGTTACACAGCAGATACCAGCTCTCAAAGCCGACTCTCAATTCCAAGCCCTCACAACTCAGTTAGAAGGTACAGAGAACCGCATCCAGGTAGGGCGCCGGGATTACAATCTGAAGGCCACTCGATATAACACCAAGATCGGGGCCTTTCCTTCAGTCCTCTTTGCCAGCATCTTTCGCTTTGAGCGAGAAGAATTGTTTAAGGCTGATGCTGGCGCGCGACAGGTTCCACAAGTTCAGTTCTGACAGGAGAACACATGACATACACAAAGTTTGTACACAGGATAGCTCTGGGTCTGGTCCTTCTAACATCGCTCTTGATCTCAGCCAACGCCCAGGACATCCCAAAGAATTCAGGATACGTCAACGACTTCGCCGGCGTCCTGTCTTCCAACGAAAAGGACGCGCTCACACAGCGAGTCAACCAATTGAAGCAAAACCGGGATATTGAGTTCGGTATCCTGATCGTGAACAGTACGGGCAATTATCCTATTGCAGAATACGCCGTCGCTGCGGCTCGGCAATGGGGTATCGGCTCCAAGCAGGGAGAACACCGCGGTTTGCTCTTTGTATTGGCGACTAACGATAGAAAGAACTTTCTTACAGCATCTCGACAACTGGAAGGTGACTTCCCTGATGCCAAGTGCGCAGAGTTGTGCAGGGCGGGGCGGCAGCCATTCGGTAAATCTCAGTGGGGTGCCGGAACAATGGCTGTCGTACTGGCAAGCGAAGGTCATGCAAATCTGGCTGTAGCTAAACAGCAAAGGGACACGCCCTTGGCAGCAGGCTCAACCGGCGCTACAACTGAACAGGAAGACTCTGGTGCTGGAACAGTCTTATTGATTCTGTTAGTGCTCGGTGGAATTGCTGTACTTGCAGGGGGTATTTTCTTCTTCTTCCGCCGTCGAGGCTCTATGATTGTCGATCCTGATGTCGATGACAGTCTGACTCGCAAGAAGGATTCTGTCTACACCGCGCCTCTTCCTTGGACTTCGGACTACACACAGAAACAAGCAGAGAAAGAACCTGAGAAACCGACTGCAAGCTTTGGCAGCGTAGGTGGAACACGACTGACACCCCCTCCGCGAAGAGAAGAACGCCGTAGGGAAGATCGATCGAAACCTTCCAGGTCTACGAGCTATGTTCCGGTCCCGGTACCGATTCCAACTCCCGATCCGATTCCTTCACGGTCGGACGATTCGAGTTCGTCAAGTTGGGGATCCAGTTGGGGCTCGAGTTCCAGTTCGAGTTCTGATTCAAGTTCAAGTTCCAGTTGGAGTTCCGATTCCAGTTCGAGTTCCAGCAGCGACTTCGGCGGCGGCGGAGACTTCAGCGGTGGAGGCGGAGGCGATAGTTTCTGATGACTAAGCTGTTGCTTGCAGTATTTGTAGTGCATTTCATCGGCGATTTCATTCTGCAAACCGACTGGATGGCAATCAACAAGTCCAGCAAGAACAAGGCTCTCCTGATGCACATCGCCGTGTATGGATCCTGCTTGTTGCCTTTCGGAATTCTATACGCCCTGGTCAACGCTACGGCGCATTTGATGACCGACTTTGTAACAAGCAGGATCACTTCTCATCTATGGAAACGAGGCGAGCGCCACTTGTTCTTCGTCGTCATCGGAGCAGATCAACTAGCCCACCAAGTAGTTCTTATTCTGACGTTAGGAGTCTCATGGTTCCAATAGCATGGAAAGGTGATCAGCGTTTTGGATACGTTGTAATAGCAATCCTTGTGTTAATCGCCTTATTCGCATGTACGATGTGCGGTCCCAATCTAGAATTCAAGCCAGGTGGTATGTTTCGGAAGGATTATGAAGGAAAGGATCGACATGAACCCTGACAATCTAGAGATAGCACGGGCTGTCGTTGCTATATTGAATGATCGCAAGACTGAAGCCTATCTAGAATATCCCGGGTGGGTTCACGTTCCGCTTTCAGGAGATGTGTCGCTGGCTTTTGGATACGTCAACGAGACTTGGGATGGCGATTTTTCAACAATAGATGGTGTGAATGTTGGAGCATTCAATACCGATCTATCAACCTCCGAACCACAAGAACCAATGATCCTTGCGGGCGTGGTGCTTGACTCGATTCAAACATACGAAAGGACTAAAGAATGAATGCTCAACTCCGTGCAGTGTCTATTGGCAGCGTTATTGGTCTTGTCATGATCTTAGGATTATTGGGTGCCTTTTACCTTGGATACTCCAGTCGTCCAAAGGCCAATCAGGTAACAGAATGGGTTGTAAAAGATTTCACTCATGCTAATGTCTCAGCACAAAACCAAGAAGCATTGGGGATGTTCATGCCCGGGATGGCGAACACGTCGTTATTGCAAGCATCTTCGTGCTCTCGAACTGCCCACCCATGAGAAGGCAGCAGAAGTCGAAGTTCGGATCGAAGTCAGTGTGGAAGTAAGCAATGTCATCTCTCGTCCTGGCATCCGGAAGATCCGAATGGAGGAAGTATAATGGCAGACAAGCCGAAAGTCCGAGTCACCTGGAAGGATCCTGACTATCACGTCGAGATTCCACCCTTTCTGGACGAGGAACAAGTCAGAGAGTGGTTGCCGGTTGGAGAATACATCACCATTGAGTTTGATGTTGAAACTAGAATAGGAAGGATAGTCAAATGAGCAAGAAAAAAGACAAAGAAAAGCCAGGGTTCGGAATAGATCTGAAGTGGGTAGCGCAACTGGAAGAGCGCGTCGCCGAACAACAGGTCTCTATTGACGAACTACAGACAGCCAAGGAATCTCTGAAGCAACAGATCAAGATGTTCCAAGTTGAAAACAGCCAATTGAATGCTGATCTAATGAGGACCAAGGTGAATTACTCGTTCCTCGAGGTAGAACGAGATGCATTCAAGAAGGTCATCCTGGTTCTGGTTGCGACCGGGCGATTTCCAGATGAACCAAAGCTGCCAATGGTGTTGAAGTACGCGGAAGACACCAAGAAATGGAGCCTCAATGAGCCGCAAGGATCCAATTAACTACATCGACATCATATTCAACGCTCCACCAGGCCACGACTCAGGCCGCTTCGTGGAAGCAGAAGACATCAACGGCCGTAGTATCAACGCCGGAGAATGGATCGAGCGCACTGATGGTTATTGGGCGCTCCGTATTCCAATCTTGATCACTGAAGAACAACTCAAAGACATGGGGAAGCTGGTAGAAAGACTCCTGCCTTGCAATGGAGCAGATCGAGAATTCATGCCAACCGATCTGTGCAGTCTTGGACTCCACGGAGAAGATTGCCCTGCATTCTACCGAGACGAGATCACCAACGCTCTACTTTCACAAGCAAGGATAGGTAAAATCCTGGAGCGTACACGAATAAGCGCGCTCGTCGCCAATACAATAACCACCTGGCTATCCAGAGAAGATGCCAAAGAGATTCTTAAGATCATCGATGAGGGATAACAATGGAACCAAAGATTGTCAGTGTAGTCTTTCAGAAACCAACCAGCATGGAAGAAGCTCTGCGCACCAATGGGTTTCAGAGCAGAGCAATCGCCACGTTCGATGACGGCGTAGTCAAAGAAGTTCTCGCGTTCTATTCCGATGAACTCTCGTTTACAGAACAAGAACTGATAGGACTCACCGAGAAGGAAGCTCGCCGCCTGCACTTCGAGAAAGACCGCGCCTGGTTGCAGTCTTCGTAGGAGATACATGCTTATCAACAAACTACTGTCCCGCAGCATTGAACTTCACAAGGATGATCTTTGGGCGAGCCTTGAAACTTGCCTGCCTGTGCGATTGGAAATGTCGGAAGCAGATGGCAGTCGTATGTATCTCATAATCTCCGACATTCTGATTATGACTGCCGGCTACACCGGACCCAAGAAGACCTGGGAAGATCTGACACTCACCGAATTAGCCGAAGCGATTGAGCACGGCGAGCAACTGACTAAGAAGAAACTCAAGGCAGAGATCAAGAACTTCGAGGAACAAAATGGGAATCAGGATACATAAGAATCTCGGCTACGGCGTGACGTCCACAGAACGCATCTACATGAGTAAGTTCCGAGATCTTCACCATGAAGCATACGACATGAAGTACGAGCAGTTCCTGACTTTCGTCGAAGAGAACAGAGAGGACATCTTAGAGTTTTACAATCGAATCGGGGACGCTAAGCCCTTTAATTGGAAAGGGCATTTCGACTTTACGCTTGGCTGTCTCAAGAATGATGTGATTAAACCGGAGAACGCGTGGAAAACCATTGGTGGTCTTGTAACTCACGACAATGAATATGGTTTGCCAGATGTCATTGTGTTCAGACCTATGCAATGTGAATCGTGGGCGAGGTACGACAACATCATTGACTACTGCGAGACCGATCAGGGGCGTCACGAGGATCGCAATAACGTGAAGTTGGTGACAAGCGCTGGTATCTATCCATGGTTGGGGTATGTACGTATGCGGCCGGCACCACCCGGCATTTGGAAGACTCCGGAAGCAGAAGAGAAAGCGGCTGATCTAGTACCGTCCGACTACAGCCGCTTAGTAGGTCAGTGGTCTCCCGATCAACCACCGTTAGCTTCTGGAGAATTGTTGGAACATCTCCTGAATGACTATCGACCTGTGCTGCCTCTCGACATACACATGCTGCTTTGGTACTTCAAAGATGGTTTCTCCGACCTGGATGATTTCACCAATCAACTACGACCGATGATCTATACCTATTGGGGGTGAGATGGAAGATAATCTGTACGATCTCTCCATAGTGCACGGCGCCGCAAAGAAAAGGCTGCACGACTTCTGGCGAACCTGTCTATTTCGAACTCTCCTGATCGAGAACTTACGATCAAATAAGCGGATACTGGATCCGCCCTCCGAAGACTTTCCGCGGTTGCGTTCCTATCGGGGACAAGGCCCACATGTTGAGATGCTTTCTTGTTGTCCCCATGCCATAGAGCCTCTCTTCGTTCTGTCTCTGAGTATTCATTACGTTGAAGCTGGTATAGATAGCTGGATGGAATCAGAAGGATGCCCAGGAGCGGAGATTCAAGACGTCAGAGAGTATCTCTATATACCGGAGAACTTGATCAAGAAGACAACCAAGACAGGCTTTGAAGCCTGGGTCAAAGACCACAATGCAAAACGATTCGAGACTGCTCGCAATGAGGCAATCAAAACGATCGAGCAACTGCAAAAGAAGTACAAGATAGGAAAAGGAGACACTGAATGAGCGTTCCAGAAAAAGCACCCGTAAAGATAGTACCTGATTCTCTCATCAATGCCACTGTCAATCGCAAAGCTCTCTTAGAAGAGCTCGCCATCTTCAAGACTATGATGTCGACCAGAGCGTCCATACCAGTCCTGAATCAAATCCAACTTACAACTGTGGGCGATCGTTTGAAGATCTTCGCCTCTGATCTGGACGACTACTTCGAATCCTCCATCGCGGCAGAGGTTCAGGTTAAAGGGTCTGTGATAGTTGGATTCAGTCGGTTGTTCGATCTCGTCTCCGCTAATAGCAGCGACAAAATCACCCTTGAACGAGTTTTGGAAAAAGATATAGACAGCTTCAAGGTTGGATCCATGAAGCTGATGTCCTGGACTCAGGAATGGATCGACTGGCCCAAAGAAGCGCTCGAGACTGAGATAGTCGCCACTCTGGAAACCGGAGACCTGAAACAGGCTCTCAAGCAAACCGCGATATCCGCGGTGGCTGATAGTTCGCGCTACGCCCTGCGCGCGGCGAACATCGAATCCAGTGCTGGTATTCTTCGCATCGTAGCGACAGACGGACACCGCTTATCTTTGGTGGAGCTTCCTCTTGAAGAAGGAGCGGCAGAATTCACCGGACTCTTGAGACAATCTGGCATCAAAATCCTCTTCAAAGCTCTTGAGCCTTACTCTTGGGCCAAAAATGTCCCGACCGAGCGAGAGAAGTACACAACCGTCATTGCTCTGGATTCGAATAAGGACAAGGATGTCAACGATGGTAAGCGAGGGTTTATCATCACTCAGGGCAACAGAACTCTTTATTCGAAACCACAGGCCGGCCAGTTCCCCAACTGGAAACTGATTATGCCAGAAGAATCGGAGTATAAGGCTCTGCTTTCAGTGAAGCCACTCCAGAAACTTCTGAAGCAGGTCAAGACCGCAGTAGGCAAGACCCAAGAGAAAGCACTGTTCTTGTTCTTCGATGCGGAGAACAAAGTTCTGACTATCGGCGCCTATGATCTTGCGCACCAGCCTATCGTATTTGAGACAGAATATGAGCCTCTCGATACGCCTAGCTTCTTTGTCTGTCTCAACCGGGAATACCTCAACGAATTCCTGACGGTCTGCGGGGAGACCCAGGTTGTGTTAGAAGCGATCAGTTACAACAGCACGCTTGTCTTCAGCGGATTCGTCACATCACAATTCAAATATGTGGTTATGCCCATACGCGCTGACGAACCGGAGAAGGTTGTGGGTGAAGGAGTAACGCCGGTTCTATTGGCCATGGAGAAGCGAGACAAGGCACGAGACAAAGAGAGAGAGAAAGCAGCTAAGGCCGCAGCGCCTAAGAAAGAAAAGAAACCACGAGCAAAGAAGGGAGCCTGATATGTGGAGTAAGGCCGTCATCAGCAAATTAGATCGCTGGTGGCCGCCCATTGGGGTGTGCGCATTTTGTGGACACAGGGACGCCAGACATAGAATCTGGGATGCAATACTAAGCAGGCACTCAGCAGGAGATAAGCCTGCGGACATAGCCAAAGATTATGATATGCCGTTAGCGGCCATTAGAGCCGTACTCACCATTCGTCCTTACAAAAAGAATAGGAGAACTGATGACGGCAAATGAACTGATCCAAGAAATCGCCAATGGTATCTTTACCGATGAAGAAGTGAAGACTCTTTGGGAAGCTGTGAAAGAAGCCCATAGAGCAACCAGAGAACGGTCTGTCCGATCTTTAAGGTTTACCTTGAAATCTGGGGATTACGCACTTATTCAGAACATCAGGCCCAAAGGATTGAATGGTCTGAAGGTTAAGATTGAGAACATCAACAAGACCAGTGCAGACGTTACACTGCCCGAGGTTGTTCCGTTCTCAGTCAGACAACGCGCCGGGGGTCCGGCCAGGATTCCACTAGCCTGTCTTACTCCGGTGCCAAAGGAGGCACCATGAGAGGTACTCGCATAAACGAGCGAGTTGATCAGCCAATCAAGATATTCTGAGCAATTGTAGTACAGGCCGGTACGGTCTGCCCAAAAGGAATGCTTCCTGTTTATTCTGTTGGATCTGAAAAGGAAGCACAACGCTTACTGACTCTGACCTGCCCAACGAATCTCAAAGGCGAATACATCGATCGTTACACCGCCAGAGAACAAACCATTGAGAACTTGGAACTCTTCAGTACTGATCTGGATGAGGCCCACGATATCTTAATAAAGAACGGGCATTGTGATTGCCAAGGAGACTAATGCGAAAAGAAATAGACAAGAGCAGGCTTCAAAGAAAAGCGTACGATCTGCAAACGTCAACATGGGAAACTGCGAATAGAATCTTCAGCCAGGTATCTCGTACGATCATTTCCAAGTCTGAAGCGCAGAAACTCATAAGAAGTCGAGAGCTATCTGACGTGGAGGTCCGACGCATTCTTTTGTCTCGCGTGGAAGCTTTATTCAGCACAAAGATTGGACGCTACGTGTCCAAGCCACGCAGAGGAAAGCTGAAATGAAAAGAGGATTAAGCGGAGGTTCGTGCCGAGACCCGCAAGAGTATCAGCAGACGTTCGTGAACTGCACTCTATGTGGGCGACTTTATCCTGTGCTTACCACAGATGGAGGGAAGGATTTCGTATGCCCGGAACACAAGGAGGATGGGAATGGGAGCGGACCTGCTAGTAAGCTGCGTGGAGATCGAGAAGGATAAAGAACCAGATTGGGAATCGGCTGACACACATATCGCAGCCATTACAGAAGAAGAAGCCAAAGAAATAATAGCCGGCCGAATGGGAGTCTCGCTAGAAGACCTGGACGAAATAGAAGAAGGTCCATACCTCAAGAAAGTGCAGGATTCATACGCCACTGTGAAAGATGCGTGGCAGGGTGGATGCTATCGCCGGTTCGTGAAGCTGTATCTTTCACGCACGATAGTATTCCTGGCTGGCGACACAAGTTGGGGCGATGCAGTACAAGAAGTAGAAGACATGAGCATATTCGCCGAGAGCGGCGCCGCCGCTGCTGCCGGATTCATAGTAGAAGGCGAACAAAGCAATGTGATGACTCTGGTTCTTAAAATGCCGCAGGAGGGGACATGAAACTGTCGGTTCCTCTCTGCCCACAATGCGGCTACCCCGCCAAAACCGTGCTTGAAAACATGCTGGTCGACACTTCTATCTGGCGTCCGGACGACGACAATCCCGACTATTGGGATTATCAGGATGGTATGAAGTTGTCTTGGGATTCAGAACCAGTCCTTGATGAAGTCGGGCTCTGTACCGTGAGTTGTGGAGATCATCAATGGCAGACTCTTATCGAGGCCGATGATGAGTGAAGAACATGAATACGCCTTCGATATAAAGCTAGCCGCAGTCATTCGAGTTAAGGCCGAATCAAAAGAAGAAGCAGAAAAGATAGCAAAGAGAGCCCTGGATTGCGCGGATCTCTCCCTTGCGGAGCTTGATGGCGATGCCAGGATCACAGAAGCAAGTCTCAATGTGGACGATGTGGATTTTCTGGTCTTGTTTGAAATCGATGGTGAGGACATTGAAGACTTGGAGGATGAATGAAAAAGAAAATGTGGAGAGTTTTGATCCGAGTGGTCTCAATTCTGGATGATTCTCTCATTGTAGTCGTGCCGGGATGGGCCTCAAACTTCAAGTTGAAAATCATGCTGCAAGATGTCCCATCCATCCTGCGCTCAGAACTGAAAGTAGGACTCAGGTTCTTTGCTAAGGCGAACATAGGAACAGATCCAGAACCAGGGGCTTATCTGCGCTTCGACTTTACTGAGATGGAGATACCACCAGATGATTTACCAATCTCGGTGAAGCTGGAACATTGCAGTCCTGGATACTCAGCAGATTGTGTGAACTGTCCAATCACAGAAATTGTGGACGGTTTAGAATATCGTTGTGATTGCGATTGTCATTTCACCGGCATTAATCGCGATAGTCCCCCGTTCCACATCAACCACGCAGAGCTAACACGAACGGATGAAAGTGCTTTTAGGAGTCAATGTCCGAGTTGCAACCGAGGCACCTTGCTGATGCGAAGAGACCCTGAGTCCTTTGAGCTTCTGGCCGAAGACTATTGCATTCTGTGTGGACAGCCGATCATCTACGACGACATCGAGACTATGAAAGCTCGAGAAAAGGGAGAGGAATGCCAACCTACAGAATCTTCATCGAAGAAATAAGCCGCGATGTCCGCTACAAGTACATCGAAGCGCCTACCCTGATAGATGCAAAGTTTCAAGCAACCCGAGAATGGAACAACATCGATTCCGATGCCACGCTTGCAACAATGCAAGAGGAATGGCAGGCGCACACAGGGACAACCGCGGTAGAGATCAGACACGATCTATGTTACGAACCACAGGAAGGAGACGAGGACTATGGAAAAGTTTGATTATCCATCTTCCAGTTCGAGCGCAGTCTACACAGTGCAGATCAATGATGATCTGCATCTGAGTTGCAATTGTCCGGCCTGGAGGATCAAGAAGGAGGGCAAGCCGCGCGACTGTAAGCACTGCAAAGATGTTGTAAAGAAGCTAAATCTTACAATCGAAGTCCGAGACGTGTATCAATTCGTCGCTGGAGTAGGAGAAGTGGAAACCAAGATTCCAGCAGCGATAGCAGCGCCAACACCCATAGTCGCAGCCGGCGCAGCGCCAGCAAAGGATCGATACATCGCCCCTATGATGGCATCGCCAATGCCTGATGAAAAAAGCATCGAAGACTACGACCCCGCTCTCTGGATTATGGATGAGAAGTGGGATGGTCATCGTGTGGGAGTCAGCGTCTACAACGGGGTAGTCCAAGCATGGTCTCGTCCGCGTCCGGGGACGTTGCGAGGACTCGATCGCACACTTCCCAAGCATATAGTAGATGCTTTGGTGGTAGTTCCGAACGGGTTCTATGATGGGGAGATCATCGTCAAGGGCGGGCAATCGTGGGACGTTACCGCAGGCAGCAACAGTGGAAAAGAACGTCTGAAGTTCTTCGACGTGATGGAGATCCTGGATATCAATGTCATGTCCAAACCTTTTGAGGATCGCCGGGAAATCCTCGAGACATCTTTGTCTTCCTTCATAGACAAAGATCCAGAACGCGCGGCCTTCTCTCTATCGCCTCTCTACCCGGTCTCTAAAGCAACATTACGAGAAATCTGGGACAGAAAAGGTGAAGGAGTCATCCTCAAGCGTCGGGATTCAGTCTATAGGTCCAACTGGAGAGCGGACACGTGGATCAAGATCAAGGAGTTGTTCTCGGCGACGCTCACAATTACAGGCTACAAGGAGGGAAAGAACGGACCATACAGCACCGTCTTGCTTCGAGACGATGATGGAAATGAAACGAGTGCCAAGACAGTCAACAATGAATGGCTGCGAATTTTGAATGCGAAAGCTGCACAGTTCGTCGGCCGGAGATTGGTAATCGAACACAGAGGACGGACTCCGACCGGCAACTACCGGCACGCAATGTGGGATCATCTCGAAGACGAACCAACAATCTAGGAGTCATCTTGGGACTAGACATCTATCTCCGCTGGACCGGCCAGACGGAGGCAGAACAGAAAGCTCAATACACGGGCTTTGCAACAACAGGCAGCGTTGGATATCTACGATCCGCCTACAACGATGGCGGTTTCAATAATTGGGCCAGACGGATCCTTGGCGGCAAGGATTACTACTGGATCTTCGCCTACAAACAAGACGAAGAAAAACCAACAGGCGAACCGATTGAAGGAGAAGGGGAAGACACCTATGAACCAACAGGCTTCTTTCCTGATTGGGATGCGTGCCGAGAACGATGCTTGGAAGCCATAGAAGCGGCCAAGCAACTAGACAATTTGTACACGGTAGCAGTCGACGGCTTCATGATTAAACCTCTGGTAGAAGGACTCGGCCAGAGCGGTTTAGGAGCTCCAGATCTCGAACCGGATCAAGCACTGCAAAGATATCGAGAAACCACTGCTCTGCATAAGGATAGCGCAGTTGGAGATTGGACTGCCTTCTCTAACAAAGATGGGTTGTTCAATTTAGGACCGCCGTTCAGGGTTAAGGCGTTAATCTGGACGCAACTGTACGGCATTTTAAGGGCTGTCCTGATATGCGAGGGTGACGAAGCCGACGATCCTCACAAGTACTACCGTGAGTCCCTGGAAGAGTGCCTGACCTTCATTGACATGGGCAAACAGAAGAATGGCTGGCTGTCCTGGTCAGGTTAACAATTAACCCCTAACAAGAGAGGAATCATCTATGGCAGCTAAGAAACCTCTGGAAGTGAATGTGGCCAAGATTGAAAGACATAAAGGCCCCATCAAAGTTCCAGAAGATATGACGCTTCGGCAGGCCCGGGATGTTCTGGACCGGCAAATGAAGTACGACGAAGAAGTTGTGTCGTTGCAGGAGTTCATCAAGGGCTTCGTCGGCGATGCGGCTTTGGCCTTCTACAAGGCAATGAAAGAGCGGTACGGATGGGCGAATCAGGAACCCACCTGGGACTGGTTCGGTAAGGTGCCGCCTCCAATGGAGGGCATTCCTACTGGCGTCGATACCAGTGAATTCGTTCCGATGGGACAGTTCACTCTTCCCGGCATAAGTGGATACCTCAATGTGTCCGTCGCGAAGAATGCGAAGGACGAGAACCGATATCAGTTCTTTGTCTATGCAGAGACGAAGCGGGAGAACGAAAAGGAGATCCGCGGGCTGATCGATCGCGCCCGACAACTCCTGAAAACCGAGAGCATCTATCGGGGACAGGCGTTCAAGATCCACTTCACTGATGCATCCGGCACTGAACTGTTGTTCCCGAGCATTCAATTCATCGATCCTTCGACAGCCAAAGAAGGATCGCTCATTCTTCCCCGCCAAACCGAGCGCGATATTTCGGCACGCATCTGGGCGCCGATTCGACATCACAAACTCGTTCGGAAGTCGGGAGTCAAGCTGAAGAGAGGCGTGCTTCTTGCCGGTCAGTTCGGTACTGGCAAGACACTTACCGCGTATCTGACGGCAAAGATCGCTTTGGAGAACGGATTCACGTTCCTCTACTGCGAAAAAGCGTCAGACTTGTTGCACGCCATCAGAGCAGCATTGCAGTTGGGTGGTCCGACAGTCCTGTTCTGTGAGGACATCGATCGGGTCACATCCGGAGATCGAAATGCATCCCACGATGCGCTCTTGAACTTGCTGGACGGGGTAGACACCAAGGCTGCGGAATTGATGGTCGTCTTCACCACCAACAGTCCGGAGAAGATCGGGGAAGCGTTCCGTAGACCGGGAAGGATCGACGTTGTTATTCCGGTGCCGACGCCGGACCAGGACGCGGCCGAGAGATTGATTCGCGCGTTCGCTGGTCCTTCTCTGGATGCTAAGGCGAGCATCAGTGAAGCGGCGGCGCATTTGGCCGGTCAGATACCGGCTGTCATAGAAGAAGTGGTTGCAACCGCCAAGCTGTATGCGATTGACGGCCACGGTGATCCAAACATCACTCCGAGGGACTTAATCGATGCGGCGATTTCTATGCAGAGCCACATCGAAATGCTCAAGCCCAAGGGCATCGACTCCAGAACCACGTTGGAGAAGTTCGCCTATTCATTCGGCGTTGGCTTGAAGCAAGCGGCCACGACGGTGAAGGCGGAACTCGGAGGACAGGATGGATTCAATAACGCAGTTGCCTTGATCGAGGGAGAAGTCGCCCCACGAAAAGGCGCTGAGCTTCCTTCGCTGGAGGAATTGGCGCGCCAGGATGATTTGAGGCGAGCCGCTTCCGGCGACTGAGCTTGACCAGCTAGGGAGTGCATGCCTTAGCTGCCAAGGCCGGGTGGGGTTTCGATCTCCTACCTCACCCGGCTGACTTATTCTGTCCGACATGTGATACAATCAACGCCATGTCTAAAACACCAGAAGAAATCGCTGAACAGATATTACCTTGTCTTTCCCTTTCGCAATCATGCGATCCGGACGTCAATGGATACTCGGATCATAGTGGCGAATGTCCCGCTTCTTGGAGACCTGAAGTAGCTTCTGCTATCGCCAAAGAACGAGAGCGAGTCAGACAACTCTGCGCCGCCATTAAGAACAGCAGTTATAAAGAACTTCATTATATCTGGAGCCAAGTCCAGGCTGAAGCAACCAATATCCTGACTGAATTGGAAAAGGAAACCAATGCTGGTCCTGTTAATGCAGAGGGACGCGACGGATAAAGATCCAGAGATAGGCAATTACACCGTCAACGTCAAAGTAACCAAGTCGCCAACCGAGCTTGAGACAATCGCCACGTGTCGTGTGGAGAACTTTCGGCGCCGGCAAGGATGGTTGGCATTGATCAGACAAGTAGTTCGTCAATTCGAAGAGGATGATGCATACGAAATGTACGAACTACTGAATCAATTAGATGCCTGTTCGGAGGATTGATGTGACCACCACAAAAGAAATGATCGCCGATTGGTTCGACATGGGAATAATAGATCAGGCATTTGCATTAGGTACAGATCGAACCCTTGGTGAACCGTTAGCATTAGAAGGTCCGCGCGGGAAAATGTTGACCGGGGTCGTTGGTTACATGCTCATCGTGTGTGACACATTCTCCTACGAAGACTATCCGGTCTACACTACAGCCGTTCCAGAAGAATTCTGGCCTGTGTATGACAAATACAACGGTCGGAATATGCAGCAGATTATGGAATGCTATGTCCTCGATCAGTCTAAGAGAGACGCCCAACTCAACAACCCAGGCCGCACTCTGAATGTCCCGGCTGCAAGTAGCAATGGCATCACACCAGAAGTTAATCCCTTGAACACCGGATGGATCGACAAAATCGCGGATGAAATCATTGACGCCGCAAAGAAAGCAGACGATAAAGAACTTGGCGAGATACAAGAAAGACTGCTCGCCATCATCCAGAAACAGGATCGACAAATAGCCAGCATGAAGAAAGACACATTGGTCACTCCGGATAGGAATGCCACTCCTGTCAAGTCTGAGCACGGCATCAAGCTTGGCAAATGGCTGGTCATCGAATGTCCCCAGACTGGAAGGAAAACCAGAACAAAGACAACCACAATTGGCACATGGAATGGGGCTGGAACAGAGTTTATGTTTAATTGTCCATCTTGTGGTGAAGAGTTAAGGGCCAAACGTAAACCGTCAGGCTTCATGGATGGGTATCAAACATACGATGCCAGTGAAGAACGAGGAAACGCCGACGCTTGGAAAGGAACCTTCAAACAGGTAGTGAAGGGTGGTGTGTCGGAAAAGATTCGTCCTGTCACGGATGAACCTACAGCCAAACCAAAACGGCGAATCAGGTTTGAAGATGAAAGCTGAAGATCCTCGAGTTTGGAAAAGCAATGACGGAGATATTCCGATCTCGGATATGGGAGATCGGCATTTGCTTAACGCCATATCTGTGCTCGAACGGCGAGTGCCATCTTCCCTGTTAGATCAGGCGCCGGATGATGACGATCTTCCCGGTCTGTCTGACTCAACAACAAAGATTCAACGTGCGGAACGGAAGATGGCTGCTGTTATGTATCCACAATACATCTTTCTCTTACAGGAGGCAGTCAACCGCGGACTGCTTGTGGACACAGAAAATATTCTCGAGCCGTTATACGCTCGCCCGCGCTCAGAGGCTGTTAAAAATTATCTCGATATAACGGACGAGGATTTTTCCAAAGGTTATATCGATTTCAAATACGAAGGAGGTAAACGACGCGCATTTCCGATCTCTGATTCTAGTTCGAAATCAATTCCTGCTAAGCCTGAACCGCCTGTGAAAAGACGGAGAATAAGATTCTAGGACGAAGAAAAGGAGAAGAAGCCTTAGATGTCGCATTTCTCTGTAACGGTCCTGGTACCGCGCGAACGCTTCAATGAGGCGTTCACGCTTCGAGAGCAAGCAGAGGGATTGGTCGAGTCCTTACTCGAACCCTACGATGAAAACAAGCAGGTAGAAGAATACGAAAGAGATTGCAGTTGTAGAGGAATGAAGGCCAAGATGGAAGCCTTCAAATACGCCGACATAGAAGAGACATTAGATTCACTACGTAAGTCCTGGTGGGCAATGCCGGAGAACGAGCGCCCTGAATGGGCAACGCACATAGCAGCGCACAATCAAAGAGAAGCGGAATATCTCAGCACTCATCCGCTAAAAGACGCAACCGATCCTGAATGCGATGACTGTCATGGCACCGGCACCTACATGACTCAATACAACCCAAACTCGAAATGGGATTGGTATCAGGTAGGAGGCCGATGGACTGGCGCCCTGACAGGCGGGGCGTATGATCCAGAAAAAGATCCAGCCAACATAGAACCGTGCAAATTCTGTAATACAACAGGGATCAGAACAGATCTCGATCCAAAAGGAACGACCTGTAATGGCTGCAATGGTGCAGGTCGATCCGTAAAGTGGCCCACACAATGGGCTGAAGTAGACGATGATGTAGCTCCTGTAGCGTCACTCCCTGATGACTACGGCACTTTTGCTGTGTTAACCCCTGATGGGTGCTGGCATGAGCGCGGTCAGATGGGATGGTTCGGTACAACCAGCAACGAAATGTCTGACGAAGAATGGACAGACATGACTAAGAAGCTGCTTACCGAGCACAGCACCTGTATTGCTGTCGTTGTTGATTGTCACATATAGGAGACATCATGGGATACACAACCTACTTCAATGGCCAGTTCGATCTCGATAAACCACTCACACTTTCACAGGCGGCTTATTTGGCAAAGTTTGCCGAAACCAGACGCATGGTGCGAGATCCTGAGAAAGCTCTGACCTTACCCGATCCAATCAGAGAAGCCGTAGGCTTGGGAATAGGGCGACAGGGCGGGTACTTCGTTGGAGGCTCTGGAGATTTTGGACAAGATCGAGACATTTCCATTCTCGACTACAACAGTCCTCCTGCGGATCAGCCGAGTCTGTGGTGTCAATGGGTACCCGACGCCTCCGGCATATCAATCGTTCAAGATGAAGGTGAGAAATTCTACGGCTATGTTGAATGGATTGAATATCTCATCGAACACTTTCTCGGTCCCTGGGGCTACGTCTTGAATGGAAGCGTCTCATGGGAAGGCGAAGACTCGGATGATCGAGGCATCATCTATATCAAAGACAACGTAGTTGAAGCTGTACCTGACGACATCTCGAATCGCGGTCCAAGTTGGGGGATCACACCATGACCAGAGAAGAACTTGAGGACTTAGCTCGTGAAATGCTGGCAGAGGCTAGGATGGAAACGAAGGATCTGGTACGAGCGAAAATGCGGGCATCAAGAACCTGCAAGAAGAGAGCGTTCCTCAAGGAAGAGGCCGAAGAGATGAAGAAATATTTCAAGCGGTACGGGTACGGAATCTACGATTGTCGGAACTGTGAATTCTGGCACCTAACTACACACACAGCCGAACCCCTCAGAGGGAAAGTCAATGGAAACCCCAAACGAAAACATAATGCTCGCTGAAATGCTTCAGGACGGATACTGCATCCGTCCTTATCCTATAACTCCTGACGGAAAGTGGGATGAAACTTCCCATCTTGGCCTTGCTGTTGCTTGCAATGATATGTTTGCGTGGGGAATGGCCGACTATGAACCCATTCCCTACGCGGCAATCAAAGAGGTATACGCAGCGTTCAAAGCAGGCAATCTGCGTTTGTGGATTGCTCAGAAAAGAAACATGCAGCCACAAAAGCCTCTTGTCGAAATGATGAAAGAGGCGGGTCATTGGACACCAGAATGGGAAATGCTTCCTCCTAATCCTTACGATGATTTGTAGTGATTCTAGTTGTCTTGTTGTATCATTCGTAGTACAATCCCGGCATGTCAAAAAATAGACTTCCGGAATCAGTTCGGGTGCTTGAGTACTTCCAAACGGCACCATTGGAGAAGGCCCAAGAAATGTTGGTTCTTTGCCAGCACACTGTCAAGAAACGCAAACCCCAGGCCGCGCCGCGCGTTAGTCCGGTAGCGTCTGTCGTTGATAACAAGAACAAAAAAGCAAGAACAAGGGCGACCACAGAAAAACAGGAGGCTCCGACTGATGTAACAGCGCCGGGTCCGTCTCAACTGGCTGGTTCGTATCCCAGTTCTCAGGAAGAGACTTATGAGCATACGAGTCAGAATAGTTAACGGAAAAACAATAGCCATCTGTGCTGCGCGCTCCGTTGAAAGGGCGGGCGATCTCTACATAGACGATGGTGTTCATTCAGCCTTGGCGGATAAGTTCTCTCGCGATTACAACGAGATGTATGGCTATGATCTGCCAGGGCGATTTACCAATGCCAATCTGGTTGAACTCGAAGAGGGCAACAATCCAGCCAGAGAATGGTGGGACAAAGAATACGGACAACATCCGCGTGTCCCTGTTGAAGATCCGGTCTTGACGCTCAAGAGAGCTCTGGCTTCGGCCGTTGCCGAGATCAAGAAGCACAACGAGCAATTTCATGATTGGCCTGGACATTTAACGGACGCGCAACAGATCGCTGAATGGGAGACTCTTAGCAATGTCGCAGATAATCTTTGCTCCCTGGACCGAACAGCAAGTACAAGCGCTGAATGAGTTTCAAAACTGCCGCATGATACATCCATTCACGTGTGGTAGTGGAGACAGAACGGATGCGAAACACAGCGCTTATCAAGCGGGGCACGGCGGGGACTTCGGGCAGTTGGTAGCGACCGTTAACGGCTGGATCTGTCCTAGTTGTGATTACACCCAGGATTGGGCGCATTCTTCTATGACAGATCCAGCGTTTCTTAAAGCCAGTGCCGAACTGTCGGAAAGGATGTTCAAGACAAATCCTGAGTTGGCAAAACTGGCCGGCTTCGAAGAAGAATCATGAAGACGATGTTTTTCAGCATCGATACCATAGTCGATGAAGACAAGATACCTATTCTGGCTCCTAAAGTTAAAGGGCCTGCCGCTATGCTCAAAGGGTACTCCGATCAGCCAGAATTCGAGTACAGCCACCTACCTGAAGCAGTAAGAATCATTGGAATCCACATGGCCGGCAATGATCTTGCCCCATCTACTAATTGGGGAAACAAATCAGCCGAAGCCGAACTCCTGACTCTGTTCTGGAAATGGGCTGAGAGGGCAACTAAGATCGTAGGATTCGGTTGCTCTTACTTTGATCTGCCTGTCATTCTGATTCGATCAGCAGCGTTGGGTATCGAACCCACACAGAAGTTTTTCGAATTCAAACCTTGGGATAACATCCTGATTGATATAGCTGATCGTCGGTACGGGCGCCAGTATCAAGGTCGGCTGAGTCTAAACACACTCCGCAGTCTACTTCTTCCGTTGCTGGACATTCCAAGCGCCTCGCAGCTTGATTATGAAGATGTGGTCAAAAAGTACAAGGCCGGAGAAGACCTGGCACCCTACGCCACATTAAAAATTGAGACTATCAGAGCCCTTGCTAAACTATGGGGAAGCTACTTCTTCCCTCGCGTTCTTCGTCGACCGGGAGGACCAGATGAACCATAGTATTCTGACTGTTTGCTTTAAGCATGGATCGATGTTGCAATTCTCAATAGCACTCCTTTTTCTCGCGAACTTTCTAAAGATGATCGGTATAGACAGCCTGGATGTTGCTGTGCTGGCTTTACTGTTCTTTTGTCAGTACATAATTGATGTCCGGTGTGGAGACGACCAATGAACATTGACTTGTTAAAGAAATTAGCGAACAAATTCAAACGCATGCGCCACAAACAACACTTCAATATGGACGACTGGATCAGACGGACAGAGTGTGGTACCGCCGCTTGTGTTGCAGGATGGGCGCTGCTTGAAGCTGGTTATAAGGCCACGTTTGAAGTTCTGAACGGAGGCTGTGATTGTGCATCTTGTAGTAAACCTGAACTCATTGTAATAAGCCCATCTGGAAAACGAGTGGATCCGGAGCAAGCTGCGCAGAAATTGCTTCGACTCACAGACAATCAAGCCGAGCGTCTATTTCATTCGAGTCAATGGCCGAGCAAATTTGGTGATTATAACGATCCCAAGGTAGCAGCAAAACGCATTGAACTGTTCATCGACACGCACGGCAAGGAATAATATGCTGCGAATAGAATTGAATGGTGTTCCAATCAGGCTGATTGGAGATACACATCTAGGTAAAGTATTTCAGACCGGTATCCCCCTCGACCGCCGCGGTGAACGAGAAGAATCTATATGGAAGCAGTTCGAAGAAGAACTGACAGCGCCGGGAGATGAAGTTTATTTCATTCACGTAGGAGATTTATTCGATAAATTCGTTGTCCCATTCAAAACTATTATGCGTGCGGCCGATATCCTAGACCGAGCCACAAGACGGGTTCTAATTCTGCGGGGTAATCACGACGCAAGCCGAGACAACGATGAAGTCTCCGCTTTCGATATTCTAGAAGCCATCATAGGAAATGAATCTCTTGTATTTATTAAAGAACCCACAATCATTCCCTTGGACAACAATGACAATTACATCGGACTGGTGCCGTGGGATCCGTTCAATTCTCCTGCGGTGTTGGTGTCGAGACTGGCTGTGCAATTGGAAGTTGAATGGATGCGGGGCTTAGGAGGCAGATTCTCTGCTGTCTTCGGTCATTGGGATGTAGATCCTATTACAGCAAATTATGGCAACATGATTCCAATGGATGAATTGCGAGGAATCACTGATCGAGTCTACACCGGGCACGTTCACACTCCCCAGGTAATCTATCCGATGTACGGGACCGGTCCGGAGGTTACGATCGTTGGCGCTATTCAACCAATGTCCCACGGAGAAGATCCACAGGGCAAAATCTATAAGACCATGACCCTCTCCCAGGTCGCGGCGTATCTCGAAACAAATGGGCCTGATTCTCTCCGTAACAATGCTGTGCGTATACTTCTAGGTGAGGGAGAAGAACTCCCTAACATAGACTGTTTGCAACTAACTGCCAAACCCAAGCAAGAGGATGATAAGATTGAAGTCAGGTTCGAACAGTACGATCTAGAAACGATGTTTAGAAAATGCTTTACAGATTTCGGAGTCGAGCCTGAACTGATACAGGAAGCTTGGGATTACTATCAAACGTTGAGAAACGCACAAGAATAATGGAGGATGATATGGCGGCGATCTACTTACCTGCTAACTGGAACTTAAACACTTGGACTCTTGGAGACGACTGCGGCTCACCACCTGTTAAATGGGGAGGCTGGTCAAAGAGAGACTATCCAATCAGGCGACCGCTTCCCGGTACGCCTGGGCCATTCGCTCCTGCATTTCCTTTCGATCTCGCAAAGATCGGGGAACCGGAGAAGCCAAAGAGAACACGAAAAGCGAGGCCGAAACAGCCAGTAGAGACACCGGCAGAAACGGCGCCGGTACCAACAGATGGGAAACGCAAGATCAGATTTCCAAAGGATGAACAATGATAGAGCCATTCGAGAACATACACCCCATATGTGAGGATTGCGCGCCTCGCCCGAATCCCGATCTGCACAGATTCGAACCAGAAAAATACATCGGCAAGCATGTGAAGCTTGCGTTTACTGAAATAGACAGCGAGCGTGTAGAGCATCTATGGGTCAAAGTATCGAGGGAAGACAAACCCGGCTGGCTGATCGGTGCACTCGCCAACGACCCAATCTATGATGTAGGCGGTACGTGCGGAGATGAAGTCTTATTCAAGATCGATGAAATCGAGCAGATGGAGATGTGATGGAAGAATATTACTACGAGATTGTTCCACTCACCTTCGGTCGCGCCAGAATTATCTATACCGATGGTCTCTTTGTAGAGAATGGCTGGTGATACGACACACCGGAATTAGCGCAGTTGGCGCTAACAGAATTTTTCAAAGGTGAACAGATCGAACCGCAAGGCTGGATGCGCCACCCTACAACGGGCCGGCGCCGTCCAAAAGGCAATCCCGATCTCGAATACATTCACAAGTAATGGGAAAAGACAAACTTACGTATGAGCAATACGAAGCGCTGCTCGATGCAACCGTAATGATCACGGCTCGTAATCTGGCGGATCGAATTCATCAGACACATTACGGGCCAAACTCGAAACACTTAGAGATTCACTCTTGTTCCTGTCAACATCTGGCACTCTATTACTTGGGACTCAAAGATGAAACAGGAATTTACTGGCCCGATGGAAAGGGCGGAAATAAATGGAAAGTCTGATGCGAGACTTAATTGTTCAAAGAATTCAAGAGTTGCGGAAGCATCCCTATAACGGAGAATTTGCTTTTGGAACTGGGAAGAATCAACTAGATCCACAGGAAACCTTTGCATCGTACAGCGACGCCGAGCTTGTGGTGGTATTTGAGCGAGTGTGTCGCGCAGCCTACAACCAAAGATAGGAAAGATATGTTGTGTATGACTGATGTTGAAGCTCTCGGCCCCTGTCCAGGGCTTCATTCAATGACAGAGTTTGGAATCGTGGCGATCACTCGCCCAACAGAGAATTTCCCGGTCAGATTCTATGGTAAGTTCACATCACTGGACGCTGGAGTCACGGAAGAGCAGGTGAAGTTCTACAACAGCGATCACATAAGACCGCGCGCGTCGGAAGTAACTGAGCAAGAAGTTCAGGTAATAGACACACACGAGAAAGTAATGCTTGCGTGCCGTGCCTGGATAGAATCTCTTCCGAAGCCGATGTTCATTTCGGACAACAATGGGTTCGACTTCCAGTTCATGAACTACTACCTCTGGAAGTACGCGTTGCTCAATCCCTTTGGCCATAGCTCGACTAATCTTGGGTCTCTCTACAAGGGAATTGCAGGAAGCTTGTTTGAGAGCTTCAAGTTTCTCAGAGAGACTAAACACACACACCACCCCATAGACGACTCTCTTGGCAATGCCGAAGCTTTGCATAAGATCTACGAGAAGTTTGGGTTGAAAGGTGTGTACTAGAAACTAGGTTTCCAATGATCTCAATTCCAATCTCGGCTCACAAGACGTCCTTTCGCGATGAAATCGTTGCAGATCTTCGGGCTCTCGCAGAACAGCTAATGCGAACCTGCGATCCCGAAGACCTATTAACTTTCAAGATGGAGCTAACCATCTATTCACCGGAACATACCCTGGATGCATAACTATGGACTTAATGGATTTTCTGAAGAAGCACGGAATCATCGAGATAGCAGATGCAGAAGAACAAGAGTTTCGACATGCAAAACCGAGCTCATGGGAAGCCCTCATTGCTTTGATTCGAACAGAGA
>Ga0068859_100000826_pt1 | contig 31491 bp, 26 predicted proteins | sample KBSSwiS22_FD_66585 | JGI IMG/M metagenome (GOLD analysis project Ga0068859, IMG submission 66585) | Switchgrass rhizosphere microbial communities from Kellogg Biological Station, Michigan, USA - KBS Switchgrass S2-2 | ecosystem: Host-associated > Plants > Roots > Rhizosphere > Soil ...
AGCTTCGTCAGATGCTGCTCGACGATGTAGCCGGCGCCGGGTCCCCCGCTGCCGTAGCCTTTGATCCCTTTGTCCGTACTGATCTCGACTGTGGAGCCGGACACCTTCCCGGGATCGGGTAAAAAGAGAGAACGCGTCGCCTTGTATTCCGGATAGATCGACATCGGGTTCGCGACTTCGACCTCGTTCGTCGACCACGACCCGGGAGCCGGCTTGTAGGCGGGGACTGGCCTGCGCGGTTTGGTCTGCACCAGCCGCACGCCGGTAATTTTCAGTTTGCTCTTGACGTCTGCGAACGGCGCCTGTGCCGAGACACCACTCGCGGCGAGACTCCCCGCCGCGAGTGGTACGACGTTCAAAAAATCCCGGCGCTTCATAGGATTCTCCGCCGGATCAGAACACGATTTTCAGAGCGAACTGCAGCTGTCGCATCGGCACCGTGCCGCGGATCGAATTGATCGTGCCGAAGGCGCCGCTGCCAGGTGTCGGGATGGAGTTGTTCCCCGCAGCCTGCCAATTGCTCTGATTCAGGGTCGTGTTTGGATCGGCAAAATTCGGGGTGTTCAACAGGTTGAACGCCTCGATTCGAAGCTGAGCGTACTTGCCGGCGCCGCCAAAGTTGAAGTTCTTGAGCGCCGAGAAATCGATCGTAAAAATCCCAGGGCCCGTAAGCGTGGCACGCCCCAGATTGCCAAAGGTTCCAAGCGGCTGCATTTGATACGCGGAAACGTTGAACCAGGCGCTGGGGCTGGGGTTGTCCAGTTTCCAGCTGACGCCGGGAACCGCGCTGGGACGATCGTAGCCGTGCGCCGTATTCGATCGATCGATGCCGGTTGAGATGGAGAGCGGGAATCCCGACGACGCCCTCAGCATGCCGCCGAGCTGCCACCCACCTGCCACGAGATCGAGCACGCGCCCGTGCGACAAGTACTTGCGCCCGGCGCCGAAGGGCAGTTCATACAAGAACGACGTCGTCACCCGGTGGCGAACGTCGAAGACGGAGGGTCCGTATTCGCACTCCCAGCAATCACCCTGCTGTGGCTTCAGCTGTTCACCTGGACTGCGAAGGCCGCTGCCGTTATCCATGGATTTCGAATATGTATAGGACACCAGCCCCGAGAACCCTTTTGCCATCCTGCGTGTGAGCTTTGTCGCCAGCGCGTTGTAGTTGGAATGGCCGACTCCCGCGATCAGCTGCCAGTTTCCCAACTCGGGGGCTGGAGCACGGCCAGTGACGGGGAGGCTCAACCCAGGCACCGGCTGATTCAGCGTGATAAAGCGCTGCAGGTGGTGGCCTCGACTGCCAAAGTATCCGATCTCCACCGCCGTGCTGGCTCCCACTTCCCGCTGGTAGTTGAGAAGGTACTGTTCCACGTATGGCGTTTTACGATCGTATTCGTTCCCGAGGACCTGTGGCTGCGTGACACACACCTGCGGCGGCATCTGAACGCCGCACGGGTTCGATGAGCCCCCGTCGTAGGGCTGTGCGAGCGTCAGCGTGGTGCTCTGCGCCGTAATGCGCCCCTGGATGTTGCGGCTCATGTCGAAGACCGGGTTGGTCGAATCCTGCGCGTAGAAAATGCCGTAACCGGTTCGCACGGACGTCTTCGGCGATGGGCTCCACACCACGCCGATGCGCGGCGCAAAGTTCGTCTTGTCGGGTTTGACCAACCGATCTCCGAGGCGGCCATCCCGCGCGACGCAAATCGCCGGGTCGAACCGGGTCGCGACGCCTTCATACGGGTCGCCGCTGCCAACTCGGATGAAACAAGGTTTGCCCTGCTGCGAAGACGTTCCAAAACCTGGAGGGACCCAGATGTTCATCATCTCGCCCTTCACGTCCGTCCACGGCGGTGTGTATTCGTACCGCAGTCCCAGATCGAGCGTGATGTCCGACCGCATCCGCCATGTATCCTGAAAGAAGTACGCCTGGCTGGTGGCCCGGTACCACCCTTCCCCGAGCGCGCCGGCGCTCCGCGTTCCTGAGATCATGCCGAGCATATAGTCGGCGAAGCTGTAACCTGTTCGTGGTCTGTCCTCGTTCAGCGAACCGCGAATTTCCTGTGTGCCGATCATGTTGTAGTGATCGCGACGGACCTCGGCTCCCAGCCTCATGGAATGGTTGCCGCGAATCCAGGAAACGTTGTCGATCAACTGAAACACGTAATTGTTGCCGGTGAACGGCAGCGAGGGATTGTCGCCGAAGCCAGTGAACCCCGCGATGCTCATGCTTGGAAGACCCCAGCTGACCGGCGGTGGGTCGAACAGACCGAGCCCGACTTCCTTGTGAACATTGCGCTTGTATTGCAGCTCCTGGTGGAGATTGTTGTAGAACTTCGTCGCGCCGAAGCGCAATTCATTGACCACGCTGGGCGACAGCGTTCGAGTATTCGAGACCATCGCCTGCTTCACGTTGGTGTCGACGACCTGGCCGTTGTCTTTGAGGTTCGGCGTGAGCGCGAACTCATTGGTCCAGCTGTAGCGCCCGAACCAGAACGACTTGGAACTTTCGACGAAATCGATGCGCTGCGTGAACTGATCTTTGTCGGTGACGTTGTTCTGCAGCCCGAGGTAGTTCCTCGACAGTCCCGCGCCAGGAATGTTCGGCTCGGGGTAGAACTCCAGGAGCTTGATGGCGATCGGATCCAACCGGTTCCGCGGAATCTGGTTGCCCGGGAAGGGCTGACCCGTCAGGGGATCGGTTATCGTGACGCCTGCCCCGGAGAAGTCTCCGTTTCGCATCGCCACACTCGGCGTGCTGAACACGGACTCCTGCTGCTGGCGGAGTCTGAACCCTTCGAAGTTCGACATGAAAAACAACTTGTTCGAGCCGTTGAACAGCCCGGGAATCCGGATCGGTCCTCCCAGGGTGAAGCCGTACTGATTCCACTTGAACGGCGATGTTTCCGTCTTGATGGAAGTGAACTGATACGGCGCGGCGTCGAACGCATCATTGCGGAGGAACTCGAAGATCGTCCCGTGAAAGGCGTTTGTGCCGCTCTTGGTGGAGACGTTCACCTGTGCGACTTCGCGCCCGAATTCGGCCGAGTAGACGCCGGTCTGCACCTTGAATTCCTCGAGGCTATCGATCGAGGGCAGGAAGGCGTACGTGTTGAAATTGACGTCCTGATTGACGATTCCGTCGAGCGTGAACTGGTTGTATTCGCGGCGCTGACCCGCGACCGCGAAATTCTGCGTCGAACGGTCGCCGCCTTGCCGCCCGGAGGCCCCTCCCCCTCCGCCGCCGGCCCAGTCCGAGCTGACGTTCGGGGCCGTCGCCACCAGGCTGATAAAGTTGCGGCCGTTGAGCGGTAGCTCCAGGATTTCCTTGTTGCTGATGACGGTCCCGACGGTGGCGTCCGAGGCGTTAATCATCGGCGCCGTGCCCGTGACTTCTACCGCCACTTCGACGTTGCCGAGGTTGAGCGGGAAATCCAGGCGGGCCGTCTGCTGGACCTGCAGCTCAACGGCATTGATCATCTTCGTCTGAAACCCCTGCAACTCCACTCTGACGCTATAGATGCCTGGGAGCAGAGTCGGGAACACGTAACTCCCGGTCGAGTTGGTCTGCACTGTGCGCGCGGCGTTCGTCTGCGTATTCGTGACAGTGACCGAAGCCCCTGGCAGCACGGCTCCGCTTGTGTCTGTCACCACGCCGGTGATTTGCCCGAAGGTCTGGGCAAACGATGCGGCTGGCGCACACAACAAGCTGAGACCCAGGACCCAAGCGAGTCTTTGACGCATGGAATCTCTCCTTATGAAGTTCAACGGATGCCGCGAGTTTTACAACAGTGCGGAGACCTGTCAACTAGGAAGTGCGCCTTGGCAAAATCCAAAAAACTGGAGCGCGCCGCCGGCTGTAATAGGAGGTGACCAGCTCACTTAACGGCGCCTGACCACGATCAGCCAATCCTCGTTGGCGTTGTCGGGAGGCAGACCAAGCGAGACAACGGCGTCACCATCGGTTGTCACGCTAGCAATGCTCCCATTCTTCAGCGGACCCCCATTGCGCGGATCGAACCAGCTGATCGTAAATGACCCATTGAGCCTGAGCTGTGTGTTGTTGCCGGTTGGTAAATACACAAGATAGATCTCGTTGGTTTTTGCCAAGCAATACCGGCTGTTGTCGTGTTGTGGGTTGGCGACCAGCTCGTCGGCGTTCTTCATCTCCCAGAATGGGATTTTCTGCGAGTGGAAGAAATCGATTGCGATGCGGCCGTAGTCCCAACTCTTGTCCCGGCTCCGGAAATCTTCGGCCACGAGATCGTTCTGGGGCAGCGAATATCCGAAGTAGTACTCGACCCCGGCGCCGCCGGCCATCAGATTGCCCCACAGAGTCTGTTTGCGAATGTCATGGTGGGTGTAACCAACGTCGCGACCCTGAGCATCCTTGCCCGCGAAGCCCGAATATCCTGGATCTGGTGGCACACCAAGGCTTGCTGGTCCCTGCTCGTCGTTCGCGACGACCCAGGGCTTGTTGGCGGCTGCCGACGCCACCACCCATCTCACGGTCCGTTCGTGCACCGCATTCCACAACATCTGAAGTGACGCACCCGTGAATGGCGATCGGCTTCCGAGAAGTGCGGGATAAATGCTCTCCTGCGCGTTCGGATAGGTATGGACGACGATGTGATGGCCGCCGTACGGATCGACATCGCGGAGGTTCATCGCCATCGCAAGCTGCTGCTCACTCGACTGCGTGTTTTCCTCGCCGAGATTCCAGTTCAGCGCAAGCTCATATCCGAACCGTGCAACGAGCTCCCGGATGTACAACTTGCGTTCGGGACCGAGGTCACCGCCATCGAGGGACTCGGTGACCGGCCCGGCCGGCGCCGGCACGGCGCCGCGCCCCGCTTCCACGGAAGGTTGTCCACCCCGTGCGGGCACGGAATAAGGATTCCCTCGCACGTTGTCGTCGATTTCGTTTTCCTGCAGTTTGAAATGAAGGTAGAGGCCTTTCTGTTGCGCGTAATCGAAAAAGATCTGCCACTGATCGAGCTTCGAGACGTCGTAGTGATATTTGTCGTCGCGGCCGACGAACGGCCACACGTTGTCACCATCCCCGCCGGCGTTATACGGCAGGAACGACATGGAATTCACGCCTTTGGACGCGAGGTAATTCACCGCACCGATCAAGCCTTTGCCCTTGCCGCCTTGCCATGTAGGATCGCCAGGCTTCCAGTCCTGAACGTGCGGCGCGTACGTGTGAAGCGGCACCTGCGGCTTGCGGGCAATCGTGCCGTCGAAGTCGGCGTAGGCGAGCAGCGTCTCCGGCGCGTCTGCGCCGAGCTTCAAAAAATATCCGCCGCCTCCTGCAAACTGCAGGTAACGTGCGCCCACATACCTCAGCCGGCCGAGCGCACGAAAATCCGGCGCGCGTTTATCGGTGACGCCGATCAGAATCGAGCCTCGGATGCCGTCCAACGGAACGACTGGCCGCCCGGCAGTTGCCGAAGCGAGAGCCACACCCTTGCCGGAAACAAATGACAGACGGTAATTCCACCTCCCTGGTTTATCCGGCGACAGGTGCACACGCCATTTATTTCCGGACGTTGCCGACGAATTCGCCGCGTCTCCGTCAGCGGCAAAATAGCCAGGGATGGTATAGCTCGCCGAACCCGACTCGTGCTCGAACGTCACGGTCATGCGATAGTCCATGAACGGATTGGGTGCGTTCGACGATTCGTCCGCTTGAGGGCCGTCGAACGTCAGTGTCACTTTGTGCCACTGCTTGAGCTCGCCGGTGATCGTCAGACCGGCGTTCGGGAGGCCCCGTCGCTGCTGCGCGACTGCGACGAGAGTGCTCGCGCCGACGAGGATCGCCGCCGCCAAACCACTTGTGCCGAGCTTCCGCATCATGCGTCGCCTTTCTTACTGGAGGACCCTGCCTCCAGCGACGAAGCGCTTGTAATCGGAGAAGGTCTGGGTTCGCCGTGTCGACTGGAGGCCGCCACGGACCATCGTGAACGAGTGGATGGATTCGGGCAGCAGCAACACCTCGTCGGGCTCGCTGAAGGCAACGGTCTTATAGCGAATCGTCACATCGTCCCGGATGATGACGACCCAACCCTCAAGGTGGTGACGGCGCTGTATCAACAGGGGCACCCTCACGTCGACCGGCCCTCCGAGACCCCGCTCCACGCGTACCACGTCGTAATTTTCGGCATCCACCCAAACGCGCCCTCTCGACGCGATGTGCCCCGACCAGTCGAAACAATCGTCGTGTCCACCCGGATCTTCTATCAGCTCGGGTTTGCTCCTGCGATTCACCGACGCGAAACCGATCACGAGAGCAGTGCGGTCTCTGTCTTTTGCAATTTTCGCCGCGCCGAATTGGTATTCCGAACGGTGGGCCGGCAGCAAAAATGCGAGTGGCTCGGAAGAGAGCGGATTTGGGTCCGTGCATCCAGCGCGATCCTTCTTGTCCTTTTCACGCGGTACACGGCCGTTCACTTTGCGGACTTTGCGCAAGATGGCGGCTTCTCCGGGAGCCTGGCCGTTGTCCGCTTCGACGCGCAGCTCCGACTCGACGGTCCGCACAAACCCGTACGGCGAATAACTCAAATCGACGGGCTGTACCGTGGACGTCTCGATGCAGATGACGTTGCTCGCGCGCCTGTAGAACTCTGCGATCCTTTCGCCGACACGCACCAGCAGTGTGTCCACGTCCGGCGGCACCTGAGCTGCCGTGGCCGTCATCGCGGCCAGCACGAGGGCCAGTACGCCGGGCAGCACAACTCTCATCTGCACGGTTCACCTCTAGTCACTGCACCGAATTGGGCCGATAATCGAGACGTGCCGCAGAAGAACTTCTTCAAGGAAAATTTCGTGCTCGTTGTGGGCCTCGCACTGCCAGTGCTGCTCATTGCCGGCTTCATGATCGCCAGCAGCCTCCCGCAGGTGCTTTCCGACCCACCAAAATACGACCTCATTTTCTCGACGACGGATTACCCGCCAAACGCCAACAACATTCCCGTCAGCGTACGGCTCGTCGTCCAGGACGGTGTCCTGAAAGCGCAGTATGTACGAACCCCCGTGGCGGCTGGCAACTACTCTTATAACAGCTGGAAGAAGCTGTATATCTACGAGGCAAAATCGCAAAAGGTGCGGCAGTTGACCTTTGGGTTTCCTACAGATATGGACGCGATTACCGGCACCAAGGAAGAAATTGTCGAAGCGACAAAGGACATGAAGCTCGACACCACTGTGCAGTCGGCGGACGGTTATGAGCTTTCATACGACGGCTACAGCCGCAGCGGGCTGCTGAACGAGGTGTTCTGGGGCAGCGGCGGGTATGGGCGCGAGCCGCGCCTCAGAAAAGGCTCTTCGACCGTCAGACTGACGACGGGCGATGGGAACGCCTATTTCTCGTACGGCGACGTTCAGTTCGTCGGCTGGGTGAGGGCGAATCGCTGACATGAGCGCCAAGCAGGACGCCCTGATCGAAGTCGTCGACATCATCAGCCGCCACGGGCTGACACTCGATGAAATTTCTGCTGCGTTGAAGGGCGGCAAGGAGTTCAAAGCCGAGGCGTCCGGCGGCATCCTCTCGCGTCTCTTCGGCTACATCGGTGGGATCTTCATTTTCGCCGGCCTGGTGATTTATGTCGGCATGAGATGGGACGACCTCAACTCCGGCGGCCGCATCTTGCTGACGCTCGGTTCCGGCTTCAGCACCTTCATCCTGGCTTTGGTCTGCACGACGGATCAACGGTTCGAACGAGCGGCGACTCCTCTCTTCCTCATCGCCGCGCTGCTGCAGCCGACCGGCATCATCGTCATGCTGAACGAATATTCGCATGGCGGAGATCCCGCTCATGGCCTCCTGTTCATGAACCTCGTGATGGCGGTGCAGCAGGGCTGTGCGTTCTGGGCGAAGGATCGTTCGGTGCTGGCCCTGTCGACGCTGGTCTTCGCGCTCGGTTTCTTCACGGTCGCGTTCGACCTCATGCACCTGAACCACAACCTCATCGGCGTAACGATGGGTGCGTCGCTCACATGTATCGCCTGGAGCCTCGACAGGTCACGGCACAAATCCATTGCACCGTTGTGCTATTTCTTCGGCTCGATCACTTTCCTGTCCGCGGCGTTCGACTGGGTGCGGCACACGCGGATCGAAATCCTGTTCCTGGGACTGGCCTGCGGAACGATCTTCCTCTCGACGGTCGCGAGAAGCCGGACGTTGCTGCTGGTGGGAACGCTCGCGCTCATCGGTTACATCGGCTACTACATCGCCGAACATTTCGCGCATAACTTGAACGCGCCGCTTGCCGTGATGCTGACTGGATTTCTCCTGATTGGCCTCGGGGTGATCGCGGTGAAGATCAACAACAGATACATCAGGCAAGAGGCGACCTAGCCGCGGTCGAGCCTAGGCCACTAGTGGGTCAGCGCGTACAAGACCACATCGATACCGACGGCGTAAGCTTCCGGCGAGTGAGCGAAGAAATACGCCGGGTCCTCGCCTTCGCGCTCCCACCCATCGGGCACGTCGGTGTTATGAATCATCACAACCATCAAGCGGCCGCGATCGTCTGCAATCCCTCGCGCATCGGGCCCCGACCGGTCGTCGTTCCAGCGCTCGATCGTTCCACCGTGTGACCGGCGCCAGGTCTGGATGGATGCCATCTGCGGCAATTTCTGAACGCGGAACAGCGTGTTCCAGATGGCATGGTCTGGCGGCGTGAGATCGACGACGGGATACCGGGCCGGAGGAAGAACCTTGCTGATCTCTTCGTCGAACTGCGCTTTTGCAAATGTGCCGTGGTAATCGGAGACCAGCAGAAAGCCGCCCTTCAGCAGGAACTCGCGCAGCCGTAGCACCTCCGCATCGGTGAAGCGCGCCGTACCGGCGTCCTCCATCAGGATAAAGGGACAGCGAAACAGCGCGTCGTCTGTCAGCCGGACAACGACCGCATCCGGTGTGTCGTCTTCGCCGGCCCCGTCGCGCATTTTGATGGGGGTCTTCGTCAGCTCCGCGAGCCGCGTCGTGAAGTTGAGATCGGCGCCCGGATAATCGGTCGACCATCCGCTCTTTTCGCGCCGGTCGCTCCTGAACAGGGCACGGCAAAAATTGAAGCTTCCGTTGAAACTCGTGGGCGTGGGAAATCGCGGAGGCGTGTAACCGTAGCCGCCGCTCCAGATTTGCTGCGCGTAGCACACCAGCACGCTGGCAGCGAGGATGGCGACCACGCCAGCCGCGGACCGTGCGAACCGCGCGATCCCAGTCTTCATGGAAGGCTCTCTGACTATGGTATGCCTAAATCTCCGCGCCACGACATCTCTAATTCCGGGGACCAGACTTGCATGAATTGTGCGAGACTGCGCCGTGGTCGTCGCCAGCGCGCTGCTCTCTGCGATTCACGTCCTCACGCTCGCGTTGGGGCTCGGAGCGGTCTTCCTCCGCGGACGCGCTCTCGGTGGCCCTCTTGATGACGCCGGCTGGCGCCGGCTGCTCGCGGCCGACAACGCATGGGGCCTTGCCGCCGGCCTGTGGATTGCCTCTGGTCTCGCCCGTGTCTTCTTCGGCGGCAAGGAACCCGGCTTCTACTGGCACAACGGATTTTTCTGGGTGAAGCTCGGCTTGTTCGGGCTTGTGTTCGCGCTCGAGCTCGCGCCGATGATCACGTTCATCCGCGTACGATCGGCGCGAAAACACCACACGCCGTTGCCGCGGTTTTCTGTGGAGATCTATCGCCGGATTAACTCGGTGGAGCTTGCGCTCGTGGTGACCATTGTGTTCGTTGCGGCATTCATGGCGCGCGGAGCGTGGTTGTTCTAATGCACAGTCGCCGGTAATTCGCTCTACGCGAGAATATCGCGCACGACGGTGCCGCCCTGCGCGCCGGTGAGGCGGACGTCGAGGCCCTGATACTTCACGGCGAGCTTGGCCGCGTCGATGCCCAGCAGGTAAAGCATCGTGGCGTGGCAATCATGCACGCTGACGGGATTCTCGACGGCCGCATAGCCCAGCTCGTCGGTGGCGCCGTATGACAAGCCCTTCTTGATACCACCGCCCGCGAACATGAAGGAAAAACCTTTGATGTGATGGTCGCGGCCGCCGCGTCCTTGCGACATCGGCGTGCGGCCGAACTCGCCGCCCCAGATCACCAGCGTGTCGTCCAGCATGCCGCGCTGCTTTAAATCGGTGATCAGCGCCGCTGTCGGCTGGTCGACTTCCTGAGCCTTGAAGACGACGTTGTTCCTCACGTCACTGTGATGGTCCCAGTCGCGGTGATAGAGCTGTATGAAGCGGACGCCTCGCTCCGCCAGTCGCCGCGCCAGAAGGCAGTTCGATGCAAATGAGCCGTCGCCCGGCTTCGCGCCGTACATCTCCAGGATGTGTGGCGGCTCCTGGGTCATATCGAGCAGTCCGGGAACGCTCGTCTGCATTTTGAACGCCATTTCGTACTGTGCGATGCGCGTTTGCAATTCCGGATCGTGCAGCGACCGATTCGCGACCTCGTTCAATGCGTTGATGGCCTGAATCGAGTCCCCCTGCATGTCCCGGTTCATGCCTCGCGGATTTGTGATGTAGAGAACCGGATCGCCGACGGAGTTGAAGCGCACGCCCTGGAATTTGCTCGGGAGGATGCCGGCCGACCATTGCCGCGCGGCGATCGGCTGCATCTGACCACCGTTGCCCTGCGACACGAGAACGACGAAACCGGGGAGGTTGTCGGCCTCTGCGCCCAACCCGTACAGCACCCACGATCCCATGCTCGGGCGGCCCGTGATAATCGATCCGCTGTTCATGAATGTGTGGGCGGGGTCGTGGTTGATCTGCTCGGTCCACATCGATCGCACGATGCACGTCTCGTCGACGATGCTGCCGATGTGCGGAAACAACTCGCAGACGACCTGCCCGGACTTGCCGAACGGCTTGAAGCCGTGCGTCGGCCCGAAGCAGGTCAGCCGCTGCCCCTGGAGCTGCGCGATCTGCTGTCCTCGAGTAAATGACTCTGGCATCGGTGTGCCCGACATACTCGCAAGCTTCGGCTTGTAGTCGAAGGTCTCGAGATGTGAAGGCCCGCCGGCCTGATAGAGGAAGATGACGCGTTTGGCTTTGGGTGCGAAGTTGAGCGGGTTCACGACGCCGTGTGATTGCATCGCCGGCGCCTGCGTGTCCGCCAGCACGCGAGGGCCGAGCAGCGAGTTCAGCGCGACGACGCCCAGCCCCGCCGCTCCACGGCCGAGGAATGCCCGCCGGCTCATCTCGCGAATAAATCTGTCGTACATGACGTCAGTTTCTCGTGATTAATTCGTGCAGGTTCAAGACGGCTCTCGTAATCGTTGCCATGGCCGCAAGGCGGACACTGTTGACGTTGGCCGGCAGCGGCATCTCGCCCTGGGCGAGAAACTCGCGCGCGCTCGCCGGAGCGGTGGCAAATCGTTTCAGGTTGCGTTCGTACAAGCGGCGCAGAATGGACCCTTCTTCCGCAGTCGGCGCCCGGTTCAGCGCGCGATCGAATATCCAGGCGAGCTGGGCGTCAAAGCTGCCATGCGAGGCAGCATTCTGCGCGAACACGCGCGCGGCTTCGACATAGATCGGATCGTTCAACAGATCGAGCGCCTGCAGCGGCGTGTTCGAGATGCTGCGGCTGACCGTGCACTCCTCGCGCGTCGGTGCGTCGAAGTTCAAGAGACTCGGGTGTAAATACGTGCGCTGCCAGGTCGTGTACAGGCCGCGCCGGTATAGGTCCTCGCCGTGGCTGGCCGAGTACTCGCGCTTCGGGAAATTCAGCGCCGCAAGATAACCGGGCGGCTCGATCGGGCTCACACTCGCGCCGCCGACCTTGTCGCTGAGCAAGCCCGACGCCTGCAGGATGACATCGCGCACGTTCTCGGCGTCAATGCGAGAGCGATTCTGTCGGGCGAGCAGGCGGTTCTCCGGATCCTTCTCCGCCTCCGCTCGCTCAGAGCTGGCAGGCGAGCTGCGGCTGACGAGCGACGACTGCCGATACGTGTAGCTCGTCACGATGAGCCGGACAATGTGCTTGACGTCCCAATTCTGCATGAACTCGGACGCCAGCCAATCAACCAGCTCGGGATGGGTCGGCCACTCGCCCTGCGATCCCAGGTCGTCAATCACTTTCGAGAGGCCCGTCCCGAAGAACTCGCGCCAAGCGCGGTTGACGAACGTGCGCGCCGTCAGCGGGTTGTCGCGCGACACGAGCCAGTTCGCCAGATCGAGACGGGTCGCGCGTTCGCCCTTTGTATCGAGCGCGCCAAGGAAACGCGGGATCGCGGGCTCGACGATGGGCGCCGACTCGTCCATCCAATTGCCGCGCGGCAAAATGCGCGTCATCACCGGCTCGGTTGACGCGGTCGTCACCACCGAGGGGATCGACGAGTCGAGCAAGCCACGCTCGGTCTCCAGGAGCTGTACGTCGCGATAAAGATCTGCAAGATCCGGATTCGAGAAGATGAAGTAGTCGCGCAGCGCGGTGCGTTCTACTTCATCACGATCCTCGGCCGGCCTCCGAAGCGCTCTGATCACCTCTTCTGAAAGCCCGCTGGCCCAGGTCGTCCGGCCGCTCGTATCCCGGCTGCGGGCACGAGTGCCCGATGTGCCGGTCGGCGGCCACGCGAATGCGTCGGCGGCGAGCGCCAGGCGGAACCGTCCGATCACGGCCCGTCGCAATTCCGAGTCGTGCCGCAGCGTAATCACAATCGTCGTATCTGCGGTGGTATGCAGTGTGTCGGCAAAGCGAAGCGCAAGGAACGGATTCCTTGCTTCGCCGAAACGAATACCCCATGCCGTCTCGAGCTTCCCGTCGATGGCGGCGAGCGGCGGCATGCTCGGATCGTTGATCGCCGACACCGCAGGCGGCGCATCGTTCACCGTGGCCATCACGAATGACAACCGCCGCGCCGGCTGACCCCGTTCCACGACTTCGGCCTCCACCTCGCTCAGCAGAAATCGATCCGCACCGCGCGCATATCGGGCGCCGGGCAGGCTTTCATCCTGCACGACCTCGAGACCGACCTGACGCCACACCCCGGCGCCAGGCTTCAACGTGAGGACGTACGCCTCGCGATCCGGGTTCGTGCCGCTCGCGACGACGAGACCGTCGCCGGGTTTGATGTCGGTTTTCAAACTCCCGTCGAGATAGAAATTACTCTCGATCGGTTCCTTGTCGTAGATTGTGAGCGTCGCGCCATTCAACGCGCGCGCGTCAATCGGGCGCTGCCAGACCCAGGCCAGCTCGCCTGATTGCCACCGTTTGGTCAGAGCGGTTTCTCGCGCCTCTTCGTCGATTGGCGCGGCCGCCTGCGTCGCTGCTTCCTCGAGACGCGAACGCGCGGCCGCAAGCTTCGTGTCGAGGGCCGCAAGCGCGGCTTTCTGCGCCTCGGTCGGCAGCGCCAGCTTCGCGCCCCACGCGCGTGCGCCGCGATCGGGCACGAGCCCCGTCTCCTGAATGTCGGCGAAGAATGCCTTCATCGCATAGAAATCCTTCGCGAGGAACGGATCGAACCGGTGATCGTGGCATTCTGCACATCCGAGCGTGCTGCCCAACCACACGGCGCTCACCGTGCGCACGCGGTCGGCGCCGTACTTCGCCAGGTACTCCTTGGGCTGAAGCCCGCCTTCGGCCGACGTGCGATTCAGGCGGTTATAGGCCGAGGCGACGCGCTGTTCGATGGTCGCGTTCGGCAGCAGGTCTCCGGCGATCTGTTCGCGCGTCATCTCGTCGAACGGTTTGTTTTTCAAAAATGCCTGCAGCACGTAATCGCGGTACGGCCACGCGGGAATGGGATTGTCGCCGTGAAACCCTGCGGTGTCTCCGTAACGCACCGCATCGAGCCAGCGCATCGTGCGCTGTTCGGCATACCGCGGCGAGGACAGCAGCCGATCCACCACTCTTTCGTATGCATCCGGCGTCGTATCTGACAGAAACGCGCGCGTGTCTTCCGGCGTGGGCAGCAAACCTGTCAAATCGAGTGTGACGCGCCGAAGCAGCGTGCGTTTGTCGGCCTCGCCGGCCGGCGCTAACCCTTCGCGCCGCAACCGATCCTGGATGAAGTTATCGATGGGATTCTTCGTTCGCGCCGCGTCCACGACCGCGGGAACGGAGGGACGCGTGACCGGTTGATAGGCCCAGTGCCCTTCGTAGACCGCGCCTTCTGCAACCCAGCGGCGAATCGTCTCTTTTTGCGCCTGCGTTAACTCCTTGTGCGCGTATCTGGGCGGCATCACGTTCGCGCCCTCCGCGAAAATGCGCGCGACGATCTCACTCCTGTCGGGGGCGCCGGGCACAATCGGGGTGCGTCCCGAGCGCGTCGGCCTGGTCGCTTCTTCACGAATGTCGAGGCGCATGTCCGCCTTGCGCGCGATCCTGTCAGGACCGTGGCAACGGAAGCACGTATCCGACATGATGGGCCGGATGTCGCGGTTGAAGGTGGGGCGATCGGGCTCGGCTGCCGACAATGTTCCGACCGCCGCGGTGCAGACTGCGATCAGGCACAAAAACTGACGCATCATCGGATCTCAGACATCTTATCTTGCGGTGCAGGCTTCCGGCTCCCAGCCGGCGAAGTTATCCGGCAACCGCTTGAAGTGCGTGCTCCTGATGAACGGCGTGCTGAGGTACTGGGAATCATCGACGATGGCGGTGAGGATGAGCCAGGTGTCGCCGTTCGGCTCGGCTGTGCGGGTGAAATACTCGGTGAGCACCGCGTTACCGCTGTAAGGGACGCCGTTCTTCTGCAAATATCCGGGACGCATGCGTGTCGTGACAACCTTGAGTGAACCGTTCCCCGCCGGGCCGCGCCCCCGGCGTCCACCGGCAAATTCCCATGCTGCCGTCGAATCGCCTTGCCACGTTGGTTCCACGCTCGGTGGGGACGCGCCAAAACGCAGTAATCGAGTTTGCGCACCGGCTTCGGTTTCGATTTTCAGTGTGGCGTCGTCCGCCCAGGTGATGTGCAGCCGTCCGGGCTGTCGCATGGCGCCGACGGCGCCGTAGGCCTTGCACTGCTCGCCGGCGGCCTCGTCCTTCGCGGGATCCCACGAGTTCACCAGCGCAATCGCCGCGGCGTTGACCGGAATATTCCGCCGGTCGCCTTTTGGCGGAGTGATCATCCGGTAGATCCAGTCTTCGGTCACCACCGACACCCAGTATCCGGTGATGTCCACCGACGCAGCCGCACGCGGCGTCGATGGGGTCCCGCCCCCGCGGCCCTGCCGGCCCCCTGGCGGCGGCTGGGCGCCACCGCGGCCGCCGGGCGCGGGAGCGGCACCTCCCGCCTGACCGAGTAACCGCACCGGAGCCATCAGAGGAATCGCACTCGCGATGGCAGCGATGGTGATCGCACGAAATATTTTCACCGCTTTGCCTGCAGCGTTCCGTACACGGCTTCCACAAACATGTCAGTCGTCCACGCACCTGTTTTCGATCCGTACCGGGGGTCGTAGTCGAGCGTCGGATTCGCGGCTTTCACCTGCTGCAGCGTCATTCCCTTGCCGATCATCCCCTTCACGCGATCTCGGATGACGGTGAGCATGTCGCGGTAATAGCCGACGTCCGCCATGTCGCACAGTCGTCCCCTCCCAGGAACGATCATCGTTCCGCCTTCGGAGCGCGAGAAGGGAAACGCGATCTCGAGCACCTTGTTCAACGCGTCGATTTCGCCGTTGATGGTGCCGCCGTTTGCCACGTCGAGTACCGGATAGCCCGTCGTGCTGAAAATCTCGCCGGTCATAATCATGTCGGCCCGGCGGAACCAGACGAGGCTGTCGCCGTCGGAGTGGGCGGCCGGTGCGTGAATCACCTCGATGGGCTCGCCGCCGCGCCAATGGGCGCTGAGCTTCTTGTACGCAAAGTGATACGGATCGGTCGGCCACGCGCGAAGCGGCGCTGCCGGCTGATTGCCTTTCGCGGTGCTCATGCGATTGGCGACGTTCTCGTGCGCAACGATCATCGGTCCTTCGGATCCTCCGCTCGAATCGGCTGCGGCGATAATGTCGCGAGGGATGCGCCGTCCGCTCGTCGAAAGCTTCAGGTTGCCGCCGACATGATCGGAGTGCGCGCTGGTATTGATAATGTGAGCGATCGGTTGATCCGAGAGCTCTTTGATGACCGCCAGCACCTTGTCGGCGTTCTGGGCCGATCCGGTATCGACGACGAGCACGCCATCCGCAAACGTGAGCACCGTAATATTTCCACCTGCGCCCGTCAGCATGTAGACGTTGTCTCGGACCTTCAGGACCCGAATGCCGGCGACCGACGTTTTGACGGATGTTCCCGTGCTTCGATTGGTTTGTGCGCCGATGACGCCGGCCGACCACCCGGCTGCGCACACGGCGAGCACAAGCCGAAGCGCGATGTTCTGTGTCATGGCCGGCTCACCTGTTTCAATTTCTTCCGATACTCCGGATACATCGTCTCGGCCCCGCCTTTGGTCGCCTCGACGGGAAGATTGAATTTCTTGGCGTACTCTTCGTTGTCGGTGGTCGTGCCCGGTAACCGGTGCGGTACGGAGTTTTTCGGCCGGTCGGTTTCTTCCTCGATCTCGCAGAGCTGCGGTGGATCGCCCTCGATATGCAGATCGAGCGCGAAATCCGTGGACTGGATGAACGGCTCGGTGAGATACACGGGGTCGTAGATGATTTGCACGATCGTCAGCACGTCACCGTGGCGCATCCAGTGTTCCGTCATGTGCGCGAGGTCGCTCATGGGTATGCCGTCGCGCTTCAGCAAATACTCCTTGAGATGCGTCGTCTCGACTGTCAGCGTATCGCCGTCCCACTTCCCCGTCGAGAAACCGGCCCAGGAGTGCGCTGCGTCCTCCGAAGGATGCGGCCGGCCGTCCAGGTAGATGGCGCGATCGATCAGATCGCGAAAATTCACATGGAACGCAATCGTGTCTCCCGTGACCGGGTTGACTTCCTTATAGATCCGCGCCGGATGGACACTGCGCCACATGTTGAAGCTCGAGTGCGGCCGGCATTGCCACTCGGGCAGGCCGTACAACGCCGCATCCCAACTGTCGGCTCGTAGGCGACCGGCGGCGTTGAGCGGAAAACCGAGATAGTCTCCGAGTGGGCCACCGGGCGAACGCTCTTCCTGATCCTCATGAAAGCGATTCGCCCAATATCCTGAAAAATCAACTTGCGCGTTCGCAGGAATCGCGCCGAGGACGATGAACGCGGCGAGAAGAAGCCCAAACAAGGTGGCGCGATGCATAGGCCTCGCTCCGTTTAGGACTGGCGTTGATGAGAGGGCTGCGAGTATAACATCCACCGCGACCTTCTATGCGTGCGACATTTATTTCGGCGGCTGGCGCCATTCTCCTGCTGGCGATTGGTTGTTCCGGCGGAGCTCCGTACAAGCCGGTGATGAGCGTGAAGGAGTTGATGTCGGCAACCGTAGAGCCCAATGCGTTCGGTGTGTTCGACTCGGCCGTCTGGGTGAACGGCGTCCCAACCGGCGTGCCGACCAACGACGAGGAATGGGAAGAGGTGGAGCACCATGCGCTGACGCTCGCCGAATCTGCGAATCTGTTGATGATGCCGGGCCGGGCGAAGGATCAGGGGCCGTGGATGGATCAGGCGCTTGCTCTTCAGGCGGCGGCAATGGCAGCCGCCAAGGCCGCTCAGACCAAAAGCATCGATGAAATGTTCAAAGTGGGGGGACCGCTCGATGTCGTTTGCGACAATTGCCACCATTTGTATCCACCGGCTGAACTCACACCCACATCACCGATGAAAAAGTGAGGGTTCTATTGGAAGTTGCCGGCCCACTTCCAACCGTCCTGCGGGCGGGCGATGCTGCGCATGCGCATGCGGTGGTCTTCTTCGTTGCGTCCCGGCTGCCCGACCACGACAACGTGATCGCCGAACTTGAGCGTCTCTCGCGTGATGCCTTGCCCGTTCAGCGAGGAGCCAGAGGCCCACTCCACTGCCCATCGCGTTTTTTCGCCGCCCGAATCGCCGACCTCGACGTGCACAAATGAATGAGGATTGCGGAAGACGAACTGGACCAAGTCGCCTTCGATGGTCTGCTGCTTGTCTTCAATGTAGGTCGCCGCAAACGAATGATGCGCCAACAGTGGAACGGCCACCGCGAACGCTCCGGCCAGGAAGAGCAGGAAGAGAATGACGATGGTCACCTTGCGGGTCATCTCGAACCTCCTGAATTTTAGCTCGATGCCATCATAGCCTAACGGGGCCTAACGGGGCCTAACGGGGCGCCGCGCGGTTCACGGGCCTCGCGAACTTCGACGGATCGATCGACACGTTCGGCTGATACTCCGTAAGAGTCCATTCCTCGCGCTGCGTGACCCAGGCCCAGCTGAATTTGAAGGGCATCAAAACTCCGGCGACCGGACGGTAATCCGAGTAGTCGATCTGCGTCGGCACGCGCCCGACCGGTGTGCTGGAATAGTGGATCATCCGTTTCAACAGACCGGTCTGTTTGTCGAAGTACAAAGTTCCGATCATCCCGTTCTTGGTATTTCCCTGAACGACATCGACGTCGGTGCCATCCAAGCTTGTCGGATAACTGACACGCCAATTCGTGAAGAAGTCACGAACCCGCCACGGAAACGCCATGGCCGCATCGAACCTGGCGCCCTCGAGCAGCGTGCCGGTCAATGGGTATTGAGGAGTGACCGTCAGCGGCAATTGCCACCAGGCACTGCTGCCGTCAAACGTCCGGATCACGTCGCCTTCCTTCTGACGAGTGATCATCGCGAGTTGGTTGGGCGCTTTCGCATCGAGCTCCGCGGGGTCGCCGTTGCCGAACTCTCCGTAGGGAATGCTGCTGCCTTTCGCGACATAACTCGTCAGCGCATTTGCGCGCGCCGATCCGCCGAGAGCCTCAATGTAGCGGCTGAAAACCTGTTCGACTGTGGGTCCTCCAGATGGGGCTGCTGGAAGAAGATCGGGTGGCACGACCACCGGTTCTCCGTAGGCGAAGTCGAGAGGAGGCGTAAGCGATGGACTCGTTTGACCGCGATGGCACGTCCAGCATGTGACGACCTGCCGCCCGCCGAAGTTGGTGCGATTGATGTTCTGCATCATCTGCACCATCCGTCTCGCGGTGCGTTTCCGCGGCGGGTCATCCTCCCACTTCGGATTGGACGTTCCGGCGCCGGTGTGACAATCACCGCAACACAGACTCAACGCGGCCGTAAAGGCGCCCATCGTTCCCATGAACTCATCAAGTGGAATGCCTTTGAGCACCTGGACATTCTTGAAAACATTCTCGGACATTTGCGGCGCCGGCGCCGGTGCCGGCGCCTGCGCGAACGTCGCGAGGCTCGCCAACCAGGTCACGGTCAACGCCGCGGCGAGCAAAGCCCATCGCTTCGAGAGGAACTTCATCTTGATCCTCCGTCAATGAATTCGCGCGCGAGCGGTTTGCACACGCGGAATCCCAGCTTCAGTGGCGGTCCAGGCGAACAGCATTTCGTCGCCGAATCTGGCGACGCGCGGTTGGCGCGTGCCTGTTGCCTCGGCGATCATTTTTGCGGCCCCGCGTCTGCCGCGATCGTCAATGCGGCGCACGGTGAACGCAGGCGGCGCCGCCGATTCTACCCACGTCACAACGGCCGACTGGTCGTCGACGAGTTCAACACCCACTCGCCCGGCCGAGGTGCGCTCGTCGGCGCGAACCGGCGAACCGAATGTACGGCCAGCATCGTGGGAAAACGCAACCAGGGTGCGACCCTGTTCGCCGGTGGCCGTGAACCAGGCGACGACCACATCGCGGCCGCGCGCGCTGACAGCGGGACCGTTCACCGGACATCCCTCGAGACGCCAATGGTCATTGTGTACCGCGATCGGAGGTGTCCAACGACCGTTCGAGAAGCGCGTGAGGTAGATGTCGCGAACCTCGTTCGGATCCCGATTTCGATACGCGACGATGATGCCGTCCGAGGTCGTTGCAGACGCCGTCGGGCAGCATTCGCACACGCGCGAATCGACAACCGTCTCTGGCTGTTGGCGGCCATCGGCGTCGAATACCGCCGCGCGCAGCGCCATGTTTCCAGATCCTTCCGGCGCGTCGGGCTTGATTGCCCGGCCGTCGAGCCACACGAGGCCAAAGCCGGCACCCGGCACTTGAAACAACGATGCAAACCCGTGTTGGGTCTGCACGCCGCCATGGTGCGGCCGGAATGGAGCCGACCAGGTTTTCCCCGCGTCGGTGGACTTGGTGAGCTGCAGGCTGTCCGCTTCGGGATCGGGTCCATCCTGTTGCAGCCAGTGCGCGACAAGCGTCCCATCCCGCAGCAGGCGAACCGACGGCACGTCGGCTGCGTTCACCACGAAGTCGGCACCATCGGCGACTGCTTGAACAGGGAACCAACCCGACGCCGTGCGCTCCGCGAACTTGAGGGTTGTGTGTGAGCCACTGAGTTCGAGCCAGCTCAAGATGGTCCGCCCATTCTCGGTCGTCATCTGCGGCTCGGTTGTATTCCGTCCTGCCGGCGAGGCGATCGATTCGACAGTGATTGCCCAGTCCGTTACCGGATCAGACTGCCGGGCGAACGCGACGACAAGTGCAGTTGCAGACCAAATGATGATGATCGAGGTGGAACGGCGCCTGCTGGCCCGCATGTCGGTAGAGCCTAATGCAAGTCGCGCTCGCATGCGAAGGCGAAGCCCACGTTGGCGTGAATCAATTCGCGACTGCGTCGTGGACGAGAGTCTTGAAACGCTGTCGCAGCGAGTCCGGATTCGCAGGCACACTCTGCCACATCAACACGGTGACCAGCTCGAGTTCCGGATCGATCCAGAAGATCGTTCCGGCGCTGCCGTCCCAACCGTATTCGCCGCGATTTGCCGGATAGTTGAGCCCGCCCGGGTTCATCACCACGTTCACGTTTCCGAGACCCCATCCCATGGCGCCGCCGCGGGATTTGAGGATCGCGTCCGGCAATCCATTGCTGACGATGCGGTCGACAGTTGAAGCGCGCAGGAGCCGGCGGCCGTTGAGCTCTCCTCGATTGAGGAGCATCTGACTGAACCGCAGGAAATCCGGCACCGTCGAAACAAGTCCCACAGCTCCTTCCTTCAACGCGCCGCGCTCGGTAAATGGCACCGCCTCAATTTCGGTCGGCGTCAGGCCGCCACCCGGCGCAAGCGTGTACACGGTCGTCAGCCGCGCGCGTTGGCTCGGATTCACCCAGAAGACGGTATCGCTCATTCCCAGCGGCTTGAACACCCGCTCGGTCAGGAACTCATCGAACGGCCTGCCCGACCAGATCTCGACCAGCCGGCCCAACACCGTCGGTGATTCGCTGTAGCGGTAGCGCGTCCCGGGATCTTCCATGAGCGGCGCGCGAGCAATTTTCGCGATGAACTGCGGGAGAGAATCCAGCCGCGATCGGACTTGCGCTGTCCGGTACTCCTCGGAAGTCCGGTGATTCAGACCGGATGTGTGCAGCAGTAGATCTTCCACGGTGATCTCTCGCGCCGGACGACGAGGCGCGGATCCCGGAACCGCCACCGTGACGTCTTTGAATTCCGGAAGATACTTCGAGACCGGATCGTTCAGCCGGAATCGTCCTTCCTCGTGCAGCATCATCACGGCGACGGCCGTGATGGGCTTGGTCATCGAGTAGATCCGGAACATCGACGCATCGGTCATGGGCGTGCGCGCAGCGAGATCCTGAAGACCGACGGCCTCGAGATACGCCACTTTGCCTTTGCGTGCGACGGCCGCGACCGCTCCCGCGATCTTCTGCTCCGCCACGAACCGTTTCAGAAGCCCGGTGGCTTCGGACAGCTTCGCCGATGAGAGTGCCACGGCATCCGGACTCGATCGCGGCAGCGAATCGACACCGGCAACCGCGCCCGCGACGGCGACGAACAGTGCGGCGACGATCAGAACGTGTCGGCGCATCAGGTATACATGGGCCGCTGCTCGTTCAGCGCCAGCCATCCCCTGGCAACCCGGTACACGAACCAGATGCCGACGATCGCCATCGGCAGCCACGCGATGATAATGCCGATGCCGAGCGTCAACACGATGAAGGAGACGCAGAGGACGATCCACAGCAGCCCAAACCAGAACGTACGGATCTGCCACCGAAAGTGCGACTCGAGCCAGGTGCCGCGCACCTCGCTTCTTTTCACGTAGTTCAAAATCACCGCAATGATCGACGGCCAGCCCGTGAGGAAGGCCCCGACGACCGTTGCGGCGCCGAGGATGCCTGTCAACAGGCTGAACGCATGCAGCGCGTAGATCGCATGCGTCCATGTCACCAGAGACTTCGTTGTCTGCTCCATTTGCGCCATTCTAGGCGATCGCGGCGACGGCGGCTTTGTGACGCTGGTTGGGTATCGAAGGCGAAGGAGGCCGCGTGTTACATCGCCGAACGGGATTTATAAAGGTCGGCGAAGTCCCTGGGCGTGAGGGGGCGGTGAAAGTAATAACCCTGGGCTTCCTGGCACCCGGCGGCCGCCAGAAACTCCATCTGCTCCCGGGTTTCGACACCTTCGGCGAGCACCCGTTTCTTGAGGCTTTTGCCCATGCCGATCATGGCGCTCACAATCACCGACTCCTCGGACGTCGATGAGATCGCATGCACGAACGACTGGTCCACTTTGAGCGAGTCGACAGGAAACTGTCGCAGGTAGGCGAGGCTCGAGTATCCGGTGCCGAAATCGTCGACCGCAAGCTTGACGCCCAGGGATTTCAGCGAGTTCAACGTCGACATGGTTGACTCGGCATGCAGCATCAGCGCGCTTTCGGTGATCTCGAGCTCCAGCCACGCCGGGTCCAGCGAGCTGCCGTCCAACACGTTTCGGACCCGCTCGACGAAATCGATTTCGCGGAACTGGAGCGCGGAGATGTTCACGGCCATCGGCAGCTGGGGCAATCCATCATCCAGCCAGGCCCGCGACTGCCGGCACGCTTCACGCAGAACCCATTGGCCGATCGGCAGAATGAGCCCTGTATCCTCCGCGATCGGCACAAACTCCGACGGCGGAATGTATCCGCGCTGCGGGTGCCGCCAGCGCAGGAGCGCTTCGACGCCGATGATGGCACCGGAAACCAGATCGATTTTCGGCTGATACAGGATGGAGAACTGATTACGCTCGAGTGCGACGCCCAGACTGCCCTCGATGAATTGCCGCTCTATGGCGCGCGCGGTCATCTCGCGCCTGAAAAATTGATAGTTGTTCCGGCCGTTCTGCTTGGCGTGATACATCGCCGTGTCGGCGTTGTTAATCAACTCCTGCGCATCTTCTCCGTCATCCGGATACAAGCTGACGCCGATGCTCACCGGTACGTGCAGATCGTGCCGGGCGATGCGATACGGTACGGTGAGCACGGCGAGCAGTTTGGCGGCGATGATGCCCGCATCTTTTTCGTGTTCGACTTCCGAGAGGATCACCAGGAACTCGTCGCCACCCCTGCGGCCTACCGTATCTGAGCGCCGAACGCATCGCTGCAGGCGCGACGCCACCGCCTGGAGCAATTGATCCCCGATCACATGTCCCAGAGAATCGTTGATATGTTTGAACCGGTCGAGATCGAGAAACAGGACGGCGATGCGATACTGGTGGCGGTGCGCGAGCGCGAGCGCCTGTTGAAGGCGATCGTCCAGCAACATCCGGTTTGGCAAATCCGTCAAGAAGTCGTGATGCGCCAGATGCGAGATCTGCGCGGCCGATCGCCGCGCCGCGCTGACATCGTGAAACACCATCACCGCGCCGGTGGTCTCACCTTGACTGTCGTAAATCGGCGCCGTGGAATCTTCAATCGGGACTTCAGATCCATCACGCCGCAGCAGCGTGCAATTGCCCGGCAGGCTCATGGCCTTGTGTTCTCGCATGGCCGCTGGAATGGGGTTTTCCAAAGGCTGGCGCGTTGTGCCGTTGATGATGCGCAGGATCTCCGCGACAGGGCGTCCGGCCGCCTCCCTGTGTGACCACCCAGTCAGATTTTCCGCCACGGCGTTCAGATACGTAATGCGGCCCGAGCTGTCGGTGCTCAACACAGCGTCCGCGATTGCCGCCAGTGTTTGCTCCGCCCGTGCGGTCTCGACAAACAGCGTGCGAACCTCGGTGTGCCGCGCGACGAGTTTCCCGACCGCTCGCCTCAGCGAGTCGGCATCGAGGACGTTCCACGGACGAAGGCGGACGGTATCACGTTTGCGCAGCGGCCTGCCGTCGCTTTGTGCGTGAGTGCCGCCGAGCACGAGAATGGGAACATGTCTTGCCGCGGCCTGCGCTTTGATGAACGTATCGATGCCTTCGCTGTCTGGCAGGGAAAGATTCAACAGGATGGCTGCGATGCCCGGCCGTTGCAGGCGTTCCAAGCCCTGCTCGAGCGACGTAACCCATTCCGTTTGTCTCGGTGGTGTCAGCGCTTTCAGTACTTTTTTTGCCACTCTCGCATTGCTCTCGATGAGCAGAACTGCGTCGCCCATGGCGCGATTGGGGGGTCGTTCCACACCTAATCGGACCATTTCTCAATTCCATCGTCTGTATAATTTTGCACACCTCGAGCCCTGTAGGCGTTCGGCCGACAGCGAATTGCCAAGGCGTGCAACGTGCTTCACCTGCTGCGGCGTCGAAGGCGGAGACCGCAACGGATGGCCCGAACAGGCCATTTTCGCGCCCTCTCCCAGAATGACCGGATCGGGCGAAGCCGCGCTCTTCGTCTCTTGCTAAATTACCCGCATGACAAACACATCCACTCCAATCGTTACCCCGGCGCACGCCACGAGCGCGCGCGCCAACGCCCTCGCCACCCGCCTGGAACAGGGAGCTCGCGCCCTGGCCGCCTTCGCAAGCGGCCTCTCCGAGGCCGAGTGGCAAACCCGTACGCCAAAGGACGGAAGAACCGTTGGCGTCATCGTGCATCACGTCGCAACCGTCTACCCCATTGAGATCCAGATCGCGCAGACCGTTGCCGAAGGCAAGCCCGTGACCGGTGTGACCATGGACGACATCCACGCCATGAACGCCGGGCACGCCTCGGAGAATGCCGGCGTCACGAAAGAGGAGACACTCGACCTGCTCCGTCGCAACAGCGCAGCGGCCGCCGAGGCCATCAGGGCGCTGAGCGACGAACAGCTCAGCGAGTCTGCGCCGGTCTCTCTTTATGCCGATGCGCCGCTCACCTGCCAGTTCGTGCTCGAGGATCACGCGGTGCGGCACAGCTATCACCACCTCGCTCGTCTTCAACGGGCATTGCGGTCATAGGCCGCTCGGAAAGGACAGGGAGTCAGTCATGACTACGAGTATCTCGAATGGTTCTCCAGTCGCGTCCGCGGGTGCTCCGTCGCTCAAGGCCAGGCAGCAGGCCATGTGGGCGTCGGGCGACTTCGCGGTGATTGGCACAACGCTTCAGATTGTCGGCGAGCTCCTCTGCGAAGCGGTCGACGTTGGGGCAGGCGAACGCGTGCTGGACGTTGCCGCAGGCAACGGCAACGCCACGCTCGCGGCCGCGCGCCGCTTCGCGCACGTGACATCTACCGATTACGTGCCTCAGCTGCTCGAGCGCGGGCGAGCTCGCGCCGCGGCGGAAGGGCTCGACGTCACATTCGAGGTCGCGGACGCCGAAGCGCTGCCGTATCCGACCGGCAGTTTCGACGTGGTCCTTTCGACATTCGGTGTCATGTTCGCACCAGATCACTCACAGTCTGCGAGCGAGCTGATGCGAGTGTGCCGTTCCGGCGGGCGAATCGGTCTTACGAGCTGGACGCCAGAGAGTTTTCTGGGACAGCTCTTACGCGTGATCGCGAAGTACGTGCCGCCGGCACCGGGCGCGCGTTCTCCTCTTCTCTGGGGTACCAAGACTCACATCAAGGATCTGTTCACGGGCTCGGTGTCGATCGAGCACAGGTTCCGTGAATTCGCGTTTCGATATCGCTCGCCCGAGCACTTCGTCGACGTGTTCCGCACCTTCTATGGTCCGGTCCACAAGGCATTCCTGGCGCTCGATGCCAACGGCCAGGCCGAGCTGGAGGCCGATCTGCTCGCGCTTCTTCAGGCATCCGATCGAGGCGGCGCCGCCGGCCTCGTCGTGCCGGCCGAATATCTGGAGACCGTCATCGTCAACTGACGCGCGGTCGATGGGTGTCCCACCATGCCCGCGCGCGATCCGGCGTCCACTCCCCCAGCCCACCCACTGCTTTCAGACGGCGCGCCAGTTCGCGCGCCGTCTGCGGGCGGTCACCCGGATTCTTTGCGAGGCACGCAAGTACGATCGCATCGAGCTCTTTCGGAATCGGCAGTTCGGTGCGTTCCGACGGCGGCTTCGGTGTCGCCTGCGCGTGTTGAATGATGAGCTTCATCGCCGTATCGCCGGTAAACACGAGCTGCCCCGTGAGCAGCCAGTACGCGACGCAGCCGATCCCGTAGATGTCCACACGGTTGTCCAAAGGCAGGCCGCCAAGCGCCTGCTCTGGCGCCATGAACGCCGGCGTCCCTTGTACGACGTGTTCGGCGGTGAGCGCGGTGAGCGCCGGCGCCGCCTCGGCGGCGCCTGATTCGCGAAGCGCTTTGACGATACCGAAGTCGAGCACTTTGACGAAGTCGTCGTCCTGGCCGTAGCGGCACAACACGATGTTGGCCGGCTTGATGTCGCGATGCACCAGCGAGATCGATTCCGCTTCCGACAGCGAGTGACACACCTGGCCGATCACATGAATCACGCGCTCGGCCGGCATCGGACCGAACCTGTTCACGATGCGCTCGGCATCGAGTCCGTCGAGGAGCTCCATCACGTAGTAGAAGGTCCCATCGTCTGCGATGCCGAAGTCGAAGAGGTTCACCGTGTGCGGCGAGCGCAGGCTCGCGATCGCCTGCGCCTCGCGCTCGAACCGCTTCGCGGCTTCCGATCCCACGATCGCTGGCACGGCCGAGGGACGAATCAGTTTGATCGCGGCCGGCCTCGCCAGTAAGCGATGACGAGCGCTCCAGACCTCTCCCATTCCGCCATGCCCGATTCGCTCGAGCAATTTGTAGCTGCCGAGCTCTCGGGCCTTTCGTATTTCGTTGCCGAGCGCGAACAGCACGCGTGCGCCGACGTACGCCATCACGACGACCAACACGTACGGAAAGACGAAGAGGAAGAAAAACTGGGTGGCATTCAGCAGCATCGGCGGCGGGTACACCGCGAACGAAATCGCCGCCATCACAGGCACGCTGCTGGAGGCGGCAAGCGCTGCCACCACCGATTTCCGAGGCGACGAGGGAACGACGATCGTGAAGAGGAGTGTCCAGACGGCGACCCACGAGAGGCCGATCCACGTGGCGTTCCGGAAGTCGAGCGGCTGGAGCAACTCCGCGGTGGCGATGCCATAGCTGCTGGCGATTTCAAAGATAATGGCGAGCGCGGCGACCGAACGAGGCGACAGGCGGGGATCGGTCACGACGCCGGCGACCAAGAGCCCGACGCCGATTGAGAGCGCGGCTGGCAGCCACGCCACGACGCTGCCGAAAAGGTTGGCGCGACCGATCTCGGAGAGCAGGGATGGAAAGAGATCGGCCAGAAAGAAGACGGCGGCGTAAAGGAGCGCCATCACGCGAAGACGTGATGGCGCTTTCTTAACGAGATCGCGTGGGAGCCCTTCCGAGGCTGGTCCAGAGGCCGAGGCGTGGTGCGCGTCTTCGGGGCGAAGCAGCGTCGGGCCGCCGGTATCGAGGCTCACGCGCGCGATTGTAGTATTCTCTTCGAGCTTCGCTGGTTCTGGATCACATCCGACCGCGTTCATCAGAAAGGAAAATCACATGTCCCAGACTTCGTTCAAGGTTGCCCTGATTGTTGTGGTCGCAATGGCGTTTTCAGGTTGGGTGCTCGCCGATCAAGCCGCCGCGCCGGCCCCGACGGTGACGCGCACTGTGTTGAGGCAGCAGGATCTGGCGGTTCCCGGTTACGCCTCCGCCCTGGTCCGCGTCGACGTCCCCGTGGGTGCGCGAGAGGGACGCCACCGCCATCCAGGAACGCTCATCGCGCTGGTTGCGGAGGGCAATTTCACGCTCGAATACGAGGGCAAACCGACCTTACAGCTAAAGGCGGGAGACACCTTCTTCGTTGAACCAGGCCAGATTCACGAGGGCATGAACAAAAGCAACGCTCCGGTGAAGCTCATCGCGAGTTTCGTATTTCCGAAAGACCAGCCAATGACGATTCAGGTTCCATAGGCGACTGTCAGGCCGCACTGTTGCGAAAGCGAAATCGCTCTTTCAGCACCCAGGCCTTTGCCGCCAGAAACAACGCGATCATTTCCTGATGATTATCAGGAGGCACGATAATCACCAGCGACTCGCTGTCGGTGCCCCGCGTATGACGAATCGATTCTTTGGACCGCATGCGAGCTTTCAGAGGACCGAACCAGTAAGGAAGGTGCTTCTTTTCGTCGACCCTGGCGATCAACCGGGTACGTTCGCCTGTCGGATCAGCGAGAGCAACCTTGCAGTAGCAGTGGCCGCGGTGGCGTCCCTTGGCGACTCGCTCGAACATGAGCGCACGTCTATCGAGTCCAGCCCAGGCGCGGAGGTCCGGAACAACTGTCGGCCGGACCTCGATGCCCTCGCGGCGTGCGGCGGGGACCCGAACGACGAACTCCCAGGCATTGCGCTGCGAAAAATTCTCGTCGCTGACGCTGTAGACGTACTCGATTCCTGAGACCAGCGGATTTTCCCGGATCTTCCACCGGCTGCGCCGTTCCGTCTTCAGTTCTGCATGGACGCGCGCGAGGCGATAACGTTGGCTCATTCTGTGCTCAACCCTCAACTAACATGCACGCCCTGCGCGACAAGGTCGAAACGATCGAGGTTCATCACCTTGTGCCACGCGGCTACGAAGTCGCGCACGAATTTCTCCTTTGCGTCACTGGATGCGTAGACCTCCGCGAGCGCGCGGAGCTGCGAATGCGCACCGAAGACGAGGTCCGCGGCCGTAGCGGTCCATTTCACCTTGCCCGAAGAGCGGTCGCGACCTTCGTACGCCTGCTCGGCCGAGCCGGACTTTCTCCACTCCGTCCGCATGTCGAGCAGGTTCACGAAGAAGTCGTTGGTCAACGTCTCTGGCCGGTCGGTGAAAACGCCGTGTCGCGACTGGCCGAAGTTGGCGTTGAGGGCCCGCATGCCGCCCACGAGCACCGTCATCTGTGGAGCGGTCAGCCTCAACATGTAGGCCCGGTCCAGCAGCAAGGTTTCGGGAGATAACGTTTCTCCGGCTCGAAGGTAATTGCGGAACCCGTCGGCGGCCGGCTCGAGGACCTCGAACGTGTCCACGTCGGTCTGCTCCTGCGAGGCGTCCGTGCGTCCGGGTGAGAACGGCACGGTGACGGTGTAGCCTGCGTTCTTTGCCGCCTGCTCGACCGCCGCGCAGCCGCCCAGCACAATCACGTCAGCAAGTGAGACCCGTTTCCGTCCCGACTGTGACGTGTTGAAGTTCTGCTGAACTTTCTCGAGGGCCTGCAACGCTTTGCCCAGTTCGGCCGGCTCGTTGACCTCCCAGTTCCGCTGTGGCTCCAGACGGATGCGTGCTCCGTTCGCTCCGCCGCGCTTATCAGTACCCCGGAAGCTCGCCGCCGCCGACCAGGCAGTCGCCACGAGCCGAGAGAGCGACAGTCCCGATGAAAGGATCTTGACCTTGAGGGCTGCGATGTCCTGCTCTCCAATCAAATCATGATCGACCGGAGGGACGGGGTCCTGCCACAACTGCGGCTCTGGAACCCACGGGCCGAGGTACCGCGAGAGCGGTCCCATATCGCGGTGCAACAGCTTGTACCAAGCCCTGGCGAATGCGTCTGCCAATTGATCCGGGTTCTCGCGAAAGCGCTTCGCGATCGGACCGTAGATCGGATCCACCTTGAGCGCGATGTCTGTCGTCAACATCGTCGGCGCGTGCCGCTTTGACGGATCGTGGGCATCCGGCACTGTGCCCTGCGCCTCGGGATTTTTTGGAGTCCACTGGAATGCGCCGGCAGGACTCTTGGTCAAATCCCATTCGTAGTTGTACAGGTTGTCGAGAAACCCATTACCCCATTTCGTCGGCGTGTTCGACCAGGCGCCCTCGAGGCCGCTGGTGATGGCGTCGCCGCCCTTGCCGCTGCCGAAGCTGCTTTTCCAGCCGCAGCCTTGCTGCTCGAGAGGAGCTGCCTCGGGCTCGGGCCCGACGTGGGTCCCCGGGGCCGCGCCATGAGTCTTGCCGAACGAGTGGCCGCCAATAATGAGCGCTGCCGTCTCCTCGTCGTTCATCGCCATGCGGGCGAAGGTCTCGCGGATGTCGCGCGCGGCAGCCAAGGGATCGGGCTTGCCGTTTGGGCCCTCGGGGTTCACGTAAATCAGGCCCATCTGAACGGCGCCGAATGGCTTGGCGAGCTTCCGGTCCCCACTGTAGCGCTCGTCTCCGAGCCAGGTGTCCTCGGCGCCCCAGAAGATCTCCTCGGGTTCCCAGACGTCGGGCCGTCCGAAGCCGAAGCCAAATGTCTTGAAGCCCATTGATTCCAGGGCCACGTTGCCGGCGAAAACCAGCAAATCCGCCCACGAGATCTTCTGCCCGTACTTCTGTTTGAGAGGCCACAGCAGGCGTCGTGCCTTGTCGAGGTTCGCATTGTCCGGCCAACTGTTCAGGGGGGCGAAGCGCTGCGCGCCTTCGCCTCCGCCGCCGCGACCGTCGGCGATGCGGTACGTGCCCGCGGCATGCCACGACATCCGGATGAACAGCCCTCCGTAATGGCCGTAGTCGGCCGGCCACCAGTCCTGCGACGTCGTCATCAGCGCGATCAGGTCGCGCTTCAGCGCCCCTACGTCGAGCGTTTTGAATGCCTCGCGGTAGTTGAAATCCCCGTCGGTCGGATTGGATAAAGTCGAGTGCCGGTGAAGAACCGAGAGGTCCAGTTGATTCGGCCACCAGTCGCTGTTCGTCCTTGCCCGGCCTCGTTTGGGAGTCGGTGAGGGAATTACCGGGCTTTCGCTCTCGCTGACGCTGGCGGTCGCATCCTTGTCATGCGTCCGAATGATTTCCTTATCAGTCACGTGTCTCCTTCTCCTTCCTAGCTACTGCCCGCTGGGAACAGGCGATTTTAGCGCAATCGCTAGCGCCGATTATTCGGGACCCATCCGGGCAACGCGGCCGCCTGCTTCACCCAGGCCGCCATCTGCGCCTCGTCGAGCGTGTCGCCTTCGCGGATGTCGATGTAGCGCGTGTCCTTGCTCTTGCTGGCGCCGGGCGGGACCGGTCGCAGCGACCTGCCGCGGAAGAAGGCCACCTTGACGTAGTGCGTGAAGGTGTGGACTCCGAGGAACCAGCCTTGGCCTTCGATGCCGTACAACGGCGAGTTCCACTTCACGGCCTTACGCACATTGGGCACGGCCCGCGCGATGATCGCGTCGAGCCGGCGCCCGACGTTGCGCTTCCAGCCCGGCATCGCGGCGATGTACGCCCGCACCGGGGCGTCGCCGTCCGCCTTCGCGATCTGCGGGTTGCCGCCCGAGAGCAGCCTAGCGTTTTTTCGCCGAGGCATTCTGCGCCACCGCGGCCTTCACGAGCGCCTTGAACGCGCGCGCGT
>Ga0068859_100000828_pt1 | contig 31480 bp, 19 predicted proteins | sample KBSSwiS22_FD_66585 | JGI IMG/M metagenome (GOLD analysis project Ga0068859, IMG submission 66585) | Switchgrass rhizosphere microbial communities from Kellogg Biological Station, Michigan, USA - KBS Switchgrass S2-2 | ecosystem: Host-associated > Plants > Roots > Rhizosphere > Soil ...
TCGACATAAATAGTGCAGAACGTGCGAACCCACGCCGGTCCTTTCCACTGACCGACTGCGAGCGGTAGTCCTAACACGACCGCGATGACCATTGAGCCGAGCGCGATCAGAACAGTCACGGCGGCGGCACGCGTTAGTCGCCAGAGTGCTTCACGCCAGTTGAACGTGGTCGTGGTGTTCGTGTATTCCTCGACTTTCGTCTGCTGTGTTCCCGCGCGAATGGGCGCCTGAAACTCAGCCTGCGCGTCATTCCAAAGTCCCCACTTCTTAAGAATTGTTTCGAGCGTGCCGTCAAAGATGATCTTATTGATGCCGGCATCGATCTCGGCTTTTAGGTCGTTGTCGCCTTTGCGCAAGCCGATGACGTAAAGACCGCGCGTGAACGGTGGACCAGCCGGGCGGAGCTTTGGATTCGAGCGTGCATAGAAAGCCTCGGCAGGCACGTCCATCACTACTGCGTCGATGCGTTTTAGTTCGAGATCGCGATAGGCGCCGACCGGATCCTCGTAACTGCGGAGCGGAATGCCGCGTTGTTCCAGCAAGCGTGAAGCAGCTGTGTTGCCGAGTGTGCCGACGATGCGATTCTTACAATCATCAATTGAGTTGATGCGATTGTCGTCACGACGCACGGTGAGTTGAAGCTGGAAAATGTAGTAAGGGTTGCTGAAGAGAATCTGCTGCGCGCGATCGCCGGTTGGCTCCAGGCCGTTGACGATCACGTCGAATGAGCGGCGTTGTAGTGCCGGGACGAGAGTTTGCCAATCGCTCGGCACAAACTCCGCACGCCGGCCCATCGCTGCAGCGAGTGCGTCGACCATCTCTTTTTCGTAGCCGATGTACTGATCCGGATTGGCGGGATCGTTGAAGACATACGGTGCGCCTCCGCTGGGATCGGCCCCCCAGCGCAGAACCTTCTGGGCCTTCACACCTGGACCAGGAGATAGCCACAAAAAGGCACAAAAGGCGCATACCAGTTTTTTTACTGTGCTTTTTCGCGGCAAAGTTCCGGGGATTCTAACTGCTGATCGTTTTAAGATCCAATTCTTTTGAGTTGGTAGTGTCAGCCTTCAAAACCGTTTCCATCTGTTTCAGCGCGTGGGCGTTCTCCTCTTCTGTGTTCGAGACGACGCAATCCGACGGCACGAAGACTTTAAAGTCGCGCATGTAAGCATCGTTGGCAGTGAAGAGCACGCAATTGTTTCCGGCGATGCCGGTGAGGATGAGATTCTTTGCGCCCAGGTGCGTGAGTAGAAGATCGAGCGTCGTCGAGTAGAAGCCGGAGTGTTTTGGTTTCAGCACAAAGTAGTCGTCATCGTTGGGCAGAAGACGTTCGACAAACGACTTTCCTTTTGCATCGTCTTTCGTGCAGTGTGCGATGATCTTCTTGAAGTCTGACTGCCAACGGCCAAAATTGTCGTTCACATAGATCACCGGCAAACCCGCAGCTTTGGCTCGCTTCTTCAGCTCGGCGATGTTTTTACCAACGGGCAATGCAAGGCCAAGTAGTTCATCGCCCTCGGGAAAGTCGAAGTCGTTGATGACGTCGATCAGAAGCAGAACAGCGTTCGATTTATCCGGAGCCGAGCCGTGCAGATCGTGACTCTCACGTGGCATTTGCAATCAACCCCCTAACGAAGTAAAAGTACCAAGACAAGTAACTGAGCACAAACCAACATCAAGAGGCCCCTAATCGATGTGTACCGATCGCAGAGATTTTCTCCGTTTGTCCGCAGGTATGGCCGGCGCTGCCTTGCTCGGCAGTTCACTGGCCCATGCACAACAAGACCCTCAGCCCGAAGCCATTCGAAGTTTGCGCCGCATGACCGACAAAGTCGTGCCAATCACGCTCGAAGAACGAAAAGGTCGTATTGAGAAGGCGCAGCGGCTGATGCGCGAGCAACGCATCGATGCGATCTACGTCGAACCCGGCAGCAGCATGTTTTATTACACCGGTATGCGCTGGGGCACGAGTGAACGAATGTTTGCCATGGTGATCCCAGCGCGCGGCGAGCTCGCGTGGGTGTGTCCGAAGTTTGAAGAGGAACGCGCGCGCGAGTTGATCAGCATGGGCACTGACATTCGCACCTGGGAAGAGGATGAGAGCCCTTACAAACGCGTCGCTGAGATATTGAAGGATCGCGGTGTACGCACCGGCACCGTCGGTATTGAAGAGCGAGTGCGGTTCTTTCTTTACGATGGCATCCGACAGGCGGCGCCGGGGGTGAAGTTTGTGAGCGCGACACCGATCACTGCCGGTTGTCGTATGTTCAAGTCACCCGCGGAACTCGCGTTAATGCAGATCGCGAACGACATTACGATCGTTGCTTACAAAGCCACGCGTGACAGCATGACTGAAGGAATGACGCAGGGTGAGTTCGCAGGGAATTGTGCCGCGGCGTTTCGCGCACTCGGAACGTCTGGCGGAGTGTTCGTCAGTTTTGGCAAGTACACCGCGTTTCCACACGGCAGCAGCACTCCTCAGCGTTTGAAGGAGGGCGACGTAGTTTTGATGGATGGTGGTTGTGGTATCGAAGGTTATCAATCAGACATCACGCGCACGTTTGTCTTTGGTAAGGCGACGGATCGACAGCGACAGATCTGGGACCTGGAAAAGAAGGCGCAGGATGCAGGGTTTGCCGCGGCGAAAGTCGGTGCGCCGTGCGAAGCAGTGGATGCGGCCGCGCGCAAAGTGATCACTGATGCTGGTTTTGGCCCCGATTACAAAGTGCCGGGATTGCCGCACCGCACCGGGCACGGCATCGGCCTAGATGGTCACGAGTGGACCAACTTCGTGCGTGGCAACAAGACCCCGATTCAACCGGGCATGTGTTTCAGTGATGAACCGACAATCGTCATTTACGGTGAGTTTGGTATCCGTCTTGAAGATTGTTTATACATCACTCCGAATGGTCCAAAGTTTTTCACCAAACAAAGTGAATCAATTGACGAGCCTTTTTAGGCCACAAAAAGGCACAGAAGAAAATATCGTAATATCAAAAAATGATTTTGTGACTTTTGTGCCTTTTTGTGGCGAAAATGGGTAAATGGGTTTTAGCGGCGACGATCCTGGCCTCGAGTATGGCGTTTATCGATGGCACGGTCGTCAACGTCGCGCTTCCTTTCCTGCAAACCGACCTCAACGCCACCGCGATCGGAATACAGTGGGTCGTTGAAGCCTACTCGCTCTTTCTTTCCGCGCTCCTGCTCGTCGGTGGTTCGCTCGGCGATCGTTATGGACGGCGTCGCATCTTCAATATCGGTGTCGTCATCTTCGCCATCGCCTCTGCCCTCTGCGGTTTCGCCGCTAACATCGAACAATTGATCATCGCTCGCGCATTGCAGGGAATCGGCGGCGCCCTCCTGGTGCCGGGAAGCCTCGCGCTCATCAGTTCTTCCTTTGACGAAGACAAGCGCGGCAAAGCGATTGGCACGTGGTCGGGATTCTCCGCGATAACTACGGCGATTGGCCCGGTGCTCGGTGGTTGGCTCGTCGAACATCTGACGTGGCGGGCGGCGTTCTTTTTGAATTTACCGTTTGCAGTCGCCGTGCTCGTTATCTCGATCTGGAAAGTGCCGGAGAGTAGCGAGAAAAATCATCATGGTCGACTCGATTGGATCGGCGCAGCACTCGCGACGATCGGACTCGGCGGCGTGGTCTACGGTCTCATCGAATCGCCGCGACTCGGTTTCTCAAACCCGCTGGTCTTAGTAACTTTGATTGGCGGCTTCGTGTTGTTGGCGCTCTTCATCTTCAACGAGGCGCGCACGAAGAACCCGATGGTGCCTTTGGGACTGTTCCGCAGTCGCGACTTTTCCGGCGCCAATCTGCTGACGTTATTTCTATACGCCGCACTCAGTGGCACGTTTTTCTTCTTCACTCTCAACCTGATCCAGATCCAGGGGTACTCCGCGACTGCCGCGGGCGCGGCGTTGCTGCCGTTTGTCGTATTGATGTTTTCACTCTCGCGCTGGTCAGGCGGCTTGATCGATCGTTTTGGAGCGCATTTGCCGTTGACTGTCGGTCCGATTGTCTCCGCGGCCGGATTTGCACTCTACGCGGTCCCGTCGATCAGTGGAAACTACTGGACCAGTTTCTTTCCCGCCGTGATTGTGCTCGGGCTTGGGATGGCGATCACTGTGGCCCCTTTGACGACCACCGTAATGAGTGCTGTTAGTGAGGAACAGGCTGGTGTGGCATCGGGTATTAATAACGCAGTGTCACGCACGGCTGGGTTGCTGGCGATTGCCGTCTTCGGGGTGATGATGTTGCACACGTTCAGCCAAACTCTTGCGAGCCGGATGAACGAGTTGCAACTGGACGATCGTGTGAAGCATTCGATTTACGAGGAGCGAGTGAAGTTAGCGGCTGTGGAGGTACCGTCTGAAATTGATTCAGCGACGCGGGAGCAATTGAAAGCAGTGGTGGCTGCTTCTTTTGTAGACGGGTTTCGAGTGATCATGTTCACGTCCGCAGCGCTTGCTCTCGCGAGCGCCGCCAGTGCGTTTCTGTTTATCAGAAAGTCACGCCCGACCAGATCCCAGCAGCAGCGAAATTAGCCACACGAGCGCGAAAGCGCCCAGGGCGACGGCTGCACTCAAGAGATAGATCAGTGAGGTTTCGATAAACTCGGAGTTCTTTTTTCCGTTGATCATGGGGAGATCCCTCGCTTCAGTCTCTTTGTTGGCGCAGAGCGAATGCTTGCATTACAATCAGTGCGCCTTGTCTTATCAAACTGTTTAAGAGCTTTCCTGAGGTTCGAATCTTAGGCTCGCCGGCGTGGCAAGTCCTCAGGCGGTACTCAAGATTTCCTCAAAGATATTTCTCAAGGCCGGTTTATGGATCAGCAGGACAATCACAGTTACGAATTCGGCCGTTTCCGCCTCAAAGTCGCGGAGCGCGTCCTGCTGCGCGAAGGTGAACTGGTTCCGCTCACTCCGAAAGTCTTCGACATTCTCGTAACGTTGGTTGAGCACGGCGGGCAGGTCGTCGCGAAAGACGATCTGATGAAGCGAGTTTGGCCAAACACGTTTGTCGAAGAGGGTAACCTCACGCAAAACATCTCGCTTTTACGCAAAGCGCTCGGTGAGACTCCGGGCGGCGTACAGTTTATCGAGACTGTGCCGCGGCGCGGCTACCGGTTTGTCGCGGAAACGGGCCAGGCTTCTGCCAATGGGACCCACGAGAAATCGATCCCACCAGCGCCGGAGCCGGTCGTCTCAATTCCCAACACGGTAAGTCAATCTGCTGGAGTCAAGCGAACTCCGATTTTCGCAGTCGTCGCAGGTCTCGTGGTCGTCAGCATCATTGCAGCGGTGTACTTCACGAGTTCGGGGAAGGCCGGAGACGCGTCTGCGATTCAGTCGATCGCGGTCCTTCCGTTTATCGATGAATCGTCTGATCCGGATGCCGAGTATATTAACGACAAGATTGCCGAGAGCTTGATCAATAGTCTTTCGAAGTTGCCGCAGTTGCGCGTTGTGCCACGCAGTGTTGTGGCCGGTTATAGAGGCAAGGAGATCGATCCGCGCAAAGTGGGCCAGGAATTGAACGTGCGCGCGGTGGTAACAGGTCGCATGCGCCGTCATGGCGACATCATCAGTATCCAGGCTGACCTGATCGATCTGGAGAATGTAGCGCAACTCTGGGGCCAGCACTACGACCACAAACTTTCCGATGTGCTGCTCGTGCAGGACGACATCTCGCGCGACATCTTCGAGAACCTGCGTTTGAAGTTGAACGTCGAAGAAAAGAAACAGCTCGAGGCGTATGGCCTTTATTTAAAGGGCCGCAACGCCTGGAACAAGCGAACTAGCGACGCACTTCAACAGGCGATCGAGTATTTCAATAAGGCCATCGCGATCGATCCGAACTATGGCGAGGCTTACGCAGGACTGGCTGACTGTTACAACATGCTCGTTGTTTACGGCCGGCTGGAGCCGAAAGACGGTTTTCCAAAAGCGAAGGAAGCGGCGACGAAAGCACTCGAGATCGACGAGAACTCAGCCGAAGCGCATTCGTCGATGGCCTTTATTAAGTTTCGCTGGGATTGGGATCGGACTGCGACTGAGCGCGAGTTTCAGGAAGCGATCAGGCTGAAACCCGCGTACGCACCGGCGCATCAGTGGTATAGCTCCTATCTCGTAGCGGTAGAGCGTTTTGATGAAGCGATTGCGGAAGCGAAACGAACTGAAGAGCTCGAGCCGCTTTCATTCGTGGCCAGTTCGCATCTCGGTTGGATTTATTACCTCTCGGGACAAAACGACAAAGCAATCGAGCAGTGTCGAAAGATTCTCGAACTCGATCCGAGTTCGTTTCCGGCGCGTCGCTATCTCGGTTTGGCGTACGAGGCGAAGGGAATGTACGCGGAGGCGATCGCGGAGTTTCAAACCGGCGTGAGGCTTTCGGGTAGTCCGTTGATGCATGCGCTGCTCGGTCACGCGTATGCGGCTTCAGGCAAGACTGTCGAAGCGAAACAAGTGCTCAGCGATTTGCAGCAGTTGCAGGGTCAACGCTACGTTTCGCCTTACACGGTCGCCGCGATTTATGCAGGCCTGGGCGATAATGAGCAGGCGTTCAAGTGGTTGGAAAATGCAGTCGAGGGACGCGATATCTGGTTAATGAACCTCAAAGTCGATCCGGTATTCGCGAAGCTACGCTCCAAACGCCAATTTACAGACATCCTCGCGCGCATCCGTCTTAGGCCCTAAAAGATTTCACGCAAAGCCGCAAAGTTTTCGCAAAGGCGCAGAGTGAATTCTTCACAGCGCCTTTGCTTTTTTCTTTGCGTCCTTGCGTGAAATCGTTTTGTGCTTCTTTGTGGCTCTTGATCTCTAACGCACTCATGCGGTAAAAGTATGCCTCGCTTTCTTGACTTGACGACACAGCTTGGAAACGCTGCTGTACCTCCCCCGACCGTTTGCAGTAGATAGAAACATCCATTCAACATTGCCCAGTTATCCTCACGGGATGCGTGCATTTTAAATGGAGGGGCCATGGCGAAAAGAGTTAAACGTGTAATCGAAATGATGCAGGGTGATCCAAGCAAGACCTTTACCCTCGAAAAGATGGCGGAGTCAGTTAATCTTTCAGCGCCGTATTTCTGTTTTCTCTTTAAGTCAATCACCGGCGTGCCCCCGGCGAAGTACTTGAAAACGTTACGCATGCAACAGGCAGCTACGCTACTCACCACTACGTTTCTCTCGGTGAAAGAGATCGTGAGACGCGTTGGTCTCACTGATGAAAGTCACTTCGTCCGGGATTTCAAACGAACCTTCGGTGTTACTCCAAGTGAATTTAGAAACACTCCTTTTCTTTCTTCCGACCCACCCAAGCGTGAAATCTTACGAGAGAATTGGCCAATGAATCGTAAGATCGGCCAATTAATAATTCTTGCATCCTGGGCTCTACTCAACTAGTGTGTCGCGTGCAAACGCAACGTGGATCACCTCGCTTTGATTCCAGCCTTCAACGGAGTCGCGGACAAGCAAGTGGAACACTAAGAGGACTTCCTCGATCTTAAGTCAACAGTCTTGGTCTAACTTAAAAACCTACTTAGAACAGTAGATAGCAGCAGTCTATAAATTTTTTCGGCAGGGGAGCTTTGATGAAAATCCTGGCTACCGAGGCCCCGTCCAGATCTGTCTGGAGTGTGTCTCGCATTAATCTCGTTATCGCTTTAGTGGCACTTTTCCGCATCACCGCCGGCGCGAATCCATCTCTTTCCGGACAAATTGCGGGAACAGTTTTGGACCAGACCGGTGCGAGCGTCGGCGGCGCATCGGTGATCCTGTTCGGCGCCGCAGGCCTGGAAGCACAACGCTCACTTACCGATCAACGTGGTCACTTCACACTTGAAAAGGTAGTTGCGACGGACTACGTGGTCTCAGTGCAAAAGAGCGGCTTTCGCGAACTGCGACGCGTGTTGCGCGTCACGCCAGGCGAGACTTTGCAGTTGGAGCTTCAACTGAATGTCGCGTCGATCTTCGAAACAGTCACTGTCACGCCCGCTCGCGGCCAACCGCAGGAGGTTTTTCATGTTCCGCAGTCACCGGTTGTAGTGACTCAGGAAGAGATGTCGCGACGTTACGCCAACATCCTGCCGCAGGCATTGCGCGATGTGCCTGGCGTTCACATTCAGCAGACAACCTCCGGCCAGGGTTCGCCGTTCGTGCGTGGTCTCACGGGCCAGCAAGTGCTTCATCTGATCAACGGAGTTCGCTTCAACAATTCGACCTTCAGACCGGGCGCCAATCAGTACACGGCTTTGATCGATCAGGATTTCGCGGATCGTGTCGAGGTTGTTCATGGACCAGGCTCAACGCAGTACGGCTCAGATTCACTCGGCGGGACGATCAACGTTCTCACTCAGTCGCCGCAGGGCGCGGACGGTTTTGGCATTCATGGTCACGTCAACACGTATTTCGCGAGCGCCGATCTATCCGCGGGGTTATCAACGAATCTCACCGGCAGCTCAGAAAATTGGGGCTTTCTGTTCAGTGCTTCAGGACGGCGCACTCAGGATCTACGCACCGGCGGCGGACTCGATTCACACTCCGTTGTCACACGCCTGCTGGGTATCTCTTCGAAGTTTCTCGGCAACAGGCTGCAGGACACTGCTTACGGCCAGTACAACGCCAACGCGAAGCTTCAGTTCAAGGCTTCGGACGCCGACGTTTTGTCGTTTGAATACCTGCGAGGAACGCAACTCGGTCTGCGTCGTTACGATCAGCTCGATGGCGGCATCGGCAATCTGCTCAACAGTTTCGATCCGCAGGTGCTCGACTTTTTTACCGCCCGTTACGATCGACTCGGAGCTGGTCCATTCGATTCGATCTCGACGATCTTCTCGTACAACGGACAGCGCGACGATCGTCGCTCGCAGAGTATCAATAACGCGCAGGGTCTTCGCTCGCGCATCAGCGACGAGTTTAATTTGACGCGTGCCTTTGGTTATCAGGCGCAGGCAAACACGCGCATCAAACGCAGTCATACGCTCACGTTTGGCGCCGAGTTTTACGACGAGAGAATCACTTCTCGTAAACAGGACTTCAGCTTCAGCAATGCGACGCTTGCTTTCACGAACGTCGCCGACGTGCGTGCGCGTTTTCCGAATGGATCGACTTATCGAACACTCGGTCTCTTTGCGCAGGACATTGCCACGCTCGTGCCACAGCGTTTGACGGCTCACCTTGGTGTTCGTTACAGCCTCTTCAACTACAACCAAACATCCACGGGTAATCCACTCGACGCGAGTGGCAGACCAACGGTTCCGAACGTCGAGGAGAAGTTTGACGACATAACGTTCAACACCGGACTCACGTTCACTATCAACCGTCACTTTAATCTGACCGGCAACGTCAGTCGCGGCTTTCGCGCTCCGAATGTAAACGACTTTGCTGCTACGGGTCTTTCCGGTCTCGGCTTCGAAGTATCGCCGGATGAAGGCGTGCGATTGAATGGATCCACGGGTGCGCTCGACAGCGCGAGACGTTTGACGGACATCCGCCCGCTCGAGCCGATCAGGGCCGAACAGCTCTACAGCTACGAGGTCGCGCTGCGTTTTCTCGGGTCACGGTTCAGTGGCGGCGTGGCTGTGTTTGATTCTGAGATCTCGAACCTGATTGAACGGCGCACCCTCTTGTTGCCGTCTGGCGCGGTGGGCCAACTCGTCGGTGGTCAACCGATCATACGGCAGGACGCGACGGGTGCAGTCTTCACGTCGTTATCGAGCTCAGCAGTTTTTGTGCGTACGAACGCGTTGAAAGTCCGGCTGCGTGGTGTCGAAAGCAGCATGGCCGTCAAGCTGCGACACGATCTCACGCTTAGCGCAAATGCTTTTTATGTGCGCGGCACGGATCTGCATACCGGCGGGCCGCCGAATCTCGAGAACGGCATTCCGCCGATGACGGGTTTTGTGGGCGTGAAGTGGGAACCGGCGGGAAAACCGGCGTGGATTGAGCTCTACTCGAATTTTGCAGCGCCGCAGCGTCGCTTCTCCGACAACGACATCTCGCAAGCACGTATCGGCGGCTTGCGTACGAAAGAAGAGATCGCAGGCTTCTTCAACGGCGGCGCCGTGCCGCGTGGTCTGGTACGTAACGGCATTCTGCTTCCGACTGGTGAAACGTTGGCCCAGGTGCAGTTGCGTCTCCTTGGACCAGGACTGCTGCCGAACCAGTTGTTCACGAAGAATCCCGGTTTCGCGTTGTTGAACCTGCGCGGCGGCTTCCGCATCGGCGAGCGTTCGTCGATCACACTCATACTCGAAAATATTTTCGACAAGAACTACCGCACGATGGGATCGGGTATCGATGGTCCAGGAACAAACGCTGCGGTTCGCTACTCGTTCAGTTTTTGAGAACGCGGATGAACGCGGATTGAAAACACGGATTTAAGCAGAGGAGTGAGAGAGATGAAGATACTTTTGGGGATGTTGGTGATGGGTGTGTTGTTGTCTGCGGCGACGTACAACGACTCGCTGAGTGGATCGCAAACCGCCGCGCCGGAAGCGGCCGGCATCGCACTCAATCTAACCGCGAGTGGCGATCTGCCGGGCATGAACAAGTTATCGCTGCAACGCGACGGGCAGAACGTGACCGGTGGCAGTTGGCGCATGACCGTGCTGCCGCAGAATGCCGACGCATCATCAACTGCACGAGGCGAGTTGGTCGGAACAGTCAGCGGCGGCACTCTCACGCTTACTGCGGAAGGCACTCTCGCGTCAGCCTCGGGCGTGCAGGTGACGATCCAGAGCGGCACCGGTGAGTTCGCTTCGGTGACTTCCGGCGCCGCCACGCTTTCAGTTACTGCCAACGCTGAAAACCCCTCTCAGTTGAGTGGCACTCTCGTACTCAATTTCTAACACTCGCAACGAGGAAAGGATAGACCCCATGTTTCGCAGAACGACCCCCGGTACCAGAAGAATCACAGGGCTGTTGTTAATGAGCTTGTGGTTGCAGGTGATCACGCCGCCGGTGATGGCGGCGCCTGTCGGACCATCGCCAATCGTAGTGGCGGTCAACAAGGCGCCCGGTCGTGTGATGGCCACGCTCGCCCTCGTGGAGCAGAGTCTGGTGACGTTTCTGCGCGCGACCTTCACGCCGCAGGAAAACTGGAATGTCGTGCTGACACCCGCGAATGGGGAGTTCAAAGACTACGTTGGCCTCGACTATCAGGCTTCGAGTCGTAAGCTGCTGTTTTCCGCAAATACGCCCAGTGGCATGCCCAACAACTTCGAAGCGGTTGCGGCTGACGGTAGTCGTGCGGCGTTTTCAAACGTGGCGGGATTGAACGGCGAGTTATTGATTGCAACGAGTCGCGATGAAGGGCAGGGAATGAGTCGCGGCGGTTTTCCTGCCGGTGAGTTGTTCACGACAACCGGCGTGCCCGGCGCGATTGCGCGAGTCAATGCATCAGGCGCAACAGTGCAAAATCCGTGGGTAACGCTCACTGGCGAGACTGGCGCAATCAGTGGTTTGTATCTGGATCGAGCCGGCGTCTATGGCGGCGACCTGCTGGCCGTAACGACTACCGGCGGCGTGTGGCGCGTTAACCCCTCCGCGGAAGCTACGAAGATTGCGAGTCTTGATACGCGCTTAGCGGGCGTGACGAGTGTGCCCGAAGATCCAGATCGGTATGGACCATGGTCGGGCAAGATCCTTGCGGGCGCGAAAGATCAGTCGCTCATCTATGCGATCGATGTGCAGGGACAGTCGAGCACGTTGCAATTGGACGTGCAGCCGCAGGACATCGATATCGTTCCGGCGCAGGAAAACTTTTTTGCAGTCGATACAGTGGGCCGAAAGGTTTGGGGGGCAAGCGACGGAGCGTTTGCTGCGATCATCGGCGACATCCTGGTGACGCAGCAAGCGCCCGGCGTGATCAAGCGCCTGCGCTGGAATGGCGTGGAGTTTGTCGCGTCGTCATTGGCGAGTGCGACCGAGTTCAAGCAAGTGGCATTTGCGCCGGCGGGGATCAATCCCATTCCCGCAGTCAAACAGTTGTACGACAAGATCGCGGTCGTGCGTCACAGCGTGACGCTGCTCAACAGCGGTCGTGTCGAAGGTTCGTTGTGGCAGTTAATGCCCGAGGACGTGACCCTCGACGGTACGGATACGATCACCACAGATCTGCTCGTGCCCGGCACGCCTGTCGTGCTGCACAGCAATCCCGCAACTTATGGCGGCACACTCGTAGGAAGTGAAAATCCCGAGCCGTCTAACTACACGATCACGATCAAGGGCAGTTCGAGTTTGCGACATGTCGTCGCGCGCACGAATCCGATCGAGCTCGAGAACGTTGTCGCGCCACCCGCGCCAGTCGGCACTCGAGATGTATCAATCAGCCACGGAGGCGAAACGATTGGCGATCCAACAACACTACGAAACCTCTCGATTTCCGGCAGCGCAGGCACGATTGCCGTGCTGCCCGGAACTTATGGCCAGTTCAGCGTCTCCGGCCGCAATGTACTAGTGTTTGGCGATGCAAACTCACAAACACCAACGAACTACAACCTCGAAGAACTAACACTGACCGGAAGCAGCGAATTGCGCCTTGCTGGTCCAATCGTCCTCAACGTCAAGAATCGCGTGACATTGAGTGGCTCGACACTCGGCGCCGCAGACAATCCGAAGCGTTTACTGCTGAAGATCGCCACTGGTCTGTCTGATCCCGAAGATGCCTTGAAGGTCAGCGGCAACGCAGTGCTTTACGGCATAGTGCGCGCGCCGCAGGGCACGATCACGATCGAAGGTTCCGGACGCGTGCGCGGCACAGTCGCTTGCAACTACCTGTTTGTGAATGGCAACGGCGTGTTACAGATCACCGAAAGCGACATTCCGCCCCCGCCGGTGAATCGCCCGCCGATTGTCGATGCGGGTGGCGATCAATCCATAACTCTGCCTACGAATTCCGTGAGTCTGAACGGAATTGCGAGCGACGATGGCTTGCCGCAAGGCAGCGTGTTGCAACTGAACTGGAGTGTCGTGAGTGGTCCCGGACCAGTCGTGTTCAGCGATCCGACTCACGCGATCAGCACGGCTACGTTTACGACTGCGGGTGAGTATGTCCTGAAGTTGACTGCGTCAGACGGACAGCTTAGCGCGAGCGATACGTTGAAGGTAACGGTGGTGCCAAACAATCAGCCACCGACAGTGGACGCGGGTCCCGACCAGATCATTGAACTACCCGATCCAGCATTCCTTAAGGGCGTAATCACTGACGACGGCATGCCACATGGCAGCACGGTCACTTCGACGTGGAGCCTCGTGAACGGTCCTGGTCCGGTCGTGTTTGGCAATGCAAACGCACCGGTGACCACTGCGACGTTCACGACTCCGGGTGTCTACACTTTGAGACTCACCGCAACCGACACTGAGTTCACTGTTTCTGACGAGATGTCGGTGACAGTCCTATTGAACCAACCACCAACCGCGAATGCCGGTCCGGATCAGGAGATAACTCTGCCCGGCGTGTCGACCCTGAATGGCACTGCGACGGACGACGGTCTGCCGCGTGGCTCGGTGCTCGAGACGTTCTGGACCTTTGTTAGTGGACCTGGACCAGTGGTCTTCCCGGATGCGACCTTGCTCAGTACCACTGCGATCTTCTCAGTGCCCGGCACGTATGTGCTTCGTCTCACCGCCTCGGATGGAAAGTTGAGCGCGAGTGATGAGTTGACGATCGTCGTCAAGCCGAAGCCGTTCACCGAACGCACTTACACGCTCGATGCTGATTTTGATGAAGGAAACACAGTCAACGTCGTTCACGACACCGCAAACCAACTTCAACTTGATAGCAAAGCACGAAATCTTGATTTCATTTGGGTCGCCGTTTCTACCAAAGGCACTATCGTCAAAATAAACACCGAAACGGGCCAGATTGTGGGTGAATTCTTCACCTCTCCGAACGGCCAGCCGAGAGACCCATCACGTACTACGGTCGATCTTAACGGCAACGTCTGGAACACAAATCGCGAAGGCAATAGCGTGGTTCACGTAGGCCTGCTTGAAAATGGTCAGTGTATCGATCGGAACGGCAACGGCGCCATCGACACGTCAACGGGATTTGGCGATATTCGTCCGTGGACCAATGCGGGCGGCGCCGATACCAATGGCGGCGTCTCGACCGCGGCGGATGAATGCATCATCCATTACACCAAGGTCAACTCGTTTGGCACGCGGCACCTGTCGGTAACGAAAGACAACGACATCTGGGTGAGCGGCACCAGTGGTCGCCGCTTCGATCTGATCGATGGCATCACTGGTCAGATCAAACGTGCAGAACCAACAGTCGGCTTCGGCGGTTACGGTGGCTTGATTGACAAGAATGGCGTGATCTGGTCGTCAAACCCGATGTTGCGCTGGGACACGAGCAAGCCTTTGACTGGTCCAAGCGGCGGCAATTGGACCGGCTTCAATCATCCGAGCTACGGCTTATGCATCGACAGCGGCGGCAACGTCTGGAATAGCTCGTTTGGCGACGGCCGGATTCGCAAGTTTGCACCAAACGGCACGTTACTCGGCACCTTCAACCAGGGTGACGCGTTTGCGCAAGGTTGCGTGGTAGATCGCAACGACCACGTGTGGGTGGCGCACTCGCTGAACCGCAGCACCGTGGGCCACTTGCGAAATGACGGCACCTACATTGGCACAATCCCGGTGGGCAGTGGTCCGACAGGAGTTGCAGTGGACGCCTCGGGGAAGATTTGGGCAACCAACTACAACAGCCGCACAGTCTCGCGAATCAATCCGAACCTGGGACCGCTCGCTGCCGACGGCGTAACGCATGTAGGCGCAGTTGAATTCACGACTCGGGATCTCGGAGGCAATCCCTACAACTACAGCGACATGACGGGCAGTACTCTGTTTGGTGTTCCGGGTACAGGCACATGGAACACGATCTTTGATAGCGGAATCGTAGGGGCGGAGTGGGGCCGTATTGGTTGGACTGCGCGAGTTTGTGGCGACGCGTCGCTTACAGTATCAGTTGCGAGCAGCACCAACGGTACTACGTTTGGACCAGCCCAGATTGTGACGAACGGCGCCGATCCGACCGTGGCCAACGGACGCTTCCTGCGAGTCAACGTCGCCTTCAAGCGTTCAGCCAGTGGTGAATCGCCGGTGCTCTACGATCTCAGTGTGGGCACGAGTGGTTACACCTTACCAGTGGTGCAAAACGAGGCGCCGACAGTATCGGCCGGCAGTGATAAGACCGTTACGCTGCCTGACGTTGCGAAGCTCAGCGGTACTGCCTGCGACGACGGCTTCCCGCGCGGTACTTCATTATCACTTTCGTGGTCCAAGGTCAGTGGACCAGGAGATGTTGGCTTTACGAACCCCACCTCGCCGATAACTGATGCGAGTTTCACTGTAGCCGGCCCCTACGTGTTGCGCTTAACAGCAACTGATTCGGACCAGACGGTTAGCGATGAAGTGACAGTCACCGCGCTGCCTGCGAATGCAGCGCCGATCGTAAACGCGGGGCCGAACCAGACAATCACATTGCCGAATACTGCCCAGTTGAACGGCACAGTCGCCGACGACGGTTTTCCTGTCGGCGCAACAGTCAGCACATTCTGGAGCCAGTTGAGTGGACCAGGCGTAGTCACCTTCAATGACATTAGCAGCCCGGTGACGAGAGCGATCTTCTCAACGCCCGGCACGTACGTGCTGCGTTTGTCGGCCAATGACACGCATCGCATCGGTACAGACGACATTCAGATAGTAGTTAATGCGTCGCCAGCGCTCACGGGCGCGACTCTGCAACTGGCGGCATTGGCGGCTGGTCCATACGTGACCGGCACGCCGCAATCGGTGCGCGCCACGCTGCGCAACTCGGCCGGCAATCCGCTGGCAAACTTTGGTGTGGAGTTCACCGTCAGTGGACCGAATGCAACGACCGGCAGTGCGGTGACCAACACATCCGGTATTGCCACGTTCACTTATACCGGCACAAATCCGGGCACGGATACTGTCACAGCACTGGTGCGCAGCACTGCCACCGCGAATATCAACGGCACACCACCAGTGTCGATGGTCTGGACAGTCACTCCGCAGTCACCGGCAGTAGTTCAAGGTTCGATTGGTGGACCACTTAACAACACGTCCGTCACCGGCAGTGTGCCTATCACAGTTGGCGCCGGCGTCACTCTAACGAATGCCACGGTCGAGTACTGGCCGGCTTCGAACCCCGCAGCGGTCACGACACTCGCAACGGGCGTCGGTGGTGGTCCAGGTACGGTTCTGGCTACGCTCGATACGACCTTAGTCGCGAACGGCAACTATATCATTCGCGTCACGGGCACCGACGGCAACGGCCAGCAAACAATCAGCCAGGTAACCATCACCGTCACCGGCGAGAACAAACCCGGCCGCGTCACGCTAACAGTAACTGACATGACAGTTCCGGTCAGCGGCATTCCCATCACAATCGAGCGTCGCTACGACAGTATCGAGCGCAATCTGGTGGGCGACTTTGGTTACGGTTGGGCACTCGAGATGTCAGGGCCGCGCCTCGAAGTCAATCCTGACAACGATGTGACGATCACGGAGCCAGGCACAGGAAGGCGGGTGACGTTCCAGTTCAATCCCACGTCATTCGGTTTCCCGTTCAGTTTCTTCTATCAACCAACTTACACGCCTGAACCCGGTGTTTTCGGCAAGCTGACTTCGAATGGTTGTGGACTGCTCGTTAAATCCGGAACCGGCGTCATTTGCTTCCTTTCATTGGATACCAACTACAGTCCGACGGTTTATCAGTACACGGATCCTTACGGTCGTGTGTACACAATGACTTCTTCCGGGAAACTGCAAGCGATCAAGAACCTCGATGGCAACGTGCTCACTTTTGGCGCGAACGGTATTACCAGCAGCGCCGGCAATCTGACTGTTGCGTTTGCACGTGACGCACAAGGCCGAATCGAACAGATCACCGATCCTGCCGGCAAGGTGTTCCACTACACCTACGATGGAAATGGCGACCTGACCAGTGTTGCGTGGCCGGACACTGATACTCCACTGCGTTACGAGTATGACCTCGGCCACCTGTTCCGAAAGGGGATTGATGCTCGCGGTAATGCCGAGGCCACCAATACCTACTTCCCGAACGGCCGCCTCCAAAGCATTACCGATGCGATGGGTAAGACGACCAGCTACAGTTACGATCTGGTGAATAACATCACCACGACCACTCATCCGGATAACTCGGGCACAACGATTCAGCGATTCGATTCCAATGGAATGCTGCTCAGCGAGACTGATCCATTGAATCGAACCAAGAGCTATACCTATGACGCAAACCGCAACAAGAGAACGGAAACGGACGCCCTGAATAAGACGACGACCTATGACTACGACGCCAATGGTCATCTGAAATCAGTCACCGATCCACTCAACAAGACCATCACCTACGTCAACAACCAGAATGGCATGCCCACCACGGTTACTGACCAGTTGGGCAAGGTGCGCACCATCACCTACGACGAGAGCTTTAACCTCACCGCCATGTCGGACGAAGTTGGTCCTCAAGTCTCATTTACCTGGGATGATCACGGTAATCCGTTGACGATGACTGATGGCAACGCCAAGACATTCCGTTTTGTTTACGACGCGTTTGGTAACGTCGTCTCCAAGACTGATCCTCTGGGCCACGTCACCAGCTATACGTACGACGACATGGGCCGTGTCGTAACGATGACCGATTCGCGCGGTGTCAGCCGTTTCAGCTACGACGCACTCGGACGAATGCTTACCGTAACCGATGCACTGAACCACGAGACGAGATTCAGGTACGACAACAATGGCAACAAGATTGAGGAAATAAATGCGAAGCAGCAAATAACTACTTTCGAGTACGACGCCGCGGACCGTCTGTCTCGTGTCAATCATCCGGACGGTACTTCAATCAGTTACACCTACAACTTCCGCGGACAGAAACTCACTGAAACAAAAGCGGGGCCGCCACCGAGCGGCGGCTTCCTGGCGCCCGAAGCAGCGTTTGATACTTTCATCCGCACCACGACCTACACCTACGACAACGCCGGGCAGTTGACGAAGGTAGTCTTCCCGGACGACAGTGAAGTCACGTTTACATACGATGAAACCGGACGCGTTAAGACGGCGACCGACGAGCGGGGCAAGACCTACACCTACGAATACGATCCGAACTGTGGCTGTACGGATCGCCTGACTAAGAACATCGATCCTTCCGGCAGTCCTTCGACCTTCACTTACGACGCTGCCGGACGAACGATCTCGTTCGTAGACGCCAACAATCGCGAGACAAAATACGAATATGACGTTCGCGATCAGTTAGTGAAGACAACTTATGCTGACAACACGACTGAGACGAACACTTACGATGGTATGGGCCGCGGCGTCAGCAGCACCGATCAGGAGGGTCGAGTAACGCGATTCACCTATGATGAAAAGGGCAACATGCTTTCTGTCATTGACGCCCTCAACCAAACGACCCAGTTTACCTACGACGCACAAAACAACTTGCTGTCGTCGATCGACTCACTCGGGCGGACCACGCGATACGAGTACGACGCCCTCAATCGCGTAATCAAACGGACGCTTCCACTGGGAATGTCCGATCTCTACACGTACGACCAGATGGGCAATCTGGCAACACGACGTGATTTCAAGGGCAAGCAAACCACCTACGATTACGACTCGATGGATCGCTTGATTGCGAAGCATCCTGATTCGACTCTCGGTGAACCAACGGTGACCTACACGTATACCGAAACGGGCCGGCGCCGCACGATGACCGATGGCTCAGGTACTACTAACTACACGTATGACCTGCGCGATCGTCTGCTGACCAAGGAAACGCCTCAGGGAACGCTCACCTACGGCTACGATCGTACGGGTAATCTACTCTCGATGCGCTCGTCCAATACCGAGGGCGTGTCGGTCGATTACACCTACGATGACATGAACCGCCTCCAGTCAGTCGTCGATAATCGCTTATCTGCCGGCGCCAACACCTACACCTACGACGCGGTCGGCAATTTGAAGATCGATCTGCGGCCTAACAGTGTCAAGGCTGATTACACCTATAACGTTGTGAATCGTCTGCTCAATATGGCCGTCAGCAAGGGAGCGACACCGCACGCGTCATACGCTTTCACTCTCGATCGCACTGGTCGCCGGAGCTCGGCAACAGAACAAGACGGACGCACGGTGAACTACACGTACGATCCGATCTACAGATTGAAACGTGAGGCAGTTACCGGCAATCCAAACCCGGCTAAGAACGGAACTGTCGATTACACCCACGATGCTGTAGGCAATCGACTGTCGCGTATTTCTTCGCTGCCCGGAGTGTTGTCGGCAACTTCGTCTTATGACGCTAACGATCGTCTGACGTCGGATTCCTACGATGCGAATGGAAACACTCGCAATGCCGACGGCGTGAGTTACACCTACGACTACGAGGATCGTGTCAAGGGTGCTCAGGGCACTGCCATCCGGATCACTTACGATGGCGACGGCAACCTCGCAGCCAGGACAGTTGGCGGCGTCACGACGAGGTACTTAGTGGACGAGATGAACCCGACCGGCTTCTCGCAAGTCGTCGAAGAGCTCGTCAATGGTGAGGTGGCGCGGCAGTACACGTACGGCAACACAATCGTCAGCCAGCGGCAGAACATTGGCGGCACGTGGTCCACCAGTTTCTACTCCTTCGATGGACACGGCAGTGTCCGTCAACTGACGAATGAATCCGGGGTGGTCACTGACACGTACACGTACGATGCCTTTGGCAAACTAATTTCGCAGACAGGTAGCACGCCGAACGTTTATCTCTACGCAGGCGAACGTTTCGACTTCGATCTCAATCTCTACTATCTCCGGGCGAGACACTACAGTCCCGATCGTGGCCGGTTCTCATCGATCGATCCGTTCACTGGTTACATCGATGAGCCGATTTCGCTGCACAAGTATCTCTATGCTCAGGCCGATCCCGTAAACCTGATTGATCCGCTTGGATTGTCGGTGTTGGCGGAGTATGGCCAGCTGGTCAAGCGAATTGCCCTTCGCGTTTGGGCCGCGGTCCGGGCTTTGGGTCGAGCTATTGCCTGCGTCTTCCTCTACGCAGCCTCGTGGCTGGCGAGTATAGTAGGCTATCCGGCATGGCTTGTTGTTCGTAGATTGGCGCAACGGATGGGTCTGGCCTTCTGTGTTTGTCGCATCAGGAAGACTACGCCAGGCTATAGACCACCCCGCCCGATGGATAACAAGAAGACGGGTGACGACTTCCGGGATTTCATCAGGGACGTTTTTGACGCGCTGGGTTATGACACAGGTACCGAGGTGCCTTTCAACACTCCGCTTGGCGACCGTTGGATTGATGTTGGGCTGGGGTCCGGAGGTATCGAAACCAAGGTGAATGGTTCACCTTATAAACCTCTGCAGCGCGCGAAGGATGCGTGGTTGAGACGCAACCGCAACTACCCGGTAAGATTGATCCGGTTCATACAATGGCGCTGCTTCAGACGATGATCGCAAGGATAAAGACATGGGTGCAACAGTAAGTGCTTACTGGCCGGGAATAACTGAGGAACAGTTGGAGTCACAGCCTGGGTTCTACAATGACGACAAGCCGTGGGGCGACTGGATGGCCATTCGCGAAGAAGTTCCGGATGCGTTGGCTGCCATTAAAGGACTCGGCGCCGAGGCAATACTGTCGTTCAAGACCGATGGTTGGGACGATGAAGACGTACAGTGGGTGACACCACAACAGATGCGCGATGCGGCAGCAAAGATTCGTGAGGCTGTCGCCGCTCGGAGGCCTGAAGCGGAAGCTATTCTCGAGTCTTATCGGCGGACTGGGTATGTTACTGATGAACCGTTAGCGGACCAGTTCATTCGCGACCTCGACGACGTCATAGCGATTACGCAATGGGCTGAAGAGGAGGGTGCGTCCAAAATGACGCTGGAGGTTAACTGGTGAGCAAATTACTAACTATCACAGTTTTGCTACTGCTCTGCGGATTAACTTGCATAGGCCAGGTGCCGCAAAAGAAAATGGCCCTGACAGTTGCCGATCGCGAGGCGTGGCAGAAGGTTTTGCAGTGGCCGGACCAGCTTGAGGATCAGTGGCGACGTTCGCGCACCACTAACGAGCCGGCGCGGAGTGGTCTCGTCTTTCACAGTTTGGGACGAGGAAATTATTTCGTGCAGATCGAGGTGCAGGAGAGTTCTTACCAGCCGCGTTATCTCTTCATGTACTACTCGGAGTCGAGTAAAGCGCCAGCACGCATCTTGAAACTCAAGACGTACGAAGGCGACGACGATGATGTGAACAAGATCTCGATGAAGCTCACAGCCGAAGTCGAAGGCACACCATCGTTTGATTCGGCAAAGAAGCAACTCGTATTTCACACTAAAGGTCGCGGCACCGGCGACTGTGGCTCGCTCGTGCGTTACGAGATTACACCCACACGCGCCATACCCACCGAAGCGCGCGTTCACGCCTGTTTTGACGATTACTCACTCGGAATCACGGATCCGTATCGCTGGCGACGCGTAAAGCGCCTTTAATAATCTGTCTTGAATCTGTGTAATCTGCGGTTTCGGACTTCTTATATCCCACTTCGCGCGTTACTATTTGTGTTGGGTGAGATCATGAAACTGAAATCTAGTTTAATGCTGTTGTTCGTGTTGGTGCTGAGCGTGAATATATTTGCGCAGGAACCAACAAGCGCCGCGGAACAGGTCGATAACCTGAAGGGACAGTTGCTCGATGTCCAGGGCCGGGAAGATGCTTTACGCACGCACCTGGCTCAGTTGGACGAGGCTATCAAGCCGGAGAATATCGAGCGCTCGCTGGCGGGAGTTGGTTCAACCCGGCCTGAGGAATTGCGCGAGCAACGGCGGCGACAGTTATCGATCGAAAGAGACGGTGTGTTGGCCCAGTTGCAGACGCTCGAAACAGGTCGCATACGTTTAGAAAGTGCAATCGCTAACGCGGAGGCGCAGGCATACCACGAGAGCGCACGACCGCTGCCCTCAAATAGCAATCAAATCCTGATGGCGACGGGCGGGATTCCTCTGTGGTTCGTGTTCGCGGGCGGTGGTAGTGTGGCCTTGCTGGCTCTGGGCGGCGGTGCGTTGCTTTACAGACGAAAGCGCGTGCGTTAGTTTCGCATCACCCTGGTCCAGCCGCAAAAAAGGCATCTGATAATAGAACAAGTCAGGAAGAGGGGCTTGCCCCCGCTCTCGCAACAGCGGGGGCAAGCCCTCCTTCCTGACTTGTTCTGTTTAGGTTTCTTAAGTTCTCCTATCAACGGATACCGACGAGGCCCTGGACTGATTGGATCAACTTTTCTGTATCGTAACCAACCCCGTCTTTGAAAACGATCTCGACGTTCTCGATGTCGCCGATCGTTGTCGCGGGGTTTCCTTTGACGACCATCAGGTCAGCTTGTTTGCCGGGCGCAATCGAGCCGATGCGCGCATCTTCACCAAGAAATTTTGCGCCGTTGAGTGACGCGATCTTGATCGCTTCAACCGGTGTGAACCCTGCCTCAACCAGCAGTTCAACTTCGCGGTGATCGCCAAATCCCGCGACGATTCCGCCGTTCCCAGTTGGGTCGAGACCGGCGATAAGCAGTCCGCCCGCTTTCACAAACGCACGCTCAAACTCCATCGCTTTGCGCAACAACGCGACAAAGTTTGACTCCGATGACACGCGCGCGCGTGCTTGCAGGTAACGGACGCGAGCGTCAGTATTCATCACGTTCAACATGCGCGGATTCAGCAACGCACTGCTCGCGCCGATACCGGATTGCGCTAACGGGGCGCCGCCAGCTTCGAATACCGGCAACGTCGAAGTGACAGCCACATTCTTCGCGACCAGCGTGCGTATCGTGTCCTGTGCAGCAGCACCGTTGATATCGAGTTGCCGCAGACTGTTTTGCACACCCTGCGGACACTGATCTGGTTGCTTGTTGGGAACAAACTCCGAATCCGCAAACAAGCCGTGTTCGAGATCGTCGATGCCGATCTCGGCCGCTTCTTTGTAACCAATCGAACAGAGATGCCCGGTGACTTTCAGTCCGCGTTTGTGTGCCTCCTCAACAGCGGCGCGCAACTCGTCACGCGTGATGTTCATGTACGCTTTGAATGAAGTAGCGCCGAGATCGGCCCAGTAGTTCACCATGCGCCGCGCGTCATCCGCACCGGTCAATGTGTGCATCACGGGCGTGAACGAGCCTTTACCCTCGAGATACGGCGCGGTAATGTGCATCTTTGGTCCAATCATGCGACCCGCATCGATCAGATTCTTGATCTCGAGATCAGCGTAGGGCTGGACGCTGCCTGTGGTTCGAATCGTGGTGACGCCCAGCGCGAGGTACAGGCGTGGAAAACTAATCCCCATGTTCGAATACATCGGTGGCGAACCGCCCATCGGAAAGAACATGTGGTTGTGCATTCCCACGAGACCCGGCAACACCGTGTAACCATTGAGATCGAGTGCCTGCGCATTCGCCGGTATCTTCGCCGTCGCACTCGGCTCGACCGACTGAATCTTTCCCTCGCTGATGACGATTGTCTGATCGTCTTTGGCGGCGGAGCCGGTGCCGTCAATCACGCGCACGTGGGTCAGCGCGACGACGCGTGCGTCGGTGCGGATGAACTGTCGATCGGGAGTTTGCGCGAACGCAGCGAACGCAAACGACGTACAACAGACGAGCAGTAACAGAATGGAGAGTTTTGTTTTCATTGTTTCCGTCCCGGCAGAGTTTTTGGCCATAAGATAACAGAACCTGCCTTGCTGCCGTGATAAATTCATAGAGATGACCGTAGCCTTTGTCGTCGCCGTTTCTGTTTTACTTGGATTGCTGTTGCTTCTCGTGAGGGAGGTACGGCGCCCGCCCGGTCCACCAGAATGGGGGCGCCCTCCCGTTTGGCCCAAACCATTGCGAGTTACGCTTGACGCGATCATCCTGCTGCTGTCCTTACTGGCATTCTGGGGGTTCTTCATCGAACCTAACCGGCTGATAGTTCGTGAAGAATCAATCGCGATGTATAACTGGCCGCGTGAGCTGGACGGTCTCAAGATCGCCGTGATCTCCGATATTCACGCCGGCGGATCGTTTATCAACGACAAGAAGCTGCATACGATCGTCGATCGCACAAACGCGCTTCATCCGGATCTCATTGTCATACTCGGCGATTACATGTCGAGTAATGGTCGAATCAGTAAACGCGTCGAGCCGGAAGTGTTTGGCGCGGTGCTGAAAAATTTCTACGCGCCGCTAGGCACTTATTCCGTCCTCGGCAATCACGATTGGTGGTACGGCGGCGCGAAAGTGCGTGCCGGTCTGGAGCAGAACGGCATCAAGGTTCTCGAGGATGAAGTGTTGCAGATCGAAGCTCGTGGTGTTTCGCTGTGGCTGGTGGGTCTCGCCGATCTTTGGACTCGGCCACAGCGAATTGAACAGACGATCGCCAAAGTTCCGGAAGGGCAAACGATGATCGCATTGACTCACAACCCCGACATCTTTCCGAATCTTCCCCAACGCGTGCCGCTGTTGTTGGCGGGCCACACGCACGGTGGGCAAGTCAGGTTACCTTTCATCGGCTCGGTTGTGGAATCGTCTCGTTATGGCGAGCGTTACGAGCGCGGTCACGTTTTTGAAAACAACCATCACCTGTTTGTAACGACTGGTATCGGCACCAGCATCGTGCCCGTTCGTTTCGGTGTCACGCCCGAGATAGTTTTACTTACGTTGAGATCAAAATGAGCCGCAAAAGGCACAAGAGAAGCACTCCTTTTGTTCTTCTTTGTGGCTTGACTTGTCTCCTATTGAGGCGTAGGCTGCGCTCATCGTGGAGTGGGAGAATCTCGTAATCCCCCAAAAACCAAAACAAGTTACCTGACATTTGTAGTCACTTTCAGACTCGTCTCAGAACCCGTTTCTAGCTGGCTCTCCGTCTGTCTGGAATTAACCCTTACCTTTAAAGGAGACCGTTATGTCGAAAACCCGTTCCTTACTTGTCCTCGTTACATTGTGTGTCGCAGCAGGTATCACCTGGTTGACTTCAGCCCCCGGTAGTAAAGCGACTCCAGCGAATGGCCCAAACCTTTCGGTGCGTGAAGATGTGCTCGGTTCGCAGTGGGTAGTCCGCGATGAAAAAATTCAGGCGAATTCCTGTAGCGCAATTGAAGGCGAAGTTACACCCGGTCTGCGAAAACTCGTGCGCTTCACTGTCATGACGCCAAACACCGGAAACCAGGACATCTTCGTCGGCGATCCGAACGACCACGTTGCTGCAAACGATGGACTCTTCGAGTTCGCTTCCTGCCATCACCATTACCACTTTAGACACTATGCACTTTATGAGCTCGTCGATCCGCGCACCGGTCAAGTTTGGCGTGCGGCAAAGCGTGGGTTCTGCATGCTCGACACGGATCCGAACCCGGTTCCGGTCGGTGGCACGCCGCCACGTTCAGGAAAATTCCGCAATTGCGGCGCGGTCGACATTCCCGGAAATCAGGGTATCACCGCCGGTTGGGCCGACACCTATCGCTTTACCCTCGCCGGACAATATTTTGTTTTGGATGGCGGCGATGGTCAGCCGGTCGTGCCTCCGGGCGATTACTTCATTCGCATCACAGTGAATCCGCCGTTTGTAGCTGTGGCCGGCGAGCCTTGCCCGAACGTCGATCCACAGGGTTTCTGTCATCAGTTACCAGAGACCAACTACAGCGACAACATCGGCACCGCGAAGATTACGATTCCGGATCATCCCGGACGTCAGGGCAGTGGACCATTGGCAGGGAATACTGATCCCACCATCGACTGTGATCATGGCTGCGGCGGCAATAACAACAACTAAGCCAAACATTACCGGGCGATTTAGTCGCCGACATTAATGGTAACAGTTCGCGATTTTGTTGATCGTCGCTCGATCGTGCGCAAGATCTGGGGCGACCCGGATCTTGTGCTTCTCATCTTTGCGGGTTCGGCCGCCGAGTTTGCACTTAATCGGGCGGTGGATTGGCTTTTCTTCACCGGTGAAATCCCACGTGACCCAATCGGCCGGCTCTTCTCTACCGTTCGCTACGCCCAGGAGATAGTGTTCGTCGACGAGGAAAAAGCGCGGCGCACTCTCGATCGAATAAACTCGCAACATGCATCCGTCGAACATCAGCGCGGCCAAACCATCCCCGATTGGGCTTACCGCGACGTGCTCTACATGTTGATCGATTATTCAGAGCGTGCGTACGCGCTGCTCTACAGATCGTTGTCTTTACGTCAACAGAGCGAGTTGTTTGAAGTATTCCTGCGTATCGGTGAGGCATTGTGCATTCCGGAGTTGCCGAGAACCTATGCGGAATGGAAGCTCGATCGACGCCGCCATCTCGTGCGCGATCTGACTTATAGCAAACACACAGCCCTGCTCTACCATGCCTACCGCGAACATCTGGGAATGTGGCGCTATTACTTATTGCTTGAGGTACAAGCCCTACTGGTGCCCGACGAAGTACGACGGCTGCTCCATCTCAACTCAACCTCGCTCATCTCCGGCGCCGCTCGAACCTACGGAAAGATCGGCAGCAATCCTCTTCGATCGCTGGCCCATACATTACTAATTCCGCCGCGCTATTGGTCCGAGGTGCGAAACTTCGCTACACACTGAAGTTTGAAGGGGATTTGAGCCGAGCAGGACTCGAACCTGCGACCCACTGGTTAAAAGCCAGTTGCTCTACCGACTGAGCTATCGGCCCACGTGCAGGAGGGCATTCTACCGAACGAGAGCGAGATTGTCCAAGCCGCGGTTTTCGCGAATGAACGCGGAACAATCTTACTTATTATCACGCAACCAGCCGCCTAACGCCGAGTTCTCCACGATGATCGTCTGCGAGCGTTCCGGGCCGGTGGAGATGAGGCCGATGGGGACTCCGATCTGTTCGGAAAGGAAGTCGACGTAGCGACGTGCGTTCGTGGGCAGGGAATTCAACTCGGTCGTGCCGAGTGTTGAGCTCCGCCAGCCCGGCAACGTTGCGTACACCGGTTCGATGCAACGGAGATCCTGTGAGACTGCCGGTAGCGACTCGCATACTTTCCCGTCGAGCTTGTAACCAGTGCAGACTTTAATCTCGTCGAGCTCGTCGAGGACGTCGAGTTTCGTTAGCGCTACTGAAGAGAAACCGTTAATCTCCGCGGCGTAGCGTGTCGCAAACGCGTCGAACCAACCGCAGCGTCGCGGGCGACCGGTTGATGCGCCATACTCGCGCCCACGCTCACGGATCATCTGACCCAACTCCGCTTCACCTTCAAGCATTTCCGTCGGAAACGGGCCTTCACCGACACGCGTCGTGTACGTACGCACAATTCCAAGCACGCCGTTCAGACGATTCGGTGCGAGGCCCGTGCCGATGATTGCGCCGCCGGCCACCGTGGTTGAAGACGTAACAAACGGATAGGTCCCGTGGTCCACATCGAGCAAGGTGGCCTGCGCGCCTTCAAGAAGGATCGACCTGCCTTCAGTCGCTGCGATATTGAGATAGTGTGTAGTGTCGGCGATGAATGGACCAAGACGCTCGGTCAGTACCGACATCTCGTTGAAGATCTCGTCGGCACTCAGTCGCTCGCCACCGTAAGCTTCGATGATGCGATTCGCGTCTTCGAGATTGCGCTCGATACGAGAACGCAGCACATCGGGCACGAGTGCGTCAGCCGTGCGGATGCCACGTCGCCCTGCCTTGTCTTCGTAGGCCGGACCAATACCACGCAACGTGGTTCCGACTTTCTCGTTTCCGAGACGCTCTTCGCTCGTGTGATCCAACGCGCGATGGTAGGGAAAGATCAGGTGCGCGCGCGAACTGATTTTCACTCGTTCCGGCGAGACTTCGATGCCCTGTTGCGTGAGTCGATCGGCTTCGACGAAAAACGCCTTCGGATCGATGACCATGCCGTTGCCGAGCACGCACGTCTTGCCACGATGCACGATTCCAGACGGCAACAAGTGAAGCACAAACGACTGGTCGCCAACCTGAACCGAATGGCCCGCATTGTGGCCGCCCTGATAGCGCGCCACGATGTCGAAACGCTCCGCGAGCAGATCGACGATCTTGCCTTTACCTTCGTCGCCCCATTGGGCGCCGATCACTGCGATTACTTTAGACATAAGCCATTTCCTGGTACAGCTCGAGATACCTGGCAGCAGCAGCTTCCCAGGAATTATCTACCAACATTCCATTGTGCTGGATCTTTTGCCAATGCTCGGGCCGGCCATAAAAGTAAAGTGCCTCGCGTATTTTTTCAAGCAAAGCACCTGCTTGATAAGGTCCAAACTTAAATCCATTGCCACTGCCATCGGCCGGATTGAACTGTTGGACCGTGTCGTCAAGTCCGCCAGTCGCGCGCACGATCGGAATGGTGGCGTAGCGCATGCTGTACATCTGATTCAGACCACAAGGCTCGTACAGCGAAGGCATAAGAAACATGTCGGCGCCCGCTTCGATCTGATGGGCCAGCGGCTCACCTGCGTAACCCTTGTAGATACCAACCTGCTTTGGCGCCAGCTCGTGCAGGTGTTGCAGGAAGTCTTCATACTCGCGCGCGCCGGCGCCCAAGGCGATGAAAAACGATCCGGTTTCGAGCATTGGACGCGCGATATTCCTAATCAGGTCGTAGCCTTTCTGAGCAACGAGTCGCGAGATGATGGCGATGATCGGTCGATCGGGATCTTCCATCAATCCAAAGCGTCGCAATAGATCGATCTTGCACTCGCGCTTTCCCGATAGATCGTCAGCAGAAAAATTTGCCGCGATGTGCGGATCGGTTTCCGGATTCCAAATTTCGTAATCGACGCCGTTCGCGATTCCCACCAGACGGTCGCGACGCGCGCGCAACAACCAGTCGAGTCCGTGACCTTGTTCGGGTGTTTGAATCTCACGCGCATAACGCGGGCTCACGGTCGAGAGCGCGTCTGCGGCGATGATGCCGGCTTTCAGTGCGGAGGCGTGACGGTCCAACCGGAAGTCGTCGCCTTCAGGCGGATCACCAAAGCCAAGCCACCAGAGATCACCTGCATCAAACAAACCCTGGTAGCCGACGTTATGAAGTGACAACAAAGACCTGGTGTTTTCAAAGAACTCATCATAACGACGGCGCGCGCGCAACTCAGCGATCGCAAAACCGCAGGGCCAATCGTTTCCGTGCACGATGTCCGCCGCAAAGCTCAAGTGTTTCAGCAAAGCGAGCGCGGCGCGAGAGAAGAACGCGTAACGAATGTGGTCGTCGTTGTAACCGTAGATGTTAGGACGCGCGAAGAGCTCGGGAGCTTCGAGCAGGTAAGTTGGTGCGCCGGCAGTGTCGCTATACCAGAAACGAACGAGATGAACCTGCCCGCGCCATTCAACGCGAACGTTCTCTATCGAACCGCCGTTCAGGAATGTGCGATCGGTCTGATCGTAGAGCGGAAGGATGAGTTTTGCGTCGACGTCCTGCTTGATGAGTGCCTTGGGCAGTGCGCCTGAGACATCCGCCAGCCCACCGGTTTTGGCAAAAGGCACAGCTTCAGATGTCAAGATGGCGACGCGCATACGGAGAGAGAGTTAGCCACAAAAAAGCACAGAACACAAAAAATGATTTTGTGCCTGTGCCTTTTTGTGGCCGGTTTTAGCTTTGCATTGATGCGAGAAACTCGGCGTTGGACTTCGTCTTCTCGAGGCGTTCGAGCACGACCTCCATTTGTTCGACTGGTGACAGCGGGTTCAACACGCGTCTCATCACCCAGATGCGATTCAGATCTTCCTTGCTGATCAGAAGCTCTTCCTTGCGTGTGCCGGACCGCTGTAAATCGATGGCCGGGAACAGACGCTTATCACTCAGACGACGATCGAGGTGAATTTCAGAGTTACCAGTGCCTTTGAACTCTTCGAAGATCACATCGTCCATGCGCGAACCCGTGTCGATCAATGCTGTGGCGATAATCGTCAGCGAGCCGCCTTCTTCAATGTTACGCGCCGCGCCGAAGAATCGTTTCGGACGTTGCAGCGCGTTGGAGTCGATACCGCCGGAGAGGATCTTGCCGCTCGGCGGAACGACCGCGTTGTGCGCACGTGCGAGACGTGTGATCGAGTCGAGCAGGATGACCACGTCGCGTTTGTGCTCGACGAGTCGCTTTGCTTTCTCGATGACCATGTCAGCCACTTGCACGTGGCGAGTCGGTGGTTCATCGAATGTTGATGAAATCACTTCACCATTGACGGAGCGCTGCATGTCTGTGACTTCTTCCGGTCGCTCGTCGATGAGCAAGACGATCAGAGTTGTTTCCGGATGGTTGTGCGTCACCGAGTTGGCGATGGTTTGCAGCAGCATCGTTTTACCGGTGCGCGGCGGAGCAACGATCAAACCGCGTTGACCCTTGCCCAGTGGCGTCACCAGGTCGATGACGCGTGCGGACAGGTTCTCCGAGGTCGTCTCCATCTTCAACTGCTCTTGCGGATACAGCGGAGTGAGATTGTCGAAGAATACTTTTTCGCGCGCCTGATCCGGCGATTCGAAGTTAATAGCTTCGACTTTGATCAATGCAAAATATCGTTCACCTTCTTTGGGTGGACGAATCTGGCCGCTGACGGTATCGCCCGTGCGCAAGTCAAACTTGCGAATCTGTGAAGGCGAAACGTAGATGTCATCCGGCCCCGGGAGATAGTTGTACTCAGGGGCACGGAGAAAGCCGAAACCATCCGGCAACGTTTCCAATACACCTTCAGAGAAGATGAGACCGCTCTTTTCTGTTTGTGCGGCCAGTACTTTGAAGATGAGCTCCTGCTTACGCATGCCCGTAGCGCCGGGCACGTCCATGCTCTTGGCGATCTGCGTAAGTTTGGAGATCGACATCTCCTTGAGATCGGCCAGATTGTGAAAGCCTTCATTCTTGCCGTCGCGGCTTTCTCTGGGTTCTCGTTCGGGAGCTTCGGCGGTTGCGACAGTGCTGCCGCCATCATCTCCATTGTCGGCGTTGTTCGCGCTTGAAGCGCGTGAACGTGTTCGTTGTGACATGTCAGTTGTTCTCTAGTATTTCTCTAACGCAGTTTCAGCGATTATCAATTCCTTGATTTATTGGATGTGAACGATTGTGTGGTAAAGCGAGAGATGCAGGACGCGCGTAGCTCCCACGTCATTCGCGGGACAATAAGTACGATTCTCCTCAAACGGTGCTATGCAATGTAACTCAACTTTTCGCGTGCGGCAAATCAGTAACACTTGGATGCCACCCACTCCACAGGCGTGGCCCTAAAATTCAAGTTGACCAAATGGGGGCAGATGAGAATTCGGATTCGGTTTTCAGGATACTAACTTAAAGTTGCAAAGCGCAAACGAACAACACATGACTGTGTTATATGTATGGATAAAACCGCCCACACATTTACATAGAAATTACTCACCGATCAATTGCGCTTTTTATTGCCCGCCAAAGCTCTTCGCGACCGCGGCCGCTTTTGGCCGAG
>Ga0068859_100000829_pt1 | contig 31480 bp, 21 predicted proteins | sample KBSSwiS22_FD_66585 | JGI IMG/M metagenome (GOLD analysis project Ga0068859, IMG submission 66585) | Switchgrass rhizosphere microbial communities from Kellogg Biological Station, Michigan, USA - KBS Switchgrass S2-2 | ecosystem: Host-associated > Plants > Roots > Rhizosphere > Soil ...
GGGGAGAGCAGCACCCTTGACCGCGCCCTCGCCAAGGCGCTCGAGGCATGCTCGTTCGCTGGATCTACCCCAGTTCTGATGGCCGACGGCACCACGAAGCCCATCAAGGACATCCAGGTTGGCGATAAGGTCATCGCCACCGACCCGGAGACCGGCGAACAGAAGCCCGAATCGGTCACCCACCTGTGGATTCACCACGACCAACTCACCGACTTGGTCCTGGCTGACGGCACGGTCCTGACGACGACCGAGGACCACCCGTACCGGTCTGTCGACGACCAGCAGTTCGAACCAGCCAGCGAGCTCGCACCCGGCGAGAAGGTCCTTGGAGCCAACGGCCAAGCCGTGGCCGTCGTTGGGCTGCAGCCGCTGACTGCCCACGACGGGCTGGCCTACAATCTCAGCGTCAACGAGGTCCACACCTACCACGTCGGCGATGATGGAATCCTCGTCCATAACAGCTGTTTCACAGGGGCTGATGCCAAAGCTCTAAGGCAGTGGTACAAGTCGACCTTCTCTACGGTCGATGAGAGCGCGTCGTACCATCTTATTGAGCACGGGAAGGGTCGAACGCTCGCGGAATATACAGCCGACGCGAGGACACTATGGGATAGGACTGCGAAGGGTGACAGGATTCCTGTGACCTTGAAGGATGGCACTCCCGGGTATAAGATCGAAGTTCCTGGCACAAAGGAGGGAGGGTACTATACGAGAGACGGTCGAATCGTGACCTATTTTGATTGATGACTGCCAGAGGCAAGGTCAATGTGGAACGCCGGATGCTGTTTCCGTCCGTCGGAGGCAATGTGATCGATATCGAAAAATCAATCGGCGCTCTGTCTGATATGCAGGCTCGATGGTATGTCGAACTGGCTGTTTTTGAAGGGCAGAACGCAGTGCCGGCGGCTGTGGTGGTTGGATTTTTGCGATACACCAGTGACATTGATAGGGCGGGCGCCGAGAGTCTGCTACAGCTGTTCGCCAGTCGTGGAATAATCACGGTCGCTCCAGCTTTCGATATAGTGACGCTGCCCAGCGAGCTCTTTCGTTACGCCCGCGACGCGCGGCCCCCCGAATTTCTGGCTGGGTTGCACGGTCGGCTGGGTGGCTGGCTGCTCGACGAGTGGGGCGGCCTCAACGATAATCAGCTGTCGTTGCCGCTCTTGGGTGAAGCCGTCAACAGCGATGTGGGCCGCTATGGGCTTGACGCGCTGGTGGGGCATCTGCTCGCCGCCGGCGACCTTCACACCGTTGACATGCTCTTGGCGGCCGAAGGAGTGTCGTCAACCGGTCAGCCCGTGAGCGTCTGGTATGGCGTACACGACGAGCTGGGTCTCGTCGACGGGTACCTGACCGATGTCCGTGAGGCCTGGCGTGACTCTTCGAGCCGGTATCCGGCTGGTGGGGTCGAGGCGTTCGTCGCGCAGGTCGGCTATGCGCTTCTCCTCGGTTCCGTCGCGGGCCTGGCTGCTGGCCGCGGAGGCGGGGTGATGACCGATCCGGCCGATCGGGCCGAGCCGCTGGTCGTCTTGGCGCCGCATCTGCCGGTCGGACTGCTCGCTCGGACGTTGGGCGCTGTCGGCGCTATCGACGAGCCTGGTGCTCGGGCGGTGAGCCTGGCGAGGCTCGCGCCGTGTCTGCCCGCTGACCTGCTGGCTCAGGCGTTCGCCGTCGCTGGCGCGATCGACGTCCCCGCGGCCAGGGCCATGGCGGTGACGAGGATGGCGCCATGTCTGCCTGTCGAGGAGCGCGGTCCGGTTCTCGCCGAGGCGGTTGCCATCGCCGGTGCTCTCGAGGAGCCTGACGAGCGGGCGTGGGCTTGGGCTGAGCTGGTGTCGCGTCTGCCGGTCGAGGAACGCAGCCTGGCTCTCACCTGGGCCTGTGACGCCGCGGCCCTGGTCGTGAGCCCGTACGCCAGAGCTGAGCTGCTAACCGAGCTCATGTCAGCTATGGCTGTCGAAAAACGGGCTCCGATCGTCGCTCAGGCCTTGGCCGCCGCTTCTGCCGTCGACGACGCCGACAACCGGGCGCTGATCTTGGCGAACCTGGTACCACAGGTGCCTAACGACGAACGAGACCGTGTGCTGATACAGACGATCCAGGCGGCCACCGACAATGACTGGCCGTTCGCTCGCACGGCTTGGACCAGACTGGTACCCCAGTTGCCCGAGCATTTACTGGGCCGGGCGGTTGCCGCGGCCGTCGGCCTAGCCGAGCCTGACGAGCGGGCATTGGCACTGGCCGAACTCGCGCCGCGCCTGCCAGCAGCGGATCGGGGACCTGTCCTCGCCAGGGCGCTCAGCGCCGCCTCCATGGTCACCAGCGCCTACACCAGGGTGTTCACATTGGCCAGGCTGGCGCAGGCTCTGACAGCAGGGGAGCGGTACCCGCTCCTTGAACAGGCGCTTGGTGCGGCTGGCAGCGTCGCCGCTCCCGGCGGACGGGCACGGGCACTTGCCGCCCTGGCCGAGTACCTGCCGGACACCCTGCTCGACCAGGCCACCACTACTGCCCTCGCGATCGAAGAACCCGACGACCGGGCACTAGCCTTGGCTGCGCTGATCCGCCACCTGGCTCCCGCCCGGCAGGCGCAGGTCTTCGCCCAGGCACTGGAAGCCGCGTCGAGCGCGAGCCGCGCACGGGTCATCCAGGTAACACTTGCCGCGCTGGAAGCCGGACTGGTCCCCGCACAGCTGGCCGCCGCACCCGTCGCAACCGCCATACTCCGCGTGTACTCCTGGTGGCCATGATCACGAAGCGACACTGTCGAGACCGCTGGTAGTTTGCGTTCCCCAGTTCCGCGTCACCTCGCGGCCGACCGCCAACTGGCTCTGGTTCAGCAACATTCCGAAACTGCGAGACCCAGTTAGGTGCGCTGGTGCGAGGGCGGATCCCGACGTGTCGATGATGAGCCGCGTCGCGCGACCTGCGCGTCGGCTGCCACCGACACGCCTTGTGCGTCAACGCGGCCGTCTCAGAGCACCAAGGCTGCGATCAGCCAGGTGAGGGCGGCGAGGACGCCTGCGGTCAGCTCGATGACCAGGCCGATGCCGACCGCGACCAGGACCGCCCAGGTCGATCCGAGGGCCGCCTGCGCGTCCTTGAGGCGGACGGCCTCGGCCAGGTAGATGCCGATCAGACCGCCGATCAGCAGGCCGAGCACGGGGATGACGAAGAATCCGACGACAGCGCCGATGACGCCGATCAGGAGCGTGGTCGCGGGCGCGCCCCGCCCGGCGGTGGCCTTGGCTGGCAGCACGTACTTGGCCACCATGCCGACAACCGCCAGCAGCACCATCACCGCGAAGACCGCCCAGCGCACCCCGCCACCGTCGGCGATGGTCCACCACAGCCCGGCACCGAGGATGATCACCAGGCCGGGCAGCACCGGCAGGACGACCCCCACCAGGCCGACCGCCATGAGAACGCCGACGACCACCTGCATGCCGACGCTCACCGCGCCACCTCCGCTGCCAGAGACGACCGGTGCCTCATCGGTCCGTCATCCGCGCAACCTACCCGCCCCGCCCGGGATATCCCAGAACGGGCGCCGGCTTGCAAACCGCCAGGTACCGGCTCACTGGTGCCGCCTCACCGAAGGACCGCTCGGTCCGGACCACCCGCCTAGACCGTCGGCCGCACCTACTGCGACTCTCGCGGCGATCACCGGCCGATGATCGCCGCGAGAGTCGCGCCGTGCACCTAGGGCGGCGCTTCTGACGTACTGGGCGCGACTCTTGCGGCGATCAACCGCCGCCGGGGCTGGGGCGCCAGGGCGAACATTGCCGGAGGCGGCGCCAGAGAAGGCGGCGCTAGAAGTCGTAGGCGCGCTCGCCGTGCAGGGCGATGTCCATGCCTTCGCGTTCCTCGTCGACGGACAGGCGCATGCGCACGAACATGCGGATCGTGTAGCCGATGAGGAGGGTGACGATGAACGAGTAGGCGACGACCGAGGCGACGGCGATCGCCTGCTTGCCCAGCAGGTCGAATCCGCCGCTGTAGAAGAAGCCGTCCTCGCCCCCGGTGTCGGCCGAGCCCCAGAAGCCGATCAGCAACGCGCCCAGGCTGCCGCCGACGAGGTGCACCGCGCCGACGTCGAGGGCGTCGTCGATGCCGACCTTGCCCTTGATGCCGGTGACCGAGGCGCACACGATGCCGGCGATGAAGCCGATGAAGATCGAGCCGACCGGGGTGACGTAGCCGGCCGCCGGGGTGATCGCGACCAGGCCGGCGACCGCGCCGGAGGCGGCGCCCAGGGTGGTGGCGCGCCCGTCGCGCACCTTCTCGGTGAGGATCCAGCCGAGCAGCGCGCAGGCGGTCGCGGTGTTGGTGTTCATGAACGCGAAGCCGGCGAGCTCGTTCGCCTTCAGCGCGGAGCCGGCGTTGAACCCGAACCAGCCGAACCACAGCAGCCCGGCGCCGAGGAGCACGAAGGGCACGTTGTGCGGCCGGAAGTTGCCGTCCGGCCAGCCGCGTCGCTTGCCGATCACGATGGCGATGGCGATGGCCGCCGCGCCGGCGTTGGCATGCACGACGGTCCCGCCGGCAAAGTCCTCGGCCCCGTGCTCGAAGAGCCAGCCGGTCGGCGAGAAGACCCAGTGCGCGACCGGGGCGTACACCAGGGCCGACCACAGGATGATGAACGTCGCGAACGGCCCGAAGCGGAACCGGTCGGCCGGCCCGCCGGTGATCAGCGCCGGGGTGATGATGGCGAACATCAGCTGGAACGCGGCGAAGACGATCGGCGGGATGCTCTGCGCGAGCGGGCCGGCGTAGCCGGGTACCTGCTCGTTCATGTGCTGCAGGCCGGCGAAGTGCAGGCCGCCGAAGTACGCGTTCTTGCCGCCGAAGGCGATGCTGTAGGTACAGGTCACCCACAGCAGGCTGACGATCCCCATGCAGAAGAAGTTCTGCATGAGCATGCCCAGCACGTTCTCTACACGGACCATTCCGCCGTAGAAGAACGCGAGACCGGGCGTCATTATGAGTACGAGCGCGGAGCTGGCCAGCAGCCACGCGGTGTCTCCGGAGTCGAACCCGCCGGGCATGTCCCGCCTTGTCCTGGGCTGAGTGAGGATGATGAGTAGGCAGCGGCCGGCCTCCTGGACGGCGCGGCACCGGATCATCACACCGGGAGGGGACCCAAAGGGGCAGGCTGCGCACCACCCGTTCCGGTGTGGTGTCCCTCCCGTTTCCGTCGTGTAACGACATAGATTTGGGCAGGGTTTGTCTGGTTCGTCGGTGGACGGTGGCTTTCGTGGGTGTCGTGGTTGCTCGTCAGGTCGGGGATCGACTGCGAGTGGTTACGTTCCGTCGCCTCGCTGCCGAGTGGCCTGCGTCACCCCTCGGTCGCGGCGGATGCGTCGTCGCTGGCAGGCACCGACCGGTCGCGCCGGGCGGCCCGCTCGCGACTCAGGGTCAGGGGGCTTCTCCTTACTGAGCGATACTCGACGGCGAAGTAGGCATGGCCCTGTTCCTGCCTGCGGGGCCGCCGCCCGAAGGTGGTATCTGCGCCTCTCAGCGTGCGACCGCCTGACCACAGGTGGGCAACGGGTCGACGGAGGTGAACCGCGTTCCTTCGGCGTTGACCTGGACGAAGGCCAGGCAGCGGGTCAGTCTGCCGAAGTCGGCCTGGAAGTCAACCGGCTGGGTGAGCAGACCGTCAGCCGTGTAACCGCGCACTGAACGTAGCGCGGAGATGAAGCTGGCGCGGGTCGGGCAGTCACCCGAGACCTGCAGGCCACGCAGCATGATGTCGGCCGATATCCAGCCGGACAGCGCCGCCTGCTGGGAGGCCGGGCGGGTCTCCGGGGCGTAGCGTGACATCGCCGCGAGGAACTGGCGATGGGCTGGGCGATCCGCCTCGAACGGCAGGAAGTCCGCGACGAAGTACGAGCCCGCGAGGACCGCCTTGAAGACGTTGAGCATGCGCTGGTCGTATCCCGCCGGCGAGAGGATCACCTTGAGATCGGCGTGGGCGCCGCGGGCCGCCAGCACAGCCTGTCCGAACGTGCTGCCGGTGACGGCGCCTATCAGGACGTCCGCGCCGCTGTCCTTGATCTTCTTGCCGAGGCTCTCGTAGTCGATGGGGGCGGTCGCGTCGACGGTGGCGACGACCGGGATGCCGGCGGCCTTCAGGCTGGCGGTGAGCTCGTCGGCGAAGGCCAGCGAGGTCTCGGTGTACTGGGTGACCACCATGACCGCGCTGTGCCCGCCGTGCGCGGCGACGAAGTCGCCGTAGGTGGACACCGCTCCGGACTCCGACAGCAGGTTCGAGTAGCTGAACATGTTGTCGTATACCGTCCAGGGCTCCTCGAGTGAGGTGCCCGCCACGGGAATGCCCCGGCTGTGCAGGAACTCGGCGGATCCCGTGGACGCCGAGGTGCCTTCGAGGACCGCGAACGCTCCCCGCTCGACCAGCGCGGTCGCGCCGGCGAGGTTCGTCATCGGGTCGGACGCGTCGTCCTCCCAGTCGTAGGTCACCTGCCGGCCGTGCACGCCGCCGGCGGCGTTCGCGACGCCGAGCCGGGCGTCCACCCCGGCGCGGAACGGCCCGAACAGCGACTGGGCGCTGCCGGAATCCGGAAACAGCAGGCCGAGGTGCACCTTGTCGGCGCCGATGCCCGGCGTCGCGCATGGGCCCGCGCCGGGCGCGGAGCCGGCTTCGCCGGACGACCCGCAGCCGGCCAGTGCGCCCGCGGCGGCCAGGGTCAGCGCGGCGAGCGCTCGTGCCCGGAGCCGAAGGCCGGCCCGATGGTTCTCGGCGTCCTCCTCGGGGCGTCGGCGGCCTCGGCGCCGACGGTCCGAGTGGCGGCGGGTCAGGGTCCGGGACGGATGGTTCGGGCTCGTCCTCACGCTCCTCACAATGACGCGGATCCGGACGCCATGGTGCTGATCTGTTGGGATTGTGATGTCGGAACATCGTCAAGAGTGCGCTCGGTGATATTGCATTGCTTCCCGTCAGCGCTCACGCTGTGATTGAGGAGTGCTTCTGGTCGAGAGTGCGGGCGGCGATCGGAACCTGCGATGGCGATCGGCCAGTGGCGGACTGGATGATCGACGAGGGCTCGGCGGACGTCTGGGCGCGATCGGCGAGCGACCGGCCGGGCAGCGGCCGGCAGCCGGCGGCCCGCAGCCGGCGGCCCGCGGGCCGGAAGGCGCGCCGCGCCGCCGCGCCGAAGCGCCGCGCCGAAGCGCGGTGGCACAGCGTGATCGACACCCGCTGCCGGCGACACGGGCGATATACCGGGAAATCGGCTCGTGACACGCCAGAATTCCAGCATGACGATCAGCTTGGTGGGCGCCGGCCCGAGGAAGGCACGGTGAGGTACGCCACGACTACGACGCCGCGGGAAGGGCAGACACCGCGGGAATGGCACCGTCAGCGCGGCGCCCTAAGGATGGTGTCGTGAGGGCAACGGTGCCGCGGGCGGAGTTCGCCGACGCCGCCGGGTGGGTGGCTCGCCACTTGCCGGCTCGGACGGCGCCAGGCCCGGTCGCCGGTGCCGGCCTCCTGATCGACGCGGGGGAGCAGCTGACGCTGTCCTCGTTCGACTACCAGGTCGCCCTGACCGCGACCCTGGACGTGGCCGCGACCGCGCCCGGCACGGCGCTGCTGCCCGGTCGGCTCGTCGCCGAGATCATGCGCAGCCTGCCGGACGAGTCGGTGCAGCTCACCGTCGAGGAGGGCTGGCTGCTGGTGCGCGCCGCCGGCGCGCACTACCGGGTGCCGACCCTGCCGCTCGACGACTTCCCCCAGCTGCCCGCCTTCCCGCCCCCGATGGGCGAGGTCGACACGCTGGGGTTCGCGGCCGCCGTCAGCCAGGTCGTCCCGGCAGCCGCCAAGGACGAGACGTTTCCGGTCCTCACCGCGCTGCGCCTGGAGTTCGCCACCCACGGCCTGACGCTGGTCGCCACCGACCGGTACCGGCTCGCGGTGCGCACCATCCCATGGCAGCCGTCCGTACGGGCCCCGGAAGCGGTCGCGCACGTCCCCGCCCGGCTGTTGTCCGAGCTCGCCCGCGTGCCGACCGTCGCCTCGCGGATCGCACTCGGTCTTGGCGCCGACGACGACGGCGGGCCGCGGTTCGGGCTGTCGACCGGCGCGCGCCGGATGGTGGTCAGACTCGTGGACGGGGCGTTTCCGCACTACCGGCGCCTGTTTCCCGACTCGGTGCCGCTGTCCGCGAGCGCCCAGGTCGGGCCACTGGTGTCGGCGATCCGCCGGGTCGCCGTGGTCGCGCCCCGGACCGGCCCGGTGGTGCGCCTCACGCTGTCGGGAGGCATGCTCACGGCGGATGTCGGCCCGGACGCGGGAACCACGACGACGACCACCGATCCCGGTCAGCTCGGCCTGGCCTCCGCCACCGACTCGGTGCCCGTCGACTATGACGGTCCCGAGCTGGTGGCCTGGTACAACCCCGCTTATCTGCTCGACGGCCTGGGTGCGGTCGACGGCGACGAGGTGACGATCGGCTTCGCCTCCACCGACCCGCAGGAGGCGGCGAGTTCGCCGGCCATCCTCACCGGCAAGGACGACGACGGCTACCGCTACGTCCTCATGCCCATCGTCCGCGGCAACGGTCCTGCGGCCGCCTCACCCGGCTCCGTCGTCGAGGGCCGCTGAGCGGCGGATGCCGGGGGCCGGGCTGACGCCCGGGGGGAGCATGTCGGCGGCGGCGGCGTTGGCGACGAAGTCGATGAGGGTCGCGCGCAGCTCGCGGGCCGCCCGGGGCGGCTCGACGTCGCGGCGATGGGCCAGCCCGATCGTGCGGTGTAAGCCGGGCGGGGCGAACGGGGTCGTGCGCAGCGGTTGCCGGAAGGCCACCATGCTCGGGATCACGGCGATCCCGAGGCCGGCCATCACGAACCCGCACACTGCGTCCATCTCGCCGCCCTCGACGGCGAACCGCGGCTCGAACCCGGCGGCGCGGCAGGCGCCCACGGTGAAGTCGCGCAGGTCGTAGCCCCGGCGGAACATCACCAGCGGCCGGTCGCGCAGGTCACCCACCGCCATCCGGGTGCCGCGCACCGGCGGCGGGCCGTCGGGAGAGGAGATGACGACGAGGTCCTCCCGCAGCAGCGGCGTCGTGGCCAGCGCCGGGTCGCTGCCCTGCAGCGGCAGGATTATCAGCGCCAGGTCGAGCGAGCCGACGGCGAGCTCGCCGACCAGGTCGCGCGAGCCGCCCTCCTCGACGAGCAGTTGGATGCCCGGGTAGCGCTGGCGGAACAGCCGCAGCACCTCGGGCAGCATCCCGGTGCACAGGCTGGGGGTGGCGCCGACGCGGACGGTTCCGCGGCGTAGGTCGGTCAGCTCCTGAACCTCGCGGCGGGCGGTGTCCGTGTCCGCGAGGATCCGCCGCGCCAGCGGCAGTAGCGCCTCACCGGCCGCAGTGAGTGTGATATTCCCCCTAGCCCGGTTGAACAGCGGGCTGCCGAGCTCGGTCTCCAACGCGCGGATCTGTGCGGACAGCGACGGCTGGGCTACGTGAACGCGTGCAGCTGCCCTGGTGAAGTGCTTTGTCTCGGCCACGGCGACGAAGTAGGCCAGCTGATGGAGCTGCACGCCCAAGACGATAGCCCTGGCCTATTGACACCAGCATCCTGATGGATTGGACCGCTGCTTGACGGATCCGTACCTTGCTGATTCGTGGCAGTAGCGACCCCGGCGACCCAGGTAGGGCGCACCTCGGCCGTGGCGACCCTCTGGCGGTCGAACATCGGCAAGAAGGCAGTGATGGCCGTCACAGGCATCCTCATGCTGCTCTTCCTCATTCTCCACATGGCGGGGAATCTCAAGATTTTCTTCGGCCGGGAGGACTTCGACTCCTACGCGCACTGGCTGCGCACGATCGGCACACCCGTCCTGCACAACGCCTGGTTTCTGTGGATCCAGCGCTTTGTGCTGCTGGCCGCCATCGTCCTGCACGCCGTCAGCGCCTATCAGCTGAGCCGGCGGGACCTCAAGGCACGACCCGCGAAGTACGCCCACCGGCTGCGCCCGACCGCGAGCTACGCCACCAACACGATGCGCTACGGCGGCATCATCATCGGCCTGTTCGTGATCTACCACATCCTCGACCTGACCGCGCTGGTCGCGAACCCGAACGGGGTCGAGGGCGAGGCCTACGAGAACGTCGTCTCGGACTTCAACCACTGGTACATCGCGCTGGCCTACATCGTCGCGATGCTCGCGCTCTGCCTGCACATCGCACACGGCTTCTGGAGCGCGGCCCGCACCCTCGGCGCCGTCACCAGCGCGTCGCGCGCCACCGCCTACAAGGCGACCGCCGGCGTGCTCGCCGTCCTGATCACGCTCGGTTTCCTGTCTGTCCCGATCGCCGTCATGGCCGGTTTGGTGGATTGAGCATGTCTGACACGTTCGGATACACCCTCGGCGAGGAGCTCGTCGACAAGGCCGCCCCGGACGGCCCGATCGAGACCCGCTGGAGCCGGCGCAAGTTCACCGCGAAGCTGGTCAACCCGGCCAACCGCCGCAAGCACAAGGTCATCGTCGTCGGCACCGGCCTGGCTGGCGGCTCCGCCGGCGCGACGCTGGCCGAGCAGGGCTACCACGTCATCCAGTTCTGCTTCCAGGACTCGCCGCGCCGGGCCCACTCGATCGCCGCGCAGGGCGGCATCAACGCGGCCAAGAACTACCGCAACGACGGCGACTCGGTCCGCCGGCTGTTCTACGACACGATCAAGGGCGGCGACTTCCGTGCCCGCGAGTCGAACGTGCACCGCCTCGCCGAGGTCTCGGTCCAGATCATCGACCAGTGCGTCGCGCAGGGCGTCCCGTTCGCCCGCGAGTACTCGGGCCTGCTCGACACCCGCTCGTTCGGCGGCGTCCAGGTGCAGCGCACCTTCTACGCCCGCGGCCAGACGGGCCAGCAGCTGCTGCTCGGCGCCTACCAGGCGCTGTCGCGCCAGATCGATGCCGGCAACGTCGAGATGCACGCGCGCACCGAGATGCTCGACCTGATCGTCATCGACGGCCGGGCCCGCGGCATCATCGCCCGTGACCTGGTCACCGGCGAGGTCTCGACCTACATGGCCGACGCGGTCGTGCTCGCCACCGGCGGCTACGGCAACGTCTTCTACCTGTCGACGAACGCCAAGAACTCGAACGCGAGCGCGATCTGGCGGGCGCACAAGCGCGGCGCGTACCTCGCGAACCCGTGCTACACCCAGATTCACCCCACCTGCATCCCGCGCTCCGGCGACTACCAGTCGAAGCTCACGCTCATGTCCGAGTCGCTGCGCAACGACGGCCGGATCTGGGTGCCGAAGAACGCGGGCGACACCCGCAGCCCGGACCTGATCCCCGAGGACGAGCGCGACTACTACCTTGAGCGGATCTACCCGGCGTTCGGCAACCTGGTCCCGCGTGACATCGCCTCGCGCGCGGCGAAGAACGTCTGCGACGAGGGCCGCGGCGTCGGCCCCGGCGGCCTCGGCGTCTACCTCGACTTCGCCGACGCGATCCGCCGTCTCGGCGAGGACAAGGTCCGCGAGAAGTACGGCAACCTGTTCGACATGTACCAGCGGATCACCGGTGAGAACCCGTACAAGGTCCCGATGCGGATCTACCCGGCGATCCACTACACGATGGGTGGCCTGTGGGTCGACTACGACCTGCAGTCGACCATCCCCGGCTGCTTCGTGATCGGTGAGGCGAACTTCTCCGACCATGGGGCGAACCGTCTCGGCGCCTCGGCGCTCATGCAGGGCCTCGCGGACGGCTACTTCGTCCTGCCGCCCATGCTGGGCAACTACCTGGCGTCGAACAAGCTCGCCCCGGTCGACGCGTCCGCCCCCGAGGCCGTCGCGGCGCACACCGAGAGCACCGAGCGCCTCGCGAAGCTGCTCGCGGTGAACGGCGACCGGACCCCGGACTCCTTCCACCGGGAGCTCGGCGAGCTGATCTGGGACAACTGCGGCATGGCCCGCACCGACGCCGGCCTGCGCAAGGCGCTCGGCCGCATCGCCGAGCTGCGCGAGGAGTTCTGGACCCGGGTCAAGGTCCCGGGAACCGGCGCCGAGCTCAACCAGTCGCTGGAAAAGGCCAACCGGATCGCCGACTTCATCGAGTTCGGCGAGCTGCTGTGCCTCGACGCCCTGCACCGCACCGAGTCCTGCGGCGGCCACTTCCGCGAGGAGAGCCAGACCCCGGACGGCGAGGCGCTGCGCGACGACGACAACTTCGCCTACGCGGCCGCCTGGGAGTTCACCGGCGTCGGCAGCCCGCCGGTGCTGCACAAGGAAAACCTCCAGTTCGACGAAGTGCACCTCGCCCAGCGGAGCTACGCATGAAACTCACCCTGCGCATCTGGCGGCAGAACGGCCCGGACGCCAAGGGCACGCTCGTCGACTACCAGCTGGACGACGTCAGCCCGGACATGTCGTTCCTGGAGATGCTCGACGTCCTCAACGAGAAGCTCATCCTCGACGGGGACATCCCGGTCACCTTCGACCACGACTGCCGCGAGGGCATCTGTGGCGCCTGCGGCATGGTCGTCAACGGCGCGCCGCACGGCCCGCAGACCCTGACGACCACCTGCCAGCTGCACATGCGCTCGTTCTCCGACGGAGACACGATCGTCATCGAGCCGTGGCGGTCGGGCGCCTTCCCGGTGATCAAGGACCTGATGGTGGACCGGTCGGCGTTCGACCGGATCATCCAGGCCGGCGGCTACGTCAGCGTGAGCACCGGCTCCGCGCCCGAGGCGAACAGCACGCTCGTGCCGAAGCCGGACGCGGACCTCGCGTTCGAGAACGCCGAGTGCATCGGCTGCGGCGCCTGCGTCGCCGCCTGCCCGAACGGCTCGTCGATGCTGTTCGTCTCCGCCAAGGTCACGCACCTCAACGTGCTGCCGCAGGGCCAGCCGGAGCGCGAGTCCCGGGTCGTCAGCATGGTCGAGCAGATGGACGCCGAGGGCTTCGGCGGCTGCACCAACACCGGCGAGTGCACCAACGCCTGCCCGAAGGGCATCCCTCAGGCGAGCATCGCCCGGCTCAACAAGGAGTACCTGCGCGCCTCGCTGTCGCGCAGGCGCTGACGCCTGCTCGCAGTGCCGCGCGGCCGGTCTGGTCGCGCGGCGCCGCGCCCACGTTCCACACCCGGCGCGGCGCAGCGCGCAGGCTCGGTGCGCCGCCGCTGGGCCGCCTGATACCTGGTCGGCCCGCTTCTCTGTTTGAGGTGCCGCTCTCGCGGTTACAGTCGGTACAGTGACGTTTTGCGAGAGTTGAGCGACTTCTTCCGTCGCCGACGGCCGCGTGAGCCGGCCCACGGTCACGTGTCCTGAGGCCCGCTGAGGCTCGGAGGCTGGACCCGTCAGTGGCGACTGCTCGGTCCGACAGGCCGCCCGCGGCGAGCGGCGGGCGCGCCAGGTCGACCCCTCGGGCTGAGACGCGGGGCAGGGGCGAGGCAGCCGACCCGGCCGCGGCGGAAGCCGGCGACGTCGCGGATGGCTCGGGCTCAGCCGACGGCGAGGCCGCGTCGGACGGGGGCGGCGCCCGGCGGTCACGGCCGGACGACGCGGCGACCGCCGCTGGGGCACCGGGGACCGCCCCGCTGATCGCGGCCCAACGACTGTCCCCACGGTCGCGGCTTGCCCGCCTGGCGGGTGGTCTCGAAGGTGAGTCGGAGCCTGCCTCCGCGGCACCTCCCGTTGCCGACGACCGTCCCCGCGACGCGCCGGCCACGACAGCCCTGCCGCGCCCACGCCGCGGCCTGGCCCAGGGCGGCGCGCGGGCCGCGCTCCGCGCCGGGGCGACCGTGCTGGACGCCTCGACGGCCGTGGATACCTCGACAGCCCTGGACGCCCCGGCGGCTCTGGACGCCCCTGGTGGCACCGGAGGTACCACCGGCATGGGCCCTGCCGGCCGGGCGGCCGTCGACGCCAGCGCCGGCCGGGCGGCCGTCGACGGCGTCGCCGCCGAGGTCGAGGCCGGCGAGTGGGTCGGAACGGACGGGGCAACCCCAGAGCCTGGCCGCGGGGGCGGCGACAGCCTGCCACCGGGGCTGAGCCCGCGCCCGGATGGCGGCTCCCGCCCGCGCCGTGGCCTGGTCAGGTCGCTGGTTCTCGGGCTCGCGGCGATGCTGTCCTGCGCGCTGTTCCTCGTCATCGCCGTCGGCTACGGCGCGACAAGGTACTACGACTCCCGCGTCGACCGGACCGACCTGAGCGACGGCGACGTCGAGGGCACCCGGCCGCCGCGGATCGCGCACGGCAGTGAGGTCTGGCTGCTCGTCGGCTCGGACGTGCGGACCGGCTCGGACGCGGCCAAGGTCGGCGGAGCGCGCTCGGACACGATGATGATCGCCTACCTGGGGTCGAACGGGAAGTCGACGCTGGTCTCCGTCCCGCGCGACCTGAAGGTGACCATCCCGGCGTACACCGACGCCAAGGGCAAGCGTCATTCGGCGCGCACGGACCGGGTCAACACGGCGTTCAACCTCGGCGGCCCGGCGCTGCTGCTGCGCACGCTGGAGAACGTCAGCGATCTGCGCATCGACCACTTCGCGGAGATCGACTTCAACGGCTTCCGACAGATGAGCACCGAGCTCGGCGGCATCGACGTCTGCTTGGTCAAGGACTCCTTCAAGGAGTACGTCTCGGAGAACCACCGCACCTCGACCAACCTCAACGACCCGATGTCCGGGTTCGTCGGCCACGAGGGAACCAACGTGCTGACGGGCGACAACGCCCTCGCGTTCGTCCGGCAGCGGCACGGCTTCGTCAACGGCGACTACTCCCGGATCCAGCGACAGCAGGCCTTCCTCGCCGCCGTCTTCCGGAAGGTCAAGAGCAGCGGTCTGCTCACCAACCCCGGCAAGCTCACCGGCTTCCTGAACACGGTCACCAACTCGACGGTCGTCGACTCAGGCACCGCCCTGACCGACCTGCGGGCGCTCGCCGAGCGGATGGAGGGCATGAGTACCGGCCAGGTGGAGTTCACGACGATCCCGCTCTCCGGCGCCACCGGTGGCAACGGGCAGGCCTACTACGCCCTCTACAACCCCGCGATGGTGCGCGGATTCTTCCGGGAGATCGTCACGGAGAACGACACTGCCGACACCGCCGACACCGCCGACACCGCCGGCGCCGCCACGGCGCCGGCGCCGACCGTCGCCGCGAGCCCGACGGTCGCTCCGAGCCAGATCCAGGTGACCGTCCTCAACGGCAGCAGCAAGGCCGGTACCGCCGCGACGGTCGCGAGCAAGCTGCGCGCCGCCGGGTACCGCGTCGTCAAGGTCGACGTGGCCGAGCGCCGGGACCTGGCCCGGACCGAGATCCGCTACGCCCCGGCCGACGCGGCGGGAAGCAGCCGGCTGCTCGCCGACATTCCCGGCGCCCGGCCTGTTACCACCGCAGCTGCACCCACGGCCGCCGGCGCCACCGCGACGGGCGGCGGCTCCAGCGCCGCGGGCGCCGCGCCCGCGGCCACTGGCAACGGCGCCACGGCCGGCGGGATCACGCTCGTCGTCGGACAGGACATCGTCGACGGCGACACGACCGTCATCGCCACGCCGACCGGCCGGGCGTCGGCGGCGGCCACGGCAACCCCTGCGCCGTATTACACCCAGGCGCCTGTCTCCGCCGGCGCCCGCTGCATCAAGTGACGGGCTGAACTCCGCCTCATCCCGCGATGCCTCGCCTCGATGGGCCCGGTCGTCCGATCGGGACGGTGGTTTCTGGCGTACGTTGTGGTCGCGCGACGATGGCCGATCGGCACCGGCGGACGCGGGTGACGGATCCGGACCGGCCGCCGGCGTGTGAGGCCGGCGAGGCTCCCGTGCCCTGGCGCCCGGGCGCCCACGGGTCCCGCCGCAGGCGCCAGCGGGAGGAGTTCGCCATGGCCGAGGTTCCCGGCGCACTGACCGCCGAGCAGATCACCGAGGGCTTGCGCGGGCTGCCCGCGTGGTCGTTGGTGGACGGGGCGATCCGCCGCACGGTGACGGCACCGGCCTTCCTCGCCGGGGTCGAGCTGGTCCGTCAGGTCGCCGAGGTCGCCGAGGGCATGAACCACCATCCCGACATCGACATCCGTTGGCGGCGGGTCACCTTCGCGCTGACCACGCACGACGCCGGCGGCGTCACCTTCCTCGACCTGGAGCAGGCCCGGGTCATCGACGGCCTGGTCGACGAGCTCACCGCCACCGACGGCGTCGCCTGACCGCCTGACCGCCTGACCGTCTGACCGTCTGGTCGTCTGGTCGGTGGGGACGGGGCAGGACGGCGCCGCCAGTCGGGCGCCGTGACGCCGTGCTGTCAAGCCGGCTTGTCGGGCGGCTTCTGCCAGGCGGTGTTTGCCAGGCAGGGCTGGCAGGTAGCGCCGTAGGCGGCGCTGCTGGGCCTTCGCCTGAAGGTGGGGTGACGCCCAGAGCGATGGATCGCCGGGCGCGGGCCTTCCAGTGGTATCTGAATCCCATGGCTGGTGAAAGCCTCTGACTACCGGTTCACAATCGGCTGCCTAAGGTATGGGATCTTCGCCGTTCCGTTGACGGGCAGTTACTCGTCGTCATTGGTCGTCGACTTTTCGTAGGTGGTCCTCGACCGGTGTCGGGGCGTTTCCGTCGACACCGGTGACCTACCCGAATCGCCGGGGACCGCTGCGATACATGCACTGCATGTGCCGATACTGTGTGCTGCCTGTGCCTAACCTCTGAGCACAGTTCCAACGGTGCGAACCGGCTGGTCGGGCGGTTGCCGAGAGAGCGGCCGCCCGGGATAGGGAGGGCGGCGGATGGGCGTGAATCCGCGCGAATCAGGGGAGGAACCCGCCCGGCCATATATGGCGCGGGATCAAATCTACACGGGTGTGGAATCGGCCCGCCACTCGGCAGTAGATAATGTCCTCGAAGATTTTGGTGAAGCCGATCGACCGTTCGGGAACGGTGCACTGTCCTTTACGGTTGGCGGCCTGGAAGATCTCTCCGGGACGCCTGCGGACGGCGTACCGCCGGAGCCTTGGCCTGGCGCGCTACGGCCACGCGGGCCGGTCCCGCCCGGGCCGGCCGGCCGGAGCCGGCGCCGGCACGCCCGGGTGCCGGCACGGCGGCGTGGCGGGATCACGGGCAGATCTGACCGGCCGGGCATCCAGGCCGGCTCGCCAGGCGCGCGGGGCAAGGCCCCTCAAGGCGGCGAAGAGCGTGGCGGCACCCGACCCGGCGGCTACAACCCGGCGCTGGATGGCCTGCGCGCCATCGCGGTCGCGTGCGTGCTCTGCTACCACATGGCGGCGCTCAAGGGCGGCTACCTCGGGGTGGACGCCTTCCTGGTGCTGAGCGGATTCCTGATCACCAGCCTGCTCCTCGCCGAGCGGGACCGCGCCGGAGCCATCTCCCTGAAAGCCTTCTACGTCCGCCGGGCCTTCCGGCTCACGCCGGCCTACTACGCCTTCGTCGTGATCGGCGCGGTGCTGGTCGTGCTGCTCAAGACGCACGCCGACCAGCTCGACTTCCTCGACAACGCGGTCACGTCCCTGCTGTACGTCAACGACTACTTCCGGATCTTCCGGCCCGACTCGGGTGGTGCCTGGTTCGGGCACGTGTGGTCGCTGTCGCTGGAGGAGCAGTTCTACCTGCTCTGGCCGGTGGCACTGGTCGCGATCTGCCGGCGCGAACAGCTCGCCCGGCGGCTGCCGGCGATCCTGTTCGGCGGTGCGGTGCTCGTGGCCTGCTGGCGGGCCGCGCTCGCCGACGCCGGCGTCTCCGGGGACAGGACCTACTTCGCCCTGGACACCCGGTCGGACAGCCTGCTCATCGGCTGCGCCCTCGCAGCCTGGCTGCACGCCTCCCGGCTCGAGGCGCGGGCAGGCGGCACGCACGTCGGCGGCACGAGCATCGGTGGCACGAGCGTCGGCGGTCAGGCGGCAGACGGTCAGGTGGCAGGCGGCCTGGCAGCCGCCGCGGGCGGTGCCGACGGCGTTCGCGGCGGCGACGTCGCCGGACGGCTGCTCGCTCGTGTCCTGGCCGTCCTGCCGGTCGCGGGGCCGCTCGCGCTCGTCGCGCTGGCGGCAGAGGTGTTGACCGTGCCGGCGAACGGGGCCCGCACGACAATCATGGACCGGGGTGGGTACACCGTCGTGGCGCTGCTCGTCGCGGTCCTCATCCTGGCGCTGGACCAGGGCCGGCCTGCATGGCTCTTGCGCGCACTGGGGTGCCGTCCGCTCGCCTGGGCCGGACGGATCTCCTACGGCTTCTACCTGTGGCATTTCCCGGTCACCGGGTTCGCGGGTGACAAGCTGGTCGTGCGCCTCGGTCGTGGCCCCGCGACGGTGGTGGCCGGCCTCGTCGCGATCGGCCTCGCCGCCGCGTCGTACTACCTGCTGGAACAACCCATCCAGCGCCGCCGGCCGAAGTGGGCGTCCAGCCGCCTGGCCGCCGCGCCAGCAGCCGGCACAGCCGTTCCTGCCGGCACAGCCGTTCCTGCTGGTGCGGCCGTTCCTGCTGGTATGGGCGTTCCTGCAGCGCCGGCGATTCCGGCGACGGCTGGTGCGGCCGCCAGCGGTGCGGTAGGCGAGACCACGCTGCGTCTGCGCTATCCGCGACGCCATCCAGGCAGTCGGGCTCAGTAGCCGGAACAGCAGGTGGCAGGGAAACAGCAGGTAGCCGGAACCAGCGGGTGGCCCGGAACGGCAGGTAGCCCGGACGGACCGGTGAGGGGACGGCAGGCAGCGCCGACGGCGGAATAGCCGGTCGGCGGGGGAGCAGCCGACGGTAGGTAACCGGGCGGACTCGGAAGCTGGGTGAGCCCAACCACATCCGAGCCCGGGCGGCTTCCGGCGCCTGCCCGCGCCGGGAGCATGGTCGTCCGTGTCCGCCCTCGTCGTCCTATTGGTGGGCCTTGCCGCGGGAGCCGTCGTCCGGCACACCGGAAAGACCGGGCCGGACGCGCAGCGCGCGGTCACGTTCTGGGTGCTCAACATCGCGCTCCCGGCGCTCGCGCTGCGGGTGATGCATGAGGTTGCCTTCCCGGGAAGCATCGTCGCCGTCGTCGCCGTGCCCTACCTGCTGTTCGCCGTCACCGTTGCGATCTACCTGCTTCTTGCCCGGCCGCTGCGCCTGGGCCGCGAGGCCGTCTTCGCGCTCGTCGCCGCGACGGTGGCGGCGAACACGTCCTTCGTCGGTATTCCGATGGTGACCGCGTTCTTCGGCGCTGAAGACGTGCCGATCGCGGTGATCGTCGACCAGCTCGGCTCGTTCGTGCTGCTCAACACGGTGGTGACGGCGCTGGTGGCGCTCGGGGCAGCCGACGGTTCCCGGGTGGCGCCGGGTGAGATCGCCCGTCGGGTCCTGAGCGCGCCACCGCTGCTCGCGCTGGTGGCAGGGCTGGCATTGCGCCCCGTCGGCTACCCCGAGTGGCTGACGGAGGTGCTCACCCGGCTCGGTGACACGCTTACCCCGCTCGCGCTGTTCGCCATCGGCCTGCAGCTCGAGGTGAGCGCCGCGCGGCGATGGCGGCGTGAACTGGCCGTCGGTCTCGCGGTGAAGCTGCTGGTCGCGCCGGCGCTCGTCATCGCCGGCTACTGGCTGTTCGGCGGGCTGGACGACCGGGCGGTCCAGGTCGCGCTGTTCGAGGCGACGATGCCGCCGATGGTCGCGGGCGCCCTGATGGCGGCCCGGCACGACCTGGCGACACCGCTGCCGAGCATGCTCGTCGGCGTCGGCGTTCCCGTCTCGATCCTCACCTGCGCCGGCTGGTCCTTCCTCCTGCACCGGTAGCCACCTCGGGCAGGCTGGCGGGGCCGTGCGGTGCGCCCGCGCCCCGGTCACCACCGCCCCGGTCGTCACCGCCGCGGTCGCCGGTGCTTTGGTCGTCGGCGTCCCGAGCGTCGCTGTCGTCGTCGCTGTCGTGCCTGGTCATCGGTGGTCGTCGGCGTCGCGAGCAGGCCTGAACAGCGGGCGAGCGGCGGGTGACATCTTGGCCGCCCTTGCCCACCGGGGCTGCCCGGCGGTAAGAATGGCGGCCCTCGCTCCGCTTACGGCGTTTCCTCACCACGATCCCCGTCAAGCCCGCGTCCTGAGCCATTACCGGGAGCCCGACGCTGTCGGCGGAGGTCTCCCGGCCCGTCTCCCCCGGGCGGGGGAGGCGGGCGCTCGCGCACGCGCGGGGCCGGTAGCCCGGGCTAGGGTGGATTTGATGCCACGTCTTCGGTGTTGGGGCCGGGCCGGCCGTGTCGGACGGTCCCACTGAGGTGACGTCCGGCCCATTTAGCTGGACGTCCTACAGTCGGCCTTCCTAGGAGGGAAAATGGGCGATCGGGCCCAGGCCAGCCGGCGTGGACGAGCGAAGCCGGGACAGGGTGCGTGATCGGAGGAGGACCCGTGGTGGACGGCGAGCAGGTCGAGCTGCCGGCGGTGCGACGGCTGGGTGTCGTCGGCTGCGGCCTGATGGGGTCCGGCATCGTCGAGATCGTCGCGAAGGCCGGCGTGGACGTGCTGGTCCGCGAGATCGACGCCGGTGCGGTGGAGGCCGGGCGGTCGCGGGTCGCCGCGTCGCTCGACCGGGCGGTGAAGCGCGGCAAGCTGTCCGCCGAGGACCGGGACGCGACCTGGGGCCGGGTGGCGTTCACGACCGACCTGGGTGACTTCGGTGACCGTCAGCTCGTCATCGAGGCGATCGCCGAGAACGCGCAGCTCAAGACCGAGATCTTCTCGACGCTGGACAAGGTCATCGCCGCCCCCGAGGCGATCTTCGCCTCGAACACGTCCTCGATCCCGATCATGAAGCTGGGGATGGCGACGAGCCGGCCGGAGCGCGTCATCGGGATCCACTTCTTCAACCCGGTACCGGTGATGCCGCTCGTCGAGCTGGTCCCCTCGCTGCTGACCACCGACGCCACCAAGGACAGCGCGCGGGACTTCGTCACCGGTCTGCTCGGCAAGCAGGTCGTCACCTCGCAGGACCGGGCCGGATTCGTCGTCAACGCTCTGCTCGTGCCGTATCTGCTGTCCGCGATCCGGATGTTCGAGTCCGGCTTCGCCTCGGCCGACGACATCGACAACGGCATGGTGCTGGGCTGCAGCCACCCGATGGGCCCGCTGCGGCTGTCCGACCTGATCGGCCTGGACACCATCAAGGCGGTCGCCGAGTCGATGTACGACGAGTTCAAGGAGCCGCTCTACTCGCCGCCGCCGCTGCTGGCGCGCATGGTGGACGCGGGACTGCTCGGCAAGAAGAGCGGGCGCGGCTTCCACGACTACCGCGGCTAGCCTGGCCTCGTCCCCCCGCGGGGTGGCCGGGGCCGGGAACGTCGCGGCCAGCCCGGGTGGCACGGCGAGCGAAGCAGGAAGAGCCGAGCGGGAAGAGCGAAGCAGGAAGAAGGCCCAAAGTGGACTCCGGTTTTGATCTGTACCGGCTGCCCGACGAGCACGTCGCGCTGCGCGAGGCCGTGCGTGACCTCGTCGAGTCCGAGATCGTCCCGCACGCGGCGGACGTCGACGAGCACGAACGCTTCCCCCAGGAGGCGCTCGACGCGCTGAACCGGGCCGGGTTCGCCGCCGCGCACATCCCGGCCGAGTACGGCGGCGACGGCGCCGACGCGGTCGCGAGCTGCATCATCATCGAGGAGGTCGCGCGCGGCTGCGCGTCGAGCTCGCTGATCCCCGCGGTGAACAAGCTCGGGACCATGCCGATCCTGCTCGCCGGCTCGGAGGAGCTTAAGAAGCAGGTACTGCCGTCGGTCGCGGCCGGCGAGGCGATGGTCTCCTACGCCCTGTCCGAGCGGGAGGCGGGCTCGGACACGGCATCGATGCGGGCGCGGGCAACGCGGGACGGGTCGGACTGGGTGCTCAACGGCACGAAATGCTGGATCACCAACGCCGGCATCTCCACCTGGTACACCGTCATGGCGGTCACCGCCCCGGACGCGTCCCGCAAGGCCGACGGCATCTCCGCCTTCGTCGTCCACAAGGACGACCCGGGCTTCGAGATCGGCTCCAAGGAACGCAAGCTCGGCATCAAGGGCTCACCGACCCGTGAGATCCATTTCGTGGACTGCCGGATCCCTGGCGACCGGATCGTCGGTGCACCTGGAACTGGTTTGCGTACCGCACTGCGGACGCTTGACCACACCCGCCCGACGATCGGCGCCCAGGCGGTCGGCATCGCCCAGGGCGCGCTGGACGCCTCAATCGCCTACACCAAGGACCGCAAGCAGTTCGGCCGGCCGATCGCCGACAACCAGGCCGTCGGGTTCATGCTCGCCGACATGGCGATGCGGATCGAGGCCGCCCGGCACATGGTCTACGTCGCCGCCGCCCGCGCCGAGCGCGGGGAGCCAGACCTCGGCTTCATCACCGCGGCCGCGAAGTGCTTCGCCTCCGACACGGCGATGGCGGTGACGACGGACGCGGTCCAGCTCTTCGGCGGCGCCGGCTACACCCGCGACTTCCCCGTCGAACGCATGATGCGCGACGCCAAAATCACCCAGATCTACGAAGGCACGAACCAGATACAGCGTGTGGTGATGTCGCGGCAGCTGCTGAAGGGCTGATCGGCGGCGCGTTCGTGCTGTTCAGAGGCCGAAATCGTCGTCGGGAGGGTTGGCGGCTGGAGCGATCTCGGTGACGTTGGGTGTCCGGCCATGGCCGGCTGGAGCCGGCTGTGCCCGGGTGTCTGTGGACTCGGCGTGGACTCGATCATGGTCTGGGGAGTCGTCGCTGAGGATGATCAGGATGCGCCTGGTGGCGGAGTGGTGACGCATTCAGGCAGTCGATGATCACGATGAATGAGCTGGACTCCAGATCAGGATCGTTCTGTCGTCGCCGGCGGAGGCGAGCAGGGTCTGACCGTCGGCCAGCGTCATCGCGGTCAGCGTGTTGACCCAATCGCCGTGGCCGGCGAGGGATTCGCCTGTGGGCTGCCCTGTGGCCGGGTTCCACAGCCGCACCGTTGCGTCGGCTCCTGCGGAGGCAAGCAGAGCCGGGCCGTCCGCTTGTGGCACACCGGTCAAGGCGAGCACTGCGTCGCCGTGTCCGGTGAGGGGTTCGCCTATGGGCCGGTGCGTGGTCGGATCCCACAGCCTCACGGTCCCGTCGTTTCCGGCGGAGGCGAGCAGGGTCTGACCGTCGGCCAGCGTCATCGTAGCTAGCGCGTTGATCCAGTCGCTGTGGCCGGTGAGAGCGTTGCCTACAGGCTGGCCGGTGGCTGGGTCCCAGAACCGCACCGTTGCGTCAACTCCAGCCGAGGCGAGGAGGGGACGGCCATTCGGTTGGGGCACGGCGGTCAGTGCGAGGACTGGGTGGATGTGGCCGAAGAGGGGGTCGCACGCAGGTTGTCCAGTGGCGGGGTCCCACAGCCGCACCGTGGCGTCGTCTCCGGCGGAGGCGAGCAGGGTGCGGCCATCGGCCAACGTCACTGCGGCCAGCGCGTTCACCGCGCCGCTGTGTCCGGTGATGAGATTGCCTGCGGCATGGCCGCTGGCGGGGTCCCACAGCTGCATCATTCCGTCGCGGTCGGCGGAAGCGAGTAGGTTGCGGCCACTCGGTTGGGGCACGGCGGTCAGCGCGAGGACTGGGTTGGTGTGGCCGATGAGGGGGCTGCACGCGGGTTGTCCAGTGACGGGATCCCACAGTCGCACCGTGGCGTCGTGTCCGGCGGAGGCGAGCAGGATGCAGCCGTCGAACCGCTGAATGGCAGCCGTCGCGCGTACCCAGTTGGGGTGGCCCGTGAGGGGGCTGCCTACATGTTGTCCGGTGGCGGGGTCCCAGAGTCGCACTGTGCCGTCGTCTCCGGCGGAGGCGAGCAGGGTGCGGCCATCGGCCAAGGCCACTACGGCCAGCGCGTTCACCGTGCTGCGGTGCCCTGTGAACGGCTGGTCAGCTGGCTGTCCAGTGGAGGGATCCCACAGCCGTACCGTGGCGTCTTGTCCGGCTGAGGCGAGCAGGACTCGGCCTTCGGGCAACGTCACTGTGGCCAGCGCGTTTACGGCGCCGCGGTGGCCGGCGAGGGGACTGCCCGCGGGTTGTCCGGTGATGGGGTCCCAGAGTCGCACTGTGCCGTCGTCTCCGCCGGATGCGAGCAGGGTGCGGCCGCTCGGCAGCGGCACGGCGACGAGTGAGAGCACCCAGCTTGTGTGGCCGGTGAGCGGGTTGCCCACGGGTTGCCTGGTGGCAAGGTCCCAGAGTCGTACTGTGGCGTCTTGTCCCGCGGATGCGAGGAGGGTGCGGCCATCCGGTAGCGGTATGGCAGCAAGCGCGACCACCGAGTCGGTGTGGCCGGTGAGCGGGTTGCCCACGGGTTGCCTGGTGGCAAGGTCCCAGAGTCGTACCGTGGCGTCTTGTCCCGCGGATGCGAGCAGGGTGTGGCCGTCCGGCAGCGGTACGACAGCAAGCGCGGGTATCCATGCAGTGTGGCTGGCGAGCCCAGTCTGGCTGATGAGCGGTTCGCCCACGGTTCGCCGAGCCGCGGGGTCCCACAGTCGTACCGTGGCGTCTTGTCCGGCGGAGGCGAGTAGGGCGCGGCCATCGTCCAACGTCACCGCGGCCAGCGCGTTCACCGTGCCGGCGTGGCCGATGAGGGGGCTGCACGTGGGTTGTCCGGTGGCGGGGTCCCAGAGGCGTACCGTCGCGTCGTGTCCGGCGGAGGCGAGCAGGGTGCGGCCATCGTCCAACGTCAGTGCGGCCAATGCGTTCACCGCGCCGCCGTGCCCGACAAGAGCCCGGTGCGCGGTGCCGGTCCACATGGCGGTTCGGACTGTCCAGGAACGATGAGTCCGTCGGGCGCTGGCTTCCGCGAGAGCGTGGGCGCGAGTCTTGCGCGCCCAGACGTGCAGCCACCAGCTTGGCGGATCGTCGGGATGGGTCACCGAGTCACTGAACGCCAGTTCGTTAGCGTTCAGTGCGGCTACCGCCGCTGGCATCCCTAGGGCATGCCGGTGGAGCACGAGAGGTCCGGGTGCGCAGCTGAGCAGGAACCCAGGATCGCTGACCAGGTCGTCGAGAACCCCGGCGAGAGCTGCATGTTCGGCCAGGTGGACGCGTGTGTATCCTTCTGTCGCTGCCCAGTCTCGGGTGTCGATCGTTCCTGGCGGGATCAGCGCGGCGGCAATACGCCCGTGGGCAGCCCGGGTGGCGGTCGCATGGTCGTAGGCGAGGTGCCGGAGTTCCTCGTCATTGTGTGTCGAGACGCCGGCGCAGAACTCGCGCAGGCTCTGATGACGGGGAATGTAGCGATCGGGGTCGCCGTCGGCGCGCAGCGCGAGAAAAGGTCGGAACAGACTGCGGAGCAGGTCCCGGGTGTCGGACTCGGGGATGTTAGCCCAGCGGGCCACAGTGGCGGCAGGCTGGGGCTCACGAATTGCTGCCAGCGTTGCCAGCACTGGCAGCCCATGGTTACGCCAGCGATTCACGCCAAGCTCAGCGCGCCAGCGGGCCACAGTGTCCGCGTAGTAAGAGGCCAGCCCAGAGGGCAAGCGGGCGACGTCGGCAGGGTCACGGGCCTGGTCGCGGATCTGATCGAGCACGGTCAGCGCATAGATCCACACCCCACCCGAGCGGTCTAGGAGCGTACGGCAGAATCGCTCAATGGCAAGGCCGGAGGCGCGCAATGCTTCGTACAGTGCGGGATCGCTGGCGGTGATGGCGGTCAGATAGTCGAGCAGGTCGCGCTGATTGGCCGCGCTCTCCACGTCGATCCGCTCGATCACGCGTGCCTCAGCGGGCACCGCGACCGTTTTCGGCCGGGTCGTCGCGATGATGACCGTGCCCGGGGGAAGGCTTGGCGGTAGCCCAAGCGACAGTTCGCCCGTCGGTGGCGGCGGGGCCTCGTCCAGACCGTCGATGAGCAGCACTACGGGCACGCCCGGTGTTTCGCGGTCTCGGCGTGCGGCGGCCTCGGACAGCATGCCCGACAGCCAGGCCGTCGACTCGGTCCCCTTGAGAAGGACTCCGCCTGATGCGGCGTCCTCAAGCTGCCAGCGGGCGATTAGCTGCGCGCCAAGGTTACGCCGCGCGATCTGCGGGGAGCGGCCTTCAGCGAGGCGGGTGAAGTGCGCGGGCCAGGCCCGGGTGTAGGCGAGGTAGGTGGCTAGCGCGGACTTGCCCATCCCGGCTTCCGCCTCGACGAGCAGATAACCGCCACGGCGCTGTTGGACGCAACGGTTAAGGAAGGCGTCGATCCGGCCGATCAACTCGGTGCGGCCCCGGAATCGGCTAACCGGGTTGTCCAAGTCCGACGGATCGGCGAGCCGCAGGTCGCCCGGCAGCGGGTCGAGCGGGATCACAGCCTGTCGCAGCGACCGGAACGGCCCGGTGAACCGCTGCGCGAGCGTGGCGCGGTAGTTGACTCCGACGGCTTGCTCGCCTGATGCGAACGTATCTCTCGTCTCACCCCCGCCCGCCCTGTCGCGACTCAAGGTCGACACGGCCCCGTCAAGGTCGGACGCTGCGGCGTCTGCCGGAAACGGAGGTCTGGCGAGGGCATCCGAGAAATCGCATGGGAACGACGGCGCGCTGGCTGGCTTCGCTCGCCCGCCGGACACCGCGAACTTGGCCGCCTGTAACAGGTCGTTGCGGGCCTGATATTGCGGGACCCCGAACAGGTCGAACGACACGACATGGTCAAGCAAACTGGGACGATCGCAGTCCGCCACCCGGGCGACGAGCAGTTTGCGCCGTACCCCGGTCGGATCCGCCTTCCACGCGGCCTGCCACTCGGCGGTGCCGTACACCGAACGGGCGTAACTGTCTGACAGCACTGCCAGGGTGCGGGCCGCGAGCCGGACGCCATTCTGCATGCCGGCCACCCAGTTCGAGCCAGGCACGAAGTCCCACGCCTGCAGCAGTACCTGGTAGCCGGCCTCCTCCAGCTCCCAGGCGATCCATTCGGCCCATCCGAGGTCCGCCTTGGTGTAGCTGATAAAGAAGTCCCGTTCCTCCGCTGCTCCAGGCAACTCGTCGGTGACATCCCCGCTTGTCACACGGCCAGTGTGTCACCAGCACAAACTGTGCTTAAACATCCGTGGCCCGTGGTGGGCTGACGTTGAGATGCGAACACGTGGCCAATATCACTCCTCGCAAGACGATTAGTTGATCTTCGGTGGTTGTCTGCGCGAGTTGTGTGGCCAGATTGGAACCATTTTGGGATCTTGAGATGGCTCCTGAAGTGATCGGAGACGTAGTCGACAGAGATGGCTCAGACAGTGGCGACTAAGACGCCTAGATGCCTTTGGTAGTGCGTGCCTGGTGGTGAGTAGTCGGTGGCGGCGTCCATGTTCCGTTGTTACCTGTATTGGGCAGATTGTTCTGGCTGAGGGGCTCGGCCGTTCGCAAGACCCCTGGGCTCACGATTTCCTTGCCGCAGACAGGACCTGAGTATGTGCGGCCGTCCAGGAGCTGTGCGCAGCATTTGCGCAGGTAGAGCTCGAGAGTCGGGGTCTCGAAGTTGCGAAGAGATTAATCAGATACAGCATATGGCGAAGTCGCGCGCCACCGCGAGCCACGTCCGTACCGGAGGCACTACCAGCGCAGGCTTGGGCAAGGCACGCCATTCCGGGAGCGGCAGGCCGGACTCCACGTCGAACGCCTCGCCCTTGCGCACCGCGGTAAGGATCTCGGCTCGCCGCGAATCTGCGGCGAGCTTGGACGCGAAGTTGCGGGTGTTGGCGCTGGACCGGCCGGCGACCTGCCAGCGAACCTGCCAGCTTGAGCCATTCCTCTGGCGGACCTCGCGGAGCGACCAGACCCGGACGTCGAATGCCGTTCGGCGTTCCTCGCCGCCAGGGTTCGTCCCGGCCAGGTGGCCGCTCATGGGGCGCTCGGGTCGCGGGTCAGGCTGTCGAGCCAGGCGTTCAGGTCGTCGCGCGCTACCCGGATCTGGCCGTTGGGCAGTTTGATGACCTTCGGTCCGGTGCCCTTGGCCTGCCAGTCACGCCAGGTCGACCGGGGCAGTGGCGAGTCTGGGCCACCGAGCTCGGCGAGGACCTGATCGAGGGTCAGCAGAACCCGCTGATCGTTGCGTGTAGGAGATCGAGCTGGTCGTGGCGCCCGTGCAGGCCGGCGCCGCTACCTGCGCTTGGACGGATCGTGCTCATGACGCCGCACGATCCGCACCACGGTCATCTCCCCGGACACCCTGGATGTCATCGGGCACCGCATCGACGCCACCCAGCACGCCACCGACGTCACCACGATCGTCTCCATTCGGAAGAGTTCGAGCGATGCCAACGGCGGTGACAGCCAGGATGACGAGCTTCCTCATGCTGGTACCCCCCGGGCGACGCCGCGCCGGGTGGAGAGGAGCACAGGTTCCCGCAGGCGGATCGAGTCGACGGTTCCCGGACCGCAACCGACGGCTACGGAATGCGCGACCGCCGCTGAGGCGGGCCGAGACGAGGCGCACCGGGCACGGATGGACGCCGACCGGCAACTCCGCACGGCCAGGGAAGACGAGGCCGCGGCCCGCCAGGCCGCCGAACTCGCGCAGCCACGTGCCGCCACCACCGAGCAGCTCCTCGCCACACGCGAAACCGCCGCCGCGCAGCAGGCCCGCGCCGACCAAGCCATCACCCTCCTCGACGCGACCCGCGCCGAAGCACGCGACGCCATCCACCGCGCCGCGCAATCCGACGCCACTCGCCAGGCCGCCGAGCACGCGCGCGATGATGCGCTGGCCAGTCTCGCCGTACATCTCCAGCGCGCCGACGTCGATGCACCAGCCGAGCGGCCAGCAGCCGAGCAGGACTCCTGAGACCTGCGCCTAGGTCTCCTGGCGACGAGCGACGAGGCGGACACAGGCGCACACCGCGGAGCACATCCCGTCGGTCACCCGCCATAGCACCGCCGAAATTCGGCCACCGCCGACCGCATCGGCGAAGCCATCGCCGGACCCAAAGCCGGTCGGCTCATCGCGGCCCATCAGGTCAGTCGGCTGGATGATCCTCGTCGCAGGAACACATCGCGCCGCGGCCCGTGGCGATGTGGTGTCGTACCTGTCAGGAACCGGAGATTCCGACCTCTGCGCGCAGGGCGTCGACGGCGAGTCGGCGGTGGGAGACGAGATTCTTCTGCCCGCTGGACATCTCGGCGAAGGTCAGGTTCCCACTCGCCGGGATGAAGATCTCGTCGTAGCCGAAGCCGTTGCTGCCGCGCCGTTCGGTGGCCAGCGTGCACTGAAGGGTCCCGGTGACGACCCGGATGCCATTCGCGTCGGCGTAGCCGAGGGCTGTCGTGACGCTTGCGGCCCGGTCCGTGAGGCCGGCGGCCATGTCGAGGATGCCCTGGGTGCCGACGGAGTCGAGGAACCAGGCGACGAGTGCACCGGGCAGGCCGTTCCAGGCGTTCACGACCAGACCCGTGTCGTCCACGAGTACCGGGACGCGCAGCTTGGCGTAGGCGTCGGCGGCCTTCCGCTCGACGACCGCCGCGACGTCGAGGGACTGGATCTCGATCAGGTCCTGCTTGACGGCCTGTACCTCGATACCCAGGAGGGCGGCGTACTCGGCAGCCTTGCCTTCGTTTCCCGTGACCAACAAGACGCTCTTGATCATCTGACCGTTCCTCTGGAAAGCTGGGGACGAGTTCGATCGCTGAACCGGTCGGATGTACTCGGTGAGGCTGACATGGCGATGTACGTCGCTGGCGTGCACAGTGGGCCGGCTCTGCCAGCCTGTCGGCCGTCGCCGAAGGTGTGACGCCGTCATGAGGCTGGCGTGGGGGTCTCCCGTCGCCTGCCGGGCCAGGTACGAGTCTCGTTGAGGGCTTCTTTCGTGCGGATGGCGGCGGTGAGGTCGATGTCGAGGCGGTTGGCGATCGAGCAGGCGAAGATGAGGATGTCGACGAGTTCCTCCTCGACGCTGCCGATCAGCTCGCCTGTCAGGGTGCGTTGCCCGTTGTTCTTGCGGACAGCGCGGGCCAGTTCGCCCGCCTCCTCCATGAGGCGCCAGGTCTGCTCGTAGACGGACTGGCCGGTGAAGCCTCGTTCGATTTCCATGTCGGCGACGTAGTGCTGCAAATCGGCGAGGCTGGCGTCGGCGGCGAGGGGCTGCACGGCCGTCCTTTCGTCCGTTTGGGGGTTGGGCGGTTGGTTTCAGAGGGCGAGGACGAGTTGTCGCGGTTCGGGCCTGTGCGTTTCTCGTCGTAGCCGGGCGGATCCGGTTCGTCACACCGCCTTTCGTTATCCGAGGATGGCGATCTGTGCGGCGTGGGCCAGGTTGGCTTGGGATTGGGCGGCGAGGCCGGCTCTGTTCCAGTGGAAGATGATCACGTGGGCGGCGACGGCGCGGAGTCCACGGGTGAGGTCGCCATCGTCGGCGAGGGTCCGTAAGCCCTTCCCGGCGGCCTGGAAGGCGGACAGCCAGTCGTTGAAGCGATGTAAGCCGTCACGGTTGGCCTCGGCGCTGGTGAGGCGGCCGACCGCAGATATGAAGCGGTCACGGTGTTCGGGCTGGATGGTCGGGGCGGGTCGGAGGGCTCCGACCCTGGCCCACACGTCGGCCTGCTCGAAGCGATCCAGGCGCGCCGCACGCAGGAGGGCCGAGCAGAGCAGGAGCGACAGCTCGCGCCGTTGGTCGGGAGAGCTGGCTGGTGCCGTGTCGGACCGGGCGAGGTAGTCGAAGAGTTGGCGGCTGTCCGCGTGGAACAGGGTGTGGGCTACGGCCATGCCGTTCTCGCCGCCGAAGGCGTGTATCTCGGGCTCGTAAATGCCCCAGCTCCAACGGGAGGCATGCCCAGAGCGGCACAGGGTGTCCATCGCTGTTTGGAAGATCGAGTCGGCTTGGCTGCCCGCGGTGCTGATGGAGGGCAGGTAGCGCAGTTTCCAAGGCTGTTTGCGCATGAAGAACCAGGATGTGACAGCGCCGTGGTGTTCGGCGGTCGCGAGGGCAGGTCCCAGGCCGGTTACGGCGGCCTGCTCGACGGTGCTGGGGTCGACCGACGCGAAGGTGATGTTGAGCTGCCGCCACCCGGCAGGTCTCGCGCTCGACCGGTCTTCGGATGCCGAACCAGATCGCTGTTTGAGCATGCGCGGTTCCTGGATGATGTTGGTCAGCTGAGTAGCAGCATGGCGTCCCAGGCTGTGGCTGGGGTCTGGTCGCTGGCTGCGGTGTGGACGGCGAGTGCCCACCCGGCGGTGCCAGTGAGAATCCCGATGTCGCCGTCGCTGGCGGCCTGCGTGAGGAGTCGTTCGGCGATGTCGAACAGGGCGGGCCGAAGGTCCGTTCCGGCTGACTCTGTGGCGACACGCCAGGTGGTCTGGAACAGGCCGGCTACGCCGTGGCACAACCCCGGGTCAGGGAGCCGGTCGAGCTGGGCAGGGTCGGTAAGGCAACCGAGCAAGGCCTGCTCGGCGTTGCGCTGGCGGTCGATGTCGCCGACTGCACGCCCGGCAAGCTGCTGGGCGCGGGCATGGCCAGGCGTCCCGTAGCACCACGACGCGCGTCGAGGTCGTCGAGGCGGTTGCCCTGTTGCCAAGTCGGTCAGGGTGACGATCTCCGGCCACCATGCCCGTGGTCCGCCGTCGCCCTCGTCTTG
>Ga0068859_100000831_pt1 | contig 31419 bp, 32 predicted proteins | sample KBSSwiS22_FD_66585 | JGI IMG/M metagenome (GOLD analysis project Ga0068859, IMG submission 66585) | Switchgrass rhizosphere microbial communities from Kellogg Biological Station, Michigan, USA - KBS Switchgrass S2-2 | ecosystem: Host-associated > Plants > Roots > Rhizosphere > Soil ...
TGGGGGACTAGGATTCGAACCTAGGTTGACGGAGTCAGAGTCCGTAGTCCTACCACTAGACGATCCCCCAAGCGGATTAGCGCTTCGAGAACTGCGTGCCGCGACGGGCCTTGCGGAAGCCAACCTTCTTACGCTCGACCTCGCGCGCATCGCGCGTCACGTAGCCGGCGTCACGCAGCGGCTTGCGCAGCGTCTCGTCGTACTCGATCAGCGCGCGGGTCAGACCGTGACGGATCGCGCCAGCCTGGCCGGTGATGCCACCGCCCTTCACCGTGACTTCGACGTCGAAGTTCTTGTCGAGGCTGACGGCTTCGAGCGGCTGGCGCACGATCATGCGCGCCGTCTTGCGGCCGAAGAACTCGTCGAGCGTGCGCTCGTTGACGCGGATGTTGCCGCTGCCCTTGCGCAGGAAGACGCGGGCAGTGGCGGTTTTGCGGCGGCCGGTGCCGTAGTTGGACGTAGTCGGCATGGTTGCGATGGCTCTTTAGATTTCGAGGGCCTTGGGCTGCTGCGCGCTGTGCGGGTGCTCGGCACCGGCGAACACGTGCAGCTTCTTGAACATCTTGCGACCGAGCGGGTTCTTCGGAAGCATGCCCTTGACCGCGAACTGGATGGCGCGCTCCGGATGCTTGTCGAGCAGCTTTTCGAGGCTCGTGGTCTTCAGATTGCCCAGGTAGCCGGTGTGATGGTGATACAACTTGTCCGTCAACTTCCGACCGGTGACGCGGATCTTGCCCGCATTGATGACCACGATGTGGTCGCCGGTGTCCACGTGCGGCGTATAGGCAGCCTTGTGCTTGCCGCGCAGGCGCATGGCGAGCTTCGAGGCGAGGCGACCGAGCGTCTGGTTCGTCGCGTCGACAACATACCAATCACGACGTACCGTAGCCGCGTTCGCGAAGACGGTTCTCATTGAATTCTCCGGGAAAAACCTAGGTCCGGGGCGAAAAGGCCGGCAAGTCTAAAGGACGACCCCCGGCTTTGCAAACCAGGCCAACCCTTTATGTGGTAGGGCCAGGGACATCCGGAGGGACATATATAAATGTGCTTCTATACTGTCGTCCCATGACCCCTGCCCCGGCCTCCCGCCAGTTCACCCCGACCGACCGCCTCATCGGCTCCATCGACCAGGCCCTTCGCACCCTCCTCGGCGGCAATTCGGCCACCCGGCCCTACCCCGCCGAAGGCATTGCCGAGACTGTGGACCAGCAGGCCGAACGCCGGCATGCCGCGGCACTGATGCGGGTGAATCATTCCGGGGAGGTCGCGGCCCAGGCCCTGTACCAGGGACAGGCGGCCGTGGCCGGCAGCTCCTCGACCCAGGACGCTCTGATGGAGGCGGCCCGCGAGGAAACCGACCACCTTGCCTGGTGCGCGACGCGTATTCACGAACTAGGCGGCCGAACCAGCCTGCTCAATCCGCTGTGGTACGCGGGCTCGTTCGCAATCGGCGCGCTCGCCGGCCTGGCCGGCGACCGTACGAGCCTCGGCTTCGTCGCCGAAACCGAGCGGCAAGTGGTCGAGCATCTCGAAGGGCATCTGCATCGGTTGCCGCAGACGGATGCACGCACGCGTGCGATCGTGCAACAGATGAGCGTCGACGAAGAGCGTCACGGTCACAACGCGCTGAACGCGGGCGGCGCCACTTTGCCGCCGCTGGCACGAGCGATGATGAAGGTGACCGCACGAATCATGACGCGCACGGCGTACTGGGTGTAACCGTGGGCGAGTGCTGCAGCGCTTGCGGTAAGGGTCCTTCCTGTATTAAAAGGCGCGGCAAGACATAAGGTCCATGCCGCTCGACGAGTCGGTCAGTAACACAAGCACAAACAACGGGGTGAGTATGGAAGAGGGCGCAAGGCCACTGAGCGATATTCCGGCGATCAACCGGTTCCTGAGCTACTGCCGGATTCGCACCGTGCCCTCCAAAACGGTCGTCATCCACGCCGGCGACCTGCCGGACGTCCTGTACTACATCGTCAGCGGCTCGGTCGAAGTCATGATCGAGGACGAGGAAGGCAACGAGATGGTGCTCGCCTACCTCAACAAAGGTCAGTTCTTCGGCGAGATGGGCCTGTTCTACGAGCAGCCGACGCGCAGCGCCTGGGTGCGCACGCGCCAGCAGTGCGAGCTCGCGGAAATGACCTATCCCCGCTTCCGCCAGCTCGCGGCCGAAAGCCCGGGCCTGGTGTTCGAGCTCGCGACCCAGCTCGCTACGCGCCTGGACCGCACCAACCGCAAGCTCGGCGACCTCGCCTTCGTGGACGTCACCGGCCGCGTCGCGCACGCAATCATGGATCTGTGCAGCGAGCCGGACGCGATGACGCATCCGGAAGGCATGCAGATCAAGGTGAGCCGCCAGGAGCTGTCGCGTCTGGTCGGCTGCTCGCGCGAAATGGCGGGACGCGTCCTGAAGGTGCTCGAGGACCAGGGTCTGCTACGTGCCACCGGCAAGACCATCGTCGTGTTCGGCGCACGGCCGAAGATGAAGACCAAGCCGCCGCTGGCGGCGGCCGCAGGTCGCGCGGGAGCAATGCAGAATCGCCGTGCCGACGATGACGACGACGACGATGACCTCGACGACGACGAAGATTAGCCGCTGCCCTTCTTGATCCCCTCACGCATCGCCGCGATCGTCGCGGCGTAATCCTTCGCACCGAAGATCGCCGAGCCGGCCACGAACGTGTCCGCGCCGGCGCGTGCGATCGCTTCGATGTTGTCCGCTTTCACGCCGCCGTCGATCTCCAGGCGGATCTCGCGGCCGCTCGCGCCAATGCGCTCCCGCACGAGCCGCAGCTTGTCGAGAGCGGTCGGAATGAACTTCTGACCCCCGAAGCCCGGGTTCACGGACATGATCAGCACCAGGTCGACCTTGTGGATCGTGTGATCGAGCCAGTTGAGCGGCGTCGCCGGGTTGAACACCAGGCCGGGCTTGCAACCGTGCTCGCGAATCAGCTCGATGGTGCGATCGACGTGCTCGCTCGCCTCGGGATGGAACGAGATGAAAGTGGCGCCGGCCTGCGCGAAGTCCGGGACGATGCGGTCGACCGGCTTCACCATCAGGTGCACGTCGATCGGCGCGGTGATGCCGTGCTTGCGCAGCGCCTCGCACACCATCGGGCCGATCGTCAGGTTCGGCACGTAGTGGTTGTCCATCACGTCGAAGTGGACGATGTCCGCGCCCGCGGCGAGCACGTTCTGCACTTCTTCGCCGAGACGCGCGAAGTCTGCGGACAGAATCGAGGGAGCGATCCAGGGTTTCATCGAACAGCACCTGCTTTCATTTCATGCCACGCGCTTCCCGCAGCAGCTCGTAGGCCGCGCGGATCTGACGGGTCTTCTCTTCGGCGATTTTCATCATCGACTCCGGCAGGCCCTTTGCGACGAGCTTGTCAGGGTGATTCTGATTCATGAGACGGCGATAGGCCTTCGTCACCTCGGCATCCGAAGCGGTGCGCGCTACGCCGAGGACTTCGTACGCCTGCGCGACGCGATCGACGGCGGGCCGCGCCTCCGGTCGATAGGACGCCTGCTGCTGCATGCGCAGCAGCGCTTCCATTTGCACGACCTCGTAGGCGGAAACGCCGAGCGCTGCGCACACACGCGCCAGCACCTCGCGAGCCGCGTTGTTCAGCCCTCCGCCCCACAGCGCAGTCTGCAGTTGGATCTGCACGAACATGCGGCACAGATCGGGACGGCGGCGACAGATCGCGCGCAGCTCACGCAGCAACGGCTCCAGCGGAAACTCACGGCTCTTACCCTGTGTGAACAGCTCGATCGCGAGCTGCACTTCGCGCTCGCCGAGGCGGAACTCGCCCATCATCGCGCGCGCCGCGCGGATCTCGTCCTCGGAGACACGGCCATCGGCCTTGGCGAGATGACCCATCGTGAGGAACGTGGCGCGAAAGAATGCTTCCTGCACCTGCGCCGGGCTCGCCGCCGACGCTGCATCGTTCGCGCCGTCGTCGCGCACGCTCTCCGCCTGCACATCGAACAGGTGGCCGATGAACGTGCCGAACAGCGCGCCGACCGGTCCCGCGGCAATCACCCCGACCAGCGCACCCAATGCTTTGCCCTGCCATACCATCTCGGCTATGGTAGCAGCGATGCTCGAATCGCACGTTCCCAGCCTCCAGCGCATCCACCAGGGCAAGGTGCGCGACATCTACGCGGTCGACGCGCAGCACATGCTGATCGTCACCACCGATCGCCTGAGCGCCTTCGACGTGGTGATGCCCGATCCGATTCCCGGCAAGGGTCGCGTGCTCACGCAGATCTCGAATTTCTGGTTCGAGCGCACCAAGCACATCGTGCCGAATCATCTCGCCGACTATCCGCTCGCGCGCGCCGTGCCGGACGCCGCCGAACGTGCGCCGCTCGAAGAGCGCAGCATCGTCGTCCGACGCCTGAAGGCGCTGCCCATCGAAGCCGTCGTGCGCGGTTATCTGATCGGCTCGGGGTGGAAGGACTATCAGAGCAGCGGCGCGGTGTGCGGGATCGCCCTGCCCGCCGGACTGCGCCAGGCGGACCGCTTGCCGGAGCCGATCTTCACGCCGGCGACGAAGGCGGAGATGGGCTCGCACGATGAGAACATCTCGTACGAGCGCGTCGTCGCGCTCGTCGGCCGCGGTCTCGCCGAACAGGTGCGCGCTACCGCGCTCTCCCTGTACGCCTTCGCGGTCGAGCATGCCCTCAAACGCGGCATCATCATCGCCGACACTAAATTCGAGTTCGGCGTCGACGAAGCCGGACACCTGACACTGATCGACGAGGCGCTGACGCCGGATTCCTCGCGCTTCTGGCCGGCCGACACCTACCGGCCCGGCACGAGCCCGCCGAGCTTCGACAAGCAGTACGTGCGCGACTACCTGGAAACGCTGGATTGGCCCAAGCGCCCGCCGGCGCCGAAACTGCCGCCCGAGATCGTCGCGCGGACGAGCGAAAAGTACGCCGAAGCCCTGCGCCGCCTCACCAGCTGAGCCTCGCCGCTCATGCCACGCACGATCGCGCTGATCTATGTTGCCTTCGGCACCGTATGGATCTTCTTCACCGATCGCCTGCTCGTCTGGATGCACCTGAGCCCTGAGCTGATCCTGCGAATCCAGACGGGTAAGGGATGGTTGTTCGTCATCGGCTCCGCGACTTTGTTGTACGTGGCGCTGCATCGCTACGAGCGACGCGGCGGCGATGCGATGGCGGCGCTGATCAAGTCGCGCAACGAAACGCGCGTGGCGAACGCCGATCTCGAACGACGCGTCGCGGAGCGCACGCGCCAGCTCGAAGCAGCGAATCGCGAGCTCGAGGCCTTCGCTTACGCCGTCTCGCACGACTTGCGCGCGCCCTTGCGCAGCATGTCGGGCTTCAGCCAGATCCTGCAGGAGAGCGCGCCGCCGGGTCTCGACGAGAAATCGCGTCACTACTTGCAGCGCATCCACGACGCCAGCATGCGCATGTCGGGACTGATCGAGGATCTGCTGAACCTGTCGCGGATCGGTCGCAGCGAGCTGACGGCGCGCCCCATCAATCTCAGCCAGGTCGCCGCGGAGGCCGCAGCAGCGGTGCGCGAGCGCAATCCCGGGCGCGAGGTGCAAGTCGAGATCGCGCCGGACATGGAGGTCAGCGCCGATCCGCGGCTGCTGCGCATCGCGCTGGAGAACCTGCTGAGCAACGCGTGGAAGTACACCTCGCGTGCATCGCCGGCGACCGTAGCAGTCGGTACGCAGGCCGGCGAGCATGGCCCGATCTATTACGTGCGCGACAACGGCGTCGGCTTCGACATGAAGTACGCCGACAAGCTGTTCGTACCGTTTCAGCGCCTGCATCCGGAAGCGGAGTTTCCAGGAAGCGGCATCGGGCTGGTGACCGTTCAGCGCATCATCGCGCGGCACGGCGGACGCGTGTGGGCAGAAGCGCAGCCCGACGCAGGCGCGACGTTCTACTTCACGCTCTGACCTGCTGCCAGGCCTTCATCACCTTCTGCATCGCCTGCACTCCCTCCGTGAGCGCCGCCGGTCCCGGCTGCAAGATGATCGATGACTTGATCTCGTGCAGCTGACGCTGCGCGACTGCCGGTACGCATTCCCAGCCCGGCCGTGCCGCCACGGACTCCGGCCGAAACTTCTTGCCGCACCATGAGCCGAGGATGATGTCCGGCGCGCGGCGCACGACTTCGAGCGGGTCGGCGATGATGCGATCCTTGCCGAGCGCGTGCTGCGCGTTGTCCGAGAAGCAGTCCTCGCCGCCGGCGATGCCGATCAGCTCCGACACCCAGCGGATACCGGAGATCATCGGCTCGTCCCACTCTTCGAAGTACACGCGCGGCCGCCGCTCGAAGCGAGCTGCCGTGGCACGCACCTCGTCCAGGCCCTGCTCCAGACGCGCGGCCAGCGCAGCCGCCTTCGCCTCGCAACCGATCATGCCGCCGAGCACGCGGATCATCTGCAGGATGCCGGCGACATCGCGATGGTTGAACACGAACACGTTCAGGCCGAGCCGCACCAGCTGTGCGGCAATGTCCGCCTGCAGGTCGGAGAAACCCAGCACCAGGTCCGGGCGCAGCTCGCGAATGCGGTCGACCTTCGCGCTGATGAACGCCGAGACCTTCGGCTTTTCGCGTCGCGCACGCGGCGGTCGCACGGTGAAGCCCGAGATGCCGACAATGCGCCAGTCCTCCTCGAGCAGGTACAGCGTCTCGGTGGTCTCTTCCGTGAGGCAGACGATGCGGCTCGGATAACGGTCGGACGACGTGTTCATGCCCATGGCGGCGTATCTTGCCCCGGCACCGCTCGCGTGTCAGGCTCGGCGCGCATGATCCCCACGCTGCTCGGTAACTTGGAGCGCTGGCTGTTCGAGCCGCCAGAATCCATCTACGGGCGACCGCTGTGGAAGCTGACGCGCATCCTGCGCTATCCCTACGCGTTGATCCGCGACATCCTGCGCGGCGATCTCACGCTGCGCGGCATGAGTCTGGTTTACACGACGCTGCTGTCGGTCGTGCCGCTGATCGCGGTCATGTTCTCGGTCCTCAAAGGGCTCGGCTATCACCGCGAGCTCGAACCCGTCCTCTACACGTTCCTCGAGCCGCTCGGCGAGCGCGGCTACCAGCTGACCAGCCAGATCATGACGTTCGTGGACAACGTCCGCGGCGACGTGCTGGGCGCAGTCGGCGTGATCTTCCTGCTTTACACGACGCTGTCGATGATCCAGAAGGTCGAAGAGGCATTCAACTTCGTGTGGCGCGTGGCGCAGCCGCGCAGCCTCATGCGTCGCGTGAGCGAGTATCTGAGCGTGATGGTCATCGGGCCTGCCGTGATCGTCGCCGCGTTCGGCCTGATCGCCAGCTTCGCGCACAGCAGCGGCGCACAGGCCGTCGCGAAATATGAACCTGTCGGCACCGTGCTCGCGGTGTTCGGGCGCCTGACACCCTACGTGCTGGTGACCGGCGTATTCACGTTCCTGTACGGATTCATGCCCAACACCAAGGTGCGGTTCCGGGCCGCGCTGATCGGCGGCGTTTTTGCCGGCGTGGTGTGGGCGGCGACCGGCATGATCTTCACGTCGTTCGTGATCACCTCGACTCGCAACATCGTGATCTACGCGAGCTTCGCGATCGTGATCGTCGCGCTCATCTGGCTGCACGTCTCGTGGCTGATTCTCCTGCTCGGCGCGCAGCTGTCGTTCTACGTGCAGAATCCGCAATACCTGCGGCCCGGGCCCGGCGAGATCCAGCTCAACGCCAGCCTGCGCGAGCGTGTGGCGCTGTCGATCATGTATCTGATCGTCAGCGACTACCGCAGCGCGGATCATCGCTGGAACACCAATCGGCTCGCCGAGCACCTGGAGCTGCCGGGTGCGGGCATCAATCCGATCCTGAATGCGCTGGAACGAGCCAAGCTGCTGCTGGCGGCCGAAGACGAGACGTGGGTGCCGGGACGCGACCCGCAGGCAATCGAGCTCATCGAAGTGCTCGAAGCGGTGAGACACGATGCGGCGGGGCCGCGGCTGGCGCGGATTCGCGATATCGCACCGGCCGTAGCCGCTGCGCGAGCGGCGGAAGAAGCGATGCGGAAGAGCTTGAAGGGCAGGACGCTCAACGATCTGGTCGAGCAGGAGTCGGCAAAGAGTCAGGCCAAAGCCTGACCCACAAGCATCTTCTGTGGGTCAGGCTTCAGCCTGACTCTTCATTCTCCTGCGATCGTCATGTCGTCGAGCAGCACCGAGCCGGTGCGGATGCCACCGCGCGTATCCACATCGCTGCCGACGGCCACGACGTTGCGGAACATCTCGCGCAGGTTCCCGGCAATCGTGATCTCGTGGACCGGATACGCGATCGCGCCGTTCTCCACCCAGAAGCCGGCTGCGCCGCGTGAATAGTCGCCGGTGACCCCGTTGACGCCCTGCCCCATCAGCTCCGTCACCACCAGGCCGCGTCCCATCCGGCGCAGCAAACCCTCGAAATCGTCGGAGCCGCTGCTCACGATGAGGTTGTGCACGCCCCCTGCGTTGCCGGTTGTCTTGAGTCCCAGTTTGCGAGCCGAGTACGTGCTGAGCACGTAGCCGGTCAGCACGCCACGCTCGACGATCTCGCGATCGCGCGTTGCGACGCCTTCGCTGTCGAATGCCGCGCTGCTGAGCGCCTTGCGCAAGTGCGGGCGCTCGGAGATCTGCATCCAGTCGGGAAAGACTTGCTCGCCCGCCGCGTCGAGCAGGAACGACGCGCGACGATACTGGCTGCCTCCGCGTATCGCCCCCAGGAACGAGCCGAACAGACCACGCGCCAACTCGGGCACGAACAATACCGGCGCGGTGACTGTCGACAGCTTGCGTGCATTGAGCCGCCGCAACGCGCGCGCTGCGGCCTGTTTGCCGATGCTCACGCCATCTTCGAGATCGCGCCAGTCCCGAACTGTGCTGTACCAGTAGTCACGCTGCATCTCTTCGCCGGCTTCGGCAACGACGACGCAGCTCAAGCTGTGCAGGGTGGTCGCCGTATTGCCCATGAAGCCGAGCGAATTGCCGAACACGCGCATGCCGCGATGAGTCGACAGCGTCGCGCCTTCGGAGTTGCCGATGCGCGGATCGGCATCGAGCGCGGCCGCCTCGCACGCGATCGCCTGATCGCGCGCCGCATCCGGATCGATCGACCAGGGATGGAACAGATCGAGATCGGGGAACTCACGCGCCAGCGTGTCGGGCTCGGGCAAGCCGGCGGCTTCGTCTTCCGCGGTGAAGCCCGCGATGCTGAAGGCCTTCGCCACAGTGTCGCGGATCGCGCTGGCACTCAGATCGCCGGTGCTGGCCGAGCCCTTGCGCTTGCCCCTATAGACAGTGACGCCCATACCTCGATCGCGCTGATACTCGAGCGTCTCGACTTCGCGCAGGCGCGCTGTCACCGACAGGCCGGTCTCGACGCTGACGCCGACTTCGGCCTCGCTGGCGCCGAGCCCGCGCGCCTCCGCGAGCGCGAGGCTCACGAAGTCTTGCAAGTCCTGCTGGGAGTAGCTGAGCTGAGAAGAAGTGACGGCATTCGACATGACGGCGATTGTATAGGCTGTAGAGTGTAGGCTGTAGCCTATGGAAGAACGCCCTAGCAAAAGCGAACGCAAGCGCCGCAGCGACGATCTACAGTCGCTCGGCGAGGCGCTCATCGACCTGCCGGACAGCGAGTTCAATGCGCTGCCGCTGCCGGAGCAATTGCGCGAGGCCGTGCAGCTCGCGCGCAAGATCACAGCGCACGGCGGGCTCTATCGCCAGAAACAATACATCGGCAAGCTGATGCGCAAGATCGACGCTGAGCCGATCCGCGCCGCCATGGAGGCGAAGCGCGAGCGTGAGCGCGTCGAGGCGCTGCGCTTCCGACGCATCGAGCAATGGCGCGACCGTCTGCTGCAGGAAGGTCAGAGCGCGATCGAACGGCTCGCGGCGGAAGTGCCCGGCATCGATGTCGCGAGCGTTACAGATCTGATCGCGCGCGCCCGCGCAGAACAACCGACGGGTGACTCGACCGCCGCCAGCAGAGCGCTGTTTCGCGTGCTGCGCGAGGCTTTCAGCAAGTAGGCTACAATCCCGCGCATGAAACCGCTGGTCGGCATCATCATGGGTTCGAAATCGGATTGGGACACGCTCCAGTCCGCCGCCGACACACTGCAACGCCTCGGCGTTCCGTTCGAGACGCGCGTCGTCTCCGCACATCGCACTCCGGACCTGCTGTTCGAATATGCGGGCAGCGCTCGCGACCGCGGGCTCGAAGTGATCATCGCCGGTGCCGGTGGCGCCGCGCACTTGCCGGGCATGACGGCTGCAAAAACTTCGCTGCCCGTGCTCGGCGTACCCGTGCAATCGAAAGCGCTCAACGGTCTCGACTCTCTGCTGTCAATCGTACAGATGCCTGCGGGCATTCCCGTCGGCACGCTGGCGATCGGCGTCGCTGGAGCGACCAACGCTGCGCTGCTCGCCGCATCCATTCTCGCCAACAAGTACGACAACGTCCGCACGGCGCTGGATCAGTTCCGCAGCGAGCAGACTGCCGGCGTTCTCGCCCAACCGCTCCCCAGCCGCACGCCGCCGACATGAGGATCGGCGTCATCGGTGCGGGCCAGCTCGGTCGCATGCTGGCGTTGGCGGGCTATCCTCTGGGCCTGCGCTTCGTATTCCTCGATCAAAGTCCGGATGCGCCCGGTGCGCAGGTAGGACGCATCGTCAACGGCGCATTCGACGACCGGGCCAAGCTCGCCGAGCTGGCACGCGAAGTCGACGTCATCACGTTCGATGTCGAGAACGTGCCCGTCGATGCCGTGGCCGAGATCGCTGCGACCAAACCGTTTCTACCGCCCGTGTCGGCGCTCGGCGCCTCGCAGGACCGGCTCAACGAAAAGACGCTGTTCCGGCAACTGAAGATTCCAACGCCGGCCTTTGCGCCGGTCGATTCGCTCGCCGACCTCGAGGCAGCGATTGCGAAAATCGGCACGCCCGGCGTGCTCAAGACGCGAAGGCTCGGCTACGACGGCCGCGGTCAGTACCAGGTGCGCCAGCCGCAGGATGCCGCTGCGGCGTGGGCTGAGCTCGGCTCGGTACCGCTGATCTACGAGCAATTCGTGAACTTCAGCCGCGAGGTGTCGATCATCGGTGTGCGCAGCACGCGGGGCGAGACGCGCTTCTACCCGCTTGCAGCCAACGCGCACAGCGCGGGCATCCTGCGCTACTCGACTGCACCGTACCGCCACGCGTCGCTGCAGAAGCAGGCTGAAACATATCTGAAACGCCTGCTGCGGCACTTCGACTATGCCGGCGTGCTGACTATCGAGTTCTTCGTCGCCGGCGGGCGGCTGATTGCCAACGAGATGGCGCCGCGCGTCCACAACTCCGGCCACTGGACCATCGAAGGCGCCGAGACCAGCCAGTTCGAGAATCACGTGCGGGCGATCCTCGGCCTGCCGCTCGGCGGCACCCGGGCGCTGGGCCACTGCGCCATGTTGAACTTCATCGGAACCCTGCCGGAGCTGGGGAACATTCTGCGAGTGTCGGGCGTACACTTTCACAGTTACGGCAAAGAGCCGCGGCCGAATCGCAAGCTCGGGCATTGCACGATCAGTGCACCATCTCCCGCCGCTCGCGACCGTGGCCTGAAGCAGCTGCTAAGACTCAAGGTCGATTGATTGCGAGCCCGCCATTCTTTTGAATCCGTCAGGCAATGTCCGTAAACTTGCCTCGCACATTGGAGCGCCCGCGTTGATCTGCGCTTTGACTTAATGCCCCGCCGCTGCGCCCCTCTGCACCGCCAGGACCCTTAGGTCTAATGTACCTCGAACTGTTCAAGCTGCATGAGTTGCCGTTTCGGCTGACGCCGGACCCCGCGTTCCTATACCTGTCCAAACACCATGCGCGCGCCAAGGCGTACATGGAGTCGACCATCTGGTTCACCGACGGCTTCGTGGTGATCACCGGCGAGATCGGCTCGGGCAAGACCACGCTGATCGAGACCTTCCTCAAGGAGCTGGAGAAGGACGTGGTGGTCGCGCAGATCAACCAGACGCAGGTCTCGGCCATCGAATTCCTGCAGAGCGTGCTGGTGCAGTTCGGCTTCCAGCCGTTCCGCATGAAGAAGGCCGAGCTGCTGTCGACGCTCAACGAGTTCCTGGTCGAGCAGTATGCGAACGGCCGCCGGGTGCTGCTGATCGTCGACGAGGCGCAGAACCTGTCCAACAAGGTGCTGGAGGAGATCCGCCTGCTCTCCGGGGTCGAGACGACCAAGGAGAAGGTGTTGCGCATCATCCTGGCTGGGCAGCCGGAGCTCAACGACAAGCTCAACTCAGACATGCTGATCCAGCTGGCACAGCGCATTCGTCTGCGCTTCCACCTGACCGCGCTGTCGAAGACCGACACGCAGTTGTACATCCAGCACCGCCTCGAGGTCGCCGGCTCGCAAGGGCGGCAGATCTTCGATCCGGAGTGCTATCCGGTGATCTTCCGTTACACCGGCGGCATTCCACGCCTGGTGAACACACTGTGCGACACCTCGATGATGGCTGCGTTCGCGCAGGACCGCGATGTCGTCAAGCTCGACGACATGAAAGCGGCGATCGACGAATTGCAGTGGGTGGAGTACGCAGAACGCTCGGTGAAGCTGCAAGCGCTCAGGCATGCGCACGGACCTGCACCGGCACCGGGGCATGGGCATGCCGCTACCGACGCTTCCGGCGAACGCCGCACCGTGCTCGGCCGCATCCTGGTCGGCTTCAACGGCCAGACGATCGCGGAGCGCGAGCTGACGCCAGGGCGCTTCATCATCGGCCGCACGCCCGACAACGATCTGCAGATCGACAGTAAGTACATCAGCCGTCATCACGCACAGATCATCACTTCGGCCAGCACCTCGGTGCTGGAAGACCTCAACAGCACCAACGGCATCTACGTGCGCGCCAAACGCGTGCGCCGGCGCATGCTCAACGACGGCGACGTCGTGCAGGTCGGCCAGCACGAGATCATGTACTTCGACGAGCGGTTGTCGCGGACGCGCGTGCTACCCGATGGCGAGGACGACGCGGTGCCGCTGGCGCAGGATGTCAAGCACGCGACTGCCGACACGGACGAGGATGACGAGGAAGCGGCGGCGCCGGCACCGATGCCGATCCGGGCCGACAGGAAATAGATCTAATCTTCGAGCGAGCGGCTGTTGTATTCGGATTGCCGCGTGCGGTAGTCCCGGCGCCGCAGCCACAGCACCAATCCCGCCATCAGACTCAGCACGCCGACCACCATGAAAACGCTCGGCAGCGTGCTCATCTCGATGAACCAGGCCGCGCCCAGCAGCGCGACGCCGACCAGCATGTACAGGTACGGCAGGAACTCGTAGATCGGACGGGCGAGCCACATGGGGCCCAATCCTAGCAGAGTTAGGTGGCCGTTCCCCCGACGGTGATGCCGTCGATGCGCAGGGTCGGCTGGCCCACGCCGACCGGCACGTCCTGCCCTTCCTTGCCGCAAGTGCCGACGCCCTCGTCCAGCTTCAGGTCGTTGCCGACCATCGAGACGCGGCGGAGCACGTCCGGGCCGTTGCCGATCAGCGTTGCGCCCCGCACCGGTGCGCCGAGTTTGCCGTTCTCGATCAGGTAGGCCTCGCTCGCGGAGAACACGAACTTGCCCGACGTGATGTCGACCTGGCCGCCGCCGAAATTCTTGCAGTACAGGCCCTTCTGCACCGAGCCGAGGATCTCCTGCGGGTCGTGCTTGCCGGCGAGCATGTAAGTGTTGGTCATGCGCGGCAGCGTCATGTGCGCGAACGACTCGCGGCGGCCGTTACCGGTGGGCGCGACGCCCATCAGACGCGCGTTGAGCTTGTCCTGCAGATAGCCGCGCAGCACACCGTTCTCGATGAGCGTCGTGCATCGCGTCGGCGTGCCTTCGTCGTCGACGTTGAGCGAGCCGCGGCGCGCGCCCAGCGTACCGTCATCGACGACTGTGCATTCCGGCGCGGCGACCTGCTCGCCGATGCGACCCGAGAATGCAGACGTGCCCTTGCGATTGAAGTCGCCTTCCAGGCCGTGCCCGATCGCCTCGTGCAACAGAATGCCGGGCCAGCCCGGGCCGAGTACGACCGTCATCGTGCCCGCAGGCGCCGGTGCTGCGTCCAGGTTGACGATCGCGCTGCGCACTGCTTCGTGCACCAGCTCGCGCCAGCGCTCGTTGTCCGTGAAGCGCGTGAAGTTGTAGCGACCGCCGCCGCCGGCATAGCCCTGCTCGCGACGATCGCCGTCCTGCACGATCACCGAAACATTCATGCGCACCAGCGGTCGCACGTCGGCAGCGAAGGTGCCGTCGCTCGCCATCACCAGCACGACTTCATGCGCGGCCGAAAGGCTCGCCATGACTTGTGTGACTCGCGGATCGATGCGACGCGCCTCGGCATCGACGCGTTCGAGCAGCTTCACTTTCTCGGCGTCGCTCAGCCCTTCGAGCGGATCGTTCGGCAGATAGAGCTGATGGCCGGTCGACGCACGCCACGCCTGCAGCGAGCCCGTCGCGCCGCTGCGTGCAATTGCGCGCGCGGCCTGCGTCGCTTCAGTCAGCGCAGGCAGGACGATCTCGTCGGAATACGCGAAGCCCGTCTTCTCACCGGCCAACGCACGCACACCGACGCCCTGCTCGATGCTATGCGTGCCGTCCTTGACGATGCTGTCTTCGAGCGACCATGACTCTTCGCGCACGAGCTGGAAGTAGAGGTCGGCGTAGTCGACGCTGTGCCCCATGACGTTGCCGAGCACGCGCGCGATGCGGTCTTCGTCGAGACCCGACGGCGCGAGGATTGCGCGGCGCGCCAGGTCGATGGGATCGTGCGTCGTCTGGCTCGTCACTTCGTTACTCCGTCACGCTCGTCACTTGGAATTTGCGATGGGCCAGCGCCGGGAAGCGCCCGCGCAGCTCATGTTGCAATGTGCGGTCGATCTCCGCGACTGCAAGGCCAGGCCCGGCCTCTGCGACCCGCGCGACCACGTGGCCCCACGGATCGACGATCATCGAATCGCCGTACGTCTCACGGCCATTTTCATGCGTGCCGCTCTGCGCTGGCGCGAGCACATAACAGAGGTTCTCGACCGCGCGTGCACGGACCAGCAGCTCCCAGTGCGCACGACCGGTCGGTGCAGTGAATGCCGACGGCAAACTGAAAACCTCTGCGCCTTGCGCTTGCAGCACGCGGAACAGTTCGGGAAAACGCACGTCGTAGCACACAGCCATGCCGAGACGCCCCAGCGGCGTCGTGGTAACCATCGGTTGTACGCCGGGCACGACGGTCGCGGATTCGCGATAACGCTCTTCGCGTCCGGGGATATCGACGTCGAACAGATGAATTTTGTCGTAGCGCGCAACGTTGCGGCCGCGCTCGTCGAATACCAGGCTCGCAGCAGCAACTCGCCCTTGTTCGGCTTCATCCCGGAGCGGAATCGTACCGCCGACAATCCACATGCCGAGCTCGCGCGCGGTATGACCGAGAAACGCCTGGATCGGACCTTCACCCGCGATCTCCGCCACCGCGACCTTGTCGGCCTCTTTACGACCCATGATCGCGAAGTTCTCCGGCAGCGCGGCCAGCACCGCCCCTTGCGCATGCGCGCGCTCGAGTAGCCCGCGCGCAGCGGCGAGATTCGCCTCCACGTCCGGGCTGGTGGTCATCTGGATGACAGCTGCTACCGACGTCGTCATTACTTTCCTGTACTCGCGCCTTTCTGCTCTGAGACTTTGATCGCTGAAGCATCGACTCGTTCGACCGTTGGATTCTCCCAGGGTCCGGTGATCCGATAATAGCCGCGCGTGACGCCCTTGAGCGGCTCCTTGAAGATCTGCGAGAACAACAGCACGGCCGCACCGACCACAGGACCGCCTGCAAGCGCGCCCGCGACGGGCAGCGAAGCTCCGAGATTGCCTGTGATCACCGCAGTCTGATCGTAGTCGTGCGTCGCGATGCCGGTGCGCCCGGCAATGCCGATTTCCGCCGCGGGGCCCCGCAGCAGGAGATTGCTGGTAAACGCGTTGCCATCGCGCAGCTCGAAGTCGCCCTGCACTTTGTCGAATGCGAGCCCCTTGTCGGTGAGGTCTTTGAAGTCGAGCGCGAGTCGCCGCGGCAGCGCCGCAACGCTGAAGAGCCCGAGCACGCGACCTGCACCCGGCTGCACCGCAGTGAGCTGACCGGTCTCGGCCTTCACGCTGATGGAGCCCGCGGCGCGATCGAGCAGGTTGGCGTCGAAACCGCCGGACCATTTGAGATCGCCGCTCACTTCGCCGTGCTTGGCCTCGAGCACGTCCGAGTAACCGAGCGCGCGCAGCGTTGCGGCCACATCGTCACTCGTCACTGTCGCCTTCAGCGATGACTGCTGGCCTTGCGGCGTGACGAGCCAGTCGCCCTGCCCTTCGGCATGCGCGGAAGCGCCGTGGATGGAAACGTTCTCGAAGCGAATGCCATCGGGCTGGCGCGTCGCCTGCAGATCGAACGTACCGAGAGTGCGATTGGCGAAGCGCAGCTCGCCGACGTGAACCAGCAGATTCGGCAGATTGCGCGGATCGCGGGTATCGGGCTGTTCGGGACCGCCGGTCGATTCGGGCTTCTCCAACACCAGCCGCTCCATCGTCGCGCGCAGCACTTGCGCGCCGCGGAACTGCTCGGGAATCAAGACCTGCCCTGCCGCACCCGGACCGTCCACATCGACGCGCCAACCGGCCGTCGTCGCTTGCAGCACACCGCGGACGTCAGACCAGCGATAGCCCGCGAGCTCGAACGTGCCGACGCGCACGTTTGCGGCCTGCAGATAATCCGACAGCGTTTTGCCGCTATCGCCGCCCGCATCGCCCGAGTCTTCACCGCGCAGCGCCAGCCAGTCGTCGAGCACGAAATGTTCGACCGTACCCTCGATGCGCAGGCCGCGATGATTTGGCAACGCCGGGGCATTGCCATCGGCGCGAATCCCACCGCGATCCAACGACCACGCGCCGCCATCGGCCGGCCGTGCGACACGCACGATTGCACGAACGTCGCCGAGCCAGCTGCGCGCCAGCACTGCGTCATCGCCGTCGGATTCGAGCGTGACCTGGAACGGCCGGGCCTCGCTTTCACTCTTGCCGACAGGCTCCGGCAGTGCGATGCCCAAGCCGCGCAGATCCGCATCGATGCGCACGCCAGACTTGCGCTCATCCTTAGTTGTACCCGCGTAGAAATTCGTTGCGAGATGCCACTGCGTCGAGCCACTGACCTTCACTGCCGCAGGCAGGAACGGCTTGAGCTGCGGAGCGGCAGCTGTGCCCGTGGCGTTGAGTTTGGAAGCGTTGTTGCCATCAGGTCGAATGACGACTTCGACGGGTCCGCCGAGCCACTGCCCGTGCAGATCGGCAGCGGCGACCAACGTGTTCCGCACCGTCAGGCTGCCTTGCAGCGAGCGCACTGGCGCATCGATGTCTCGCATCGACGCAGTCGCATCCGCGAAGCGTGCGGTGACTTCGATCTTGCGATTCTCGAGCCGCCGGATCGGCAGATCCAGGTCGATGGCAGCATCGATCGCACCGTGGCCGCTCAAGCGCGCGAACGACTCGCCCAGCGCCGGCCCGATCGGGCTGCCGGTCAGCAACGTCAGCCCTTCCTGCAGATCGCCACGCGCGGCCGCCTTGATCCGCAGATGTGTGTCCTTGAGGTCCGGAATGTCGGCAGTCGCTTCGGTCACGTGCAAGCCGCCGACGTTGGCCGACGTCGCGTGAATGTGCATGCCTTCGTTGCGGAACTCGAGATCGGCCGTGACGTTGCTCGCCGGCAGCCAGCCCGGCTGATAGTCGAACAGCGCGTCCTCGACGTGACCGCGGACCAGGAACAGGCCTTCGTCCTTGCGGAAGGGGAAATCGCGCACCGAGCCCTGGTACGTCAGGTCGGCGGCAACCACGCGACCGCCGAGGAACGCGCGATCGAACCACTCCAGCGTTTTCTCGCCGAGCCTGCCGGCGGGAATGTACTTGTGCGTCGAGCTGACCTTGAGGTCCGAGCCCTGCGCGGTGAGATCCAACACGGGCGATGAGCCATCTCCGGGAACAGTCGCGCTGAAGCGCGCGGTGGCGCGCCCATCGGGGCTCGTCACGCGAATGTCGTTCGACTCGATCGTCCAGCCGCTCTCGGCCTTGTGCCACTTCACGGTGGCCGCCAAGTCCTGCGCGGCGAGCGGCTCGCGAAATATCTGCGGCAACTCGACGCGCACATCGTCCGAAGCGAGTTTCAACTCGCCCGCGTCTTGCGTCAGCTGCACGGCGCCGCTCAACCCGCTGGCACCAGGCGTGCGCTGGACCGCCGCGAAGGACAAGTCGTCTACGCGAGTCTGCAGCGAGTACTTCGGTGCACTGTCAGCGCCATCGCGCTCGAACTGGAACGAAACGTCGCTGAGGGTGCCTGTCGCGTTCAGCGCACGGAGCCGCGCGATGGCGTCGGTCTCAGGCAGATAAGCGAGCAGCGGCCACAATGCATCGAGCACGATGCGGTCCGTCTTGCCGCTCGCTTTCGTGAGGCCATCGGCCGTTTGCGTCCACTCTCCCTCGATGCGCGCGGCCAGCCACGCGGCAGTCGGCCGCGCCATGTTCAGATTCGATACGCTCGCGCGCCAAGTGTCGCCAATCTTCTGCGCGCTCATTCCGAATGCGAGGCGCGGGTAGCTGAGCACTGCGACGGACGCGACGTGCCCGGCCGAACCGGGATCGGTCTCCTCGGGATTCCGCTCGGGCTCCGACAACCGGGTCAGCCACTGCGGCGGTGCTGCGGCCACCTGCGCCAGATCGACATCGGCACCCACCTGCACCAGTTCCGCACCCTTGAGCACGCCGCGCAGCTCGATGCCGCCATGACCGGTTTCCGGAGCTGGAAATGCATCGGGGAACACATCGGCCCAGCCCGCGAGATCCAGCTCCTCGCCCTCGACGCTGAACGCCGAGACGAGCGCGTTCGCATCCTGCAGCGGACCGGCGACACTCGCGCTGAAGCGCAGCTCGTGACCGAGCGTGCGCGGCAGCTCCGCGTCGCCACGCAATTCCAGCAACCGCGAATCGCGCGTCACGTCGAAGTTGACGCCGGACAGCGACCACGGACCGCGACCGGTAATCGCGTCGCGGAATGTGACCACCGCGTCGCGAACATGGAAGCGACCCATGGGCAGCTGCTCGAGAGCAAACGGAGTATCGCGGTCCGGCAGCGCGCTCATGCCGAGCAACTGAATGCGACCCTCCTTCGTGCGGATCAGGCCGAGCTCGGGCGATTCGAGCGAGAAGCGTCCTGCAGTGAGACGTGCGTGACTGATCGAGCTCCACAAATCGAAAGCGACGCTGCCGCGCTTCGCCGTTGCGAGCACACGCGTGCCGTCCGACGTGCGCATGACGGCCTGATCGAACACGAGCTCCGGCCCGTAGAGCCGCACCCGCGCGCTCAGCCTTTTGAACTCCACCCGGATACCGCTGCGCTCGTTGATCCAGTTCTGCAGCTGGACGCGATACTCGGGCACGCGGCTGACGACGACACCGAAAGCGGCGAACGTGAGCCCGAGCAGCAAGCACGCAGCCCCTGACAGGATCAGGAGCCATTTGGCGAGCTTGCGGACGTGGACAGTCATTGCAGGCGTGGACTCACATCAACACGACGTCGTACTGGTCCTGGTTGTACAACGCCTCGGTCTGCAGCCGGATCGGCTTGCCGGTGTGCACCTCGAGCTCGGCGAGCGCCGCGGACTCCTCGTCCAGCAGCCGCTCGATCACGTCCTGGTGCGCCAGCACCATCAGCTCCTGGAACTCGAACTGCCGCGCTTGCCGCAGGATCTCTCTGAAGATTTCGTAACAAACTGTTTCCGGTGTTTTGACGAAGCCGCGGCCTTCGCAGGTAGGACACGCCATACACAGCATGTGTTCCAAACTCTCGCGAGTGCGCTTGCGCGTCATCTCCACCAGGCCGAGCGGCGACACCGAGGAAATGTGGTTCTTGGCGTGATCGCTGGCCAGGGACTTCTCCAGCGCCTGCAGCACCTGCTTGCGGTGCTCCTCCTCCTGCATGTCGATGAAGTCGACGATGATGATGCCGCCCAGGTTGCGCAGCCGCAGCTGGCGCGCGATCGCGACCGCGGCTTCGAGATTGGTGCGGAAGATCGTCTCCTCCAGCGTGCGGTGGCCGACGTACGCGCCGGTGTTGACGTCGATCGTCGTCATCGATTCGGTCTGGTCGAAGATCAGATAGCCGCCGGACTTCAGCGGCACCTTGCGATCGAGCGACTTCTGGATCTCTTCCTCGATGCCGTACAGGTCGAAGATCGGCCGGTCGCCGTCGTACAGCTGGATGCGCTCCGCCATGTCCGGCATGAACGTGCGCGCAAACTCCAGCATGCGCTGGTGCGTCTCGGCGTGATCGACGCTGACCTTGTCGACGCCGCTCGAAACCACGTCGCGCATCACGCGCACGGCTAGCGGCAGGTCCTCGTAGACCAGATTGCCGGGCCGGGTCGTCGCGCCCTTCTCGCCGAGCACTGCCCAGAGTTTCTGCAGGAACATCATGTCCGCCCGCAACGCGTCCGGCGTGGCACCCTCTGCAGCAGTACGCACGATGTAGCCACCGGTTTCATCGCTGCGCATGAACAGGTTCGCTGCGTCGCGCAGCCGCAGCCGCTCCGCCTCGTCCTCGATACGCGCCGAGATGCCGACGCCGCGGCCCTTCGGCATATAGACCAGGTAGCGTGACGGAATCGTGATGAACGTCGTCAGCCGCGCGCCCTTGGTGCCGAGCGGATCTTTCAGCACCTGAACCAGGATCTCGCCGCCCTCGCTGACCAGTTGCTGGATGTCAGGGGTGTGAGCCTGGTCGACGGGCTCATCGGGCTTACCGTTTTCGCCGACCGCGGGATGCACAATGTCGGAGGCGTGGAGGAACGCAGTGCGCTCCAGGCCGATGTCGACGAACGCCGCCTGCATGCCGGGTAGCACTCGCGACACGCGGCCTTTGTAGATATTGCTGATCAGCCCGCGGCGATTCGCGCGCTCCAGGAAGATTTCCTGCAGCACGCCGTTCTCGACCAGCGCGGCGCGCACTTCGCGTGGGCTGACATTGACCAGGATCTCGGTCATGCGCGCGCTCCGATCCCGGCCAGCAGCTCGCCGGTTTCGAACAGCGGCAGGCCCATGATCCCGGAGTAGCTGCCGGCGATCCTCTCGATGAACAACGCCGCACGACCTTGCACTGCGTACGCGCCTGCCTTGTCTGCAGGCTCGCCCGAGCGCCAGTAGTGCCGGATCTCTTCGTCGGTCAGCTTCCGGAACGTCACTTCACTGACATTCACTCGTGCCTGACACGTTGACGCTTGCAGCGCGACTGCAGTGAACACTTGGTGCGTGCGACCCGACAGCAGACGGAGCATTCGCACGCAGTCGGTCTCGTCACGCGGCTTACCGAGAATCTGGGCATCCAGCACGACTGCCGTATCGGCTCCGAGCACCGGTGCACGCTGCGGAGCGGCAAGCTTTTGCCACAGCGTTTCCGCCTTGAGCACCGCCAGTCTGCGGACGTATTGCTCGGGAGCTTCACCGCCCCGCGCGGTCTCGTCGACGTCGACCGCCTGGACGCGATGGGGTACGCCGATCTGATCCAGCAGCGCACTGCGCCGGGGGGAGGCCGAGGCCAGATAGATCAAAGGGTTGGAGGCACTTTTCATCCGCGGAAGGATACAAGGTCACGAGGACTCCGTGACATTGTTCGAGTCTCGAAATGAACTCGCAATGAACCTTACGGGAAGCGGTGGCTGCGAATGAAGGTGTCGCGGTCGGCGGCGCTGAAAAAGACCAGCTGGACGCTGCGAATCGAGCGGGTTTTGCCGAGGGCGTCAGCGATCGCCTGCGAGGCGACTTCGGCAGCCTGGTCCTTCGGATAGCCATAGACCCCGGTCGAGATCGCCGGGAATGCGACCGATTCGAGCCCTTGCTCCTCGGCCAACCCGAGGCAATTGCGGTAGCAGGCGGCGAGCAGCTGCGCCGCGGGCTCGGTCTGGCCCCAGATCGGACCGACCGTGTGCGCTACGAAGCGCGCAGGCAGGTTGCCCGCCGTCGTCAGCACGGCCTCGCCGGTCGGCAATCCTTGCGGGTACTCGGTTCGCCGCAGCTCGCGACACGCATCGAGGATCGCCGGACCGCCGCGGCGATGGATTGCGCCGTCCACGCCGCCTCCGCCGAGTAGCGAGGAATTAGCGGCATTCACGATGACATCGACCCGGACAACCGTGATATCGCCCGTGGTCACGAGCACGCGGCCGTCGAGAAACGAGGTCACTCGCCCTCGCGGTGGATCCAGCGCATCGCCTGCTGCGGGTCGTCGAACATGCGCATCTTGATGCGCACGCCGACCGCCTCGCTGATGACGATCAGCACGTGGCCGGCGGCCGCAAGCGAGCCCGGTTTGAGCACGGCAGCCCAGCGCACCTCGCAGGGCACTTCGACCTGCAGGATGTAATCACGCAGCTTCTGGATCTCTGAGTAGTCCCACTCGCCCTTCGCTTCGCGATAGTCGGCGATGGCGTTCATTTCAGGGCGGTAGTGCGGATCCGCCTGGGCGCGATTCAAAAGATCGATCAGTCCCTCAACTCTCAGCTCACCCCATGCCTGCAGTCGCAGCAGGTTTTCCTGCTGGTCGATCAAGTACTTCGTCTGCATAGTGCCCGGCAGTACCCCCGCTTATGCCGCCACCCCGACCCCGCCGGGGACCCTATCACAAACGGGCGGCATTTCGTGACGCAGTACGCGGCGCCCGCCCGCCCCGCCCCCTACCTTGGGCGGGTTTGATCCACTCAGCGACAGGGCATGCAGAACCTCGGCGACAAGAAGTCCAGCAGCGGCCGCCACCCCCAGGCGGCGGCGTTTCCCGTCATCCAGGGCTACCGCTTTCTGCAGACGATCGCCCGTTCGCCGAAGTCGGAGATCCACGTCGCGCACTCGATGGAGCTGGGTCACAACGTCGCCATCAAAGTGCTACGCACCGGGCCGCTGTCCGAATCGCCGGCAGGTGAAGAAGAGCGCTTCGAGCGCGAGCGCGACCTGCTGATGCGGCTGAAGCATCCCTCGATCGTCGACGTGTACGACTGGGGCCACGCCGAAGACTTCCGCTACATCGTCACCGAGTACTTCCCTAGCGGCAGCCTCGAGCTGCGGATCCGCAATCTGATGACGGTGAAGGACACCGTCGACATCTTCCTGCAGATCGCCGGCGCGCTGGTGGTCGTGCACAGCGCCGGGCTGTGTCATCGCGATCTCAAGCCCGCGAACGTGATGATGCGGCAGGACGGCCGCATCGTGCTGATCGACTTCGGCCTGGCGAAGCGCCTGGACAGCGGCATCACGAGCGCTGGCGAAGTGCGCGGCTCGCCGTATTACATCAGCCCCGAGCAAGCGGAAGGCGCGGCAGTCGATCCGCGCAGCGATCTCTACAGTCTCGGCGTGATGCTTTACGAGATGCTGACCGGAACGCGACCGTTCCGCGGCAGCACTGTGATTTCGATCATCCAGGCCCACCGCAACGACCCGATTCCGGTGCTGCCTGCGGAGCTGAGTCAGTTCCAACGTCTGCTCGATGCACTGCTGGCGAAGGATCCGCGTGATCGGTTCCCGAGTGCAGTTACCGCGATTGCAGAGTTGGCGCGGATGAAGGTGTAGGAGTTGAGGTTGGCGACCAACAGAATTCTCTCGCCAAGGCGCCAAGCTCGCCGAGGAAGAGAAGGTCGATCCTAAAAACTCCGGATAGTAAAAATTCTCGAAGTTGAATCTCTGGTTCTTCTTGGCGTCTTGGCGATCTTGGCGAGAGAATCTTCTGAGATCACGCTCGATGATACGGATGCCGTTTGATAATGCTGACCGCGCGGTAGAGCGCCTCGGCCACTACCACTCGCGCCAAGGCGTGCGGCAGCGTCAGCGCTGACAGCGACCACTTCATCTCCGCTCTCGCATCGACCTCCGGCGCCAGCCCATCCGGCCCGCCGATGCAGAACGCCACATCTCTTCCTTCCTGCGCCCTGCTCTCCAGAAACTTCGCGAGCTGCTCGCTCGAGATCGCGCGGCCACCAACCTGCAACGCGACGACGTAAGACCCCGCAGGAATCGCCGCCAGCATGCGCTCGCCTTCACGTGCAATGGCCTGTTGGGGAGCGCCCGCCGAGCGCTGACCGAGCGTGATTTCTTTCAACTCCAGTCGATATTCGCCGGCGAGTCTGCCGGCGTATTCCTCGAAGCCGCGATTGACCCAGTCGGGCAACCTGGTGCCCGCCGCGAGCAGCAGCAATCGCAAGACGAGCGCCTCTAGACGCTAGCCGCTTCGCGACGCGCCGCGCTGACGTCCCACAGATTCTCGAGACGATAGAACTCGCGCACTCGCGGCAACATGATGTGCACGATGACGTCCTGCAGGTCGACCAGCACCCATTCGCCGTCGCGCTCGCCTTCCATGCCCATCGGCCGGAAGCCGGCCTTCTTGGCGTGCTCGACGATGCGATCCGCGATCGAGCGCACGTGGCGATCGGAATTGCCGCTGGCGATGATCATCGTATCGGCAATGTCGGTGAGCTGGTGCACGTCCAGCACCTTGACGTTCACGGCTTTCATCTCGTCGAGCGCGCCCTCGACGACCTGCAGGAGCGGTCGGATCCTCTGCACGTTCGCCGGCGGCGAGGCGGCCTTCCTGGGCGCTGCTTTGCGAGCCGCGCTCTTGCTCTTCGGGGCCTTCGTATTCGAGCCCTTCAGAGCGGGGGAACCTGCACGTCGCGAAGTCTTTGCGCGCTTGACAACCATGCTCACCTCTTGGATCGATAACATCCCGTTTGCTCGATGATCTCCCGCACGCCGTCCGGCATCAGGTAGCGCGGGTCGCGCCCTGCCGCGATCAGCTTGCGCACTTCCGTCGAAGAAATCTCCAGCTGCGTCACCGCGTGGATGTAGATACATCCCGCGCGTCGCTCGTGCAGGTCGCCGCTGCGACCGGTGCCGCGATCGACCAGCAATTCGCCCAGCGGACCCATGCTCGGCGCGCGCCAGCCCGGCCGGTGCGCCACCACGAGATGCGCGAGCTCCAGCAGCTCGCGCCACTGGTGCCACTTCGGCAGGCCGAGGAACGCGTCCATGCCGACGATCAGCAACAACGAATGGTCGGGGAAGTCGGCGCGCAGCGTGCGCATCGTATCCACCGAATACGACAATCCTTCGCGGCGGATCTCGCGGTCGTCGACCACGAAGCCCTGCTGACCTGCGATCGCCGCCTTGACCATCGCGTAGCGCTCCGCCGGGCTCGCAATCGTCACTTCGCGATGCGGCGGATTGCCGGCGGGCATGAAGCGGATCTCGTTGAGCTTCAGCGCCTGCAGCAGCTCGAACGCGGTGCGCAGGTGACCGAAGTGAATCGGGTCGAACGTGCCGCCGAAAATACCGATGCTCGTCATGCGACGGTTGCCACCTTCACGCCCGCGAGTCTCGCTACCAGCCGCTCCAGCGCGAGCCACGGATCGCCCTTTTCCACACCCTTGATCGTACGATCGACCCGCTCTGCGTCGAGCAGCAGGTTCCGCAGCGTGTGTCCGTTCATGCGGCTCAGCGCTTGCCCCATCGCGTTCTGGCGCGGCCGCCACACATACAGGGCATTCATCGCGGACTCCGCGCTCTGACCTCTGCGCATCAGGCCGCGCGCACGCGCGATCCACTGCAGGTCTTTGTTCACCGCCCACAGCACGAGCGTCGGCTCGACGTCCTCGCCTCGCAGGCCTTCGAGAATTCGCAGTGCGCGGGCTGTCTGTCCGCGCATCGCAGCTTCGCCGAGCTGCAGCACGTCGAAGCGCGCGCTGTCGGCGACGGCATCGAGTACGGTCTCAGCACTGATCGGTCCCGGCGGCAACAGCAGCGCCAGCTTTTCGATCTCCTGGTGCGCCGCCAGCAGGTTGCCTTCGACGCGCTCGGCGAGGAGCGACGCCGCTGCGGGATCAGCCTGCAGCTTGTGACGTCCCAAGCGCTCGCGAATCCACGCAGGCAGGCGCGGCAGATCGATGGGCCACACCTGCACCAGCACGCCGTTCTTCTCCACCGCGCTGACCCAGCGCGAGCTTTGCGTGCGGCCATCGAGCTTCGCCGTGATGATCAGCACCAGCGTATCCGGCGACGGCTCCCCCGCCAGCTCGACGATCGCGTCGGCACCCTGCTCGCCCGGGGCCGCATTCGCCATGCGAATCTCGACGATCTTGCGCTGAGCGAACAGCGACATCGAACGGCTGTTCGCGATCAAGCCCTGCCAGTCGAAGCCGCGCTCGACGACGTGCAGCTCGCGTTCCTCGAAACCCTGCTTGCGAGCCGTGGCACGAATGGCATCCGCGGCTTCGTTGACGAGCAACGGCTCGTCTCCGGACACGAGGTAGATCGTCTGGAGCTGACGGGCCAGGCTGGCTGCGAGGTTGTCGCCGGAAATCTTCACTTCAGGAGCGCGGGCGTCGGAGCCGCGACGCGATGCGAAGACTTCGGAAGAGGACGTTCGAACACTCGAAAGTGGGGCAGGCGGCCAGGTTGATCCAGGTAAAAGCTGAGCCGATTATGGACCAAGCCGCCCTGCGAGGCCATAGAAAGCGCATGTCCGACTTCCCGTACGACACCGCCCGCGAAACGATGGTCCGCGAGCAAATCGTGACACGCGGCATGGCTCATCCCGGCGTCGCCGCAGCCATGCGTTACGTGCAGCGCCATCTGTTCGTTCCCCAGGCCGAACGCGAGCGTGCCTATGTCGATGCGCCAGTCCCGATCGGCCACGGCCAGACGATCTCGCAGCCGTATATCGTCGCCTTGATGACAGAGCTGGTCAGGCCACAGTCGAGCGATCGCGTGCTCGAAGTCGGCACGGGATCGGGCTATCAGACGGCCGTGCTCGCACGCCTCGTGGCGCACGTTTACACGATCGAGCTGGAGGGAACCCTCGGACGCCGCGCCGAGGAAGTGCTGCGCGAGCAGAAGTACGACAACGTCACCGTGCGCATCGGCGACGGCTACGCCGGCTGGCCCGAGCAGGCGCCCTTCGACATCATCGTCGTGACGGCTGCGCCCGAGCACGTTCCCCAACCGCTGATCGACCAGCTCCGGCGCGGCGGCCGGCTGATCCTACCGGTCGGCCCGCGCTTCAGCGTCCAGCAGCTGCAGCTGATCGAGAAAGATGCCGCTGGCGAGATCACGATCAGGAACGTCTCACCGGTGATGTTCGTGCCATTGCGCCGGCCGTCGTAAACTGCCGCCCCATGCGCTTCGACCTGACCGATCTCAAACTCTTCCTGCACGTCGTCGAGGCCGGCAGCATCACCGCCGGCGCCGATCGCATGCACCTGGCGGTGGCCGCGGCGAGCACGCGGATCCGCAACATGGAGATCGAACTGGGCACCGCGCTGTTGAACCGCGATCGCCAGGGCGTGCAACCGACGCCTGCCGGCCGCACTCTCATCCATCACGCGCGTCTGTTGCTGCAACAGGCTGAGCGCATGCGCGGCGAGCTGAGCGAGTACGCCGACGGCTTGAAAGGCCACATCCGGCTGATGTCCAACACCAACGCGCTCACGGAATTCCTGCCGGAGCCGCTGAGCCAGTTCCTCGCCTCGCATCCGCAGGTCAACATCGATCTCGAGGAGCGCCTGAGCGATGAGATCGTCGCCGCGGTCGCCGATGGCCAGGCCGACATCGGCATCGTCGCCGGCACCGAAGACGTCACCGGGTTGGAAGTCTTTGCGTTTCGCGTCGATCGCTTCGTCCTGGTGACCGCCGCAGGCAATCCGCTCGCTGCCAAGGAGCGCATCGCGTTCGCTGACGCGCTCGATTGCGACTTCGTCGGCCTGGATCGCACCAGCTCGCTGCAACGATTCCTGTCGGAGAAGGCGGAGCGCACCGGACGGCGGCTCAAGCTGCGCGTGCAGCTGCGCAGCTTCGACGCCGTCTGCCGACTCGTCGAATGCAACGTCGGCGTCGGCATCGTTCCGGAAACCACTGCCGTGCGCAGCATGAAGACGATGTCGCTGCGACGGATCGATCTCACCGACGACTGGGCGCTGCGCAATCTGACCATCTGCGTGCGCCGCCTCGCGGACCTGCCACTGCACGCGCAGGAGCTGGTACGCGCCCTTGCTGGACCCCAAGAAATACAAAGGAACGCAACACATGCTTAGGCAGATCTGCACGGTTCTTATCGCGGCGAGCGTGGTCGGCACCGTGAGTGCCGAGACAGTCGTACTCCGCAACGTGCACGGCGTCACGCCGACACGCACGGGCATGCAATCGTTCACTGGGATCGTCATCGAAGACGGACGAGTGAAGAGCCTGATTACCGGCAGCGCCGCGGCAACGACCGCCGGCGCCACCGTCATCGACGGCGGCGGCAAGTACGTGCTGCCGGGGCTCACTGATGCACACGGCCACGTGCTCAACCTCGGCGAACTGAAGGTGCAGGCAGACCTTCGCGGCAGCACCAGCATCGACGACGCGCAGGCACGCATCCGCAAGCACATGGCCGCGAATCCGAGCTCGCGCTGGGTGATGGGCCACGGCTGGAATCAGGTCCTGTGGAATGAGAAGCGCTTTCCGACTGCGCGCGAGCTGGACGCTGTCGCTGCTGATCGACCGGCTGTCATGACGCGTGTAGACGGACATGCCAGCTGGGTGAACACGGCCGCCCTGAAGGTCGCTGGCATCACAGCATCGACGCCGGACCCGCAAGGCGGGCAGATCGTACGCGATGCCTCCGGGCAGGCGACTGGGGTGCTGGTCGATACGGCCCAAGCGCTGATCGAAAAGCGCATTCCGCCAGCCACGGATGCGGAAGTGAAGCAACAGCTGCTGGCAGCGATGAACGAGGTCGCGTCGCTCGGCATCACCGGCGTGCACGACGCCGGCATCCAGGCGCACACGTACGATCTCTATCGCGACCTCGCTGAGCACGGGCAATTGCCGATCCGCATCTACGCGATGCTGCACGACAGCCCGGAAGCCCGCAAAGTCATGCAGTCCGGCCCGCGCATGCCTGAGTTCGATGACCGCCTGCAGATGCGCGCGGTGAAAGTAATAGCCGACGGCGCGCTTGGTAGTCGCGGCGCTGCGCTGATGCAGGATTACAGTGATCAGCCGCACAACCGCGGCCTGTTGATGTACACGCGCGAGCAGATCCAGGAACTCGCGACGCTGACCGCCTCGAAAGGCTGGCAAATGAACGTGCACGCGATCGGCGATGCCGGCAATCGTCTCGTCCTCGACACCTTCGAAACGATGCTGACGAAGGAGCAGCGTCACGCGCTGCGTCCGCGGATCGAGCATTCGCAGGTGATCGCGCTCGAGGACATCAAGCGATTCGCACGACTGGAAGTAATCGCATCGATCCAGCCCACTCATGCCACTTCCGACATGAACATGGCCGAGGATCGTCTCGGACCGAAGCGCATCCAGGGCGCCTATGCCTGGCGCAAGCTGATCAATGCCGGCGTGCGACTCGCCGGCGGCAGCGATTTCCCGGTCGAGCTGCCCAATCCGTTCTTTGGCTTGTACGCCGCAGTGACCCGTCAGGATCGCGACGGTCGGCCACCGGGCGGCTGGTATCCGGAGGAGAAACTGACGCGCGAGGAAGCGCTGCGGCTGTTCACCACGGATGCTGCGTACGCCGCGCACATGGAGCATGCGACGGGGTCGTTGGAGCCGGGCATGTGGGCCGACTTCATCATCGTCGACCGCGATTACTTCAAGATCCCGCAGAGCGAGATCGACGACATCAAGGTGATCGCCACCTATGTTGCAGCCAAGAAGGTGTCAGGCTGAAGCCTGACCCACAGGCCGGGTGTGGGTCAGGCTTCAGCCTGACTCTGCCTGACCGCCGGCTGCCGGCTCGTCATCCACACGCCAGCCAGCACCACTGCGCCTCCGATGATCGCGCGCAGTGACAGCGGCTCGCCGAGCACGACGCCCGTGATCACGCCCACGATCGGGATCAGGTTCGTGTAGACCCCCGCCTCGCTCGCATCCAAGTGCTTCAGCGCTGCGCTGTACATCATGTAAGCGAGGCCGGAGGCGCCCGCGCCGAGGTAGGCCATACCGAGCCAGCCACGCACGTCCACGTTCGGCACGCCGCCGGCTGAGATCTCAAATCCCGCCAGCGGCAGCAACATCACCGCACCGGCGCAGATGATGCCCGCGGTGACCTGCAACGCGTCATGGGTCGCGACCCGCTTCGCCATCGACGTGTACACGCCCCACAGCACTGACGACACGAACATCAGGACGTTACCCAGCAGACTCGCACTGCCCGCCTGCGCGGCCGAGCCCGAGAACACGATCAACACGCCGACCATCGACAGCACGATGCCGGTCCAGCGCAATGCCGACGCGTGCTCGCGCAGCCACACGACCGCGACCAGCGCCGTCATTGCAGGAATGCAGCTCTGAACCAGCGCGCCCTGCGCGGCGGACGTGTACACCAGCGAATAGTTGAATACCGCGTAGTACAGCACGACGCCGATCAGCGCCATCGTGATCATCGTGCCCCACGGCAGCGCCGACCAGCGTGAATGCGCTCCACCCCGCGCCTGGCGGACCAGCGCGCAAGCCAACAGCACCACTGCGCCAATCGACACACGCACGAACGCCAGCGTGAACGGCTGTACCTGGTCGTTGATGCCTTTGGTCACTACGAAAGTGCTGCCCCAGATCACCATCGTGATCAGCAGCATGACTATTGAAGCGAAGTGAGACTGCATCCGGTGTTCCGGCCCGTGTTCCCGAAAGGGCGCATTGTAAAGTACGATGCGCGCCGCGTTATAAGTTCGGAGAGTCGAAATGGCGAGCAAGCGAAAAACTCCCCGTCGCAGCGTGCGCAAGCCGACGCCGAACAAGCAACGCAGCCGTGCCCGCCACGCCGTGCTTGCGAAGCGCAAGCGTCCCGCCCAGTCCACGGGTGGACGTCGCACCTTGTATCCAGCGATCGAGCCGTACAACAGCGGCATGCTGCGCGTCTCCGGCGTGCACGAGATCTACTACGAGGAATGCGGCAATCCGAACGGCAAGCCCGCTCTGTTCGTGCACGGTGGCCCCGGCGCCGGCTGCGACAATCGCGCCCGGCGCTTCTTCGATCCCGATGCGTATCGCATCGTGCTGTTCGATCAACGCGGCTGTGGGCGCAGCCGGCCGCATGCCAGCTTGGTTGACAACACCACCTGGCACCTGGTGTCGGACATCGAACAGCTGCGCGCGCATCTCGGCATCGAGCGCTGGCTGGTGTTCGGCGGCTCGTGGGGCTCGACGCTCGCGCTCGCTTACGCGCAGAAGCATCCGGAGCGGGTCAGCGAGCTGGTCGTACGCGGTATTTTCATGCTGTCGCAGTTCGAGTTGCAGTGGTTCTATCAGGGC
>Ga0068859_100000832_pt1 | contig 31346 bp, 26 predicted proteins | sample KBSSwiS22_FD_66585 | JGI IMG/M metagenome (GOLD analysis project Ga0068859, IMG submission 66585) | Switchgrass rhizosphere microbial communities from Kellogg Biological Station, Michigan, USA - KBS Switchgrass S2-2 | ecosystem: Host-associated > Plants > Roots > Rhizosphere > Soil ...
CGCCTTCGCCCGCCTGCGTTTCCAGGAAGGAAGCGGTGAGGAAGAGCCTGGTTTCGTTCTCAACCGCGAACCGTGGCGGAATGCCAGGATCCTCGTAACAGGGCGCAATTTCGGCTGTGGATCATCGCGCGAGATGGCGGTCTGGTCGCTCTACGAGTGGGGCCTGCGTTGCATCATCGCCCCGAGTTTCGGCGACATTTTCGCAGCGAATGCGGCACTCAACGGCTTGCTGCCGGTGGAACTGCCCGAGGCTGTCGTTGCAGGCCTGATGGAGCGGGCAGCTGATCCCGCACGATGCGTCATGGAAATCGACCTGGTCGGCTGTCGCGTCCGGGCCGAGGGAATCGACATCGGATTCACGGTCGATAGCCACCGCCGCGGATGCCTGCTCGCCGGTCTCGATGAGACAGGCTTCACGCTCGCTCTGATGCCGGTGGTCGCGGCATTCGGTGAGAATTATCTGACCGAGTACCCCTGGACGGTGCCGGTGGCCGAGGAGGGCTAGAATGGAAAAAGCGGACCTGCTCGGAACATGGTCGCTGGTGCGCGCTTTTGAGACGCGCGACGGTCGTGTCGTCGACGCTGCGCCGCTAGGCCCCCACCCGAGTGGCTTCATCCACTATCTGGAAGATGGCCGCATGGCGGTGGTGATCGCCCATGATGGTCGGGCGCCGCTGAGCGGAAGCTCTCGGCGCGATGCGCCCGACTCCGAGCTTGCCCAGGCGGCGCGCACATTCGACGCCTATGCCGGTCCTTATACGGTTCGCGATGAACATACCGTCGTCCATCATCTCGAGATCAGCAGCTATCAGAACGACCTTGGCAGGGACTATGTCAGGACCGTCGATTTCATCGACGGCGAGCTGCATCTGGGTACGCCGATGTTCCAGGTCGCCGACGGCTTGCGCGGCATGTACCTGGTATGGCGACGGCTCGGCTGAGCAATGGTACTCGACCTTAGGACCCTGCGTTATTTCGTGCAGGTAGCTGAGTTCGGAAATCTTTCGCGCGCGGCGCGTGCGCTAAACATCGTGCAGCCGGCGCTCAGCCAGCGCATCTCGGGACTGGAAGGGCATCTCGGTGTCCAGCTGTTCGTGCGTTCGCCCCACGGGATGGACCTCACCGATGAAGGCCGTCGTCTGGTCGTCAAGGCGCGCGACCTGCTCGACCGTGCCGACGCTATCGAGGAGGAGATTGGCGCCGCCAGTGGTCCGCTCCACGGGTCGGTGCGGCTGGGACTGCCAGCCGCCGCGGCAAATGTGCTGGTCGAGCCGCTGATGGGGCGGCTCGGGGAAAGTCATCCCGGTATCCTATTGCGCATCGATGAGGCGCGTACCGTCACCTTGCTGGAATGCCTGGCTGCGGGCCAGTACGACATCGCGGTTACCGCGAGCCTCGGCGGGAGCGGTCGTATCCAGGGGGATCTTCTCGCGACGGAGACGCTGCACCTGGTCGGCGCCGCCGACAGCGGCCTGGGCGATGAAGTCAGCTTTGACGAAGTCGCTCGCCGGAGGCTCGTGCTCTCGTCACGTACCGAAAACCGCGCGAACATGCTGGACCGCGAGGCGGAGCGGATCGGCACCCAGCTCAACGTCGCTCTCGAGTCCACCTCGCTTGCCACCTCGAAGCGGCTGATCGCTCGGGCAGGCATGTTCGGCATCATGACCTGGTCGGCAGCGGCAGACGGCATCGCGCAGGCGAGCCTGATCGCCGCAAAGATCGTCGATCCGGTCTTTCCTCGGCCGCTATTTCTCTGCCAGCTCCCCGATCGCCGACACTCGCGTGCCACGCAGGTCGTCGCGCGCGCAATCGAGACCGTATCTGCGGAGCTGGTCGAGAGCGGCGTCCTGCGGTAAACGAACCTCGGCTGATCGGCGAAGCCGAGATTCAAAGGTTGCTGGTCAATCGCGTAGGGGACGCGTGACTTCGGGCATCCTCGATCGACCGGATCTATGTCCGGTTGCAGGGATTCACCGCCACGCTCGTTCGATGATTGTGGCTGCCTTGTCGCCAATCATCATGGCGGCCGCATTGGTGTTGCCGGACGGCAGGTCGGGCATGACCGATGCATCGGCCACTCGAAGCCGTTCGATCCCTCGCACGCGAAGGTCCGGATCGACCACCGCATCGGCCGATGCGCTCATGCGACAGGTGCCGACGGGATGCGCCATCGAGGTCGCGCCGGCACGGATATAGGCCAAAGTCTCCGCATCGGTTTGTTCGGCGGAGCCGGCGATATTCGTCGACGTCACAAGTGAACGCACCGGTTCGGTCGCGAACACTGCCGCAAGCAACCGCAATGCGGTCACCATGCCGTCCGCATCGCGATGGTCGGAAAGATAGCCCGGATCAATGGATGGACGGTCGCGAAATCCGGATCCCGTCAGGCGCACGGTGCCTCGCGAACGGGGATGAAGCCAGGTTGCACTTGCTGACACAGCAGGACGCGCATCGACCTTGTACGCGGCCCGGTCGCTTCTCGACACGCTGAACGGGCGGAAGTTTAGCTGAACTTGCGGGCGTGACACATCGGTGCCCGTGCAAACGATCGCCTGTCCGCTGGAACTGCCAAGCGTCGCCGGACCCGTACGAGACACGAGATAGCGGACGCCGTGGAGCAATTGTCGCCAGCCAGCGATTGACGGGTTCAGGGAGCCCATCTTCGTCGTCTCCAGAGTCAAGCCAATGGCCAGGTGATCCTGGAGGTTCGCGCCCACGCCGGCACTGTCGCGCGTCACCGCCACGCCCATTTTCCGCAAGTGCTCGCCCGGGCCGATCCCCGAGACCATCAGCAGACGAGGGCTGTCGATCGTTCCGGCACAAACTATGACCTCGCACCGCGCATAGGCCTGGCGGTGACCATCACCGCGCACATAATCGACGCCCATCGCGCGATGATGGTCGATCAGGATATGGCTGATCTCGGCGCCTGCCCGGATTTCAAGATTATGTCGTGGCCAACCCTCCGCGACGAAGGCATCGTAGCTCGATCGGCGCCGGCCGGCGCGCACCGACATTCTACACAGGCCGATGCCTTCGCGGTCGCGATCGTCCTCGCCTGACGCTGGAAGGCCGAGCGCCACGCCCGCGTTGACGAACGCCTCGACCGACGGATGCACATAAGCGAGCTGCGATGGTTGCACCGCGGCCTCGACGGCTCGGAAATGCTGCAGAACGTCGGTCGATCCCCAGCCCGGGCAGCCGCTGCGTTCCCATGCGTCGAAGTCGGCCGGGTGACCCCGGTTGTAGACCATCCCGTTGATCGCACTCGAACCACCGAGTGTGCGGCCGTGGCCGATCCACAGCGATCGGCCGTTGAGGCCTGGCGCCGGCGCGGCCATGTCGGGCCAGTTGTACCGGCTACGCCCGAGCAGCCGGGGAAGACCGGCGGGCATCGTAATCCACGGGCTCGCCGGCGGTGGGCCGGCCTCGAGCAGGAGGACGGTGGCGGCGGGATGGGCCGAGAGCCGCGCGGCCACCACGCAACCGGCCGATCCCGCGCCCACGACGATATAGTCGAAGGTCTCGTCCATCACGCGCGCGGCGGGGTCTTTTCGAACTGGGCCACGCCCTCGGGGATGCAATGATATGCCTGCCGCTCGGCAGTATGTACTGCGATGCTCGGCATGCCGTAGCGCGATGGCTCGTCGAGTGACCCGACCTTGACGATCACCAAGCCCGGCGCGCGCGGCGAGCGCGTCACCAGATGGGTGCCGCAAGTGCCGCAGAATTCACGGCGGGCAGGGGTGTCGAGATCGGGTCGCGCAAAGCTGCGTGGCGCGCCCTGGGTGTACGAAAAGGCGTCGTCGGCGATCATGGCCGCGACATTGGGCCCGCCGCCGGCGATGTACTGGCACTCCCGGCAGTAGCAAAACGCGCGCATCTGAATGTCGCCAGTGATCCTGTAGCGCACCTCGCCGCAATAGCAGCGACCGGTCAACGCGTCGCTGTCCTGCGCCATCAGCTGTGCCCAAGCACGGGATGCGGCTGATAAGGTTCTTCCAGGCGCGCCACTTCCTCGTCACTGAGCGTCACTTCGAGAGCCTTGACGGCCTCGTCTAACTGTTCAAGCTTGGTTGCGCCGATGATGGGTGCGGAAATCCCGGGGCGCGAGGCGATCCAGGCCAGCGCGACCTGAATCGGCGGCAGGCCTTTGGCGTCGGCTACTTCCGCCAGCCGCTGCTGCACGGTGAAGTCATCCTCGCGATAATAAAGCTGCCGCGCATAATTGTCGGCCTTCGCACGTTCGGTCGCACCGCTTCCTTCACGGTTGCGGTTGCCGGCGAGAAAGCCGCGCGCGAGTGGCGACCAGGGGATGACGCCGATCCCCGCGTCGCGGCACAGCGGCAGCATCTCGCGCTCCTCTTCGCGGTAGATGAGATTGTATTGCGGCTGCATCGACACGAACCGGGTCCAGCCATTGCGCTCCTGCAGGGCCAGCGCCTTGGCGAATTGCCAAGCGTACATCGACGACGCGCCGATATACAGCGCCTTGCCGGCGCGCACGACGTCGTTGAGTGCCTCGGCCGTCTCCTCGAACGGAGTCTCATAGTCCCAGCGGTGCAGCTGCCACAGGTCGACATAGTCGGTGCCTAGCCGCTTTAGCGACGCGTCGATCGCCGCCATGATGTGTTTGCGTGACGCGCCGCGCTCGTTCTGCCCCGGACCCGTCGGTCCGAAGAACTTGGTTGCGATGACCACCTCGTCCCGCCGCGCATGTTCGCGAACAGCCTTGCCGAGGACCTCCTCGCTCGCGCCTTCCGAATAGGCGTCTGCGGTGTCGAAGAAATTGATGCCATGCTCGAACGCCCTACGGAAGAACGGCATGCTGGCATCCTCGCCGAGCGTCCAGGCCGCATGCATCGTTCCCTTTCCATAGCTCATGCATCCCAGGCACAGCCGCGATACCTTGAGCCCGGTGTCACCCAGCCGGCGATATTCCATCACTTCTTCTCCTGTGCCAGGCGCGCGTCGCAGACATCGAGGGCTGTCTCGATTGCAGCGATGCGCGGCTCGGTGATCTTGCGGATCTTGGCGTCGTTGATGATCAGAAAGTCGCCGCGTTCGATCCCCTCGAGAGTCATCGCCGCGGTGAGCTCGGGATCCTGCCCGAAAGACCGCATCGCCTCCACCGCACGTTCTGCGAATTCGGCGGGCATCTCGCTGGCGCCGCCATAGCGATCCTGGCGCGCGCGCCGCGCGTCCCATACCCGGGTCGCGGTGACGCCGGGATTGAACACCGAGACCTGCACGCCGCTCCCCGCGAGATCCCGCCGCAACGTATCGGCAAGCGCGAGCGCGGCATGCTTGGTCGCGGTATAGACGCTGCTTGGTGCAGTGAGCGGGACGCCCAGCGCATTTTCCGAGCCTGTCACCACGAACACGGCGGTCTTCCCCTGCGCAGCCCGTTCGACCAGCAGGGGTACGAACACCTGCATCATATGGAACACGCCACCGACATTCACGTCGAACAGCCATTGGAATTCTCGCGGATCGGTCTCGACGACCTTGCCCCCAAGCGCGATCCCGGCATGGGCGAAGACAAGGTTGACGGTACCGAAGGCATCGAGAACGCCCCGCGCCAGTCCCTCGATTTCGGCACGATCGGCGACGTCGCACCGAAATGCCTTGGCCAATCCCCCGATCTGGCGGGCAACGGCCTCCGCCTCGTCTAGCGCGATATCGGCGATCGCCACGCGGGCGCCCTTTGCAGCGAGTTGTTCGCAAAGTGCCTTGCCGATGCCGCTCGCACCCCCTGTGACGATCGCAACCTGATCGCGGAACATCCTGATCCCTTTCGCTAGCGGATGGGAGTGCCCTGCGGCACCGACTTCCAGAAGCCGTCATCATGGCCGAAGAAAATGCGCGTGCCGCGCGCGCGCAGCGCGGCGAGGTGACGCAGTGTCGCCAGGGCGTCTTCCTGATTCACGTTGCTCGGGGCAACGCGAAGTTCGTCCAGCGAGCGTTCGAGATAGCAGCAGTCGGCGGCGAGCACGACGTCGCCGCTGTCGAGCCTGACGCGCGCCGACTGGTGACCAGGTGTGTGCCCGAACGTCGGGAAGAGTATGACGGATCCGTCACCGAACAGGTCATACTCACCGTCGATCGCTAGCACCGGATGGCCATGATCTAAATCGGCCCGATCATAGGTCTTGGTGCCCTCTGCCCGGTTCGCCGCCGCGAGCTCACGACTCTGGATGACGATCGTCGCGTTCGGAATCGACGCGTTGCCGCCGCAATGGTCGGCGTGAAGGTGGGAGTTTACGATCCAGTCGATGCTTGCCGGGTCAACGTCGATGCGACGCAGGCGCTCGGCAATGTCGGCGCTCTCGTCGAACTCGAATCCGGTCGTGCCTGGCGCGAGCCTTTCGCCGATCGGCTTGCGGTAACGATAGCCAAGGCCCGTATCGAACAGCGCGCGGCCCTTGGGGTGATCGATCAGATAGGCGGGAATCGGCGAGCGCAGCACGTCCGGCTCTCCGCCTTCAAGGAAGAAGCCGACCGGCGCCTGGAACCAGCCGCAGGTGAAAGCGAAGAGGGTCACCGGCATCCCGTTCTCCCATCGGCGCACGCCGCGCTCTGGTCGCTCGATAAGTTGTATATTCGCGTTGTCAATCGTCTCCCGCAATGGCGCGTAGCAATTTGCTCGCCGGGTTGGGTGGCCTGCTGTCCAGCGCTCGTCGCACAGCTTCGCGTTCCGCGGGGCTAGTGCCGGCCCGCGCGAGATAGGCGCGGGCGAGCGCGATGATGCGAGCGGGATCGGGCGATGTGACGACCAGACCACTCGCCCCACCGCGCTGCATCGCCGCCACCCCAAGGCGTTCGAGAATGCGAACCGCTTCGCGCAACACCGGCCGACCCGCGCCGTGGCGTGCCATCAGGGAGCTTTCCGACCCGAGGTGGTCGCCCGGCGCCAGCGACTCGTCGGCGATTCGCTGGCGGATCGCCCAGGCGACCGCTTCGGCTTTCTTTGTCGGACGGGATCCGGGGTAAAGTGCGTAGGCGCGCTCCGCGGCGTTGGGCACGCTGCGAAAATTCCCCGACACGCTGGAGGCGGCGTGAAGCTCGCTCACGGTTTCGAGCGATGCCGCCTCCGCGGCGATGGCTGCTTCGCGGCGGTTGGCGAGCACCGCCAGCACCAACTGGCGATTGGTCGCCGTCAGCCGGTCGATAAGAGCGACGAATGTGGTGTCATCCAGGGCCGACGCCCAGGACGAGTAGAGCACGATATCGCTCAACGCTGCGAGAAACAGGATCAGCGCGGTGTTGCCGCTCACCTCGCGCAGGAGTTTGCGCGCTTCAGCCACCGCGGAAACGGCGGCGACCCCGCCGGCTTCGCTGCGCAGCAACATGGCCGCGAGATCGGCCCGCTGCCCGGCGTCAAGGCGTTGGATCGCTAGATCGATCGCCACTCCGGCAAGGGCGAGGCGTGTCGCATTGATTGCCGCGATCGGAACGTGCGCAAACTCGAAATAGGTGCCGATGGCATTTCGCGCGAGTTCCGATGGTGGCGCTGCGACGAACAGGCCGCCGCCGCCGCCGCGCCGCGCGACGATCGAGCCTGCCTGCTCGAGAATCGCGATTGCCTCGCGCATGGTCCAGCGGCTGACCCCGTTTTGCCGCGCAAGGTCCGCCTCGTTGCCCAACCGCTCTCCGAGCGGGAACTGGCCGGCGAGGATCGCTGCCTCGATCGAGGCAGCGATCCGTTCGGCGCGTTTGAGGCCGTCGACGGCTGGGGAGGGGCGATCGAGCATCATATTCCTTTTGCCGCAGCGCGTCGGCCCGACGAGCGTCGTCCGACATTGCGAGCAAGTCAATAGTAGTATATTCAGCTCTCTCGTGCGTCACCTTGGCTGCACAGTGAAGTCGGAGAGAACCAGGATGGCGACCCTTGCGGCCGAGGCTTTCGTGCCCGATTTGCTCAACCCGGACACTTTCGCAGATGGGCCGCCGCATCAGATTTTCGACCGGCTGCGCCGCGAGGATCCTATCTATGGTCAGCCAAACCAGCTGAATGGCGGCATTGCCTGGTCGCTCACGCGTTTCAACGACATTCGTGCGATCAGCACCGACACGGCGCGCTTCACGGTTACGGAAGGCATGCACTATCCGACCCCAACCGAGTATGCGAAGTCGATCACCGGCAACATCATGTATTCTGACGCGCCGCAGCATACCCGGCTGCGCTCCTTCGCCATGAAGGCGTTCTCGCCGGTAGTCGTCGGGCGCTTCTCGGACTGGATCCGCGAGCTCTGCGTGAAGATCGTCGACAATGTGCAGGGACAGGACCGGCTCGACATGATTCCTGCCATCGCCGCCGAGCTTCCAGCACAGGTCATCGCCAGCATCATGGGCGTGCCGGATCACGAGCGGCACCTCATCGTCGAATGGGCGACGGGCGTGTTCGGCCGGCTCGAACCGGAGATCGGCATGGAGCGTGCAATCGCCGCGGTCGGCGCAGTGCGCGAATATGCGCTTGAGCTGCGCGATCGGAAACGGCGCGAGCCCGGAGTAGACATGGCGACCGAGCTGCTCGACGCGTCCTTTGGAGGTCAGCCCATTACCGAGGGCGAGTATCGCGAGATGGTGATGTCGCTGGTGCTGGCGGGGTTCGAAACGACCCACACGCTGATCGCTCAAAGCCTCGTATTGATGGCGCGTGACGAGGATGTTCGCCGACAGGTCGAGACGGCGCCAGCCGAACAGCTCGGTCAGGTCGTAGAGGAGTTGTTGCGTTTCGTGTCGCCCGTCAACCACATGAGCCGGACCGCGACCGTCGATTTCGAGTTTGGCGGGCGGCAGATCGCGAAGGGCGATCGGATGATCATGTGGTACACTGCAGGCAACCGCGATCCCGAGCAGTTCGAGGATCCTCATCGCTTCATTGGGACGCGGGGCAGGCGCAATCACCTCGCCTTTGGCGCGGGGCCGCATTTCTGTCTCGGCAATCACCTCGCCCGACTCGAGGGCGAAATCCTGTTGGACGAGATTCGCAAGCGCGGACTGCGCTTGGAATTGGATGGAAAGCCCGAGCGCGCCCGCGGCATCTTCATCAATGCCCTGCGCAAAGTCCCGATGCGCGTGATCCGATAGCGGCTAGGTCCGGCGGAAAAATCCCGGCTATTCCTCCGCCGCCGAGCCGAGCGTGGCGCCCAGCCGGGCAAGCTTGGCGTCAAGATCCTCCCATTCCTGGCGTGACAGCGCCGCCATCATATCGCGTCGCAGCGCAGAGCGCGCCGTGACAGTGGCCGCCAAGCCGGGCTCGGTGAGCTGGAATCGGACGGACCGGCGGTCCTCGCTATCGGATTGACGGCGCACATAGCCCATATCCTCGAGACGCTGGACGCGCTTGGAAATGCCGCTCGTGGTGACGTTCAGCGTTGCAGCCAGATCGGCGACGCGCGGTGGGTCCGTGGCTGCGCTGCGCTGGAGAATGAACAGCACGTCGACGTCGCCGCAATTGAGGCCGAGCTCACCTGCGACGTCGGTCTGGTGCGAGCGCAGCCGGTTCACGATTCGGATCATCCGTGCCAGCGCGAGGATTGCCTGCCCCTCGTTCGGGTGACTGATCTGAGGAGACCTCAGAAGGGCCGCGGCGAGCCCGGAAAGGTCGTCGGTCCTTTTGGTCTTTGCACCCGCGTCCATGGCATCCGGTTCCTTCCACTTTCCAGCCGCAACCAGCCGTCGACGCGGTCTGCCCGTTTCGATTGCACATGGCGACATAAGATATTGCGTCCCAGGACGCAAAATAGTTATGGGTGAGTGATCAGACATCGGTATGCTGGAGATTCGCGCGTGAAAGAAGGGCACCCTTGCGGCCTTGTCGCGGCGCCGCGGCCGGAGCCGGAAGGGCTTCCGATTCGCGCCTTCACAGGATGCGTGCCGGGGGAGTGGATCGACGAGAACGGCCATGTGTCGTCCATGGCCTATCCAGCGCTGTTTCATTCCGCGACGGCCGTGCTGTTCAACCTGATCGGGATCAGCAAGCAATATGTTGTTGACCGCCGGCTGACGATCTTCCAGCGCGAATATCGCATCGTCTTCGAACGCGAGTTGCTCGAGGACAACTATCTGGAAATCAGGAGCTATCTCGCGGGTTACAATGATCGCCGGATGCGGCATTTCCACGAGCTGTGGAATGTCAGTGCGGGCTACCGCGCCGCGACGGTCGAATATCTGTCGGTGCATGTCGATCTGGCAACGCGAAGATCTGCCCCGTTTCCTGCCGACATCGCTTCCAATCTCGCCATGCTGAGCCAGCGCTTCAGTCAGGTCTTGCGGCCCAACGGGATCGGCGCGCGCATCGAGCTGGGCCGAGGGGATGCTTTTGACCCGGGCGGGTGAGATTGCTTCCTCGGACGGTATCTACGGAAGGCGATCGACAAATTCCGCGGGGAGGGGCCAGACCATGCATGAGAGCGATAGCAAGGTTGTCGTCGCCGAAGTGGATGGCGTGTCGACGATCCGCATCAACCGGCCGGATCGCGCCAACGCGCTCGATCCGGAGACGGTCGCCCTGCTGCTCGATGCCATCCTGAGCGCCGAAGGCGATGCTGGTGTCGATGCTATTATTCTGACCGGGACGGGTGACCGCAGTTTCTGCGCCGGTGCCGACATCAGGGCCGCGGTGGAAGCGGGGACGCTCGGCCGTTCCACGACGCGGCGCAACCTGATGGAGACGCTGTTGGAAGTGCGCAAGCCGACCATCGCTGCAATGAATGGGAGCGCCGCCGGCGGCGGTTTCGAACTGGCGCTGGCCTGCGATCTGCGGGTCGCCTGCGATCACGCACGGTTCGTTCTGCCGGAGGCAAAGCGCGGCATGGCGGCAAATTTCGCGACCGTCATGCTGCCGCGCCTCATTCCAGCCGCAGCTGCCTTCGAGATGCTCTATCTCGCCGAGCCGTTCCCGACAGCGCAGCTCGAGCGATGGGGGCTATTCAATCGCGTCGTCCCGCAAGGGCAGGCGCTCGTCGCTGCGCAGGGAATGGCACGGCAGATCGTTCGCAATGCGCCGCTGAGCTTGCGCCGTATGAAGCAGACCGTCGTGCGCTCAGCCGCCATGGCGCCGGCTGCGGCGCTTCGACTCGAGGAAGGACCCAATCCGTATGAAAGCGAAGACCGTGTCGAAGGATTTCGCGCTTTCATCGAGAAGCGCGAGCCGAAGTGGAGCGGGCGGTGAGCGACCATCGCGGTTCCCGGCTCGACGCGATCTTCCGGCCGCGCAGCGTCGGGGTGGTCGGCGTTTCCTGCTCGGCGGGCAAAGTCGGCAATACGGTATGCGCCAATGTGCTGGCCGGAGGATATGACGGCACGGTATATGCGATCGGTAGCGCCCGAGACGTTGCCGGTGCTCTCTGCGTACCGAGGCTTGCCGATCTCCCGGAGCCGCCCGAGCTGCTGTTCCTTGCCGTGCCCGCGGAGGCGACGGTTGGGCTCGCCACTGAGGCGGCGCAGATCGGCGTCAAGGCGGTGATCGTGGGCGCGGCCGGTTTCGCTGAGAGCAGCGAGGCCGGCGCTGTTCTCGAGGAGCAGCTGGCGCGGCTGGCACACGAGACGGGTCTGATGATCGTCGGCCCTAACTGCAACGGCATTTATTCGGCGTCGGCGAGCCTTTCGCTTGGTTTCAACGCTGGTCATGCACGCCGTTGGCCGCGTGGCAGGATCGCGCTTCTGTCGCACAGTGGTGCGCTGTTCGACGCCCTGGCGCGCGCAATTGCCAGGTTCGGCGGCGGCCTTTCGCTTTTCGTTTCGGCGGGCAACGAGGTGGATCGCGATGTGCTCGACTATCTCGAATATGCGATCGAGGATCCGCACGCCAAGGTAATCGCATTGCTCATCGATGCCGTGCCTGATCCACGGCGATTTCGCGCGCTGGCGGCGGCCGCGGCCGCGGCGGGAAAGCCGATCGCCGCCTTGAAGCTCGGCGCGAGCGCCAAGGGCGCGCGCGCCGCGACCGCGCATAGCAGCCGGCTGGCTGGCGATCACGTCGCCCATCGTGCGCTGTTCGACGCTTGCGGCGTATTGCATGCCAGCACGTTGGAAGGATTGGCCGCAGCCGCCGCAATGCTCGACCAGGTGGGCCGCGTCGGGGGCGGGCTTGCCGCGATCTCGACCTCCGGTGCCGGCGCCTCGCTTGTCGCGGACCTTTGCCACGCCTTCGACGTGCCGCTGGCGGACTATGGCAATATCACGCTCGCCACTCTCTCCGCGCGGCGCAAATTCTCCACGCTCGCCAATCCGATCGATCTCGGCTTTTTCGGCTCGCTCGACGGTTTCGATAGCGTGATGGAGACGATCGTCGCCGATGAAGGCGTCGGGGCGTTCCTCGCTTTCGTTCACAGCATCGGGCCGCGCTTCAACCGGCTTTCGGAAGCCTGGCAGCACTCGGTCGGCGTCACGGGCAAGCCGCACATCGTCCTCGCTCCCGGAGGCCTCGAGCCAGACGAGCTCGCTGCCTACCGCGCTGCCGGTGTGCAGGTTTTCACCGAGAGCGAACCCTGTTTCACGGCCCTGAGGGCGCTGTTCACGCAGCCGGCGCAGATCACCCTGCAGCGGGATCCCCCGCTCGAGCGAGGCACATGTGCGAAGCCGGCCGTCATCATCGAAGAAGCCGCGAGCCTCGCGGCGCTGGCCGGCTTTGGCGTACGGACGGTCGCTGTTATAGTCTGCGACGACGCCGAGGCGGCCGTACGGGCGGCAGCCGATCTTGGTTATCCGGTCGCGGTCAAGGGCGTGGTCGATGGTGTGGCGCACAAAAGCGAGGCCGGCCTTGTCGCGCTCGACATCAGCGGCGAGGAACGGCTGCGCGAGGCTTGTTCCACGATTGGCGCGCCTGTGCTGGTAGAGCCCATGCTCAGGGCTGAGCTCGAGGCGATCATAGGCTTCAGCAACGATCCCAGCGCTGGCCCGGTGCTCGTGTTCGGGCTCGGCGGCGTCCACGCGGAAACGCTCGCTCAGACCTCGACGGTTTCGTTGCCGGCGGGCCGCGACGCGCTGGCGCGCGCTCTGGACGACAGCATCGTTGGCCGGGTGCTGGCAGGACCTCGCTGGCGCCACGACCGGGCCCGCGCGGAGTTTCTCGATGCACTGGTCGCGGTCGAGGCGTTCGCGCTGGCCGATGCGGCGATCGAGGCGGTTGATCTCAATCCGGTAATGCTCGGCGCGCACGGCGCCGTCGCCGTCGACGCCCTGATCATGCGCCGAAGCACCACGGAACGAGTCGGCGACCCGAGCAGCTGAACCGCGAGCGTTGCTGTCGATCAGGTCTGGGACAGGCAAGCATGGACGACGCCGTGCGAGGCGCGATCGGACATCGCGTCGTTTTCCATCCGGCTGTTATCGTCGATGAGGATCGTACGCCGCGTCGGCCGAGCCGGATACCGGGATGGAAAGGATCGCCCGTCCGGGCGAAGGCAATCATCGCGCCACTGAACTGCTCGGCGAGCAAGGCGAAATCTCGAATGGCGTCGCCCAGCTGATCGCGGCGCGGCGGCCCGACAATCCGACTCGGCGAAGTGGTGGCCTTGCGTCATTTCCTTGTGCCGATCTGCTTGCAACCGCGCTGTCGCAGGCCGGCACGGAAGCCACAACTAAGGCCGCTTGATAAACGATGATAACTAAGTTAGCTATGATGCAACGTTGGCGAAAGGCACCCGAGAATGCCGTCAATTGGGGAGGACTCGATGATCACGTACGACAAGAAAATTCTGCTTGGTGCGGCCTCGGTGTTGGGGCTGGCGGTCTCGGCGCCGGCGTGGGCAGCCAGCGACCCCGTGGCGCCGGACGCGACCGCCCAGGCGGCGCCGGCGCCGGCGACGGCGGCGGTGGCGAGTAACGACGAGATCGTCGTCACGGCGCGCCGTCGTGCGGAAAGGCTCACGGACGTGCCGGTTTCGGTCACCGTCCTTTCCGGCGATACGCTTGCGGCAAAGGGCGTGGCGAGAGTCGACGACCTGCAGCTTGCGACGCCGGGGCTCAAGATGGCACCTACCGCCGGCCGGCGTTCGAACTCGCAATATGAGCTTCGCGGCATCACTACCATCGAGTCGCTGATCACCGAGGATCCGGCGGTCGGAATCTATGTCGATGACGTCTACCGGGCACGTGCCACCGGCACCAACCAGTCCTTCTACGACGTCAGCAATGTGCAGGTTCTTTACGGCCCGCAGGGAACGCTCTTTGGCCGCAACTCGACCGGAGGTGCGATCGTCATCACGTCGAACAGGCCAACCGATCGGCTGGAGGGCTCGATCGAGGCCGGCTACGGCAATTTCAACCAGTATCGTGTGACCGCGATGCTGAATGTGCCGCTGTCGGACTCCTTCCAGATCCGCCTTGCCGGCGAGCGCCACAAGATGGACGGCTATGTCCTGAATAGCAGCACGGGCAACAATCTCGGCGGCGCCGACAGCTGGTCGGGTCGCTTCTCGGCACGTTACCATGCTGGCGGCATCGATAATAGCTTCGTCGCCAGTTACTATACGGCGAACGATGGCGGCACGCCGACCGTGCTTTACGGCTTCCGTTCGTCGACCACCCCCAATGCCTATGGGCAGGTGCCGGCGCTCGCCGTCGCCGGTGGCGGTGCGTTCGTACCGCTGGTCAATGCCGCACTCGCCGCGGAACAGGCGAGCGGCTACCGGGTCACCTATCTGGATGCGGCAGGGGCTACCATTCCCACCGCCGGCGGTCCCATTCCGTTGACAGGGCTGACAGGATATTATCTGAACGGTTCGACGCTCGAGAACCGCGACCCGTTCGAGAAGCCGCGCAATTTTTCGATCTCGAACACGACTGTCTTCCAGCTCGGCAGCGGCATCAGCCTCAAGAACATCTTTGGCTACAATTATACCAGGCTCGACGCTTCCACAGACCTGGATGGCACGCCGCTCAAACTGGTCGATACCTTTTATCATACGACCAATCATCAGGTTTCAGATGAAGTCCAGCTGTCGGGCCAGTCTCCGCGTTTCAACTGGGTAGTCGGCGGACTATACTTCAAGGAGACCGGCTTAGACTATCAGCCGGCGGTCCAATTCGTAGCTTTGTACGGCACGTCTAACCTGCGCGGCGTCAATACCAGCGTCGGTATCTTCGGGCAGGGTACGTACAAGCTCACCGATAAGCTCAGCCTGACCGGTGGCGCCCGCTGGACCTGGGACAGGCGTGAGGCCGATTTCTCGAACATGCTATCGAACTTCGTTGGTCCGGCGCTCGCGACCAATGGCGGGCTCGGCACCAACTTCGACACGACTGGCGTCTGCGGCCTCAAGGCCGGCGTCGCCAACAACGGCTCGTGCGGCATCAACCTGAAGAAGAACTTTGCACAGCCGTCCTACACGATCAGCCTCGACTGGAAACCCATAGCCGATACCTTGTTCTATGTCGCGCATCGGCGCGGTTATCGCTCGGGCGGCTTCAATTCGCGCATCACTTTGACCGCGTCGGCCGCACAGCAGCTCGCGCAGACCGCGTCGTTCAATCCCGAGAAGATAAACGACGTCGAGATCGGCTACAAGGGCAACTACCGTCTGGGCGATTTCAGGCTCCGGGCGAGCATCGCGCTGTATGACAGCTGGTACACTAACATCCAGAAGCAGACGACGCAGTTCATCAACGGCACAGGTGTCACGATCATCCAGAACTCGGGCAGCGCCAATGTGAAGGGCTTCGAGGCCGATTTCGGCATTTCGCCCGCGGGTGGCTTCAGTCTCGATGGCTTCCTGAGTTATACGGACGGCAAGTATCACGACTTCCCAGTGCCGTTGGCCGGGGCCGCCCCGGCGAGTAGCATCCCGTTTGCGACTGCGAAGACGACGGCCGGCATCACGGCGACCGTGACCCCGATGGACAATGAACTAGGCCGCCTCAGCGCGGTGCTCGCCTACTCCTACAGGTCGAGCTACTATGGGGACAACGCGCTGCCGACGCTCAACCCGGAAGCGAAGATGCCGGCACAGAACAACGTCAACCTGACGCTGGGCTTGGACAATATCTCGCATAGCGGAGTCTCCGCGTCCTTCTGGGTCCGCAATCTCACCAATGAGTTGCACTATCTCGGCGTGATCGACCTGGTGCCTAGCTTCGGTATCGCGGTCGCGACGATCGGCGAGCCGCGCACCTACGGTTTCACGCTGAAATATCAGTTCGGCCGCTGACGCTCCACTTTCCGCGGCAGACTATGTCCCCGGGGCCGCAACGAGCGGCACCGGGGCTTTTTTTCGTCGCGGTCAAGTCCGTGCAAGAGGCCGCGGCCCGGTTGCAACGGGTGCCTTGCCTGCGCCCTCCTGGCGATGTCCCCGGCAGGCAATGGCGGAGGCCGCATTGTGAAAAGTCTCGTCGCTGTTCCGAATGCCAGGGCGCTACTTCCGGTCTGATTTCGCGTGCGTATGCCGGCTCAATTCCGGGAACGGACGGCGCCTGCACGTGGAATCGGTCGTTCCGCGTCGCGTCGCAGCCCCGGTCGCTGGAAGGCAATCTCGCCGGGGATGACCGCATGTTCGAGCAACTCTCCGAGGAGGAACTTGCTCGTTGAGGCTTCTGGTCGAGCGCCGTCGTCAGCCGCGCCCGCGGCAAAAGTCGGCGCGATCAACGCGCGCGGATGAGGGCCGCGGCGCGTTCGGCGATGGCGACGGTCGGCGCATGGGTATTGGCCGACACGATGCGCGGCATGATCGAGGCGTCGACGATCCTCAGCCCTTCAATACCGTGCACGCGACACTGGGCGTCGACCACGCTTGTCGCGGGATCGACGCCCATCCGGCATGTTCCGACCGGATGATAGGCCGACGCGCCGGCGATTCGGGCATAGGCTTCGAGCTGAGAGTCGTCCTGTGCGGCCGGCCCTGGCGCGATCTCGCCGTCGAGATAAGGGGCCAAGTCGGGCTGGCTGACGATGTCGCGACATAGCCGCAATCCTTCGATCGTCGCCTTCACATCCTGCGCGTCGGACAGGAAGTTCAGCATGATCTTTGGTTTGTCGTCGAGCGATGGGGACACGATATGAGTGCTGCCGCGACTGTTCGGACGGCAGACGTTCACGCCGAGCATCATCGCGGTCTCCGGATTGCGCACCACGGTCTTCTTGACCGGGTCGCGAGTGAAGCTGAGTGGCATGCCCATGAATTGCAAGCCGACCGTCTCGCCATCGATGTCGACATCGGCATGGCCGTTCAGCTGAGTGGTGAGGCCGCGAAGATAGCCGCGATTGAGCAGTAGATACTTCGCGCCGTTGACGATCCCGCGCCAGCCGCCGAGTTCCTCGCCGAGGCCTTTGATGCCCTTCAGCTTTTGGACCAGGAACACCAGATAGTGATCCTGCAAATTCTCCCCGACCGCCGCGATGTCGGCGACCGGCGTGACGCCGACCGACTGCAACCGCGCGGCTTGGCCCAGCCCGGACATTTCCATGATCTGCGGTGATCCGATCGCACCCGCCGCGAGGATCACTTCGCCTGCGCGCACATTCTTCTCGCTAACGCCCTGGCGATAGCGCACGCCGCTGGCGTGGCGGCCCTCTATCAGTAGTTGCACCACTTCGGCGTTGGTCTCGATGCGCAGGTTCGCGCGCTTGCGCACCGGGTCGAGATAAGCCTTGGCCGAGCCGCATCGCCGGCCGCCGGCGTAGAATTGCTGCGAGAGGCCGATGCCCGATGGTTCGGCACCGTTATAATCTTCTGTCGCCCCGACCTTCGACCGGGCCGCCGCGCGAATAATGCGGTCCGATAGCGGATGATGCGAATCGGCCCTGGTCACCTTGATCGGGCCGCCGCGCCCCCGCTCGCAAGGGCTCGGCGCCTGATAGTCTTCCATCATGCGCAGATACGGTTCGATGTCAGACCAGCCCCAGCCGTTAAGACCCTGGTTGGCCCACGCATCATAGTCGCGCTGGAAGCCGCGCACGTAGAGCATGGCATTAATCGAACTCGATCCGCCAATGATCCGACCTCGGGGATAGGGCAGGGTGCGGTTGCCGATCGACGCTTCGGGCCCATGCTCGAACCGCCAGTCGTAGCGCGGATTGTCGAGCATGAAGGCAAAGCCGAACGACATGGTGGCGAGCCACGTATTGGCCGGCCCTCCTGCCTCGAGCAGCAGCACCTTGGTAGCCGGATTCTCTGTGAGGCGGTTGGCGAGCACGCAGCCCGCTGAGCCGGCGCCGACGATTATATAGTCGTATTCGCTCATATGTCCGCTCCCGACAGATTGGGCGGCCCATGGTCGGTTTGCCGCGTCATCCTGGCCTTATCGTCGCATTTTGGATGCGCCAACATCGATATCTAAGTTGCATAAGTCGGCGACAATCTCTAGTCATCTTTTTGCCGTCGGCACCAGGGTGCGCCGACCGTGTGCAAGCCGCTTGGGCTGCGTGCAGAGATTGGTAGGGAGGAATTCGGTGTCAGACGCCGTCGACCAGATCAGCTTCGCAAAGCCTGACGTCCAGCTCTGCCCATTCGGCGCCTATCGTGAGTTATTCGGGGCGGGGAAGCGCGTTCATCGCGATCCGCTGACCACGTTTTGGGAGGTTCTCGGCCATGACGAGCTGATGAAGATCGTCCAGAATCCGGCGCTCTTCTCTAGCGAGCATATGCTTTACGGCGAGAAAACGCACACGCCCGCTTATGCCGAGGCGAAGCGCATGTACGAGGAGCAGAGCTTCCCGTTCGTGCCGTCACTAATCAACGCCGACGAACCGATCCACAAGCGCAACCGCGCGCTGGTCGACGTGTCGTTCCGGCCCGCGCGGGTCAAGGCGGCCGAACCCTATATCCGTGAGCTGGTGAACTTGCTGATCGATCGCTGGGGCGACGTCGATCAGGTCGAGTTCATGACGAGCTTCGCCGAGTTGCTGCCGCTCTACGTCATCGCCGACACGATCGGCGTGCCACGCGAGCGGGCACTCGACTTCAAGCGCTGGTCGGACGCGCTCATCGAGGTCCATGATCCCGCAATCACCGCCGACGATCAGATTCGGCTGACCCGGGTCGTGATTGAAATGCAGCTCTTCTTCGCGGAAGAATATGCCAGGGCGAAAGAAGCATCGGGCGAGAACATTCTTGGTGACGTTGCCCGCGCGCGAATCGACGGCGAAGAGGTCTCGGCGCAGCTCGCGATCAGCATCATTTCAGGGCTGCTCGTCGCCGGCAACGAGACGACGACGTCGGTGCTCGGGAGCGCCATGAAGCGTCTGATCGAGACGCCCGGTCTGGACGACCTGCTGCGTGCGAACCCCGCCCGCATTCCCAATTTCATTGAAGAGGTGCTGCGTCTCGAGTCTCCGCTTCCCTGCCAGTTTCGCCGCAATACAGAGGAGGTCGAGATCGCCGGCACGATCATCCCGAAGGACTCGCTTATCGTGTTGCGCTTCGGGGGTGCCAACCGCGACGGCGAACGCTGGGAGAATCCGGACAACTTCGATATCGATCGGCCGAAGAGCCGCTATCACCTCGCTTTCGGCGGCGGCATCCATATGTGCATCGGCCACCTGTTGGCGCGCGCCGAGCTGCGCATCGCCTATGAGGAACTGCTCAAGCGTTTCGGCAATTTCAGGATGAACGGGGAGGCGACGGCCATCCCGAGCTACATTACTTACGGCCCGCGCCGACTACCGATCGCGTTCGACCGGGTCCGTTGAGGCAGTGGTGGGCGTTCTCTCACGAGAGGCTCGCCCGGGAACGGGGCGATCCGGATCTCCTTCGCGCGCGGCCAGCGCCGGGGCTATTGCAACCACCAGCCCCTCTATCGCGTCGTCGGGAACGGACGAAAACCCTGGCTGGGCAGTTCCTCTGATTTCTTGCGGCAAAGCTAGGATGACCAGACGCACTCTTCTCCGATCGGCTGCCGCGTCGGCGCCGCGCACCGTCGACCATCCCGTTTTGCGGCGAGCTGCATGAGCGCCGAGACGCGTCCCTTCAGCTTCGCCGATCCCGAGGTGATGGCCTGTCCCTATCCCCATTACCGGCGAATGCAACGCGAAGCGCCGGTCTTCCACGACCCGCTGACCGGTATATTCGAGGTAACGGGGCATGAGCTGATCCGTGACATCGCGTCCAAGCCGCATCTCTTTTCGAACAAGACGAACCGGCAGTCGTCGCGCTCGCCCGAACTCAACCGGGCGATTGGTGAGTTGTACGAGCGCGAAGGATTCCTGCCGGTGCCTTCGCTGCTCAACAACGATCCGCCGGATCACCGCCCGGTTCGTTCGCTGGTCGATAAAGCGTTCATGCCGGCGCGGATCAACGCGCTCAAGCCGGACATCCTGGCCGAGGTGACCGCTCTGATCGACGCGGCGGATCGCACCGGGCGCATCGAGTTTGTCGCCGACTTCGCCATACCGCTGCCGCTCAACATCATCGCGGACCAGCTCGGCGTGGCGCGTAGCGAGCGCGACGTCATCAAGCTTGGCTCCGACGCATTGGTCGCAGTCGCCGATCCGGTGACGCCCGACGACAGGATCCTGGAAATGACCGGCCGCATCATCGCTATGCAGCAACTCTTGGCGAAGCGTATCGAGCGGGCGCGCCGATATCCCGACGAGACGATCCTGAGCGTCGTCACCAACGGGACGTTGAACGGCGAGCCGGTACAGATGAAGCTGCTCATCCATCTGTTCCAGTCCATCCTGGTGGCGGGTAACGAGACCACCACCAACGCGCTCGGCAACGGCTTGCGCATGCTGATCGAGCAGCCGGCGGTGTTCGAGCGGCTGTCGGCCGACCAGGGGCGGGTGAAGCCCTTTGTCGAGGAATCGCTCCGCCTGGTCGCGCCGCTGCAAGGGTTTTACCGCGTTGCGACCGAAGATACCGAGCTTGCCGGCGTCGCGATCCCCAAGGGCGGCGTATTGATGCTGCGCTGGGGCGCTGCCAATCATGACGAGGCGGTGTTCGCCTGTCCCGAAGCGCTCGACATCGATCGTCCCAACATCAGCAAACATACGACGTTCGGCTCCGGCGTCCATTTCTGCCTCGGCAGTATGCTCGCGCGAACCGAACTCTGCATTGCCTTTGGCGAGATCACGCGGCGGTGGCGCAACATACGCGTCGACGGAGGTCCCGAGGCTGCGGTCCCGGCGCCGGCTTTTTTCAATCAAGGAATGGCGCACTTGCCGATCGTCTTCGATCGCGCCGCCTGAAGTCTCGCGCAAAATCGGCTGACGCGGGTCCGGCTTGCGCAATGGAATTAGTTGAACAGCAATCGATATCAGGAGTGCTTATGCTTCAGTCTTACACCGAACGCTTCACGTTGAAGCACCCCGAGGAATTCTTCATCGGCGGCGAATGGGTCAAGCCGCTGGGCTCGGCGCGGTTGGACATCGTCTTTCCCGCAACGGAGCAGGTAATCGGTTCTTGTCCCGCGGCCTCGGTCGCCGACATCGACCGCGCCGTTGCGGCGGCGCGCGATGCCTTCGACAATGGTCCCTGGCCGCGCATGTCGTTCGATGAACGCGCCGCAGTACTGGAGAGGGCCGGGCAGATCATGATGGGCCGCGCCGCGGATTTCTCCTCGGCCTGGACCCTGGAGATGGGCTGCGCGGTTGGCCTCGCGGGGCCAGGCGGATACGCGCCGGGCGCGATCCTTGGCTATTACGCCTCCATGGTGAAGGGGCGCACGTTCGAGGAGGTACGCAAGCAGAGTCGCCGGGAAGGGGTGGGCATCGTCGTAAAGGAAGCGGTCGGTGTGGTCGCCGCGATCACGCCGTGGAACGCGCCGTCGTCGCTGCCCTGCAAGATCATCGCGCCTGCGCTCGCCAATGGCTGCGCGGTGATCCACAAGCCGGCGCCGGAAACGCCGCTCGACGCGTGGTTGCTTGCCGAGTGCTTTGAACAGGCGGGCGTGCCGGCGGGCGTTTTCAACATCGTGCCTGCGGATCGTGATGTCGGCGATCATCTCGTTCGTCACCACGGCGTCGACAAGGTCAGCTTGATCGGATCGGCCGCGGCGGGGCGCCATATCGCCTCAGTCGTCGGCGGACGGCTCGGGCGCTTCAGCCTCGAACTCGGCGGCAAGTCGCCAGCGATCATCTTCGATGACATCGATCCATCCGTAGTGGTGCCCAGGCTGATCCCGCACTTTACCTTGAATGCGGGTCAGATTTGCGCCGGGCTGACTCGCATCATCGTTCCCGAGGAGAGCCACGACAAATGGACCGACGCGATTGCAGCGGGCCTCGAGGCGCTCAAGGTCGGCGACCCGTTCGATCCCGAAACCGCCTTTGGCCCGATCGCCATGAAACGCCAGTACGACCGCGTCATGAGCTATATGGAGATCGGTAAGAACGAGGGCGCCAAAATCATCACGGGGGGCGGCCGGCCGGCGGATCTCAATTGCGGCTATTATGTCGCGCCGACCTTGTTTTCTGGCACCAACGACATGCGCGTCGCCCAGGAAGAGATTTTCGGGCCGGTCGCGACCGTCGTCACCCACAAGGGTGTCGACGATGCGATCCGCATCGCCAACGATACCGAATATGGCCTCAACGGCGCGGTCTATACCAGCGATGCGGACCTGGCCTACCGCGTCAGCCGGCAGGTGCGTGCCGGCAACATGACGCATAACGACTGGGTGAACGACATCCAGTTCCCGTTCGGCGGATTCAAGAGTTCGGGGATCGGCCGCGACGGTGGCCCGGAAGGTCTCGCCCTCTATCAGGAAACGAAGGTCGTGTTCATGGATGCGGTTCCCCCGAGCGTGCATCCCGTGCCCTAGACCCTAGTTCCCTCGCCTGGGCCTGAAATCGCGCCCTGCCAAAGTGGCTACTGCATCCGGCCAATCACCTTGTTGACGCCGTTTTCGACGGTCCGGCGGACGAGGTAATCACCGTTGTAGCCGCGGCGCTGGTTCTTGGCGAAGCTGATCACCGTGCCCGGAGCGCCTGCCGCGGCAGGGAGCAAGCGGACCTTCTCCAGGCCGGCGCGCAAACCGTCCGGCGTGGAGGGTGCCATCATCGAGAGGCCGCGCGCGAGGGCGCGGCCGATATCGTAGCCGATCGCCATGTAGGTGTGCCCTCCACGCCGCCCGTAGCGCAGCTCGAAATCATCGACCATGCGGGCGAAGACCGGGTTACTTTCGTCGAACTGGTCGACACCCACCCAGCCTTCGAACGCCTCAGGCCCGTCGAAGTCCGGGATCGCCGCGACGAAGTTGCAGACCATAAACTTTGCCGGGTGCCAACCGAGCTCCTTCATTGCCGCGACGAGATGGCGATGCACCGAAACGCTGATCGACATTAGCGCATCCGCGCCTGTCGCCTGCATCGTCCGAACCGCGTCGCGCAGTTCGTTCTGCGAGGGCGATGGGTTGATCCCATAGGTTCCGGCGATCCTCATCCCCGCCTCGCGCATGGCCAAGTTGAACGTGGACAGATATTCCTCGCCCATCATCGAGAGATCGCGAATAGCGGCGATCGACTGGTGTCCGGCAGCTTTCGCGTGGTTCACGATCATGCGGATCTCGTCGACATAGCTGCCGTTCGGGAGCTGAAACAGATATGGACTCGAAAGGCTGAGCGTGCCGCCCATCGAGATTACCGGCACGCCCGCCCTGTCGAAATCCGGCGCGCACGCGGCCATGTCGTCGGGCAGCTGGGGTCCGATGACGCCGAGCACCTTCTGGTTGTAGACGAGGTCACGGAACGCCTCCAGGACATCCAGAGTCGCCGCATTGGGGCCGCCATAGACCTTGCGGACCACCAGTTCGACGGCGCGATCGATCTGTCCAGACGCATGGGCCTGCTCCAACGCTAGCGTCACGGCGTCGGCGCAATCGATCACCGGCTGGGTGGCATAGGCCCAGTCGAGCAGCATGCCGATGCGCCAGGGCACGATCGACGGACGACGGGGGTTGGCCATCGGCTTGTCGCCACCGGGGGTCATGCGGTCTCCTTTCCAAGGCGCGGCCGATAATATGCGAACGAGGGCGGAAGCAGGATGCCGGGTGGTGCGGCGACGACGTCGGGCAGGGCGTTGATGCATGTCGCGGCCAGTGCCCGGCCGTTGGGATCGTAGCCGCGCGCCGTCAGCCCATCGGCTCCGCTATCTTCGAGCACCATCTCGGCGCGAAAGGCGGGCTCGCCATCGATTGAGACGATCCACACGTTGCGCTCGTCCCACCCTTCTTGCAACGCGCCGACATGCCAGTGGGATCGGTGATGAAGGACCAGGCCATTGGCCATCTGCGCCGTCCAGTGCCAGATCGTCGCCTTACCCGTGCCGGCCCTGATCGTTCCGGCCTTGATGACGATGTCCTCGTCGGCCGTGAACATGGTGACGTCGAGGCTCACGCCGGTGCAGGTCGTGCCGAGCTGATGCGCCATGAGATGATACATCTCGGTATAGAGATTGGTCAGCGTGACGCAGGCCGCGTGCTGCGGCGTGATATGGCCGGGTGGATGGCCGAGTCCCAGGACGTCATGGACCGTACGCCAAGGGCGCATGCGATTGTCGAAATATTCGTCGAACGATAGGCCTTTCACGTTCGTGCAGAAGCCGCTGAGCATGGGTCCCACGCGGTCGAAGACGAAGCCGGGACTGATGCCGGTGCCGAATAGGGTGGCATTCCCTTGTGCGCAGGCCTCCTCGAACCGGCGAGCATGATCGGTGCCGCGCCAGGCGGGAAACCAGTAGCCGCGGATCGAGATGACGTTCATGCCCGCCCCGAGTAGCGTGCAGACCTCGCGGTCGCTGTTGTCGGTGGTTGGCTCGAGCGTCGGCATGTGGAACACTGCGTCGGCATCGAGCGCGCAGATGGCCTCGATGTCGTTGGTGGCGAGGATGCCGGTATCGGGCCGGCCGCAGAGGGCGCCGGCGTCCTGACCCGCCTTGGCAGGCGAATACACATAGACCCCGGCCAGATCGAGATCGGGGTGGTCGATGATCTGGCGCAGGCTTTCAGCGCCGAGCTTGCCGGTGGCCCATTGTACCACGCGGTACGGACGATCCTTCATTTGCGTTCCTCTCCCTCGTCCAATCGGGCCTCGCGCTGGATGGCGTTCAGACGGATGCAATGGTTTTACTGCGCCACTCCGGCAGCCGGCAGAGCATGGCTAACTACGCTAACTTGTATACCATAGTTTGACCGACGAGCGTAGGTTGGTCATAGCCGCTCGGCCGCCCCCCGAATTCGGTCGCGCGAGCCGGAGCAACAAGGGAAGCCTGTATGCAGCTAGGTGGAAAATGCGCGGTGGTGGTCGGCGGCGGCAGCGGGATGGGCCGCGCGACGGCCGAACTACTCACCACGAAGGGCGTGGCCGTGGCGATTCTCGATCTTCCAGACTCTCAGGGCCGCGCAGCTGCCGAGGAACTGGGCGCGCGCTTTGTCGCCTGCGATATTCTCGATCACGCTGGCACCGAAGAGGCCATAAATGCTGCGGCTAACTCGTTGGGCGCGCTTCATATCGGGGTGAACGTGGCGGGTGGCGGCGCTCCGGCGCGCCGAGTCATCAACGCCGATGGCCCCTGTTCACTGGAAGATTTCCGACGCGTAGTCGAAATCAATCTCGTCGCCAGCTTCAACCTCGACCGAATGGAAGCCTGGCATATGAGCCGCAACGACCCCGAGGACGGTGAGCGCGGTGTGATCATCAACATGTCTTCGGTCGCAGCGTATGAAGGCCCGGTGGGCAGGGTTCCCTATTCGGCGAGCAAAGCGGGAGTCGCAGGGCTCAGCATGGGCATGGCTCGCGACCTGGCACCCTATGGCATCCGCTGCATGGCGATCGCACCCGCGATGTTCGAAACTGCGCTGATCGCCTCCCTTCCTGATGCTCACCGCGACAGCCTCCTGGGGGAGAATGTGTTCCCCAAGCGGATGGGTCGGCCGGAAGAATTCGCGAAACTGGCCATAGCGATCGTGGAAAATGCCATGCTCAATGGCGGCACGATACGTCTCGATGCGGCCACCCGCCGCGCCGTGCACGACAATCTTGGTGATCGGCTGTTCTGAGCACATTTGCGACACGACTGTCCCCTTCATCTGCTGTCGCCGGCCTGATCAGTCTCGACGTCACCAGGCGGGTGGGGCCGTAGGCCAGGCCAGTCGCGCGGGCCTCAGGCCGCCTCCTGCCGTTTCGCGCTGACCTGTCGACCGCGCCGCGACGACCAACGGGTGTTGACATTCTTCCTTGTTGCCTAACACGCGCGTGAGGCATAGTGATTCAAACTAAGTTAGCGAGGTAGGCGATGAGCGCTCCACTCGGGACGATATCCTGATGGGCATATCGCGCGAAAGCCGCGCGCTGCGCTGATAGTCTGAACTGGAGGACCGATGATGATCCGGGGCATTCACCACACTTCGATCTCGACCTGCAATCTTGACCGCCTCCTTCATTTCTACCGCGACCTGCTCGGCCTGAACCAGGTCCTGGACGTGCAGATGGCCGACAATCATTTGTTCGACAGGGTGGTAGGGCTGGACGGAGCGCGCGCGTGGTGCGCGTTTCTGCAGGCCGGCAATAGCTTCATCGAGTTCTGGCAATATAGCGCGCCCGCAGGGAAGCCGCCGATCGTCGACCGCCCGGTGTGCGATGCGGGCCTGACGCATCTGTGTTTCGATATCGAAGACCTCGAAGCCGCATATGAGAAGCTGGCTCCGGCCGGCGTGCTCTTCCTGTCCCCACCTCAGAATCTCGGCTCGGTGATCACCTGCTACGTCCGCGATCCCGACGGTAATCTCATCGAATTGCGGCAGGGCATCCCTGGGAAGTCGACCCTCGAACTTGCACCGGACGTGCTGGCCGCCTCGCAAGCCATTCTTTGCCAATAATATTCTGGAGACGTCATGGAACAACGCAATATCGGCCGTTCCGGGCTCCGCGCTTCGGTCGTTGGCCTCGGTTGTAACAATTTTGGCTGGACGATCGATGCGGACGCTTCGCGCAAGGTCGTGGACAAGGCCTATGACCTCGGCGTGACCTTCTTCGACACCGCCCACGTCTATGGCAGCACCTTTGGTAACTCCGAGGAAGTGCTGGGGGATCTCATCAAGGGCCGGCGCGACGAGATCATTCTGGCGACCAAATTCTCCGGTTCTCCGGCGCGCCCGCGCGACAATTCGCGCCGGTTCGTGCTGAGCGAAGTGGAGAATGCGCTGCGGCGCCTGAAGACCGACTGGATCGACATCTACATGATCCACTGGCCCGACTTCACGACGCCCATGGAAGAGGTGATCCGCACGCTCGACGACATCGTGAGGAGTGGCAAGGCGCGCTATATCGGCTGCTCCAACCTATCTCCGTGGCGCATGGTCGAGGCGCAGTGGATCGCCAAGGAACTCGGCGCTCACAAGATGATCACCGGCCAGTACGAATATAATCTGCTCAACCGTGACGTCGAAAAAGAGATGGTGCCGGCGATGCAGGCCTATGGCCTCGGCCTCGTCCCCTACTTCCCGCTCGCTTCAGGCTTGCTGACGGGCAAATATCTCGACGAGGGGGCGACCGGCCGTCTCGCGGACAATTTTCTCGGGCTTGGCAATCGCCTGCTGACCGAAGCCAATCTCGAGAAGGTCCGCAAGCTCGATGCCTTCGCCAGGAAGAACGGCCATAGCCTGCTCGAATTGGCGATGAGCTGGGTGGCACAACAGCCCGCGGTGGTGAGCGTGATCGCGGGCGCGACGCGTCCCGAACAGCTGGAGCAGAACGTGTCCGCCGTGAACTGGACCATCGATGCAGGCCAACTCGGCGAGATAGACGCGCTGCTCGCCTGAGCAGCCCAGCGTCGACGCATGCACCTGGTTGCTGCTTCGTCAGGCAGCTGCTCGCGGGCCGCCGGTGCGCTGTTCGCGATCCGGTACAAAGCCGGCTGACCGCAGCGCGTCCGGTCCTCATTCGGACGGCATCAACTCGGGCTGAAGCACAGGCGGAAATGTTGGACAGGAGTCAGCCGAATGCATGGCCATGTTGAAGGAGCGATACCCCAACCCGACCTGCGCACCATCTGGTCAATCGCGTGGCCGATGACGCTCTCGTACGTGACGGTCCCATTGATGGGGTTCACCAGCGTCGCGGTGATGGGGCATCTCGAGCATCCCCGGTACCTGGCCGGAGTCGGACTCGCGGCCAATTTCTTCGCCTATTTCTATTTCGTTTTCGCCTTCATCCGCTGGAGCACATCGGGCCTGGCCGCCCAAGCCAAGGGCAGGCTGGCGGCATTCGGCGGACGCAATGATCTCGCCATCATCCTGGCGCGGTCGATGACACTGGGCGTGAGTATCGGCGCGCTGTTGCTTGCGCTCAGTGCGCCCTTCTCCCATCTGCTGTTCGACACGCTGACGGCCGACAGGGCGGCGGCAACGGAAGGCGCGCTTTACGCCCAACAACGACTGCTTGGTGCGCCGGCACTGCTCGGCACTTACGCGTTGACCGGTTGGTTCATCGGGACGCGGCAGCCCAAGGCCGTGATGGTGATGTCTATCGGCGCGAATATGATCAACATCCTGCTGCTCCTGCTGTTCGTGGAACGATGGGACCTAAGGTCCGCCGGGGCCGGGTTGGCGACGGCGCTGGCTGAATGGAGTGGGTTGCTACTGGGTGCAATTGGGGTGTGGCGCGGCGGGGCTCTGAAGCGGGGAAGGTTCCGGCTAGCGCAACTATTCGACAAAGCCGGCTGGCGGCAGCTGTTCAGCGCCAACGCCGATGTTCTGCTCAAGACGCTGTCTACCATGGCGGTCTTCATGGGATTCCTCGCGGTCAGCGGCCATTTCCCGCCTGACGTGCTCGCGGCCAATCTGATCCTGATGCAGCTTTTCTACCTCGCCGCCTACGCTTTCGATGGTTTCGCCAATGCATGCGAGACGATCACGGGACAGGCAGCGGGCGCGGGGCAGCCGGACTTGGTGCGCAAAGCGTTCGTCAAATGTTGCCAATGCGCCTTTGCCGTGGCCGCGGGATGTGCGCTGGCCTACGGGATGGCCGGGCCGACCGTGATCCGCACCCTGACCGACCTTGATTCCGTCAAGGAAGCGGCGATGCGGTATCGCTTCTGGATCGTTCTCGTGCCGATCACCTATGCAGCAGCCACCATCTATGAAGGCCTGTTCGTGGGAACGCTACGGCTCCGCGACTTACGCAATTGCGCGATCGTAGCGACATTCGGCGCCGTCGCGCTTGCCGTGCCGGCGATCTGGTTGCTCGGAAATGACGGGCTTTGGCTCGCTTTCTTGAGCTACTTCATTATCCGCCAGGGCTGCGGCTGGTGGGTCTATTCGCGCCCCGGAACCAGTCTATCCCGAGCGTAGCGCCGAATTCCTCGCCGACTTTCGTTCATCCCACCAGCTCTCGCAGAGCGGCAAGTTCCTCGTCCGTCAGCGGACGCCGGGCGATGGCCGTATTGCGGATGACGTCCTCGGGCTTGTCCGCGCCGACGAGAGTAGCGTCGACGCCTGGCTGGGCCAGGTTCCAAGCCAACGCCAGTTCCTCGGGCCGGCGGTCGACTTGCCGGGCCAGATCTTCGAGCCGCTCGACGAACGCGAATGTTTCAGGGCGCCAGTAGCGGTCCTGCAGCGTCGCCCGGCTGGCAACGCGGCTGCCCTTTTCGGGGGCATCCTGGTTCTTGTAGCGCCCCGTAAGGATGCCGCCGGCAAGAACCTGAAAGGTCAGGAGGCCAATGCCTGTTTCCTCTGCGGCCGGCATGATCTCGGCCTCCGCGGCGCGACTGATCATGTTGTAGGGCTGTTGCATCGAGATGAAGGGCGTCAAGCCACGCTCACCGGCGAGCGCGGCGGCGGTGCGCATCTGGCCAGCCGAATATTGCGAGCAACCGAGGTAGCGAACCTTGCCCGACCGGACGAGATCGTCGAGCGCGCGCATCGTTTCCTCGAGTGGAACATCATTGTCCCAACGGTGAACCTGATAGAGATCGATCCAGTCGGTCCCGAGGCGGCGGAGGCTTTCTTCGACCGCGTCGATGATGTGGAGACGGCTGAGGCCAGCCTCGTTGGGCGAGATCCCGCGCTTCCAGCGCTCGGCGTGGTCATATCCGCCCCGGAACGAGCTTGCATGCTCGGCCTCGCTGTCTTCCACCCGCAGGCCGACCTTGGTGCAGATCACCGCTCGCTGCCGATTGCTCCCTAGCGCCCGGCCAAGCAGGCGTTCGCTATTGCCCTTGCCGTACGCATCCCCGGTATCGAAGGTCGATATGCCGTGGTCGAGCGCGGTCGCGACGACGCGATCCACTTCGGCTCCGTCGACAAGCTCGCCAAAGGTGACGGTGCCCAGCACAAGCTGGGAGATCCGCAGACCGGAGCGACCAACGGTGGGGTAAAGCATCGCGTGACTCCATTCTCGCAACCGGCGCGGCATTCCGCCCGCACGCGCGTGATCTTCCAGCATTCGCTCGTTGACGGTGTGCAGGTCCCGATCAGGTGCTGTCAGGAGCGGCAGTCGCGCTTCTCGTTACGCCGGATCGCCTTTGGCAATGAAGGCGTCGATCCGCCTGTGATAGTGGCGGATACGCGCTTCCTGGTACTTCGAGAGCCAGAGACCGGGCTTGACTGTCGACTTGAGCCCTTTGGAAACCCCGAGGATATTTACCCAGTCCTGGTCGAAGATCGGACCGATGCGGCCGAGCGCCTCCACATCGGCAAACTTTTGGTCGTCCCGAATCCAGATTGTCTCGGGAGCGCGCGGACAGGGCTCGGACAGGTTGCGCGGAAGCATGTAATAGACTTCCATGATACAGGATTCATGGTCATCGCCATTGGGGCGGAAGCGGTATGTAATCTGCAGGCCGTAGCCGTGCCAGGGCATGAAGTTGGGGAAGACGAAGTATTCGACCGCATCGAGCATCTCGCAGTCTGTGAGGTGCTCGACCGACTGGCCTAGAGCCTTGCCGACGAGCCCGCGGCGTTCTTCGGCGAGTGCCTGACGGTACGTCTGCCCCGGCTTGAGCTGCACCGGCTCGCGTCCGGTTGAACGTGCGCCGAAATCCGCGAATTCCTGTTCGCTCATATTCTTGAGGGCATCGCTTACCGGGGCGATGGAGATCGTCGCGAGGCGGCTGACGTTGGGGTTGTAGATATCATATTGGGTTTCGGCATATTCCGAAACGGGCACGGCCTGTGGATGGGTGGGCGACACGTGATAGCTTTCGATGAAAGCTTCCATCGCCACTTTCCAGTTCGCTGGCGTGACGCGCGCGACATGGACGGCAACCCGGCGATTTTCCAGCGGATCGGATGCGAAATGCTCGCCGAGCTCGCCGATATATTCGGCGAACGGTTGCGCGTCCGGATCCGGATTGATGAAGACGAACCCACCCCAGGTCGCGACCCTGGCCTCTGGCAGGCACAGGTCGCGGTCCTTGAGCTGCGGCAGGTCCCAGCGCTCCGTGACGCCGCGGTTGGTGCCGTTGAGG
>Ga0068859_100000833_pt1 | contig 31317 bp, 22 predicted proteins | sample KBSSwiS22_FD_66585 | JGI IMG/M metagenome (GOLD analysis project Ga0068859, IMG submission 66585) | Switchgrass rhizosphere microbial communities from Kellogg Biological Station, Michigan, USA - KBS Switchgrass S2-2 | ecosystem: Host-associated > Plants > Roots > Rhizosphere > Soil ...
GAACAGGAACACTGACGCTATCGACAATACCAGCGATGCGCCCAGACCGATGAAGCGCGCGCGCATCACTTGAAGGTTCGGTGTGACATTCGCCCACCGCGCGGGTAGGAGCGATCCAATCACAAATGTCCGGGGTCGGCGCCACCGAAGCCACAGTGCCATGATGGTCCTGACGACCGTAACTGCAGTGAACATCGAGATGATGATGCCGAGCGCCATCGTGATGGCGAAACCGCGCACGGGTCCCGAGCCGAACCAGAACAGGAGCGCCGTGGCGATGAGGGCAGTGACGTTGGAGTCTATGACCGTCGCATAGGCTCGCTGGAATCCGCTCGTGAGGGCTGCCACTGCCGTCTTGCCGTTGCGTGTTTCCTCGCGGATGCGCTCATTGATCAGCACGTTCGCATCGACTGCGAGGCCGATGCCGAGCACGATGCCTGCAATGCCCGGCAGCGTCAGCGTCGCGCCGAGTAGCGTCAGGGCTGCTAGCGTGAGAGCCGTGTTGATGAGGAGAGCCAGGTTGGCGATGATTCCCCATCCCCGATACAGAACCGTCATGAACACGAGGACCAACAGCAATCCGGCGGCGCCAGTTACTGCGCCCATGCGGATTGCATCGCTGCCGAGGTCGGGACCGACCATTCGTTCTTCGATGATCTGCAGTGGGACGGGGAGCGCGCCGGCGCGCAGCAGCGCGGCCAGCGAACTGGTCTCGTCGGCTGTGAAATTCCCTTGTATCTGTCCAGAGCCGCCAATGATCGGCTCCTGAATCACTGGTGCGCTGATTACCTTGTCATCGAGAACAATGGCCAGCTGGCGGCCGACGTTCTCGCGGGTGATCTGCGCGAACATTCGTTTGCCCACATCATCGAAGCGAAACGAGACGATTCGGCCCCCATCCTGCGAATCGATGCCGGCGCTTGCGTGCACGAGCCGCTCACCCTGTAGGAGTGGCCGACGCTGAAGCCCGTAGTCGACAGCTTCGTCCGAGGCGGGAACGCGAATCGATCCAGCCGGCACTGTTCCGGAGCCGCGGGCATGCGTGGATTCGACGCGGTGGAAGGTCAACTTCGCCGTGCTGCCAAGGAGCTTGCGGATCGACGCTGGATCCTGCACCCCTGGCAGCTGTACCAGAATGCGACTCGAGCCGAGCGCCTGCACGGTCGGTTCAGCGACGCCGATCGCATCGATGCGACGACGCACGATTTCGATGCTTTGCTGTAGAGCCGACTGTTCACGAGCCGCGAGAGAGGCGGGCTCCAGCGACAGCCGGATGCTGCCATCCGGCGCAACCTCGATTTTCTTCGCAGAGGCAGCGTCCGTGTCGCTCGCCCGCAATACACGTTCCGCGGCGGCAGCGACCTGTGGCGTGTTCGCTTGCAGCACCACAACGTCTGCTTCGATCGCTCCACGGACGCCGCCGATCCTCGCTTCGCGCAGAACCGCTTGCGCATCGCCGAGAAGAGTTTCCATCTGTTCCCGCCGCAGCGCGCGGGCATCGATCTCCAATACCAAGTGCGCACCGCCGCGCAGATCGAGACCGAGTGCCACCGGCTTGCTGGGCAGCCAGTCGGGCCACGCTTCGCGCTGAGCGGGCGTCAACAGGTTGGGCAGGGCAAACAAGCTGCCGACGACAATGACGAGCCCGTACAGCACGAGCTTCCACGCAGAAGGAACCATGGGACCTCTCCCGTTCGCTGCAACGAATAGACCGGGGCGCCTGGCGCCCCGACTCGACCTCTCAATCAGTGAGAGCGCTTCATGCCTGCAGGAGGAGCTCGAGGTTGAGCGGGAGAACGTGGCTGCTGCGCAGCCGGGGCGTCAAAGAAGCACTTAGTCAGGTGAATTGCGCTGAGCCCAGTCGCCGCCATGGCGATGGAATTAGTCGCGAGCTGGTTGAGGTTGCCGTCGCCGGCCGCTGAGTCGTAACGGCGATCACTCGTCTGCAACGAGGGCGATCGGTCCGCAGCGACGATCGAGCTTCGGGAATTGAAGCCGGCGAGGGTGCTTTCTTTAGCAAGCGGCTGCGCATATGCAGGACCCGACAGAATCGCCCAGCATGCGAGCGTCGCGAGCACGAGCCACCGCGGCGCGCTGATGCCGAGAACAAGCGGCAAGGATGTGGGTCGTGACATCTCGCCTATTATGCGGGCAATTCGGCAAGAGTCAGTTAGAGAAAGACAAACACAGTCGCAGAATAATTCCAATTGTTCACACCGCAGCGAGCGCGTACAAAACTTCCGAACAAGGCACTCAAGCGGAAGGAGCAGTCGTGCAAGCACTCCAAGTGATCAATGCCACACCGGACCTGTCGAAGGCACAGGCACTTCCAGAACCTCAATTGACTGATGTGGCGCCGATCGGTGGAACGCTGGTCGAGCAGACTGCACATCACAACTTCTCGCTCGCGGCGCAGCGACTCGGGCTGTCGGCCGAACAACAGCTGCTGCTACGAACACCGTTTCGAGAACTGAAGGTATCAGTGCCCGTGCAGATGGACGACGGGTCATTGCGGGTGTTCAACGGCTACCGTATTCAGCACAGTGGCGCGCGGGGTCCAGCCAAGGGCGGGATTCGCTATCACCCGTCCGTCAATGCCGGCGAGATGGAAGCCTTGGCCGAAATCATGACTTGGAAAACTGCACTGGTCGACATCCCGTTCGGCGGCGCCAAGGGCGGAGTAGCGTGCGATCCGGCGAAGCTCTCCGCAGGCGAGCTGGAGCGGTTGACTCGTCGATATGTGTCGCGCATCCACCGATTCATTGGTCCGTTTCGCGATATTCCGGCGCCGGACATCAATACCAACGCCCAGGTGATGGCGTGGATACTGGATGAGTACAGCTCGCGGCATGGCTATAGCCCAGCCGTTGTTACTTCGAAGCCGATCGAGCTCGGTGGCATCCGTGGCCGCGCCGCTGCGACTGGCAATGGAGTCGGCATGGTCCTCGCAGAGCACATGAAGGCCCGCGGGCGTTCCCTCAGCGGCCTGCGGGTCGCCATTCAGGGCTTCGGTAACGTCGGATCCAATGCGGCGGCATTCATCGAACAGCACGGCGGTGAGGTCATTGCCGTCGCGGACGTGAACGGCGGCATCCTGAGCAGCGGGTCGCGGCCACTGCGCGTCCATGACTTGATCGAGCACGTGCGGCTCACCGGCTCGGTTGTCGGTTTTCCGGGTGCCATGGCGATTGACAACGAGGAGCTGATTGCCGTGCCCTGCGACGTTCTCATTCCGGCAGCGCTCGAGAATGCGCTGACCGAGGACAACGCCGGCGACGTGCGTGCCAGTGTAGTCGTGGAAGGTGCAAACCTTCCTACGACTGCTGCAGCCGACCGGATTCTCCGCGATCGCAAGATCGACGTCATTCCGGATCTGCTGGCCAACGCCGGTGGGGTGATTGCGAGCTACTTCGAATGGACGCAGAACCTGCAGCAGACACAGTGGCCCCTCGACAAGGTCAATAAGCGACTGCGAGCCTATCTCGCACGTGCCTATCGCACCGTGCGAAAGGTCGCCGAGGCGCGAGACATGTCCCTGCGCGAAGCAGCATGGCTCATCGCGATTGACCGCGTCGCTCGGGCGGAATCGCTGCGCGGCGCGATGCGCACCCGCAACGCTCAGGCGTGACGCAAGTATCGTGGCTGCAGACTATCCAATAGAACGCTGCTGCACGCACAGGTCCGAGCGCTTCCAGCTCGCCTTTGCGCGCAAGGCAGTAGAAATGCTGCCGCATGAGGACAGCACTGCATTCGAGCCTGGTCCGAGCGGCCTGTTAATAGCCGCGGAGAGTGAGATTGCGCTGGAGCGTCCCGTGCGTCGGCTGAAGGAGGCGTACGGCGATATGGTGCGCATCGGTCCGCCGAAGGTTCGCTATCGGCATGGCGAACGCGTCGAGCAACCCATCATGGGGCTGCGTGTGCTTTGCTCTCCCGAGCATTACGAAGCCGTCAGAGAGGATCTGCGATTGCGGCGCGCGGCGATCATGGATGCGGAAGCGACCAGCAGGTTTGGCATCGTCCGCGCGTGTGCGCCTCTGGCTACCCTGCTTGGGTATCCGGACGCGCTCGCGCGGATCACTGGCGGGCGAGGGCAGCTCGTCATGTGGCTCAGCCACTACGAGCAACTCGATGACCCTCCGCCCGCGGGCGCGGCTGCATAACGCTGCACGCAGCTCAGCTTTGAGCAAACAACTGCCGCGCACGGTCTGTCATCGCGGCAACAGCAGGATGTTTGATCTTCCGTTCTGCTGAGATCGCGAAGAACTCAGCGGTTACCCCGTGCGCCATGCCTATGCGCGCGAATCCATTCTCGCGACGAAATTGAGCTTCGAGCACTGCTGGCACCGGGGCGAAGCCGTGCCCGGCACGCGCGAACTCGCGCAGCATTGCATAGTCCTCGAACTCGCCGAGCAGGAGCGGGCGCACGCCCTGCCGATCGAGCCACTGATCCAAAGCGCGCCGTATTGCGGTGTCATCAGTCGGTAGAAGGACCGGGACACCGTCCAGGGACTTGGGAAATCCGCGGCGCAGGGTCTTGGCTAGCGCCGGAGTCGCCATCCAATAGACCTTGCACTTGCCGAGCGAGTGACTATGCGCACGCACGTTGAGGGTTGGCGTGACTGGAGCATCCGACAACACGACGTCGATATCGTGCACGGCGAGGTCTGCGACCAGGCGCTCCAGCGTGCCTTCCCGGCAGACAATGCGTACCGGCTGCTTGAGCTGCATGCCGGGCTCGACGATCTGATAAGCGATCTCCTTGGGCACCACATCATCGATCCCGACCAGCAGTCGCAGCGGGCGTGTCGAGGGGCGCTGCTCGAGCGCATCGAGCAGCTCCTGGCCCTTCGTGAAGATCTCGTTTGCATAGCTGTAGACCAGTTTGCCCACTTCGGTGGGAACCAGATTGCGTCCCGATTTGGCGAGCAGCTTCTCGCCGAGACGCTCTTCGAGCGTGCGCAGCTGTGCGCTCACGGTGGGAGCGGAGAGCGCCAGCTCCTCGCACGCGCGCGTCAGGCTGCCCGTACGCACCACGGACCAGAAGTACAGGAGATGTTGGTAGTTGAGGCGTCGGATCACAGCCATGGTGAGTCTCCACAGGGCGCAGTGCGCCGCTGACAGTGGGCGCTGAGGTCATATGCTTTCATATTCTCGAAGGAAATGCCCGGATAATTCTAATTGATCTAACCTGCTCCCGCGCCCACCATGTCACTCGAAGATACCTAGGAGTGGACGACGATGAACGAGCGTCAGATTGTAATTAGCGAACCGAATGCACGCGTATTGCGCAGTCTCCTGCGCACGCGCAATGGCGCAACGCACGACCAGGAGCATTTGGACGACCTGAGGGGCGAGCTCGAGCGGGCACTCGTACTGGACCCGAGCGAACTGTCACCGAGCGTCGTCACGATGCACGCGGCTGTGCGGGTGCGGGATCTGGAGAGTGGGCGCCGTCAGGAGCTGACTCTTGTCAGTCCTCACGAAGCCGATGTGAGCGCGGGGCGCATCTCTGTGCTCGCGCCTCTCGGTACGGCCCTTCTCGGTTATCGACTGGGAGACGTCGTGGAGCGCGTCATGCCCGGTGGGCTGCGGCGCCTTCTTATCGAAGCGGTTTCGCAACCGCCAGCTACGGACGGCGTCGCCGCAGAGGCGACGCCGAGTGCTGCAAGCGTGCACTAGTCAAATGGTCGAAGACGAACGAAGGAGTCACTCAACACCGGAGTAATGGAGATGATGAGACTGCTAGTTGCCACAGATCTGCTGCCCAAGAGTGAGTTTGCAATTGACCGCGCGGGTCTGCTGGCGGATGAGCTCGATGCGGAACTGTCGCTGCTGCACGTGGTGTCGCCCGTGTCATCAGAACGTGTGTTGGAGCAGTCTCTACAGATGGCTATCGCGCGTATGAAGTCGCGTGTTCGCTCGCCATTGTGGCGCGCCAGAACTACACCGGATGTCGTGGTGCGTGCCGGTAATCCGGCGCGGGTGGTCCTGGACACGATCGCACGCGAGGAACCGGATCTACTGATCGTCGGCCCGCACGAGCGGCGCGGCGTGGTTGATGCCCTGCAGGGCACCATCATTGAGAAGGTGGTGAGCGCGCGCAGGTGTCCTGTGCTCGTGGTTCAGCAGAGCGCGAGCGCCAACTATCGGAACGTCCTGCTTGCTCTCGATGTTGCAGCTGGATCCAGAGCTGCGGTGCGTGCTGCTGAGCGCTTTGTGCTGAGAGATGGAGCCAAGGCGGCGGCAATCCATGCATGTGCATCTCCGGACCACGCTGTCTTGCATTTACCTGGCACAGAAGTGGCGGCAGTCGCATTGCCAACGGACTGCTCGCCGCGGAAGGCCAGCGCAATCCTGCGCGAACTCCTGGAGCAAGAGAGCGCGGATCCCAAACGGTATGAACTGATCGTCGCCAACGGTAATCCCTTGCCGACGATCATGCGTGCGATTGAAACGCGTGGGCCCGATCTGCTTGTTTTGGGAACGAGAGGCGATGGGCGGATGCGACGAGTTGTGCTGGGCAGCGTTGCCAATCAGGTCTTGAAGCTCGCGCCCTGTGACATGTTGATCGTGCCGCACGGTACGTCCGGAGCGTCGGCGGCGCACGACGCGGAGAGGACCGGATTGTCCAGTGCGCCGATGTCGGCATGAAGCCTCTTCAAGTGGAGTTTCCAGGTGCCTTACTCACAGAACATATTGACCGCGGCACAGTGCCGTGCTGCAAGAGCCATGATCGAATGGTCAGCCGAGCGACTCGCGCAGGTCTCCTCCGTCGACCTCCAGACGCTTCGCGATTTCGAAGTTAGGTTTCATCTGCCGGACGAGAAGACGCTTCGACGTCTGCGAATCACCCTCGAGGCGGCGGGCGTGATGTTCGTCCCGGAGAATGGCCGGGGAGCGGGTGTGCGATTCAAATTCAACACGAAGGAAGTTCGCGCGATCAAGCGCTGGGAAGCAGAAGGAGGTACGGCCGGTGATGATGCCATTTACTAGAGGACTGCAGCGCATCCTGTGTGCAACCGATCTGGGTGCGAGGTCAACGGCGGCTTTGCGAAGAGCGGGTTCACTGGCGCGCCAGACGGGCGCGAGGCTCACGTTGCTGCACGTCATTGATGGCCGGCAGCCTGAGCGGGTGGCGCGCATGCGGGCGAATCGTGCATATGTCGAGCTGTTATCGCAGGCTGATCGAGCGTTTGGGTCCGAAGCTGGGTTCATCGACGTCGTTGTCCGTCGGGGCAACCTCCTGGAGATCGTTGCCGCTTCAGCGCGGGAATGGGATGCAGATCTCGTCGTACTCGCCGCTCCGAGATCACGTCGACTCGATTCGATTGTCGGCACGACAGCCGAACGCCTCGTTCGTAGGGCGAAGCGGCCGGTACTCGTAGTGCGCCGCGAGGTGCACGGTGGTTATCGGGACGTGGCAATCGCCGCCGACTTGTCCAGCGCATCCTCGCCGATGATTCGGACAGCGGTCCGTTTGGGCGCGTTGCAGGGGGCATCAGCGACTGTCATCCATTCCGTTCACCCGTCATACAGCGGCATGATGAAAACGGCCGGCCTCGATGAATCGACCATTGGGTTATATCAGCGCAGCTCCCAAGAGGATGCCAGGAAACGACTGCAGGCAATGATCGCGGATGCGGGCCTCCCATTCGAGGGTACGCGCGTGATCGTGCGTAGCGAACCTCCGGCGGCCGCGATCCGCGCCGTGCTCGAGTACGAGCGACCCGAACTGCTAGCGATCGGTGCGAGCCGCTGGTTCCTTTTCAAACGGCTCCTGATCGGCAGCGTTGCCGACCGACTGCTTCGCACCGCGCTGTGCGACGTGATGGTAATTCCGTATAGGCCAGCCGTGTTGAGGCTCGCTACGCGTACTGCTGGCGCATCTGACAAACTAAGTGCTGTTCCCGTCCGCCGCAACATCACCGCTGTGCCGAGCTTTGTTCCGGTACAGCGCTGCCTGAAGGAGCATGATGGCGGTGATCGGCGCGCTCATGCTCACGAATAGGGTGATCAGCAGTTCGTGGATGATCGGACGCCCAGTGACCGCAGAAGATACAAGCATTGAAGCGATCAGAGTTGCGCCGGCCGCAACTGTGTTCGTCATCGACGGCCCGTGCATTCGTGAGAAGAAATCCGGCAGGCGCAACAGTCCAAAGGAACCGATGAGCGTCGTCAGGCCGGCGAGTACGAGCAATCCGGTTCCCGGAATTGTCACCCAGAGCGGTAGTGTGGCCGCGGTCATGGTTCGACTACCTCACCCCGCAGCAGGAATCTTGCAAGTGCCACCGTCCCGACGAAACCGAACAGCGCAATTAACAGCGCCATATCGAAATACGCTGTCGACCGCGAGCTTATTCCGAGCAATAGCAACATCAGCATCCCGTTCATATATATGGAGTCGAACGCAAGTATCCGGTCCTGAGCCGCCGGTCCGATGAACAAACGTACGATCCCATTCAACATGGCGATTGCGATGCAGGCTTGCGCAAACCACAAGGCATAACCGAACACGGCGCTCATTCGAAGATCCTCAGCAACCGCCGCTCGTATCGCTGCTTGAACGAACGGATCCACTCGTCTTCATTTCTGATGTCGAGCATGTGCAAACGGAGCACCCGGCCGTCCGTCGCTACTCCTGCCCAGGACGTTCCAGGTGTCGAGGTCACAATGACTGCCAGAATCGCCAGTCCGTGCGGATCGCTCAGCTCGAGAGGAATGTCGATGAAGCCGCTGCGAACCTGCCGATTGCGCGTCAGTCCAAGGACGACGCGTGCAACCCCGAGGTTTGAGAGGACGATGTCCACCAGCAGTGTGGCTACGAGCGGAATGGCGAGATGCACGTGACGCAGGCGTGGCCGCACCGGTCGCAGTTGTGCAATCGCGAGTACGAGTAGCAGCGCCAAGACCGTGCCAAACGCGATCGACACCACGCTCAGCTCTGCGTTGAGCAGCAGCCAGATCCCGACGAGTGTGACGGTCAAGTAAAGTGGCACCTGTCTCATGGAGCAGCCTCCCTCGTGCCATTCACGACCCGAATGTAGACGTCCGGTGAATGCAGTGATCGCGCCGCCGAATCGAGATAGGTCATGACTGGGCCGATCCCTGCGGTCATCGCCACTGAAAGCAGGATGAGGAATGCCGCCGGACCCGCCTCGATGATGCGCAGCCGCGGCGTTGTCCTGCCTTGCGAAGTCCAGAAGAGACGCAACCCGCCGCGAGTCAGCGCGATCATCGTGGCAACGCCCGTCGCGATCAGGGCCGCGCAGAATGCCCAGGCATGCCAGCCAATTCCAGCGTCGGTACTGTGACCGACGGCAGTGCGCAGCAGGGCGAACTTTGCGATGAAACCAGACAGCGGCGGCAGGCCCGCCACGAGCAGCGCGCAGCAAATGAACGCCATTCCCAGAAATGCCATGGCTGCGGGAATGGCGATACCGACCTCGTCTTTCGGGGAGAGCGGGTCCTGTGGGGTGATGTCGAAACCAACGTAGGTGATGTCGGGCAGCGGCGCAACGTCGGCAGCTTCGCGTATGCGATGAGTGCGTGTCCGCTGCGCGAGACCATTCACCATGAAGAACGCACTGGTTGCCAGCACGGAGCTCACCAGGTACAGGATCACCGGTCCTGTCAATGCGTCGACCCGTAGGCCCAGAGCCATGAATAGCAAGCCAGTCGAAGTCACGACGCAGTAGCTGACGATGCGGCCTAGCTGCCGCGACGCCAGCATTCCCACGACCGCGTATGCGATGGTGGCCGCGCCGCCGTAGAAGAGTCCGACATCTATGAACGAAGTCTCCGCATTACCAGCGGCCAGCACAGTGCCCACGCGCAGCACGGCGTACACGCCCACCTTTGTCAACAATGAGAACACGGCGCCGATTGGCGAGCTTGCTGCCACATAGGTTGCCGGCAACCAGAAGTTCAGCGGCCACGCACCTGCTTTGATCAGAAATGCAACGCCGAGGATGGCCGCGCCCGACTCGAAGAGCGCGCGGTCGTGAGGTGCAAGGAGCATGATGCGGCCGGCGAGATCCGCCATATTGAGCGTGCCGGTCATCCCGTAGATCATCGCGACGCCAATCAGGAACAGGAACGACGCGACCAGATTCACTGTGATGTAGTGCAAACTCGCTTTGACTCGGCCGACACCGGAGCCATGCAGAAGGAGTCCGTAGGAGGATGCGAGCAGCACTTCGAAGAAGACGAACAGGTTGAACAGATCGCCTGTCAGAAAGGCGCCGTTCAGACCCATCAGCAGGAACTGGAAGAGCGAATGAAACGCTGGCGCTACGCGATCCCAATAAGCCAGGGAATACACGAGCGACGAAAGCGCCACCAGCGAAGTCAATAGAAGCATGAGCGCTGATAGCCGGTCGACGACGAGCACGATTCCGAAGGGCGCAGGCCAAGACCCGATCGCGTAGACGCCGACGCCCTCAGTCCATACGTCCGGCATGGCGTCTGTCGTCATGTACAACAGTGTGAGTGCTGCAGCCGCCTGCACGAGCACCGAGGCTAACGAGAACATGATTCTGGCGCCGCGACGCTCGCCGAGAAACAACTGCATCGCTCCCACCAGCAGTGGCGCCAAGATGGGAACGATCAGCATGTGCTCCAGCAGCGCGATCACGAATCAGGCTCCTTGCCGTCGACGTGATCCGTACCCGTCAACCCGCGTGCAGCCATCAAGAGCACGAGGAACAGCGCAGTGGTAGCAAAGCTGATGACGATGGCGGTGAGAACGAGGGCTTGCGGCACGGGATCGGCGTACTGCGCGCTCTCAAGGGGCCGACCATCCAGGATCGGCGGGCGGTCGGTAACCAAGCGTCCCATTGCAAAGATGAAGAGGTTGACGCCGTAGGAGAGCAGTACCAGGCCCATGATCACCTGGAACGTGCGGGGCCGCAGGATCAGCCAAACGCCGCACGCAGTGAGTACGCCAATGGCGAGCGCAAGAATGAGCTCCATCAGCGATCCGCCTCTACGGCCGCCATGACCTGGATCTCGTCGCGCTCATCTGCGGACAACGACTTTCGAGACTGACGCAACGACTGGTGTGCAATCGCAATCAACATGAGGACGGTCGCTCCAACGACGACCATGTAGACGCCGAGATCGAACAGCAACACCGTCGACAGGTGCAGAGAGCCCAACACAGGAAGGGTGAGATCCCATTCGACGCTTGTCAGGAAGGGCGCGGCCACGAACCATGCCGCGACACCCGCGACACCCGCGGCAATCAGGCCGAGCGCAATCCAGTAGTGTGGATGTACGCGCAGTCGCGATTCCACCCAAAGCACGCCGCTCGTCATGTACTGAACGATGATGCCAGTCGCCATGACCAGGCCACCTACGAATCCGCCGCCCGGAGCGTTGTGACCTCGCAGTAGAAAATAAACGGAGACGATGCCTGCCACAGGCATGAGCATCCTGCCGACGACTGCCGGGATGAGCAGATAGCCGCCGGGCAAGCCTTCGCCGGATGCAAGCGCTGCGCGCGCCTCGTCTTCCCGCTGGGCGCGAGGGAGTTCGCGGCTCTCTGCCGCCGGACGGAAGCGACGCAGCAGTGCGTACACGGTCAGGGCCACGATGCTGAGCACGGTAATCTCACCGAAAGTGTCGAAACCTCGAAAGTCGACGAGGATCACATTCACGACATTGCGTCCGCCCGCGTCCGGCAGCGCGTGCTCGAGGAAAAAGGGTTTCAGCACTTCAACTGGCGGACGCAGCATGATTACAAGTGCGAGGCCGGTGATGCCGGCTCCTGCAATGATGGCCACCACCAGATCCCGCGCGCGACGCGCGCGTGCCTTGAGCGACTTACGACGTAGTTCGTCGAGCTGGGTCCGCCGCGGCATCCACCGCAATCCGAGCAGCAGCAGCACTGTCGTGACGACCTCGACGGAAATCTGCGTGAGCGCCAGGTCTGGCGCCGAGAACCAGGCGAATGTCAGACAGGTTACCAAGCCCGCGCCACCGACCATGATGAGCGCGGCAAGGCGGAGATACTTCGCCTGCGTGGCTGCCCCGATCGCACACGCTGCGCCGATGAGCCACAGCAAAACGAAGACTGCATCGACGTGCGTCAGGCCCGGCCCGAGCGGCAGACTGCTGCCCAGGAGCGGCGCTGCAGCTGTAGCAAGCGTGACGACTACGATCAGTAGCAACTGAGATTGGAGGCGGCGCGACGATATCAATCCACTCACGCGCTCGCACCCCCGAATGATCAGGACCATCATCACATCGAAAGCACGCTTGCCATCGAAAGGCGGCCGCCACGATGCCGTAGGCATCGCACGTTCCCTGCGACGGAAGAGGACTGCGTAGATGAAACTGCCGCCGGCGAGTGCGAGCACACTCATGAGCAGAGGGGTGGTGAAGCCGTGCCAGATCTTCAGGCTGAACTCGGGCGTGCCACTGCCGAGGATCGATGTCACCGCGAGGCGCAGAACGGGTCCGATCGTCTGTTCGGGCACTATGCCAACCAACAGGCACGCAAGAACCAGCAGTGCGCTCGGCGCCAGCATTCCGCGTGTCGGCTCGTGCGGCGCTCGCGGCAGGTCGCCAGTTGCGCGCCCGAAGAACACGCTGTGGACGAAGCGAGATGAGTACGCCACGCTGAACATGCTTGCCAGCGTAGCGATGGCAGGCAAGCCAATCCGGACCAGCGGCCCTTGGCCGGCGAAAATTGTCTCCGCAAAGAACATCTCCTTGGAGAGAAATCCATTCAGCAACGGGACACCTGCCATTGCGGCGGATGCGACCAGCGCGACGCCGGCGGTGATGGGCATCGCTTGCGACAGACCGCTGAGTCGTCGCATGTCACGCGTCCCTGTTTCGTGATCGACGATGCCCGCGGCCATGAACAGCGAAGCCTTGAATGTGGCGTGGTTCATCATGTGGAAGACGGCGGCGACCAGTGCTAGAGCACTGTTCATCCCCAGTAGCAGCGTAATGAGTCCCAGGTGGCTGATCGTCGAGTACGCCAACACTGCCTTGAGGTCACGCTGAAAGAGCGCTGCAACGGCTCCGAGCAGCAACGAGCTCAACCCGAGTGTGCACAGGATCCAGAACCATTCGGACGTGCCAGCGAGCGCAGGCCAGAGGCGTGCCAGAAGGAACACGCCGGCTTTGACCATCGTCGCGGAGTGTAGGTACGCCGATACCGGCGTGGGTGCCGCCATCGCATTGGGCAACCAGAAGTGAAAGGGAACCTGCGCGCTCTTGGTCAGTGCGCCCAGGAGAATAAGCGTCAGTACGACTGGGTAGTGCTCGTACGCTCGAATTTTGTCGCCGCTGGCCAGGACCGTGTCGAGGTCGAATCCGCCGGCGATGCTGCCTAGCCACACCAGGCCCAACAGCAAACACATTCCGCCAGTGGCCGTGACGATGAGCGCCATCCGTGCGCCACGCCTGGCGTCGGCACGGTGATACCAGTAGGCGATCAGCATGAACGATGTGAGGCTCGTCAGCTCCCAAAAGATAACGAGCTGGATCAGATTGCCCGACAGCACCGTACCGAGCATCGCGCCCATGAACGCCATCAGGAAGCAGAAAAACCTCGGGACCGGATCCTGGGGCGACATGTAGTAGCGTGCGTACAGCACCACCAGCACGCCCATGAAAGCGACGAGCAATGCAAACAACCATGCGTAGCCGTCCATGCGCAGGTACAGCTCGAGACCCAATTGCGGAGCCCAGCTCAGGCGCTCGCGGATCACGCCCTCCGCGCCGGTCACGTTGGAATACAAGCGGACGACCAGCGTCGTGCAGATGAGAGTCACCAGACCGCTCAGCCAACTCGCCGCGTTGCGCGCATTGGCGGGTAGAAAGGCCGCGATCAGCGCCCCTGCGAAGGGCAGCAATACAATCAGACTCAAACTCATGATCGGCGAAGTATCGCATAGCACGATTTGAAACCTGCGCCCGCGGCAGGTTGCCGTTCGGGCCCGGCGCGCTCACGATTGCGGGGTCGTATCACCCAATTCGGGCACCTCTGGAGCGACCCATGGTGAGCCCCATCCGCACTGTTGTCGCCGCGAGCGACTTCTCCTTTTCCGCGCATCGAGCGGCCCGGCGTGCGGGAGTGCTTGCAAAGGAGCATGGCGCTTCGTTGCATCTCTTACACGTGATCGATAGCTCGCCAGTCCAGACGCTGATGCGCCGCTCGCCAGCACTCGATGTGGACCCAGCACTGCGGCTCGACGCCGAGCGTGCACTCGCTTCGCTTGCCGCCGACATCGTCGCCGCCGGCGGCGTCGTCAATGACCCGTTCCTGCGAGAAGGCCGAGTGATGGAGGAGATTCTGGCCGCCACAGCGCGCAGCGACCTGATCGTCCTGGGCCCGCGCGGTGTGAATCCGATCCGCGACTTCATCATAGGTTCTACTGCCGAGCGTATGGCGCGGATGATCGAGTGCCCCATGCTGGTGGCAAAGCAGGACCCGGACATCCCTTACGAGAACGTACTCGTGCCGGTCGACTTCTCCGATTACTCCGCACCCGCGCTACGGTTCGCATCCGAGGTGGCGCCCGACGCGACGCTGCATGTGTTGCATGCGCTCGATTCTTCTCTGACTGGAAGGTTGCGGAGCGCGGGTGTCAGCGACGAGGGGATCGATGCTTATTCCGATGAGCTGCAGCGGGAGGCGAACGCTAGCATGGCGGAGTTGACTGCCGGCCTGAGCGAACGCACGGTATTTAAGACCGTGCAGATCGGCGACGCGCGCGTACTCATCAAGGAGCGTGCTGCCGCGACTCGATGCACGCTGATCGTGATGGGAAAGCAAGGAAGGTCGTGGCTGTCAGAGCACATTCTGGGCAGCGTGACCCGCCTCGTATTGGAGCGGGCCACCTGCGATGTAGTGGTGGTGCCTCACCGCTGAGTGATTCACGCACCCGATTCAATCCTCTGGCGGCAGAGCGAGCCGAACACGCACGATGAAGTCATGGAATTCCTTCACGTGTTCGAGTCCCCAAACACGGATTCACACCCGTATCCACGCTCACGCTCTTGTGCCTTGAATCTTCGAGTGGCGCGTGGGGTATCCATATTAGATGAGGCGCCGATACCCCCAGAAATACCCCAAGTCACATCGGCATCCCCACGTACGTCTTCGCCCCGCACCCTTTTGGTCGATGGCTTTCGTCCCCTCATGCTTTCCTAATCGGCCCTCGGTCGTTCGGTAACGTGCACGCTGGAGGCCCCTCGATGGCGGCGCCCGACAAAGTCTTCCAGCAGACCTACACCTGGTACAAGACATCGATCGACCGGCTGCTCGCGGCCAGCGCCATACCGGCAGGTGAACAGCCTGCGGTCGGGAAGATGATCTGGCAGATGCTCGGCGTGCTCAATCCAGCGGCACCGCCAGCGAATCCGGACCTCGCAGACTTCAAAGACAACGGTGCGGCCGCTGACTCTCTCGCCATCGCGTGCCAGGTGGTTGCGGAAACGCTTGCTGCACTCGGGTATGTGAAGCAGGCGGTCGACGGGCTCGGCGGTGGCAACCCTGCCGCAGCGCTGGCGGTCGTCGGTCCGGTGATGCAGCAGATCGATCGCCTCACGCAGCTGCAGGCGAACAGCCGTTACCCCAGTGCGTTCTCGATCGGCAAGATGCTGCTGATGCTGACGGGTGATGCGCAGGCAAATCCTGCGGCTGGACACGAGGCGGACAAGCTCGCGACACTGCTGGGTGCGAACTCGGCGGCCGACCTTGCCAGCGCACAGTCCGCGATTGGCATCGTCGCACTGCTGGTCGGCAGCATGATCGATCGTTCGTTCACGGCGCCGTCAGCGAGTGCGGCAGCGGGTTTCATCCAGCAAGTCATCCCGTCGTTCGCGGGAAAACCGACGTTGGCGCTGGCCGCGCCGGGTGGGTTGAACGGATCGCTGGCTTTCGATGTGGGGCCGCCGAGTGCGATCAAGGCATCGATCGCGCTGGCGTTGAATCGCTCGCAGCCCATCGACGGCACGGGTATCGAGCTCGCGTTCACGGCCAATGCCGGCGTGGATGTACTCGTGCCAATCGCGCCGCCCGGAGGTGTTGCTGTCAGCGGTGCGTACGCGATCGGCCTTGATCTCAAACGCAAGGGCAATGCGCTCAGGATCGGCAGCGACGCGCTAGGTGTCACGATCTCGATCGACGAGCTCGGCGTATCGTTGAAGCTTGCCAACGGATCTCCGGCGCTGCAGTTCTTCGCCAACGGCACCAAGGTCGTCATCAAGCCCTCGGACAGTTTCCTCAAGCTCATCCTCGGTGACGGCATCACCATCGGGCTCGATGTTGCCGCGCAGGCTGACGTCGCCGGCAAATTGCGTCTCATCAATGGCACGGGCCTGCATGCGAGCCTCCCAGTGCCGACCCTGCCAACAGGTCCGTTCGATCTGCAGCTGATCAACGTCGGTCTCGATCCGCAGGGCGGCAGCTTCAGCAAATTGGCGGTCGAGGTCTCGGCATCGTTCGGCGTCTCACTCGGCCCGTTTGCCGCGTCCGTCGATCGGCTCGGCGTATTGCTCAAGCTCGACCTTGGCGGCGGTGCGCCCATTGCTTTCGCTTTCAAGCCGCCGAATGGCATCGGCCTGTCTCTCGACGCAGGCATCGTCAAGGGTGGCGGCTACCTGGGAGTCGATGAGAACGGCTACGCCGGCGTGCTGGAACTGAAACTCCTGGCTGTCGATGTCAAAGCGATCGCGTTGCTCAACACGCATTCGGAAGCGGGTTTCTCGCTGCTGTTGCTCATCTTCGGACAATTCCCCGCAATCCAGCTGTCCTTCGGTTTCACGCTCACCGGCGTGGGTGGCCTGATCGGTGTGCAGCACACAGCGAGTCCGCCGTCGTTGTCGCAGGCCTTGAGTGCCGGCCAGCTCGATGCGGTGCTGTTTCCCGACAATCCGGTGGCCAACGCGCCGCAGATCATCAACACGCTACGCACGATGTTCCCGGTCAGAGCCGGCGGCTTCATCATCGGGCCGATGCTCGAGCTCGGCTGGGGCACGCCCAGCTTGGTGGCGGTGCGTCTCGGGCTGCTCGTGGAGGCAAACCAGTTCACGTTGCTTGGCCAGGGCGTCGTCGCGTTGCCGCCATTGATCTCGGCGGATCTGGCGCTGCTGTACCTGCGGCTCGACTTCGTCGGCTCGGTGGTGTTCGACCCGCTGAGCATTGCGTTCGATGCCAAGCTGATCCATTCGCGCGTCGCCTTCATATCGATCTTCGGCCAGTTCGCGTTCCGGGCGCGCTTCGGCGACAACCCGACGTTCATCATCAGCGCCGGCGGCTTCAATCCGCACTTCAAGGAGATTCCTTCCGATATTCCGTCGCCCTTCGAGCGCGTCGGCATGAGCTACGACATCGGCATCGTCGGCATCTCCTTCAAGGGTTACTTCGCAATCACCTCGGCAACCGTGCAGACCGGCGCCGAGCTGCGCGCCTGGGCCGACGTCGGCATCGCCAGCATCGCCGGCGGCATCGGCTTCGATGCGCTGTGCTATCTGGTGCCGAAGTTCTATTTCGAAGTCGACGTCTTTGCCTATCTCGACGTGCACGTCTTCGGTATCGACTTCGCCTCCATCCATCTCGACGGCACGCTGGCCGGCCCCGGTCGCTGGCACATCGCTGGCAACGCCGAGGTGCACACGCCGTGGCCGCTGCCGGATTTCTCGTTGCATATCGACGAGCACTTCGGCACTGATGTGGCTACGCCGCCGGTAACCGTCAACGTTGCCGATCTGCTGCACCAGGAAATCGAGAAGATCGCCAACTGGAGCGCGCAGCTGCCTGCAGGCGGCAACAGCTTCCTGAGCCTGGCGAAGATCGACGCTGGCGCCAACCTGCTGGCACATCCGCTCGGCACGCTCACTTTCCAGCAAAAGCTCGTGCCGTTCGAGCTGCACCTCGACAAATCGAGCGGCAGCAAGATCAGCGGTGCGAACGAGTTCGCAGACGGCGCACTCGTGCTCACCCAGGACGGAACGCCGACGTCGGTTGGTACCGCCGCCGCGCAGGCGATGAGCGACTTCTTCGCCGCGGCGCAGTTCATCGAAATGTCGCAGGCCGACCGGCTCTCCAAGCCGTCGTTCGAGTCGTACACGGCGGGCTATCGGCTGGGGAGCGAAGACTTCGATATGGGCGAAATCCTGCCTGAGGATCTGCGCTACGAAGAAGCCGACCTGGGCGAGTTGCCGCAACCCAAGCTGCTGCGTCGCAGGGCCGGCGATGCGTATCTCGAGATCACCCATGGCATCACGATGAGCTTCGGCGCTGCAGGCCGCTCGCCGTTGCGTGACCGGGCGTTGAGCCAGCCTGCGCAGGCTGCCGCTCTGCGAATCTCGGCTGCGCCCGTGACGGTAGCCGACAAATCGACGCTCACGGTAACCGCGGGAGGACGAACGTTCACCAGCGTGTGGCGCGCCACGCAGGCGCGCAATGCAGTCACCTCTGCCCGGACCGAAAGCCTTCACGTCGTTGAACTTGTGGAGCTACCGGCATGACCATTCCGTATCGCTTCATGCCATGGACGCGCCGCGGACTGGCACGTGCGCACGCGAATCCAGATGCACCGAACGGCGCGCTGCAGGCGCGCCCTCGCATCAAGGTTGGCTTGCAGCTGCAGGCCAAGCAGGACGGCGCCGGTGTGACCGCCGTTTCGGGCAACGTTGACCTGACACTCTACGGACCGGCCGATGTGGTCGGTTTCGATCAACGTCTGATCGTGCGCACCGAACCGCGCGCGAATATCACCGACTTCGAACCGAATTATCTTGCCGCGATCGACTTCGATCCCCCGGACTTTCCGTGGATGCTGACACCGGCGCGCGCCAACGCCACCGGTCATCTGCGTCCATGGCTGGTGCTCGTGGTGCTGGAGCGTTCAAAGGTTGGACTACCGGCCTTGCGCAGCGGCCGTCCATTGCCCTCGATCAGCCTGACTGCAGCGCAAGTGCAGAGCGAGCTGCCGGATCTTGCGGAGTCGGCGTTGTGGGCGCATGCACAGGCCGTCTCCAGCGTGGATGCGAGCAACCAGGGTGCTGCCGCGCTGGCGCTCTCTGCGGAGCTGCAGCAATTGCCGGAGCGCAATATCTCGCGTCTGATCTGTCCACGTCGATTGGCGCCCCGGACCGCCTACATTGCCTGCGTCGTGCCGGCGACCGACGGTGGACGACTGCGTGGTCTGGGCCAGCCTGTGACCCTGGCTGGGCTGAGTCCCGCATGGTCACAGCAGGCACCGAACGATATCGAATTGCCGGTCTTCTTCTCCTGGACGTTCTCGACCGGGCCGGTGGGCGACATCGAAACCCTCGCGCGACGACTGCGCACGCCGGCGCAGTACGGTGGCGACGCCGATCTGCTCAACAAGTTACGCGCGATCGGCCAGCGCGACGTGTATGTCGACGGCGATCACCTGCTCTTCGACGGACCAGCGCCGGGCCAGACAGTGTTCGAAGGCGCCATGGTCGCACTCGGCTTCACGCCGGCCGAGGCCAATGCCCTCTACACGGGCAAGCTCGCCGAAATTCTCAATAGCGGCGCAAACAATATTGCGAACGGCACTGAAGCTGCAGCGCACGTGCCGACGCTTGCACCGCCCATCTACGGGGAGTATCCGGCGAAGCGTCACACCGTCAACACAGGCAAGGTCTCTGCGCATTGGCTCGAAGGTCTGTCGTTGCAGCCGCGTTATCGACTGGCGGCAGGGTGGGGCGCGGAAGTCGTGAGGCAGAATCAGGACGAATTCATGCAGGCGGCATGGGAGCAACTCGGCGATGTGCTCGCGGCTGAACGGGCGTTTTCGCTCGCGCGCCTGGCGCGCGATGTACTCAAGCGCATCGAGGTGCGTCACTTGGCGAAACTCTCGCCCGATCGCGTGCTCGCCGTCATGTCACCAGCACGTGCGCGCGTCGCGGTCGCTGCCGGGCAGTCGCTGTACGGACGCATTGAGAGCGCGACGCTGCCACAGCAGGTCTTCGACGGATCGATGCGCCGTCTCTTGAGTCCGCGTCGCGCTGCGCTGACGAAGCCGCGTTGGCGCCAGCGCGACCTCGGCATCGCATCGGTTACCACGCAGGTGACAGCTCTGGTCGACAATTTCGCCAACGCATCGAAACGGCTCGCGATCATCGATCCAAACCGCTTCGTGCCCGATGGCATTCTCGGGAGTATTTCCTACGACAAGGTACCGTTGCCGGGTGATCTGGCCACAGTGGTGGACCTGATGCCGTATACGGGCCTTGCGTCCTCGATGACTGGGGCGCAGATCAAGGCGATCCAGGAGGCCAACGCAACGGCGCGCAAGCTGGCAGGCGCCATGAAGAAAACCGCCCCGCCGCTGGGCGATGTGTCGCGTTCGGGCCTGTTGACCGAGACGCATGCGATCCGCATCGCAGAGTTGCAGAGCCGTGCCGGTGGACCGCTGGTCGGTGACCTGGGACGTTTGATCCAGCAACTCAGCAAGGGCGCGGCGCAGGGAGTGTTGCTATCGGCGGTACAGGGCGCCGTCATTGGCCAGGCGTTGCGCATTGATCCGCGCACCGGAGTGATCAAGCCGATCGGCAGTCCGGTGCGCGCCTTGCCAGCCGGAAGGTTCGAACGAATGACGCGCACGTCCGGCGTGTCGCTGCAGGCGATCACCAGCGTTCCACTGAAAACGTTGAAAATCCACGGCAGCGCGTCAGTGTTCAACACGTTGCCGCTATCGACGCTCGGGCGCGGCGTCGACCGTCTGCATATCGACGTCGGGCGCGCCGGCCGATTCACGCGAGTCGCGCCCGCAGCCAGCGATGCGATACCGACCATCACCGTGCCGCCGGCGGTGAAGGACCGCACCACCCTGGCTCGCTATGCCGAGGCTTTCAAGGACTATGGGCGCGTCGTCGCGCCGCCTGCATCGTCGATCGTTCCGCTCGAGGCAGTGGACTTTGCGATCGCCGCCAATGCCACTCAGATGCGCACGCGCATCGATGCAGATCGAACCGTGCCGGCCCGTCTTGCGAGTACCTTGAGCCTTGGATCCCAAGCTGTCAGCTGGGCCGACGGCGCCATGACGAATGCATTCATCAGGGCGACGCTGGAGGACGAGCTGCTCGGGCAGCTGCGTTACGTGATCCCGCGCACCTTCGATCGCGTCATGGCGTTCCCGCATCTGCCGATCCCGCTGTCGCGGAAGCTGGAGAAGCTGGCGCCGGATGTGTTTCTGCCGGGAGTCGGCGTGCTGCCGAACGACTTCATCATGGCCGTGAAGACGAATCCGCGCTTCGTCGAAGCGCTGATGATTGGCGCCAACCACGAGATGGGTCGCGAGATGCTGTGGCGGGGCTTGCCCACCGATCAGCGTGGCACGCCGTTCCAGCATTTCTGGCAGCGACTCGACGGCAAGACGGACATCGAGTACATCCATCAGTGGAGCGCGTTGCCGCTCGGTTCTCAACCTGGCAGCACAGAGATGACCGTGCTGTTATTCCGCGGTCGACTGCTGGAGCGATTCCCCAACCTGTCGATCTACGCGTATCCGCTCAAACCTCAGGAGAAGCGTCCCGGGCAGGGCACCGGCGAGATGGTTCCCGCCAACGCTGTCATGCCCGTGCTGCGCGGCCACCTGCTTCCCGACATTACGTATGTCGGCTTTCCCATCGAGCCTGAGGTGATGGACACCTATTTCTTCATCGTCGAGGAACACATGACCGAGCCGCGCTTCGGCTTCGACGAGCGTGTGGGCAATGGACAGAACAGCACCAGTTGGCAGGACGTCGACTGGGTCGACATCGAAGTCGATCCCGGCAGTCATTTTGGATTGCAGGCACTGCAGAAGGCGCAGGCCGCGGCACGTCCACGTTGGGATGATCCGCACGCGGCCCTGGTCGCCGACGCAGTATTGCAGCGGCCGTTCCGCGGCTACTGGCGCGGCGCGGCCCTGAAGACTCCAGGCGTCTGACGCGGAGGCATCCATGCCACGTCTCGACATCGACTTGGGACAATTCGCAGCGACACGCCGCGAACTCGAACAGCTCGCGACGCAGCAGCGCAGTACCGACGCGGAGGTGACCGGTGCCAGACGCGCACTGGAGTCTGCAGTCCGTGCTGGCGCTGATTCCACGAGCACAGCGTCGTTGCGCGATCGTCTCGCTGCGGTGCTGGCCGAGCGCAGCAGCATTGTCGAGCGGCGCCGGGTGCTCAATCGTGCGTTCGATGATCTTGCCAACGGCGCATTGGCGGGGCGCGATCCTGCTGCTCTGGTTGCCGGTCTCGACGGCCGGCAACCGATTGCCATGCTGCCGATGCGTCTGGAGACGCGCTACATTTCCACGCCGAATACGCCGGCGGTGCTGCGCATCCGCATCTATCCGGACGACATCAACACGATCGATCACGAGCCGACACCGACGGCCACGGAGCTGGGAGCGAGCAAGACCTACTGGCGCGCGCGCTTCGCGCACGACGACGACGAGGCGGCCCGCATCGAGAGAGACCTCACGTCGTCACATGGCCGTGGCCGCACCAAATGGCTGCTGCGCATCCTCACGCCGACCAACGCAGTGCCAGCCGCGGGCGTGCAGGAAGATCCCGTCTTCGAACCGCAGGAAACCATCGACAGTCTCGCGAAGACCACGCGCGCGGTGCTGTTGCCGGAACGCTTCTGCGCAATCGGCTATGCAGCCGGCCGCCGCGAAGTATTCCGTGTCTGGGGCAATACGATTCCCGACGAGCTGATTCTGACGCCCGACTGGCTCGCGACCGACAATCCCGAAGCGCTGCTCGGTGGCGATCGCGCCTGGATGGTCGACTTCGATGCCGCAGTCGCGAAGGGCATGGCCATCGAAGTCACGCAGGCGCAGATCATGCCGTCGCCGCTGGGCGCCCCGTTCAACCTCGGCAGCGGTACGCTGGATCGGCTGGTGGTGGTCGGATTCGAATGGACCCGGAGCGCTGCCGACAGCGCCGCGGATTTCACCGATCTGCTTGCCGCGCATCGCGACTCGACCGGTCTCGCGTTCGCCGCGCTCGGCACGCCGACCAACAACACTGAAACAGCGCCAGCGGGCTACAGTTCCAGCGCCAACAAACTTCCCGCGCCCGCGACGCCGAACAACGGCCCCGAAGATCAGGACGCTCTGCAACTGTTGACCTGGGCGATGGGCATCGATCCGCAGACGCTGCCCGCCGACAACATCGAGAACGCGCATCTCACCGACCAGCGCACCGCGTTGCACATGATGAATGTGCTGTGGCGTGGGACGTTTGGCGACTACCTGCTGGAAATGTGGAACCCGTACGCCAACGGCAAGGAGTTGCTGGATGCGACGAAGATCTATGCGCTGCGCCGCTACGCAGTGTCTTACGTGCGGCCGACCGGCGCGCTGCCCATCCTGCGAACCGACAAGCAGCCGTATGGGATTCTGCCGCTGGTCGGCAAACGTTTCGTCGGCGCCGCGGATTCGGTCGTAGAGACCGTGCTCGGCAAGGTGCTCGCCGTGCTGCGGCCCATGTGGGAGCTGGCCGCCGGCAACGTGCCACGATTGAGCGACGGCGACGTCGACAAGGCGAAGGACATCATGCAGACCGCCGCGTGGTCGCAGACCGCGTTCTATCGAGACAAGGACTGGAAGAACGTTTGCATGCAGCCGACGCCGTTCAGTCCAGCGCAAGGCCCGGCCCGTATCCAGGTCGTACAGAACGTGATGTCTGCGCTCGGGGCGTTCAACAGCTGGGACGTTCACATCGGTTACTGCAACGATTTCCTTCCCGATCCGCCGTACGAGCCGGGCTATCTGGCCGGTGTGCCGTGGGTGCTCGCGGATGCGAGGGATCCCGGCAAGGAGGCGAGTGACGATACGAATTTCACGCCAGCGAACAACTACCTCGCAGCCATCGCCACCGCATCGATCCAGACCCCTGCTGCCGGTAAGGCGGTGCTTGATGCGTCTCAGGCCGGACCTGCATTGCTGCAGTCGCTTGCCGCCTACTCGGTGCAGAAGGAACAGGGCGATGCCGTCGATCGATTTCTGATCACGAGTACCGCCGTGAGCGCCGCGCTCTCGCGTGCAACATCGATGATGCCTTACGTCGAGACGGTTGCCGAGAACGAAGCCATGTTCACGGTGCAGACGCCGAAGGAACTGGCGAACGTCGTGGTCCCCTCGATCACGGGTCGCGCGACCCTGGGCGAGCACGTCGCCAGCACTCTCAACGCGCAGATACCGCCGGCGCCGAAGGGTTCGTCGTGGCAGGCAGCCACCACCTTGTTCGACGGCGTGCGCCGGATCTTTCCGCAGACGCGCGATCTGGGAGCGGTGAAGCTCAGTCTCGACTACTTATCGACGCGTACGGTGGGGGAGCTCAACATCGCCTTCCGCTCGACACTGGACGCGTTCTCGTATCGCCTCGATGCATGGATTGCAGCGCGCGCCAATCGTCGACTGGAGCAGATGCGTGCGGCCAACCCGACGGGCCTGTATATCGGCGGTTACGCGTGGGTCGAAAATCTGAAGCCTGACGCGCGTCCGCAGAGCGAAGGTTTTCTGCTCGCGCCATCGCAGGCGCAAGCCGCGAGTGCGACGATCCTGCGCAGCGGGTTCATGGCCAATCACGAGCAGGGCGCTTTCGACATCTTGCTCGACTCGAAGCGCACGCGCCGCGCACTCGACATCCTGCAGGGGTTGACGCGTGATCAGCCCCTGGCTGCGCTCTATGGCTATCGCATCGAGCGCGCGCTACGAGACCGTCAGCTCGCCAAGTTCATCTGGCCACTGAGGCTTGCATACCCGTGGCGCGCCGGCAGCGCTGCCGAAACAAACGAGCCAACAGAATCGATCGGGGCGCGCGATGTCGTCGATGGTGTCGCGCTGCTGGCGGATTGGGAAGCCGCGCCGGGACAGGTCTTTGCGAGGCTCAAGGCGTCGTTGAATACCCTGCAGCCGCCGGCCGCTGCGCCGGGTCCGGACGAGCAACCGGTCATCAGCGCGATCATCGCCGATGCGGTTGATCTCGCCGACAGCGTCAGCGACCTGCTGCTCGCCGAAGGCGCGTATCAGATCGTGCAGGGCAATCCTGTGCGTGCTGCCGCAGCGATGGCGGTCGCAGACAAGCAATCTCTGCCGATCGAAACGCAAGTCGATCGCACGCCGCGCGGCGGCGCGAGCTACACGCAGCGCGTCGCGGTGCTCTGCCCCGACGCGGCAGAAGGTTGGCCCGAGGATCGCCGCTCGCGCGCCGAGCCAGCAGTGAATGCCTGGATCGCCAGCATACTGGGGGATCCGTCGCGTTATCGCTTTACGGCGCGGGTGCACCGCGTGGATGATGCGGGAAATCCATTGATCGACGCGCTGCCTCTGATCGCCACTTGGCGTGATCTTGCGATCTCGCCTTTGTCCGCCGTGATGTTGGCCGAGGGTGTCGGCGCTCAGCGGATCGCGGATCAGGCGCAGACCGGGTTTCGCGGCGTCGTCGCTGCAGCATTGATCGCCAAACTCGCAGACTCGAGCAACGTCAGCGGCCTCGACATCGCACCGGCGGACGATGATCCTGCATTCCTGGGTCTCGCACACTTCGAAGCCCTGGCGATGACTTTGAAAGCGCTGCTCGACAAGTCGCGCTTCGCAACGCGCAAGGACCTGGTGCGCATCGACGAGACGATCGAGGCCACGCTGCCTGAGATGGGCGAGTACTCCGGTGTGAATGTCGCAGACATCGTTGGTCGTGCCGATGCCATGGTTGCGGAGTTCGATGTTGCGAAGTCTGCCGTGCTGGCGAGCGTCGGAGCGGACGCATTGCTCGGCCAGCTCAGCGGCATCACCGACGTGCTGCCGCAAGCGGCCTGGCCTGCGCAGGTGTTTGCGATTGACGCCAGGGGTGCCGATCCTGGTATGCGCGACGGTCGTGCAGCGGAAGCAGTCACTGCCTTGCAGCCCATTCTCGATGCGATCAGTGCGGCGGTGCATGCGGATCCGCCGCTCGAGGCAGACCAGGTGGTGGCCACTGACGCGCAGCGTGCCCACCATGCGATTGATCGGTTGCGGCGCCTGTTCGGCAAGGACTTCCCGGTGCTGCCAAAGTTTTCCATCGCTGCCTATGCGACCGAGTTCAATGCATCGCTGGCTGAGCAGGGCGCACTGACCGTCACCGATCCCTGGCGCATCAACGGCTGGCTCACGCAGATCGGCCGTGTGCGCGAAGGCACGGATCGTCTCACCGCAGTGCTTTCGGCGCACGAAGCGCTGTGCGCACCGCTCGCGTCGGGCGATATGAAGGTCGTGCAGTTCCCGCATCGATCGGGGCAGGTCTGGGCTGCATTGCCGCAAGCATGGATCGAGAAGGAGGGCACGGCGTTCGACCCGAAGGACGTGCCGGAAGAATTGCGGGACTACCTTGCAGCCAGGCCCGGCACACCGTATCGCAATATTCAGCGCGCTGCGCCTTCGCTGTCCATCGTCCTGTATGCGCCAGGTGTGCAGGCGATCGAAGCGGAGCAAACCATTGCGGCTTTCGTCTGCGACGACTGGCCGGAGTTCATTCCCGATCCGTTCCAAACAGCAGCGATTGGCTTCCATTTCGACGCCCCCGGGGCGCGTCCGCCGCAGACCATCCTGCTCGCGCTGCCGCCGCAGGTTGCACAGGAGGCATGGAGTTTCGACGATGCTGTCGATGTGATCCACGAGGCGTTCGATCTCGCCAAGCTACGGGGTGTGCGGCCGCGCGATCTGGGTGGCGGGCTCGGCGCGGTACTGCCTGGAAATTTCCTGCCGCACACCTATACCGATGACTTGCCCAGCGTGCGCATGCTCGAACTGATGCGCGAAGCGAGAAAGAAGATGCTCTCGACCGAAGCGCGCGAAGTCACGTTGACGCTCGGCAAGGTGTGAGGGAAGAACCTGTGCGCTACGAACTCCTGAAGACCGCTGCATCGCAAAGGCTCGTCGGCGTCGCCAAAGTGCCGTCAATCACAGGCATCACGCGCCTGGAAACTCAACCCACCGCTATCAACCTTCAAGCGGGTCTGGCCGCACCGCTCGCCGATCCGTTGTGGATGCTGGCGCGCCAATGGCAGTTCAACGAGTTCCAGGGCGAAGATGCAGGCACACCGCTGCGGCTGAGCTTTCAGGTGCAGGGCACCAAGATCGACGCGTTCCGCGCGGGCGCCGATCCCAACGCGGTCTGGCAACCGATCGCCGACCACGACGTGCCGATCGAGACGCGTGTCGAAGCCGAAGCCGCCTGGTCAACACATCCGCGACTGCGCGGTGAGGCCGGCTTGCACGCGTTGCGCATGGCAAGTGCGCCGGTGCGGGCCGCACTGGTCGCGGCGTATCCGTTCACCCTCGCAGCGCCCACCGACTTCGATGCAGATCGCGCTGGACTGCTGTGGTCGACGCTGCTGAATTCGCGAACCATCGATGCGATCAAGCTCGCGAGCGAGTTGCGTCCACTGCTGGACGCCGAGGGCAATCTGACGGCGCTACCAGCGGCAATGGCACTTGGTGGCGGCGACGATGCAGGCGACGCGATGACGATGCTTGCTAAGTGGATCGCGTGGCTGGACGAGATGCTCTACGAAGGCGACGCCGCGCAGTCGTCATGGCTGCGCAATCGCATGGAGTATGCGTTTGCGCTCAAGGCGGGCGACACGAAGCTCGATGCCGCCGAATACACGGATGGCCACGTCGACTGGGAAGATTTTCAGGCTAGCGCCGCGCAGACGGTGGCTGAGCCGGTCCGGCAGACGTTCTCCGTCGCCTCACGTCACCCGACCCCGGTGCGTTATCCGGGCATGCCAGCCGAACGCTTCTGGGAATTCGAGGACGGCGCTGTCAATTTCGCGGGAGCCGAAGCCGGCGTCACCGACCTGCTGCGCATGAGCGTGACCGAGTTCGCGCTCACTTTCGGCAACGACTGGTTCCTCGTGCCGGTGCGGCTCCCCGTTGGCTGGATCCACCGAGTTTCTGACTTCGTGATCACCGACAGCTTTGGTGTGGTGGTTTCGGCCAACCCGATCCAGAACCCCGATGGCACGCAATGGTCGATGTACTCGATGACCTCCAATGTGAATCTGCAGGGCCGACTGCAGCACGCCATGTTCCTGCCCGACAGTCTCGACGGAGTGCTTGAAGGTGCGGTGCTCGAGGAAACGACGCTGGCGCGCGACGAGATGGCCAACCTTGCATGGGCCATCGAACACACGGTGCAAGGAACCTCGGGCGAACCGCTCGATCGCGAACTCGAAGCGCACGCGCTCGCATTTCAGCAGCATATCGCTTTCGATGGCGGCATCGAGAGTCCGCAACTCGTCTATCGCTTGCAGACACCGGTACCGGCGAACTGGACGCCGCTATTGCCCGTACGGGACACACCGCTGAACTTCAACGATCCGTTGTCGATCCGGCTCGCGCGTGCTGGCATGAAACGGTTCTATCCGGAAGCGAGCGTTGAGGTGATTGGCGCGGTCGATCCGAAGTACGTCGATTTCCTCGACCTGATCGATGCCCAGGACAACTTCATCAGCCGCGTCGATATTGGCGATGGCCTGCGCTCATACGTGTTCTACCCGCGCGGCTGGATGCTGCGCCGTGACCCGACACAGGCGATGGGCGACGGCGACACGCTGCTGATAGAGGAGGAGGAAGTGCCACGTATCGGCGCCACGCTCAAGCGGAAATTCCAATATGCGCGCAGCAGCGATGGGCGGACGTGGATGTGGATAGGTCGCAGCAAAGTCGCCGGACGCGGTGAGGCGCAAAGCGCGCTGCGGTTTGATGTGGCAGTGAAGCGTGAGACGCTGCGCTGAGCACGGAGGATTGCGGCGCACGCCACTTGTCATGAAGAGCTCGCCCTTAGCAGCGGCAACACACTGGGGCAGTAGCGCCTTCATCCAGATTGCCGGGCGATGGACACCAGACGCAACGAGAGGTGCAGCATGAGTGCAGCAACGCTGTTCAGCGATCGAGAATTCGCTGGTTGGGACGTGCCTGTGGATGAGGGCCGTACCCGATTCACAACTGGCTTCAACGACGCGGCTTGTTCGATTCGGGTGACGCCAGGCTACGTTGCGGTCTGGTTCGAGCACGCCAACGAGTACTTCGGTTGAGCGCACACCTCTGTCCAGTGCGTGGACGAACTGAATACCCCCGCTGGTACCCCACTACATTCGAACCTGTGGTTCTCGGGGACTTACTGTGCAGCGGTCGGCAAGCAGGCGATTGCATCCACCTCCAGCAGACAGCCGAAGTGCAGTTCGGCAACCGGCACGACTGTGCGCGCAGGTTTGATGGGGCCAAATACCTCTGCGTAGACGGAGTTGAACGTGCCCCAGTTTTCGATTCCCACGATGTATGCGGTGACTTTGAGCACGTGCTCGCGGCTCGTACCTGCCTGCTTCAACACTGCGAGAACGTTCTCGAGCGCCAAGCGCGTCTGTTCGCCGAAGTTGCCGCTCGGTGTTCGCGGCCCCGTGGGGGGCAACGGCAATTGTCCTGACACGAACACCAGGTTCTGCCAGCGGACGCCGGGGGAGTAGTGAGGGCTGACGGTCTGCATGAGTTTGGACTCCAGATAAGCGTAATGTCCGCGCGTTGACAGTTCGTTAGCTGCGCTTCGCGAAGAATGCCTCCGCACCAACCAACCGGCGGAGATTCAAGTGACAGCGCAATGGATACGCATCCTTCCCGGGCTCGTGCTCGCCTCGCTGGCGATTGCGGGCGCAACGCATGCCACGCCACAGGCGCCGTCGACTCGCGCTGTGTTGCCGATGGACGAAAACGCCTGGCATGACGGACCTCCGGGCTTGCCCGGCGGCAGCACGTTCGCGGTTATCGCCGGCGACCCTGCGCAAGCGGGGCCCTTCACGATCCGCGTCGAGCTGCCGCGCGGCTATCGCCTGCCATCGTATCGTCGTCCGCGCGCCGAGAACATTGTCGTGCTCGTGGGCGCCGTCCAGGTCGGCGCACAGACGCTCACCTCGGGATCGTTCGTCCGCTTGCCCGCGAACGAGTGGCACTCGCTCAGCACACAGTCGGGCGCGACTCTGCAGATCTTCGGCGATGGACCGTTCGCGCTGAGCAACGGGAGATGATTGCTACCAGCCTGCGGGTATTCGTGCCCAGCGCGTCGATGCAGTCTCGGTCAGCACCACATATTCACCATGTTGCGCGGCCGTCGCGCACGCGTGATTGGGCAGGATGCGGAGCAACGAGCCGATCGACAGTGATGGCCAAGTCGCGGTGCTCGAAGCACGCACCTCGATCACGCCGTGCTCCTGGCTCAGCTGCGTCACGATCAGGTCGGGATAGGGCTGACCGGTGAGATCGCACACCAGACCGTATCCCTGATCGACGGGTTGACTGGCTGTGCCGCGATCCCTCGACAGCGCCATCCAGCCGGCATCGACAATGAGCTGCCGTTTAGCGGGTTGATGTCCGATGACAGTTGCGAGCACGCTGATCGCGATATCCTCGATCGCGCACACGCCGATTCCGGCCATGACGAGATCGAAGAACGCGAATACGCCGGCACGAACTTCGGTGACGCCGCTCAGGTCGCGAGCGAAGTGCGCGGTCGGTGTCGAGCCTACGCTGACGATCGGACACGCGAACCCCGCCGAGCGCAGCGTGGCCGCGCACCGCACGGCGTTAGCTCGTTCCTGCTCCGCGGCCCGCGCGAGATCGTCGACGCTGCGGCTGTCGTAGGAACCGCCGGCGTGGGTCATGACACCGCGCAATAGCGCACCGCCGTCATGCAATGTGCGCGCGATTTCCAGGAGCAGCGGATCGCCGGGACGCACGCCGGCGCGATGTCCATCCGAGTCGATTTCGATCAACGTCGGAATGGCGAGGTCCGCGGCGCGCGACTTTTCCGCGACTGCACGTGCCTGATCGACGCTGTCGAGCACGATCGTGAGGTCGACGCCGCGGCGCCGAAGAGCGAGCACTCGGTCGAGCTTCGCGGGTGCGATGCCGACCGCATAGAGCAGATCCTTGACGCCCGCATCGGCAAACACTTCGGCTTCCTGCAAGGTCGAAACTGTCGCAGGGCCCGCCGGGCTCGTCATCATGCGCCAGCCAACGTCGATCGACTTTACTGTCTTGAGGTGCGGCCGTAACCCGACGCCGAGCGAGCGCAGATGGCCCTTGAGACGCGCAATATTCCGTTCCATCCGCGCTCGATCCAGCAACAGGCTCGGCGTGGTCAGCGAACTGAGATCCGGCTGCGGCATGTCAGCGCGTGTCGGATGAACTTGCAGCAAGGCGGAGGGCGGAATGGCGCGAGCCATACAGCAGATAGATCAGTCCGCCGATCAATAGCCATGACAGCAATCGCACCCACGTGCCGAGCGGCAG
>Ga0068859_100000835_pt1 | contig 31291 bp, 34 predicted proteins | sample KBSSwiS22_FD_66585 | JGI IMG/M metagenome (GOLD analysis project Ga0068859, IMG submission 66585) | Switchgrass rhizosphere microbial communities from Kellogg Biological Station, Michigan, USA - KBS Switchgrass S2-2 | ecosystem: Host-associated > Plants > Roots > Rhizosphere > Soil ...
CTCACCATCCGCCGAAGCGGTGGCGGCGCCGCCGACCGGCACCTGCGAGGTTTTCAGCAGAACCGGGCCATTCGCCGTGGGTGTCGGGGCGGGCTGGCTGGGCTGGACGACCGTCCCGCGTCGCTTGTCGCCGCGGAACAGTGCACCGGCGCCGAGCAGGACGGCCCCCAACAGGCCGAGGCCGCCGCCCACCAGGACACGACGGGTCCGGTCCTCGGCCGTCCCCGGGTGCTGCTCACGCACCCGCGCGAACCAGGCGTCCAGCGACGGGGTCGCGCCGGCGCCGTGCAGCAGCAGCGGGGTGAACGCGAACAGGTAGACCAGGTCGGCGCTGGTGAACCACGGCTCGGCCCCCCAACTCACGGTCAGCCAGAGGGACAGGGACAACACCATCCCGCCGAGCGCCGCCAACCGGGTGAAAGCCCCGAAGGCGATGCCGAGGCCGACCGCGATCTCGCCGATCGCCATGAGGATGCCGAAGAAGGTGGAGTGGTCCGCGACCGGCCCGAGCCAGTCGCCGACCGGGCTGATCCCCCGGACGGCCAGCACCGTGGCCTTCATCGAGGTCGGGTCGTCGCCGTCCAGGAACCGGCGATCGGCGATCTTGGATATCCCTGCGTACAGGAAAACGACCGACAGGAAGGCGCGCAGGACGAGCATCCACCAGTCCGAGCCAAGACGTCGCAGCGCAGCACCCATGTCGGTGATTACGCTCGACACGTGACAATCGTTCAATCAGACGGCACCCCGAGCGCACTGCTGCTGCTGGGCCGTGGCAGCGACCCCGACTCCGAACGCGGTGTCGACTGCCCCGGCGAACTTCCGCCGGCCAGCGACCCGAACCTGGTCGAACGGGCCCGCGTGGCTCGCGCGGCACTGAGCGACCGGGCCTTCATCCTGGGGCACCACTACCAGCGGGACGAGGTCATCCAGTTCGCCGACGTCACCGGCGACTCGTTCAAGCTGGCCCGCGAGGCCGCGGCCCGTCCGGAAGCGGAGTTCATCGTCTTCTGCGGCGTGCACTTCATGGCCGAGACGGCCGACATCCTGACGTCCGACTCGCAGGCGGTCATCCTGCCCGACCTGGCCGCCGGGTGCTCGATGGCGGACATGGCGGGCATCCAGCAGGTCATCGAGGCATGGGACGTGCTGACCGAGGCCGGCATCGCCGACGTCACCGTCCCGATCACGTACATGAACTCGACCGCCGCCATCAAGGGCTTCACCGGCGAGCACGGCGGGACGGTCTGCACCTCGTCCAACGCGAAGGCGTCCCTGGAGTGGGCCTTCGCCAAGGGCGAACGAATGTCTGATTCTTCGCTGCCGCGAAAGGTGCTGTTCCTGCCCGACCAGCACCTCGGACGCAACACCGCTGTGCTCGAGCTCGGCATCCCGCTGGACAAGTGCGTCGTGTTCAACCCGCACCGTCCCAACGGCGGCCTGACCGTCGAGCAGCTGCGGGACGCGACGATGATCCTGTGGCAGGGGCACTGCTCGGTGCACGGCCGCTTCACCAAGGCGAACGTCGAGGACGTGCGCGCCAAGGTGCCCGGCATCAACATCCTGGTGCACCCCGAATGCCGGCACGAGGTCGTCCTGGCCGCCGACTTCGTCGGGTCGACCGAATACATCATCCGCGCGATCGAGGCCGCCGAACCGGGCAGCAAGTGGGCGATCGGCACCGAACTGAACCTGGTCCGCCGGCTGGCCAACGCCCACCCGGACAAGGAGATCGTCTTCCTGGAGAAGAACGTCTGCTACTGCTCCACGATGAACCGCATCGACCTGCCGCACCTCGTCCAGTCGCTCGAGTCGCTCGTCCGGGGTGAGGTCATCAACCGGATCGTCGTCGATCCGACGGTGGCCGCGCACGCCCGGACCGCGCTCGACCAGATGCTCGCTCTACCCTGATCACCATGGCATTCAGCTTGAAGAAGCAGGCGGACTCCCCCGACCCGGAACCCGAGGTCGCGGAGAGCGCCGAGATCCGCGGTAAGGGCCGTCCGACCCCGAAGCGGCGCGAGGTCGTCGGCGTGCGCGGCCCGGTCACCGCGCCGAAGACCCGCAAGGAGGCGTACGCGCGGCAGAAGGCGCAGACCAAGGCCGTCCGGGCCGCCGGCCGCACCACCGGCGGCACCACCGGCAAGGCGATGACGCCGGCCGAACGCCGCGCCGCGCTGCGGTCCGGCGAGGTCCTGACCCGACGCGACCAGGGCGAGGCCCGCGCGCTGGCACGCGACTTCGTCGACTCCCGTCGGATGCTCAGCAACTGGCTGCTGCTGTTGTTCCCGCTGATGATCGCCAGCTATTTCATCAAGACCGCCGTCGTGCAGCTGGTCGTCATGGCGTTCTTCCTCGTCATCATCGGCGAGTGGATCATCACCGGCCGCCGCATCCACAAGCTGGCGGTCGAGCGGTTCGGCTCGGCGGACGCAAGCGCGCTCTCGCTCGGCTTCTATGCCGGGAGCCGCGCGTACCTGCCGCGCAGGTGGCGCATGCCGGCCCCCAAGGTCGAACTCGGAGATCCCGTCTGATGTGGACCTGGCGGTTCGAGGGGGCGGACGGCTCGACCCTGGACAAGCCAACCAGCCCGTCCCACCCCAGTCAGTCCGATGCCGAGAACTGGATCGGCGAGCAGTGGCGCGAGCTGTCCGCCGACGGCGTCGCGCAGGTCACCCTCTTCGAGGACGAGCGCCAGGTCTACGGTCCGATGGCGCTAGCAGAGAGTTGATGGCTTAGGATCGGTCGGCTACAAGCCAGACAGGGGAAGCCGGTGCAAATCCGGCACTGACCCGCAGCCGTGACGCCCCCAGATGAGAAGGGGCCTAGTCGGAATGCCTGATCTGACCGCAACTCCAGATGATCGCCGTCGAGGTCTACGGCGCGGAGTTCGTGGGGGGAGGCGATCCCGACCCCTGCGGCTCACGCCCCGGCCCCTTATCGAAGGGTCCTTCGTGCTTACTCGCCTGAAGGCAGTCAGAACCGCCGCTGCGGCCACCGCCGCCGCCGGTCTGACGCTGCTCGCCACCGCCACCCCCGCTGCCGCCACCCCGGCGTCGAGCGCCGAGGCGGCCGTCTCGTGGCTGACCGGCCAGTTCGTGGACGGCGACCACATCGTGACCGTCTACGGGCCCGGGGTAGACGACAAGTACGACGATCAGGGCCGTACGATTGACGCGATCCTCGGCTTGGCAGCCGCGCAGTCAGGTACTACGACGATCGCCAAGGCGCTCACCTGGCTTGCGACCCAGATTGACGCGTACACGTCGTGGGACGGTGGCGACTGGGGCGGGCCGTACGACGGCTCCGTCGCGAAGCTCGCCCTCGTCGCCCAGGTGACGGGCAACGATCCGACGTCCTTCGGCGGGAAGAATCTGCTGCAGAAGCTCAAGGACGACCAGTGCACGGCTGACGACACCGGCGCTGACTGCGCCGCGCCTGGCGCCGCACGCAACATCTTCTCCAGCATCTCCGAATCCTTGGCGATCCTCGTCCGGTCACGTGCCGGCGGCGACTACGCGCCGGATGCCGCAGCGGTTGACTATTTCCTCTCGTTGCAGACCTCCATCGGCGGGTTCACCCAGGAGACCGACCCGAGTGATGACGTGCCTGGAGTGGATGAGACGTCCTACGCCGTCTATGCGCTGCGGGCCCTCTCCCAGCGTTCGATCGATCCGGCGCGTGATCTCTTAGTCGACGCCGCGCTCGTGCGAGCCGCACATTGGCTCGATGACCGACCTCACGAGCAGTACTGGGAGTCGCAGGGCGGTCCCAACATCAGTTCGACGGGTCTGGCGTCGGCGGCTCTGGATGGCGTGCAGGCTGCCCGGAGTTGGCTCGCCAACCAGCAGTACCCCAATGGAGCGTTGCCCGTCCTCGCTGGAGAAGAGCAGTACGACGCGTCGAAGTCGACGCTCGCCACTGCGCAGGGCCTGCTGGGGCTGGCCGAGGGCAACAACAACGACGGCGACAACTCGCTCGCCACGCTGACCTACCACGTCGAACCGGCACCGGCTCCCACCCCGAGCTCGACAGCGCCGTCCGCCTCACCCAGCCCGTCGACCACGCCGAAGCCGATGCTCTCCAGGCAGAGCGTGCAGTCCGGCGGGACCGTCGGGGTCACCGGGGGCGGGTTCACCCCGGGCGAGCGAGTCGAGGTCTGGTTGCACTCGAACCCGGTCCGACTCGCCACTGTGACGGCAGCGGGCGGCACCGTGTCGACCGACGTGACGATCCCGGCAGACACTCCCGCGGGCGATCACCGGATCGAACTGCGTGGCCTGATCTCCGGCGCCACCGGGTTTGCCCCGCTGACCGTGTACGCGCCGACGCCCACGAACCTGAAGCAGGGCAGCTCGTTCACACTGACGCTCTACGGCTTCCGGCCGAACGAACTGATCGACGCCTATCTGCACTCGGCACCGATCCTGCTCGCGAACGAGCGCGCCGACTCCGCCGGTAGAGCGACCTTCCACCTGACGATCCCGAAGGACGCTCCCGCGGGCAGCCACCACATCGAGTTCGTCGGACGCAGTTCGGGCATCGTCCAGTCCACCGCGACGTTCGTACTGCCGCAGGTGCAGGTGCCGATGACCGACGGCCCGCAGCCGTCGGGTGACTCCAGCGCCAGCGGCGGTCCGGCCGACCCGCAGGGTTCGGCGAACCCGGTGCCCCAGGGCGCCGTCGCCACGCAAGCCGCGGTCGACGGGCTGGCAGCCACGGGTGCCGAAGGCCGTACCGCGGTGCTGCAGGCCTGCTTCGGCGCGTTGTTGGTTGCGGCAGGTGCCGCCGCACTGTGGCTCAACCGTCGACGTGCGGTGCCGGTCCCGGTCATCGATCCGCGGTCCCTTCGGAACGGCCGGCGCCGGCACTGATGCGCGCCGGTCTGCTCCGAGTCGGGGCGGCCATCCTCGCCGCCCTGGGCGGAGCCGCACTGGGACCCGTCGGTGCTGCGGCTGCCGCGTCGCCCGCAGATCGCGCCGTGCCCCCTCACCACGTCGGAATCGTCGTCGGTGGCGTCGGCACCGCGTGCGTGCCGTGGGACGACGGGCTCACCGGCGCCGAGGTCCTGGACGACGAGTACACGGTAGTCATCGGCAGGCAGGCGCCATACGCCGGTTTCGTCCTGTCCATCAACGGGATCCCTGCGAGTGGCACGCATCCCGACAACACCCATTACTGGGCCTACTGGCACGACTTCGGTGGCGGCTGGAACTACAGCTCCGATGGGGCCTCGGGCTACCGACCCAAGGCCGGCACGCTGGAGGGCTGGTCGTACCAGAACGGGTCCAGCTCAGCGGTCGCGCCGCCGGCCGCGTCCTACGACTCGCTCTGTGGCGATCTGGACCGCGCGCTGAACACGCCAGCCCCTTCTACGTCGCCACGAGCCCCGTCCACGACGGCACACCCTCCGGCCACCACGACGCGCCCCGCCACACCGCGCCCGACGTCATCCGCGCCCAGCAGCTCCGTCGCGCGGACGAGTTCCGTGCCGAATTCCGCTCAGGCCTCGCAGCAGAGCCCGGTCGCCGTGGTCGCCGGGACGGCCGCCAGCGCGGCCGGCCAGGTTCAGCGGCCGGTCGGGACCGCCTCCCCCTCCTCCGGGCCGGCCGGCAACGCATCCCGGTCCTCCACCGTCGTGCCGACTGGCTCGGCAAACAGCACGTCGATGCCGTCGACCACTCCACCCCGCGGTGCCTCCTCGGCGGCGACCGCGTCGCTCACCCTGGGACCTGCACCGTCCAAGACAGCGGCGAAGCAAGTCTCCTCGGCACCTGCGATCGGGACGGTGGCGGCATTGGTGGTCGTCGCGGGGCTCGGCGGGTTCGCGTACTGGCGTATGCGGGGCCGTCGCCGGACATGACCCTCACGTCCGCCGAGTCCGGCCTCACGCAGCGGCTACGGGAACTGCAGCCGCTGCCCCGCCTGCTGCATCCGGGCGCGTGGTGGGTCTGGGCGCTCTGTCTGGCGTACTCGGCGATGCGGACGAGCGACCTCGTCCTGCTGCTGACGATCGCCGCCGTCGCCGGAGTGGTCGTCAGCCAGCGACGGGGTCGGGCCCCGTGGGCCAACGCGTACGGGCTGCTGCTCAAGCTCGGCCTGGTGACCGTGGCCGTGACCGTCCTGCTGCAGTTGCTCATCGGTGTCCGGGTGCCCGGGCACACGCTGTTCACGCTGCCGTCGGTCGACCTGCCGCACTGGCTGCAGGGGCTCTCGCTGGGCGGGCCGATCACCGGTGAGGCGGTCCTGAACTCCTTCGCCGCGGGGCTGCGGCTTGCCGTGCTGATCGCCTGCTTCGGCGCCGCCAACGCACTCGCGCACCCGGCAAGGCTCGTCCGCATTCTTCCCGCGGCCCTGTACGAGGTCGGCGTCGCGATCGTGGTCGCGATGACGTTCGTACCGCAGTTGGCCGAGTCGGTCGTCCGAGTGCGCGCGGCACAGCGGCTGCGCGGCCGTCCGATCACCGGTCTCCGCGGCCTGCGTGGTATCGCCGTGCCCGTCCTGGAGGAGGCACTGGAACGCGCGATCTCCCTTGCCGCATCGATGGATTCTCGCGGGTACGGGCGACGGGCCGGACGTAGCGCGGTGTCCCGCCGGGTCACCAACACGCTGCTGCTCGCCGGCCTCGGCTGCGCTGTCGTCGGCACCTACCAGGTGATCGGCGGGACGGATACCCGCACCCTCGGCGTGGTCCTGCTGGTGGCCGGCACGCTGCTCGCGCTGGCGACCGGCTTCCTCGCCGGATCGCGCACCGGCCGCACCCGCTACCGGCCCGACCGGTGGGGTCTGCCCGAATGGCTGGTCGTGGCGTGCGGTGCCGCCGTCGCCGCGACGTACACGTTCGGACTGCACGGGGCACCCCCCGGTGGGCTGCCGTGGGCCTGGCCGGCGCTCGACACGCTTCCGTTCATGCTCACGCTGGTCGGCGCGCTGCCGGCCGCCATCGCCCCTCCGGTCCCGGCGGCACGATGATCGACTTCGACCACGTCACCGTTACGTATACCGACGCCCTGGCGCCGGTGCTCTCCGATGTCACCGCGCACGTCCCCGAGGGCGAGCTCTGCCTGGTCGTCGGCGGGACGGGCAGCGGCAAGTCGACCCTGCTGGGCACGGTCAACGGGCTCGTCCCGCACTTCACCGGCGGACGGCTGGGCGGACGGGTCACCGTCGCCGGACGCGACACGCGTGACCACCCGCCGCGCGAACTCGCCGACGTCGTCGGCGTCGTCGGCCAGAACCCCACTGCCGGGTTCGTCACCGACACCGTCGAGGACGAACTCGCGTACACGATGGAGTCCCTGGGACTGGCCCCGGACGTGATGCGGCGCCGCGTCGAGGACACGCTGGACCTGCTCGGCCTGGCCGACCTGCGCGACCGGTCGCTGTCGACCCTCTCCGGAGGCGAGGCCCAGCGCGTCGCGATCGGCTCCGTCCTGACCGCGCACCCGAAGGTGCTGGTGCTGGACGAGCCGACCTCGGCTCTCGACCCCGCGGCGGCCGAGGACGTCCTGGCCGCGATCCAGCGCCTCGTGCACGACCTCGGGCTCACCGTCCTGATGGCCGAACACCGGCTCGAGCGCGTAATCCAGTACGCGGACTCGGTGCTCTGGGTGCCCGGCGGCGGCGCGCCCGTCGAGCTGGATTCCCCCGCCGCCATCATGGCCCGCTCGCCGATCGCGCCTCCGGTCGTCCAGCTCGGACGGGCCGCGGGCTGGGACCCGCTGCCGCTGACCGTCCGGGACGCCCGCCGCGCCGCGCGCGGGCTTGCCGGCACGCTGCCTCCGGCCCCGCCGGCAGCACCGTCGACCGCGGGCGACGATCTCGCCGCCATCGCCTCGGCGGTGGTCGTGCGGTACGGATCGGTGGTGGCACTGCGTGGCGTCGACGTCCTGCTGCGCGCCGGCGAGGTCGTCGCCCTGATGGGACGCAACGGCGCGGGCAAGTCGAGCCTGCTGCGCGTGCTCACCGGCCTGACCCGCCCCACGTCCGGCTCGGTGTCCCTCGGCGGTGCCGACCCCCGCACCCTGAAGGGGCGGGAGTTGATCACGCACGTCGGGCTCGTCCCGCAGCAGCCCGGCGACCTGCTCTACTGCGAGACGGTGGCCGACGAATGCGCCGCGGCCGACCGGGACGCCGCGGCGGTCGAGGGCACCGCAGCAGCCCTGCTCGCGCGGATCGCCGGAGACGTCGACCTCTCCCTGCACCCGCGCGACGTCTCGGAGGGGCAGCGCCTCGCGCTGGCCCTCGCCGTCGTGCTCACCGCCGCCCCGCCCGTCCTGCTGCTGGACGAGCCGACCCGCGGTCTGGACTATCCGGCGAAGGCGCGCCTCGTGCACGTCCTGCGCGGACTCGCGGCGGGAGGCACCGCGATCCTGCTCGCCACGCACGACGTCGAACTGGCGGCCGAGGTGAGCGACCGGACGATCGTCCTCGCCGACGGCGAGGTCGTGGCGGACGGGCAGAGCCGCGAGGTGGTCACGCACTCGCCCGTGTTCGCGCCGCAGGTCGCCAAGATCCTGCAGCCGCTGCCGTACCTGACCGTCGCGGACGTCCTGGCGGTGCTCCCGTGAGCCGCGGCAGGGCGCTCGTCCTCCGTCCGCGTGCCCTGGCGGCGATCCTCGCGGTCACGCTCGTCGGCATCGGCGCGTTCATCTGGCCGCTGCTGATCGGTTTCGGGAGCGACTCTGCCGACCACACGCGGGACGCGCCGTGGATCTTCCTGGTGATGCTGCCGTTGCTGCTGCTGGTCGTCGCGGCCGAGATCGCCGACGGCGGGATGGATGCGAAAGCGGTGGCGCTGCTCGGCGTGCTGTCCGGCATCGCGGCAGTGCTGCGGCCCGTCACCGGCGGCCTCACCGGGGTGCAGTTGATGTTCTTCCTGCTGGTTCCGGCGGGACGGGTGATGGGCCCCGGCTTCGGGTTCGTGCTGGGCAACGTGGCGATGTTCGCCTCGGCCGCGCTCACGGGCGGAGGGGGTCCGTGGCTGCCGTTCCAGATGCTCGCCGCGGGGTGGATCGGACTGGTCGCCGGCGTCCTGCCCGGACAACGCAGCCTGCGGGGACGGGCCGAACTGGTCATGCTGGCCGGCTACGGCTTCGTCGCGAGCATCGCTTACGGCTTCGTCCTGAACCTGTGGTTCTGGCCGTTCGGGTCGGCGAACATCGGCACCAGCGCAGCCGTCACGTTCTCGCCCGGCGCGCCGTTGGGCGAGAACTTGCGCCGCTGGATCGCGTTCAGTTTCTCGACCGGGCTGGGGCACGACCTGCCCCGCGGCATCGCGACCGCCGCGGCCGTGCTGCTGGTGGGCCGTCCCGTCCTGCTGGCGCTGCGCCGGGCCGCCCGCCGCGCCGCCTTCGACGCCCCGGTCACCTTCGACGCGGCGCGTTGAAATACTGACCGCATGTCGGAGCCCGGCGGCGTCCCCGCCCCTGTGATGGAGCGGATCGGCGGCGACGTCTGGTGGCCCGAGACCGGCCCCGGGCTGCAGGTGCGCGGTGCGGCGGGAGTCGAGCACGGCGGCCTCGTCGACCTCGCGGTCTGGGCCGCCGAGACGCAGAACGGCTTCCCACCGCGGCCCTACCGCCGGGTGCGGCTGATCGTCGCGGGCGCCGACCCGACCGAGCGGGTCGTGTCGCTCGCCGAGGCGGTCGGCGCCACCCTGGTGCCGCCACCTGTGATCGGGACGGACGTGCCGGGCGCGATCGAGGCGGCTGCCGCCGCTGTCGATGCCGAGGTCGAGTCCGGGACCGACCTGCTCGTCGTCGCCGCGCCCGGCGCGCGGATCGCGGCCGCCGCGGTCGTGTCCACGCTGACGGGAACCGAGCCGGTTAAGGTGCTGCGGCGCGGTGCCGCGGCCGCGGACGCCGACGCGTGGATGGCTCGCGCGGTCGCGGTCCGGGACGCGCGGCTGCTCATCAACCTGCGCCGCGGCCGGGCCGACCCGCTGCTCAACGGACTCGGCGATCCCCTCGTGGCATTCACCGCCGGAGTTCTGGTCGCCGCGGCGGCCCGCCGCACGCCCGTCCTGCTGGACGGACCGCTGGTCCACGCGGCGGCACTCGTCGCAGCGCTGGGGCGTCCTGCGGCCGCCGCCTGGTGGCGGGCCGCGGACACCTCGACCGATCCCGCCGTGTCGCTGGCGCAGGATAGGCTCCGGCTCGAGCCCGTCCTGGGGCTCGGCACGGACGCCGGCGACGGCACCGCGGGACTGCTCTGCGTGCCCGTCCTGCGTGCGGCGACCGCCATCGTCCCCCACACCAACGACAGCGAGAGCCTCGATGTCCGACAGTGACGAGAAGCCGGAGCGGCGGCGCCACCCGGCCGACGCCGTGACGTGGGAGGTCCGCGTCGCGGCGGCCTGGGCATGGCGACTGCTGCTGCTCGCCGCCGCCCTCTGGGTGCTCGGGCAGGCGTGGACGCGCCTGGAACTCGTGGTCATGTCGTTCGTCCTGGCACTGTTCCTGACCGCCGTGCTGCACCCGCTGGAACGGCTGATCCACAAGCTCGTCCCGAAACCGGCCTCCGTGTCCGCAGGTCTCGCCCTGCTCATCGGCGTGGCCGTGCTCTCCGGCATCGGGTACTTCGTGGCCTGGCAGATCAGCAGCCACTCCGAGGCCCTCGGCAACCAGTTGCAGGACGTGGTCGACCGCACCCGCACATGGCTGCAGAACGGTCCCCTGCACCTGAACGCCAAGGACCTGCAGAACATCTCCGACAAGATCACCAAGGCGATCAGCGACCACCAGGGCGAACTGCTCAGCGGAGCGGTCGAGACCGTCCGGACGGTCGCCGAACTGCTGGGTGCGCTCCTGCTGATCCTGCTGTCGACGTTCTTCCTGCTGCGGGACGGCGAGAAGATCTGGCGCTTCGCGATCGGGTTCGTGCCGCGGACGGTCACCACCCAGGTCGACCGGGCAGGACGCGCCGGCTGGCACACCCTCGGTGGCTACATGCGGGGCCAGGTGCTGATCGCCCTCTTCCACGGCATCTCGGTCATGATCATCCTGGCGATCCTGCGGATCCCACTCGCCGCGGCGCTCGGCGTGCTGATCTTCCTCGGGTCGTTCATCCCCCTGATAGGTCTCACCGTCACCGGCGCGCTCTGCGTCGCCGTCGCGCTGCTGGAGCACGGCGCCACCGCCGCCATCGTGGTAGCCATTGCGATCGTGGTCCTGATCCAGGTCGAGTCGCACTTCCTGCAACCGGTCATCATGAGCCGCAGCGTCGAGGTCCACCCACTGGCGATCGCCCTGGCGGTCTTCAGCGGGACGCTGCTCGCCGGCATCCCCGGGGCTCTGCTGGCCGTCCCGTTCGTGGCGTTCGTGAACACCACGGTCCGGGCGCTGCAGATGGAACAGAGATCCGAGGCCGCCGGCGAGCCGCCGCCCACCGAGGCCGAACTGGAGACGGCCCTGGAGAAACCGTCGCCGCGCCCGAAGCCGTCTGAAAAATCGGACGAATCAGGGCACCATGGTGAGCATGGATGACACAGATACCGCCGTCGAGAAGATCCTGACCACCTACCGATCGATCACCGTGGTCGGCGCCAGCGCAGATCCGGTCAAGGCCGCCCACTACGTTCCGCTGCACATGCAGGAGCACGGCTGGCGGATCGTCCCGGTCAACCCGCGCGGCGGTGTCATCCTCGGCGAGCAGGTGCACCCCACACTCGCGGACGTCCCCGCGCCGGTGGGTCTGGTGGACGTCTTCCGTCCCTCGCAGGCCGCTCCGGACGTCGCCCGCCAGGCCGTCGCCGCCGGCGCGACCGCGCTGTGGCTGCAGCTGCACATCCGGTCCGAGGAAGCCCGGCAGATCGCCACCGAGGCCGGCCTGCTCTACGTCGAGGACCGCTGCCTGATCATCGAGCAACGCCGTCTCAACCTGACCGCGCCGGCAGAGGGCTAGGAACTCGGCGTGGACCGGTCCGGGATTCGCATCGCGGCGGGCCACAGGCTGAAGCTCGCCGCGTCCCGACGGTTGCGGCGACCGTCGCTCGTCGAGACGCGTACGGCCGGGCGCTGGACCGAGGCCGTGCCGGCGGCGCCGTACACGATCGCGGAACCCGTAGCGCTCGGCAGCGCTCACTTCGCGGCGGCGCGTTCGCTCGAACCGAGCCTGCCCGCACTCGGTGTGGCGGAGCTCGAGGGTGCCAGCGTCCAGGGCGCCTTCGGCTGGGTCTTCGATCGCAGCGAACGCCTTCTCGCCGACCTGTCCTGGTACGGCCGGCACTACGAGGAGATGTGGTCGCACTAGGACTTCAAGCACTAGGACTCGGCAGGGTCGCGGTCCTGGCGGCTGCCGGCTTGAGCGTCGACGACTTCGACCACGTGCTGCTTCCGCCGCTACCGGCCTCGACAGTGGTGCAGCCACTGCTGGCGGCGGCGGGAATCGATCCGGAGCGGGTCGTGACGCTCGACGCCGACACGCGGTTCGACACGGTCGAACTGGTGGCGCCGACCCTGCCGGGCATCCGCAGGCAGTACTCTCCCATTCTGTCCCAGTGGCTGCGTAAGGTGCTCGACACCGCTGCGGTGCCGCCGAACCGGAAGCTCTTCGTCGTGCGTCGCGGGTTCGGCCGCAACCCCGTCGAGGAAACCGAGTTCGAACAGATCGCCGCCGCCGGCGGCTTCGAGATCTACGACCCGATGACGAGCAACGATCAGCTGGGTGATTTCCAACAGGCCGGCGCGATCATCGGGGTCAGCGGCTCGGCACTGGCGACCGTGGCGGAGCGGTCGACTGGGCGGCCGGCGAGGCGAGCGGCTAGGCGCAGCCGACCCATTCGTCGGTGCCGTCGGCGAAGGTCTGCAGCTTCCAGATCGGCACCTTGTGCTTCAGGTCCTCGATGAGCTGACGACCCGCGGCGAAGGCCTCCCCGCGGTGCATGGCCGAGGCGCCGACCACGACCGCGATGTCGCCGATCGCCAGCTTGCCGACGCGGTGCAGGGCGGCGATGGCGATGGCCGGGTGCTCGGCGGCGACCTTCTCCAGCACCTCCCGCATGGTCTGCTCGACGCTCGGGTGGGACGAATATTCGAGGGCGGTGACCTGCTTGTCCTCGTCCTGGTCGCGGACGGTGCCGACGAACAGCACCGTCCCGCCGGCCTTGGCGTCCTGGCAGGCGGCGAACACCTCGTCCAGGCCGATCGGTGTGTCGCGGACGGCTGAGAGGCGGATGACGTCGTCGCTCATGTTGCCGACTCTAGCCGCGCCGCGGCCGCTACCGCGTGAGTCGGGCGGCGGCCTGCCATTCGCAGAACCGCATCACCTGGCCGGCCAGGACTTCGATCGCCCCCTCGACCCGCGGGTCGTCCAGTTGCTGCTCGACGGTGTTGACCGTGACGGCGAAGGGCGTCGGCCACCCGCGCAGGGCGTGGATGGCGGATCGGACGGCGACGAGGGTCGTCCCGCTGGCCTGCCATCCAGCTGCGGTGACGATCGCGCCGACGGCCCGACCGTCCAGGTAGGGACGCTCGTCCTCGCGCAGCAGTTCGAGGTGGTCGATGGCGTTCTTGACCAGGCCGCTGATGCCGCCGTGGTAGCCGGGCGTGGCGATGACGACCGCGTCGGCCCGCCGCACCGCCTCCGCCAGCCGCTCCGACTCCGCGCTGCGGGCGTCCGAGTGGACGGCGAACAGCGGCAGGGCCGCCAGCATGTCCGGGCCGAACAGCACCGTCTCCGCGCCCAGCGTCGCGAGCCGGTCGAGGCAGTCGCGCAGCAGCCGGGTCGTCGTCGAAGTCGCTCCGGTCGATCCACCGATACCGACGACCTGCGGTGCGTTTTGCATGACCACACTCTAGGGTCGGAGGTATGACCCTTGATCGTCCGCAGGCCGAGGACCCGTACGCCAAGCTGCCGTCGCTGCCGTCGTTCGAGTTGACCAGCACCGACTTCGCCGACGGGCAGCCGATCCCGATCAAGCACGCGTTCGGCGACGCGGACGGTGCGGAGAACGTGTCGCCGCAGCTTTCCTGGAGCGGGTTCCCCGAGGACACGCAGAGCTTCGTCGTGACGGTCTTCGACCCGGACGCCCCGACGCCGTCGGGCTTCTGGCACTGGCTGATCGTCGACATCCCCGCCTCGGTGACCTCGCTGGACACCGGCGCGGCGCTGCCCGAGGGCGCGATCGGCATCAAGTCCGACTGGGGCTCCACCTCGTGGGGCGGCATGGCCCCGCCGGAGGGTGACCCGGTCGGGCCGCACCGCTACTACTTCTCGGTCTACTCGGTGGCCGCGCCGTCGCTCGGGGTCGACGGGTCGGCCAGCCCGGCGTACGTCGCGTTCAACCTGGTCTTCAAGGCCACTGCCCGCGCCCAGCTACTGGGCACCTTCGCCAGCTAGTGACGCCACCGGACGGCGATCCGGTCGACCGGACGATCCAGAGCTACGACACTGCACTCGACCGCTACCTGTCGACCAGCGGTCCGCCGTCCGGAGACGTGCGGGACTTCCTGAGCACCTTCGCCGACCTGGTCGACGGCGGTCACGTGCTGGAACTCGGCAGCGGTCCCGGCTGGGATGCCAAGTACCTCGAGGGCCGCGGGCTGCGGGTGAGCCGGACGGACGTGACCCCAGGTTTCGTCGAGCGCCTCCGGGCGGCCGGGCACGATGTCCGACTGCTCGATGCCCGGAGCGACGACTTCGGCGGACCGTACGACGGCGTGCTCGCCGACGCGGTCCTGCTTCACCTGAGCAGGGAGCAGTTCGTGGCCGCGCTGCGCACTGCGCGGGCATCCGTCGTCGACGGCGGGGTTCTGGCGCTCACGCTGAAGGAGGGCGACGGCGAAGGGTGGAGCACAGCCAAGCTGGATCTGCCGCGGCACTTCACCTACTGGCGCGCCGCCGCCGTATCCGACGCGCTGGCATCGACAGCTTGGACGGTGGTGTCGATCGAGCACTTCAGCGGTCGCTTGGAGCCCTGGCTCTTCGTGATCGCCCGAGCAGCCGCCACGCCCTGACGCGTTGAGATCGTCCACATGGACGATCCTGACCACTTCCAGGCACGCTAAGAGGTTGGAACCTCGCACGTGCGCGATTTCGACGACGTGGCCCGAGCGCGGACCGGAACTATCAGCAAATGTCCTAGCCGACGGTGAAGCCGAGCAGGCCTTCGGGGTCGGTCCAGTAGTGGTGGTAGCTGTGGACCGCGCCCGGCGCGTGATCGCCGCCGAGGACTGCCAGCAGATTGGTGCACGCCTCGCGCGGGCCTTCGACGACGACCTTGACACGACCGTCCGTCAGGTTCAGGGCTGCACCTGACAACCCCAGCGCCCGCGCCTCGCGCTGGGCGAACACGCGGAACCCGACACCCTGCACACGCCCCTCCAGGTGCACGACCATGCGCACGAGGTCGCCCAGTTCGGTCATCGAAAGGTCAGCCGCCGGCGAACGGGGGCAGGACGTCGACTGTCGCTCCCTCGAACAGCCTGCTGTTCTCGCCAGCGGCCTGCCCGTCGATCAAGAAGGACGCGGCGGCACACACGTTGGTGAGTTCCTTGCGGGCGGCGAGGGTCTCGCGCAGATCCTCGATCGTGGTGGCCTCGAGCGTCTCGGACTCGTGGCCCGCGGCGCGCTGTGCGCCGGCCCAGAAACGGACGGTGACGGTGGGCATGCACCCAGCCTAGGGTGCCGGCCTTGCCGAATCTCCGGCTGCCGCCGGGTAGCTGACCAACTCGGTCGCCTTGGCGCTGAGCCAGACGGGCCGTCCCGGCGCCAGCCGTAGCTCGGCCACGGCGACGGCGGTGACGTCGACGAACGCGTCCGGCGGGCCGGTGACCGACAGCCGGATCCGGTCGCCCAGCGGTGCGAGGGAGGCGACCGTGCCTGCCCACACGTTGCGGGCACTACTGCCGTGCGGCTGTTCGGTATGGACGGTCAGGGTGGACGGACGCGCGGCCACGAGCACCGGCCCGTAATGCTGCTCCGCGATCGACAGCATCCCTCCCCCGTCGAGGGCGACGGTCGTGCCGACGGCGGTGCCGGAGTACAGGTTCATGCCGACCAGGCGCGCGACGTACTCGGTGGTCGGCCTGCTGGTGATCTCCGCGGGCGTACCGGCCTGGGCGACCCGACCGCCCTCGAGAACCACGATGCGGTCGGCCAGTAGCAGCGCCTCGATCGGGTCATGGGTGACCAGCAGGGTCGGCCCGCCGAAGCCGTCGAGATGGTCGCGCAGTTCGCCCTGCACCGCGGCGCGGGTCTGCACGTCGAGGGCCGCCAGCGGTTCGTCCAGCAGCAACGCCCGCGGCGAGCCGGCCAGCGCGCGGGCCAGCGCCACCCGCTGGGCCTGACCGCCGGAGAGTTCGCGCGGTCGCTTCTCGGCGTGGTCTGCAAGCCCCAGCCGATCAAGCCAGTCCTGGGCTCGCGCACGAGCTGTCGCGCGAGGAATCCCCTTGCTGCGCAAGCCGAAAGCCACGTTGTCCACGACTCGTAGGTGGGGGAACAAACGGTGGTCCTGGAACACCACGCCGATGCTGCGGCGCTCGGCCGGGACGAACGAGCCCCCGGCATCGTCCAGCACGTCCTGCTCCAACGTGACCGTCCCGGCATCGACCCCGCGCAGGCCGGCGACGGCTCGGAGCAGCGTGGACTTACCGGCACCGTTCGGCCCGAGCAGTGCGACGACCTCACCGGGTTCGACACTCACGTCGGCCTCGAGGACGAAAACTCCCTGCCGGACGGCGCCGGCGAAACGAAGGCTCACGACACCGCCCCCGGTCGCAACCACCGGTCCCGCAGGAGCGCGAGGACGAGCACGGCGATCAGCATCATCGGCAGGCTCAGTGCGACGGCGTCCTCGGTGCTGGCCTGGAATCCCAGCCAGATCGCGGTCGAACCGGTCTGGGTGTGGTGGATGACGCTGCCGGCAAAGATCATCGTCGCGCCGAACTCGCCGAAGGCTCGCGCCCAGCACAGGACCGTCCCGGCCGCGAGCGAGGGCAGCACGAGCGGAAGCGTCACATGGGTGAACGTCCTGCTCCGACTCGCTCCGAGCGTGGCGGCGGCCTCCTCCAGGCCACGATCGCCCGTGCGAAAGGCCCCTTCCATCGTGACGACGAGGAACGGCATCGCGACGAACATCTGGGCGAGCACGATCGCGACCCGGGTGAACGGGATCTCCCAACCGAACCAGCCGAACAGGTGCTGACCCACCACGCCGTGTGTGCCGAGGGTCAGCAGCAGCGCAAGACCCCCGACCACCGGCGGCAGGATCAGCGGCATCGTCACCGCCGCCCGCAGGACGGACAGGCCCGGCCAGCGCGTACGGGCCAGTACCCAGGCCAGCGGAACGCCGAGCACCAACGAGCCGGCGGTCGCGATCAGCGAGGTGATCGCCGACAACGACAGTGCCGCCCCGACATCGATCTGACTGCTCGAGTCGGACCTCGAGTAGATCCGGGCGAGGCCGCTCCACGGGGCCCGGATCAGCAGGCCGATCGTCGGCAGGACGATGAAGACGACCCCGATCAGCGCCGGCGGCACGATGAGCCACGGAGGTCTCGTCCCGCCGTCCGGCCGCCTGGCCGTCCGCCTGCGCATGGGCGACACGCTACGGCGCGGCGAAGCCGGCCTCGGACAGCTCGGCACGACCCGCCGGGCCGGAGACGTAGTCGACCCATGCCTTGGCCAGCGCGGGGTTCTTGGTCTCCTTGATCGTGGCGAGCGGGTACTTGGTCGTGGAGTTGATGTCGTCGGGGATCTCGACGCCCACGACCCGGCCGCCGTCCGCGATCACGTCGGTGACGTAGACGATCCCGGCGTCGACCTCACCGGACTCGACCAGCGCGAGCGTGGCCTTCACGTCCGCGCCCTCCGTGGTAGGGGTGAGCTTGACCTTGGCGTTGTCCAGGACGGTCGCGGCGAGCCTGCCGCACGGGGCGGTGGCGACGCAGAGGGCCACCTTCGCCTTCGCCAGGTCGTCGACGGAGCCGATCCTGGCGGGATTGTCCTTCGGTACCGCGATCTCGGCGGAGTTCGACGCGATGTCCACCGGGCCGATCGCGTCGCCGGCCTTGACGACGTCATCCATGTTCTTGGTTGCCGCGGAGGCGAAGACGTCGGCCGGTGCGCCCTGGGTGATCTGAGTCGCGAGGTCGCCGCTGGAGCCGAACTGGAACGTGATGTCGGTGCCCGGGTGCGCCGTCTTGAAGCGGTCGGCCAGTTCGGTGAAGGTGCCCTTCAACGAGGCGGCCGCGTAGACCGTGATGCTGCCCGACAGATCCCCGGCGCCGGCCGGCTTGTCACCGCCCGATGACGAGCAGGCGGCCAGCAGCAGTCCGCACGCGACTACGGTGATCTTCTTGATCATTTCTCCCCCGGGAGTTCGATGACCACGTTGGTCGACTTGATGGACGCGATCGCGGTGACACCGGGTTCGAGCCCCAGTTCGTCCACCGCCTCGCGGCTGACGAGCGAGACCACGCGGTACGGGCCACACTGCAGTTCGACCTGAGCCATGACCTTGTCCTTCACGACGCGCGTGACCAGCCCGGTGAAGCGGTTTCGCGCGGTCTCCCGCCGCCCGTCCCCATCCGGTCCGGCGGCGTGCTCGACGGCGAAGGCCGCCAGCGCGACGCCGTCGACCACCTGCCGTCCCGAGTCGTCCATCGTCGCGGTGAGGCGCCCGGAGGCGATCCAGCGCCGGACGGTGTCGTCGCTGACGCCGAGCAAATTGGCCACAGTCCTCAAGCGATACGCAGGCACGGAGAAAATCTAGCAATAGTCTCCGCATCCGCGGAATCAGCCCTCGGCTGATCCCTGTGCGCGCGGCGCTGAATGCCTCAGGAGCCGGCACGTAACGCAGATTTAACCGATCTCGCAGTGATTCCTCGCCGAGTGCCGTCTCGCGCGCATGTGTCGCACTGCCGTGACGCCGTCCAATAGGCCCGTAACACCACGAGTTTCGCCTAAGCGGAGTAAACGTGACCGAGCGTGAGATAGCGCGAAGCACACACCGGGCAAATCAGATGAAAACCAAACTTCAGGTCCCCGAAACCGCCTAGCAATGAACGCAGCCGAGACTTAACGGTGAAACGCGACGACGCGACCGAACGATGGCTTCCAGACCGATCATGACTGCGACACCTAGGACGATCGAATGCCAATCCACTCGCACCGCCCCCCCACCCCGCGAATCTCAATAGTGATCCCGGCCCGCAACGAAGCCCGGAATCTCGAACTCGTCCTGCCCGAGCTACCCGAAGTCCACGAGGTGATCCTCGTGGACGGACACTCCGTCGACGGCACCGTCGAGGTCGCCCGCCGGCTCATGCCGGACATCCGGGTCGTCCACCAGACGCGCAAAGGCAAGGGCAACGCCCTCGCCGCAGGCTTCGCCGCCGCCACCGGCGACGTCATCGTGATGTTCGACGCGGACGGGTCGGCCGACCCGTCCGAGATCCCCAGCTTCATCGAAGCCCTGACCGGTGGCGCCGACTTCGCCAAGGGCAGCCGCTTCCTGACCGGTGGTGGAAGCGCCGATATCACCCGGTTCCGCAGTGCCGGCAACCTGGGGCTCAACGCACTGGCGAACCGCATGACGCGCGCCCAGTACAGCGATCTGTGCTACGGCTACAACGCGTTCTGGGTGGACGTGCTGGACACCCTCGACCTGCCGGACCCGCATCTCGCCCCGTCGGACGGGACCGACGTCATGCTGTGGGGCGACGGCTTCGAGATCGAGACCGTGATCAACTGCCGCATCGCTTTCGCCGGACTGATCATCACCGAGGTGCCCAGCGTCGAGCGCCCCCGCATCCACGGCGAAAGCAACCTCAATCCCGTCCGGGACGGCATGCGGGTCCTGAAGACGATCATCACCGAGCGGCGGCGAGCGGTGACGGCCGCGCTGCACCACCCGCACCGACAGAACGCCCGGATGGCGGTGGCCCACGCCCTCCCGCAACTGGACGGGCTCGGCGAGACAGCCTAGGGGGCCGGGTCCGCCCGTCCCTAGTCCGGCAGCGACTCCAACGCCAGCGCGGCCTCAGCCCAGCTCGGGCTGAAGGCCGCGTTGGCGAAAGAGTTGGTCCAGGTACGCCACAGCGCCTCGACCTTGCCGAAACGATCCGCGACCACGACGTGCGGGATGCCCAGCAGGCAGGCCAGCACGTGACCGTGCAACCGGTCGGTGACCAGCCGTTCGCCCTGTGACAGCAGGCGGATCCCCCGCCGCAGGTTCGCCTTGGCGAAGGCGTCACTCAACCGCACGAACCACTGATCGGGCTCCCTGTCCTGCCGGCGCCGCTGCACCGCGGAGGCAAGCCGGTACGCGTCCTGATAGAGCGCGACGGGTTCGTAGCGCCGCGCCTGCAGCCAGTCGAACCGGATGTCACTCACGACGGGCCTCTGCCCCGAGGACTCCTGGTCGGTGCGCACCTGTGCGACCAGCCCGACCTTCGGCGGCCGGCGGGTCAGGTCGCCCAGGCCGAGAGCCATGTCCGGCGCCAGGGCGGTCGGGCAGTCGAAGTCGCGCTGGGCGATCTCGTACGAGCGCTGGTCGCGGAGCAGGACAGTGACGTCCGGGTGCTTGCTGAGGGCGCGTCGCAGTTCCTCCCTGGCTTCCTCGTCGGCGTACTCGACCGACTGCGGGAGTTGGATCACCGGACGGTCGGGGAAGTCGGCAAGCACCTGCAGCTTCAGCTCGTGATGGGATCGGTACAGGCCGCCGAGGTTGCCGCCACCCATGAACACGAGCGGTCCACGGGCCTTCAGCCGTCCGGCCTGGTACGTCGAGCGGGTACTGACCGATCTGACCCCGACGCCGAGGTCGCGGAGCACCTGCCGTTGCCCGAGCCACAACGCGGCGTCACCGACGTTGTAGTGATCGGGGTAGTCGATCGCATCGCACTCCTGCGCTCCGGGCAGGAAGGGGGCCAGTGTCGAGTGCAGTGTGGTGCGCAGTGCGGCATGCGGCTCGTTCGTCATGCCGCCGCCACTGCTTCCTGCACGATCTCCTTCGGCCCTCGGATCCGCCGCAGGTCGCCGACCACCTCCAGCAGCGCCGCACGTTGCACCAGCCAACTGCTACCGAGATAGATCACCAGCATGACCACCGCCTCGATCCCGAGGATCGTCGCATCCGGCAGGCTGCGCAGTTCGGGAAGCAGGCCCGCCATCGCCGCGTACATCAGCCCGGTGCAGACCACCAGGCGGGGCATGTCCCGGAAGACGGACACCGGTATGTTCCCGTAGCGAACCAGGAAGAACGCCCGCAGTGGGACGGAGACGACCGTACGCACCAGCAGCGCGATCGCGATCGGCAGTAGGCCATGCCCGGCAAAGATCCACACGAGCGCGACGTGCGCCACGGAGATCAGCAGGGTCAGGCGGAACTCGATCTTCGGCTTGCCCACCGCCCACCAGACGTTGCTGTCCAGCCACTGCACCGACACGAGGGCGGCGCTGATCGCGGTCAGTTGCGCGATGGGTCCGCTGTCGTCCCACTTCGCGCCGAACAGGAACGGCACCGCCACCGGCGAGACGGCGGCGACCGCCAGCAGTCCGGGCAGTGCCGCCGTCCCGCAGGTGCGGATGGCGTGGCGGTACGCGGCGGCGAGCAGGTCGCGGTCGTGCGCGAGCTTGGCGAAGGTCGGCAGCGCGACGGTGTTGACCACGGATGCGAACATGCTCTGGATCAGTTGGCTGATCCGCGTCGCGATCACCCACACGCCGAGCGCCGGAGCGCCCAGCAGTCGGCCGATCAGCAGTTCGACCGCCCTGTCCCGGCCCTGGTGCACCAATTGGGTGATCGTCACGGTCGCACCGAACCGGAGCAGCCCCTTGGCCTCGGCGAGATCGAACTCGCGGGTGGGCCGCCAGTTCACCGCACGCCAGAGCACCGCGATGTCGATGACGATCGTCCCGCACTGCTGGAACACCAGCGCCCACACGCCACCACCCAGGGCAGCGATCGTGACGGCTCCGGCGGTTCCGACGGTCGAGGCAAGGATGCGCCGGACAGCCAGGGGCTTCATCTGCAACGCACGGGTCAGGAGCGCAGTCGGTACCGCGCAGAACGCGTTCAGCGGCACGGCGAGCGCCAGCACCCGCAGGACGGGCGTCAGCTCCGGCTGGTTCAGCCACGAGGCGATCACCGGCGCCGCGAGTTCGATGACGAGGCAGAGTGTCGTGCTCAACGAGATACCCAGCCAGAACGCCGTACTGAGCCGGCGGGCCGACACCGACTCGGCGCGGATCAGGCCGGGCGTCACGCCTAGGTCTGCCAGCAGGGTCGTGATCGCGACGAACACGGCCGCGAGCGACACGAGTCCGAAGTCCTGCGTATCCACCAGCCGGGCCAGGGCGATCAGCCCGATCGCGACGGCGAGGTTCTCGTAGACCTTCTGCAGGACGGTCCACATCCCACCGATGACGGCGCGGCGGCGCAGCTCCGTCTGGGTGCCGTTACTCAACAGGCATCCTTCAGACGTAGTAGCACTTGAACTCCAGCGACCCACGAAGCCGGCCCCAGGCGACCCCCATTTGCTTGAGCAGGTTCAGCCGCGACGCCGGGTCGGCGCGTCTTACGAGCAGGTCTCGCACGTGCCGGACGAGCTGATAGGGCGTCGCCCACGGCTTGGGGCGGGGCATGCCTCGGGCGGCGAAGCGGCGGAACAGCTTCACGTGTCCGTAGCCGAAACCGCGGCCCTGCCGGAAGGCCGAACCGAGGGTGGCGCGCTGGACGTAATCGACGGCCGCGTCGGGGACGAGGCACAGCTCGAAACCGGCGAGCTGGGCGGTCCAGAAGACGTCCGTCTCATCGCCTCCGCCCCGGTAGCTCTCATCCCAGTAGCCGCACTGGTTCACGACCGCGCGCGTGATGCCGCAGTTCGCCCCCGTCGGCCACGCCAGGAAGCCCAGCCAGTCGTTGAGTTCGTGCTGCCAGCCCAGCAGGGTGCCGTCGGGGGTCACGCGGCGCAGCGGTCCCCCGAGCAACTGGGCGCCGGCGCGGTAAGAGCGCCAGTATGCGTCCAGCCAGCCGTCATGGACGACGTCGTCGGCATCGCAGAACAGGAACAGGTCGACCGAGTCGCTGGCCGCCTTGATGCCGCAGTTGCGGGCATGGTTGATGCCGCGGACGGCACGGGCGTCGACCACCCGCATCCGCGGATCGTCCAACGCGCGGACCGCCCCGGCGAGGTCGTCGGTCGAGCCGTTGTCGCACACCAGGATCTCGAACCCGGCGGCGGTCTGCTGACCCGCGAGCGCACGCAACTGGGCCGGGATGACGTCAGCCACGTTCAGGCTCGGGACGATGACAGCGACCTCGTACACCTGGAGCACCTTCCACGAGTCGAGAGAAGGACGAAATCGAGCATATCCGGCTTTTACGGCGGGGTAGGTCGCTGAAGGCCCACGCAATCGACTGGTAACAGGCTGTTATCCGGCTTGTCGATCAAGGGCCACGACTGCCACCAGTGCACGGTGATCCGAGCCGCGGACACTCACCGTGTGGGCCGATCGGGCGACGGCGTCGCGCAGCAGCACGTGATCGATCCCAATCATCGGTCCGGGCCAATGGTCCGCCGGGAAGGTGGGCTGGAATCCGGCACCCGACTGCTCGACCGCGTCGTGGTACCCGTCCCGCAGCAGGTCGCGGAACTGCGGAACGTCCTGGGTCGCGTTGAAGTCGCCGCCCACGACGGTCGGGCCGTCGTGGGCCAACTGTGGCAGGTACGAGGCGAGGCGCGTGATGTCGCGCTCCCATTCCTGCGACTGCGGCCAGGGCCCGGCCATGTGCAGCGCGACGGCCAGCGCCTCGCGCGGCACACCCGGGACAGCGACCCTGGCCGTGACCAGCGCAAAGGTGAACCCGCTGTGCCGCGTCACGTCACGCAGCGGGTACCGGCTCCACAGACCGGTCCCCTGCGCAGTGTTGCGCGGATCGGTGGCGCGGTAGGGAAGCAACCGGTCCAGGCCTGCGGTTTCGAGCGCGTCCTGCTCGGAGGCGGTCAGTTCCTCCAGCATCAGCACCTCGGCGCCGCTGTGCCGGGCCGCCGCCACCACGGAGTCCGGATCGGCCTGGCCGAGCCGCAGGTTCAGCGTCATGACCCGAAGATCCCGGGCATGCACGGGAGTCGACTGCGCGACGAACAACGGGGCCTGGACGAACAGCAGGAACAGCGTCGCGGCGCCCGGCAGGACCAGCGCCCACCGGCGCAGGCTCACCCCGAGCAGCAGGAGGGCCAGCGGCGAGCAGAGCATCAGATAGGGCGAGAACGCCGAGACGCCCAGCGCCACCCCGCTGTCGGGCGCCCGGAAGTGTGCCACGACGCCGGCCACGCCCGCCGCGACGGCCAGGTAGCCCAGGACCGCCACGACCCGTCGCCACCGCGCCTCTCCGCGGGCACGGCGACCGGCGAAGGCAGTGCGCCATCGTCGCCCGAGGGCGCGCATCGACTCCCGCAACGTCAGCCGGCACCGCAGTAGCGCACGGCCCAGTCGGCCACGGCCTGCAGTTCGGTGCCGATCCGCGCGGCGTCGACCTGGCCGGTCGCCCCGCCGGAGAGCCTGCCCACGGCATCGCTGAGGTAGGCGACGCTGGGGCGGATCTCCGCGGGCGCCTCTCCCGCCAACGTGGCCCACGTCTCCTTCACGTCCTGCGCCTGCGTCTGTGACGTCGGGAAGGCGACCAAGCGTGCCTGGTTGACAACGACATCGGCGCAGAAGCCGAGGCCGATCGAAGCGCTCGCACTGGCCGGAACCGGGGAGGACGTGCTGCTCTGCGCCGCTGTCTGAACCGTGGGCAATGCCCGCGACCCGTCCGGCAGACCGGAGTCCGGCCTGGCGCAGCCGGCGAGCAGAACGGCACTGAGCCCGACGCCCGCCAGGCCGGCAATTGCGCCGAGCGGCCGGCCGCAATGTCCGCTTCGTGCAATCATCCAGGAATGTGCCCGCATGAAGCGAGGGTAACCGCGCCGACTCCGGCGCGGGTCTCGCGCGGGCTGTCTGTGGCGATGTCCCCCGGGCCGTCCAACTCCAACAACCCCTATCTCACCGAACTCATCGCCGGTCTCGAGCGGGAGGGTGTCGCCGTCGGCGGGATCGGACCCCGGGTCCTGTGGCAGGCCGATCTGGTCCACCTGCACTGGCCCGATCTGGCCCTGTCCCTGCCGAGCGCGGCCGCCTCCTACGCCGGCGCCGCCAAGCTCGTGGGCCTGGCCGCCGCGTGCCGGTTGTTCCGCCGGCCGGTGGTGTGGACAGTTCACAACCTGCGTCCTCACGAGATCCGCCACCGCGCTCTCGACCGGCTGTTCTGGCCGGTGTTCACCCGACTGGTCTCGGGCTACGTCTCACTGACGGGCGCCGCCGTCCCACTGATCGAACGCGCCCATCCGGGCCTGCGGAAGGCGGCGCATGCCGTGGTACCGCACGGTACCTACGCCGGCGTCTACCCGAGTTCGTCCGAGTCGGCGCGCGCGGTCCGCGAGCGGTTGGTCGGGGCCACCAACCTGCTGTTCTTCGGCCAGGTCCGCCCGTACAAGGGCGTCCCGGACCTGCTCCAGGCGTTCGCATCCGTCGGCACGGTCGACGGGACGGACGTGGGGCTGGCTGTCGCCGGCGAGTGCCTCGATCCGCAGGAGCGGGCGAGGCTCGAGCGGCTCGCCACGGCCGACGGGCGGGTGACCCTGAACCTCGGCCGGGTTCCCGATGCCGAGGTCGCCGCCTGGTTCGAGGCCACCTCCGGCACCGTCCTGCCCTTCATCGAGGGGCTGAACAGCGGCAGCGTGTTCCTGTCGCTCACGATGGGCCGCCCGGTGCTCGTTCCCCGTAGCGCGGTGTTCGACGAACTCGCCGGGCAGGTCGGCAGCGACTGGGTGCAACGGTACGACGACGCACTGACGCCGGACCTGCTCGAGAGGTTCGCGACCAGCGGCGCGCGGCTCGTCGCCGCCGGCGGCTCCCCCGACCTGAGCGCTTTCGCCTGGCCCGGCCTGGCGGCCGCGACGGCCGGCTTCTACCGCACGCTGGTGTCTGCGTGACGCGACTGGCCCGGCGCGACCTCGCGTGGCGGGACAACGAGGTCGTCTGGGGGGCGCACGTGCCGCAGTCCCCGGATCGGGAGGCCATGGTGACGGCGCTGCGCACGCTGTTCGCCGCCGATCCCCTGGGCCACTTCGCGCGCCACCTCGACGCCGAGGCAGGTACCTGGCACCGGCCCGGGGCGGACGAACTGCACGAGCTGGCGGGCAGGCTGGTCTCCGCCCACGAGACGCCCTACGCGGTCGAGTCGTTCCGGCAGCGCATGTGCGAGACCCAGGGCGAGCCGCTCGCCGGGTCGCCGTTCCACCTCGCTGTCGGCCCGGACTGGAGCACGCTGCACTTCAACCACGCGCTGGGCGACGCGCGCACGATGTGGCCGCTGTTCATCGGACTGATGGCTCCGGATCGGCTGGCCGAGTTCGTGCCGGCGAACGGTGGTCCGCGGCATCCGCTGCTGACGGCGCTCTGGGCGAGCTTCGGCAGGCACCCGGGACGGCTGGCACGGCTGGCCCGCGTCCCGCGTCCGCCGTTCGCACTGAATGCAGAGGGGACGGTCCCGTTCCGCTCCGGCGCGACCCAAATGGTGAGCATGCGCTCCGGAGCCGGGTTCCGCGGAGAGCTGCTCGCCTACCGCAAGGCGACGGCACCGGACGCCTCGGCGGTCGGTGTTCTCGTCGCCCGGGCGATGTCCGCGATCCGCGACCGCGGGCTGACCCCGTACGACGGGGTCAGTGTCGTGGCGGACGTCCGGCGGCACCTGCCCGGGCGGCGGTTCGACGCGGGCAACTTCACCGCTGGCGCGTACCTCGCGCTGCCGGACCCCTACGACGCGCTCACCGCGACCCGGGCTATCGACGAGTTCGTGAACTCGGCCCGTCCGCTGCTGACGCTGAGCCTGATGACGGCGCGGGCCAAGCGCGGGCCGCGGACCGAACCGGTGTGGAAGGAGTCCGAGGACCGGCCGCGCACGCTGGTGAGCTTCTCGCACGTGGGGCGGCTGTACTGGCCGGGCGAACCGCCGATCTCCGGCTACGTCCTGGGCAAGCCGGTCGGACGCTACGGCCTGGCGATCGTGACGTACGAGATCGGCAAGTACATGTACGCCTCGGTCAGCTACGACGGGCGGTCGGTGCCACGCGAGACCGCCGAGACGGTCGCCGCCGCGCTCACCAGCATCCGGTGACCGGAGCCGCCCGGCTCAGGGCGTGAACTTGATCCAGTCCACGACCAGGTGGGACACGTCCGGCGTGCTCTCGTCGGGGTATCCGGGCCAGTTCCCGCCCACCGCCAGGTTCAGCACCATGAACATCGGCTTGTCGAACACCCACAGCTGCCCCTTCTTCAGGCTCTGCGGGGTCAGGTTCGCCACCGGCTTGCCGTCGATCGAGAAGGTGATCGAATTCGGGCGCCGCGTCACGGAGTACTCGTGGAAGGCCGCGGCGGAGGCGGCCGAGCGCTTGGCCACCTTGTTCAACCCCCAGGCTGCTCCGGATTCGGTCGGGCCGTGCAGCGAGTGGTAGGCGTTGCGGCCATCGTTGAAGGCCTCCAGGATGTCGATCTCGCCGGCCTTCGGCCAGTTCACGGCCGGTAGGTCGGTGCCCAGCAGCCAGAACGCCGACCACAGCCCCTTGCCCACCGGGCTCTTGAGGCGGGCGCTGAGCGTGCCGTAGGTGAATTCCCACCGGTTCAGCGAGATCAGCCGTGCCGACGTCCACTCGCGGGTGAAGCCGTCCGGCCCGGTGGCCCGCTCGCGGCGCGCGGTGATGACCAGGTGGCCGTCACCGTCGAGCGCGAAGTTGCGGGGGGAGGCCGTGTACGTCTCCAGTTCGTTGTTCCCGTTCCCGTTACCCCCCTGGTACGGGTAGAAGAGCCGCGAATCGGGGGTGCTGCCCTCGGCCCCGTCGAATCCGAGCGTCCAGGCCTCGGCGTTGCTCAGCGGCGGCACCGACGCCGACACCGATGGCACCGAAGTCACTGGCGGCAGCGACTGCACAGGCCCGGATTCCGGGGGCTGCGAGGACGTGGCGGTGCCAGGAGAGCCGGGTTCGGTCGAGGTGCAGGCCGCTGCCGTGCACAGCAGGATCAGGCCCGCCACAATTCGGGCGAACTTTTCCCTTTTATTACATCCGGATACACCAGACGAAACCCGGACGAAGCATTTGGCTCTGCACACTGGACGAGTCTCCCGCGTGGTTGATCAACAGCAAGTCGGTATCGGGGTGATTTCGGTACTGAGTGACGACGATCGCAGGAAGGATGCCGTCCCCGTGGCAACCGAAGTGTCCGGCACCGCGTCCGCCGTCGCCACGCGCTGGGCCGGACGTGAGCGGTCGCCGCGCCTGTCCCGGATGTTCCAGGACGCCGCGTGGATCGCGCTCTCGTCCGGGATCGCGGCTGGGCTCGGCATGGCGTTCTGGGTGGCGGCGGCGAGGTTCCTGACCCCGAGCCAACTCGGCGTGCAGACCGCGATCATCGCCGCGATCATCGCCCCGGGAACCGTCGTGGCCGCGGGTGTCGGCGATGCCCTCAACGCCGTGGCCGGCACGATGCCCGAGCACCGCAAGCGACTGATCCGGCACGCGTACGCGCTGGTGGTTGCCGCCGGCGTTCCGCTCGCGATCATCTCGGCGGCGGTCGTGATCCTCGTACTCGAACCCGCCGACCCCGTGAGCGTCGGGCTGACCGTGGTGCTGGGCGTGCTGATCTGGGCGCTCTTCACTATCCAGGACTCCGCCCTCACGACCCTCGGCAGGACGCGCTGGCTGCCGATCGAGAACGCACTCGCCAGCGCGGCGAAGGTCCTGCTGATCCTGCTACTCCACACACTCTTCCTCGGCGTGGTCTGGGCGACGTTGCTTCCCGCCGCGATCGGTGTGGTTGTCCTGGCGCCCGTCGTCGAACGGATCTCGCGCGCGACCCGGCCGCGCTATCCGTCGCCCGCAGGGCCCGGCACCTCCTTCGCCGACGCCCGCCGCACCTTCGCCGGTCTGGCCGTCCGGACCACCACCTCGGTCGCGCTCACCCTGGGAGCGCTGGCGTTCCTACCATTCGTGGTAACGGCGGTGGCCGGCCCCGCCGAGGGGGCCCTCTTCTCGCTGGCCCTGAGCATCGTCGGGGTCTTGGACTACATCAGCGGCGGAATCGGCATCGCGCTGGTAGTGCACGTCGCCGAGGACCGGGAAGGCGAACAGATGCTCGTCCGGCACGCCCTCCGACGGACGCTGGCGGTGGTCTCACTCGCCGCGGTACTGGTGATCGCCGTCGCGCGTCCTGCATTGAACGCGCTGGATCCCGACTACCTCGCGCTGCACGGTGTCGCGGTGATCGCGATCCTGGCGCCCACCTCCGTGCTGCGCACGGTGTACCTGGTCTGGTCGTCCCGGCAGCAGGTGCGCCGCGAGATGGGCAGCCTGCTGCGTCTGAACGCGGTAGCTGCGGCCCTGGTGTACGGACTGATCCTCGGGTTGGGGTCCAGGTACGGCGCACTGCTCGGGGCCTGTGCCCTCGCGGCCGCGCAACTCGTCCTCACCGGGGGTGCGCTCGTGCGCTGGCGGGACGTGTACACCCCGCGCGGGCAGATGGCCGCACGGGCCACCGCCCAGGTCGAACCGTTCACACCAGAGGGGATGGCCGCACGATGACGCCGCCAACGGGCGAATTGAGCCCCCGACAGCTGTTCGCAGCCGACCGCGCCCGCTACTACGCCAACTCGTGGTTCACCGAGCGGGCGCTGTGGGCAGTCGCCGTCTTCCGGCTGGGGCAGTGGGTCGACGCCGTGCTGGCCGGGGTACGCCCGGCGCCGCTGCGCGCACTGCTGAGGCTGCCCTACCAGTTCCTCGGCGGGTTGACCCAGGCGCTCACCGGCATCGAACTGCTCCCCGCCACCGAGGTCGGGCCGGGCCTGCGCATCCACCACGGCGGCAACGTCGTGATCAACCCGGGCGTGCGCATCGGGGCCAACTGCCTGATCCGCCATGGCGTCACTCTCGGCAACAAGTACGAGGGCGGCCCGAACCCGGTCCTGGGTGACTCGGTCGAACTCGGCGCCTACGCCCAGGTGCTCGGCGGTGTGCACATCGGCGACGGGGCGAAAATCGGCGCCCTCAGCCTCGTCCTGCACGACGTGCCGGCCGGGGCCACCGCGGTCGGGATCCCCGCGAGCATCGTCGAGCGCCCCAAGCCGGGCGACGAAGACCCCGACGCTCCAGAGGAGACCCACGTATGACGCGTGCCGCTGGCGAATCCGCCCCCGCCCTGACCCTGGCACGGCCGATGCCGGCCAGCATCGCCCCAGCCTGGCCCGGCGCGCTCTGGGTGGGGCAGGTCGAGCACGACGACCTGATCCCGGGTGAGGTCATCCACCTCAGCGACGCCACGGGCTTCGGCCGAGCCCGTCTGCTCGTCCGGGACTCGGGACGGCCGCGCGGGTTCGTCGAGGTCCCCGTGCAGGACGGCCAGATCGACGCCGACGCGGTCCTGCTGCAAGCCGACCACTTCCTGAAACTGCCGGCGAGCGTCGGGCGGCGGCATGCCGCCGGCGCGGTACCACCGATCAGTGTCGTCGTCTGCACCCGCGACCGCCCCGACCAACTCCGCGACGCGCTCGGTTCGCTGGCCCGGCTGGACTACCCCGACTTCGAGGTGCTGGTCGTCGACAACAACCCGTATGTCGAGGCGACGCGGGCGGTCGTGGCCGAATTCGCCGGTGCGCTGCCGGCGCGGGTCGTGAACGCCCCGCTGCCCGGGCTAGCCCGGGCTCGCAACGTCGGCGTTCGCGCCGCGCAGCACGACATCGTCGCGTTCACCGATGACGACGTGCTCGTCGACCCGAACTGGTTGTCCGGCATCGCGCGCGGCTTCGCCGCAGGGGAGCACGTCGGGTGCGTCACCGGCATGGTCGCCTCCGGTGAGCTCAACTCGCTGCCGCAGTGGTACTTCGACCGACGCGTGACCTGGGCGCGCAACTGCAACCAAGCGATCTTCTCGATCGCCGCGCCACCGGAGACCGATCCGCTGTTCCCGTTCCGGGTGGGCAGCTTCGGCACCGGTGCCAACTTCGCCTTACGGCGTGGCCTGCTGTACGAGCTCGGTGGATTCGACGAGGGGCTCGGCGCGGGCTCACCCACCGGTGGCGGCGAGGACATCGACATGTTCGTCCGCGTGCTCCGCTCCGGCGCCGAACTGCACTACCTGCCCGAAGCGCTGATCTGGCACCGGCACCGCAGCGACATGGCCAGCCTCACCGACCAATCCCGTCTCTACGGGCGCGGGCTCGGGGCCTGGCTGACCAAGCTGGTCCTGCACCCCT